>ERZ827458.298-NODE-298-length-81076-cov-9.762580_pt1 | contig 81076 bp, 82 predicted proteins | sample MGYA00519706_ERZ827458 | MGnify/ENA primary metagenome ERZ827458 (study PRJEB31778, sample SAMEA3449309) | human gut metagenome | biome: human gut; feature: human-associated habitat; material: faeces | place: United Kingdom | collected 2010/2012 ...
AAAGCAAGTTAAATTGTATCAACAACGAGCAGAAAAAATCGGCTGATACTTCTCCTGCAAAAGCTGTTCCGCGCTGCGAAATTCATCCATGGAGATCACGCCGCTTCCCAGCATGGCGCGGCAAATAGAGAGCATCGCCTGATACCGGATTTCCTTTTCAAAGCCTTGCTGTGTCATTTTCTTACCTCAAAAAAGAAAATCGGATTGAGCCGGTGTTTTAGGAAACAGCCCAATCCGATCCCCATCAGATGATTTTTGCAAGTTTTCCAGATACCCAACCCACGCGAGAGCCGATGACAATCGCGTGCCAGCCGTTCTGTGCGGTCGCCACCCGCGGGAAGGTGCTGCCCGGCGCAACGGTGGAAAGGCGTTCATACTCCGTTCCGTTGCCGCAGCGGACGTTCACCTTGCCGCCTTCGGAGACAATCACTACCGTCGTACCAACCGGAGCGGGTTCATCAGGCGTGGGCTGTTCCGGTGTGTCAGGCTGACCGTCATCATCCGCAACAGCGTCCATCAGCGCTGCATGCGTCTTGTCGCCGTACTTGCCGTCCGCATCCAGACTGGCTTTCTTCTGGAACGCCAGCAGCGCCTTTTCTGTTTCAGCGCCGAATTCAGCATCCGCACCATACTTGGGCAGCGCGTAGCCCAACTGCATCAACAGTTCCTGCAGGGCTTTTACGTCGGAACCGACCATACCGCGTTTCAGCAGACGGCTTCCCAGCGTAATCTCCGGCGCAGGAACATCTACAGCAGCTTCTCCGTACTGGATGAAAGGCAACTTGTACCAGTACTTCCACTTGCGTTCCTTGACCTTCGTGCGTACACACCCGTAGTTAAAGCCTCGCCATTCCACGGCATAGCCGTTGCCAACGTAATAGCCTACATGACCATCCGTGTGCAGCGCCAGACCGATGATCTCCGGCAGCGTGTCAATCGCGCCCCAATCCATGCCCTTGGATTTTGCCCACGAGAACATGGAGTTTGCTCCCTTGTCCGGGCAGCCGTTTGCGCCGTATTTGTTGGAAACAGCGCTATCCGTGCCGATTGCATCCAGCATGGTCTGACCGCCGTTCGTCCACGCATAGCCCTTCGCACCGCCGATGCAGTCGCAAACCACCTTCTTATCCCGGATGTCCTGCTTGTACCGGCTCATGCGGGACGAGGTGTAGTGAGAGGGATATTGCTTGGCCTTTCGGTTCAGAAGGCTGGTCGTAGCTTTGTAGCCGCAGGCGCCGTACCAATAAGGCTGGCCTACCATCCGCAGACAGTAGGTCGCGAAGTGCTCATTGGTAAAAGGCGTATGGATTCGTTCGCTCATTCCTGTTCATCCTCCTGTACATCGTCCTTCTTCTCATCAGTGCGCCCATGCAGCTGCGCCAGCACGTCCTTCATCCTGTCGGGAATGGGCAGGCCGATATGGGCCGCGTTTTCCAGCAGGGACAGGCCCTCATTGGACAGGTAAAAGCAGATCACGGCGCTGCGCAGCGCGGAGCCGGTGCCCACAATGTGAATGTCCACCACGTTGGCCACGCCCACCAGCATCAGGATCAGCACCTTTTTGCAGATGCCCTTGAAGCCCACGGCGCTGGACAGCTTCTTGTCGATCACCGCGCACATCAGGCCCGTGATGTAGTCGAGCGCCATGAAAATGATCAGTGCAATCATCAGTCCGTCCATGCCTCCCAGAAAATAGCCCAGCCAGCCGCCAATCGCCGCGACGGCCATCTGAATCTTTGCCCAGATGATGTCAATGGAAAAGTTCCTCATTTCAGTAATCCTCCGTTTTATATTTCAAAAGCCGCCCTTGCGAGCGGCCCATGAGTCAGTTCAGCGCGATCTGCAGCGCTTCGGTTGAAGTTTTCTTTTGCCAGAGTGCAGGCGTATTCGGCGGCTCCCAGCCGGTCTGTGAGGTGTGCGCCGTAATGCAGGCGTATTCCGTGCCGCTTTCATCGGGATAGAAAACGCTGTCGCCCAAGGCGTAGTCCACGCCCGCCTGCCAGATGCGTTTTGTATCCTCGTGGATGATCTCGACCTTTCGCCAGAGCGCAGGCACCTTGTCCGGCTCCCAGCCCGTTTGCGTGGCGTGCGCCTGAATGCAGCGCCAGAGAAAGCCGCCATAGCTGTACACGTCGCCCACCTGCACGGAAAAGCCCGGCTGCCAGACGCGGCCCTCCAAGGCAGGCTGCACCGAAAGCAATTCTTCGTCCGTGAGCTTGCCATCCGCCACAGCAGACCGCAGCAGCAGACCCAGCACGTTAGGCAAGGCTTCCTCCGCGCTGACGGCAATGAAACCCTCGAAGGGCAGCGCCTGCATTCTCATTTCGTCCGTGACTGTCTGGCCTTCGGATACTTCCACAGCGTCCGGCAGGATCAGCACCTGCTCCGCCGTCACCCCCGTCATCTGGAAATTGTCGCCGGACAGGGTGTACTGGCTCTCCGTGAGCCGTTTGGCTGCAACAAAAGAGGAACGGATGACCGTTCGCACCCGCCCCTCCAAGGGAATCACGATTTGCACTTTTCTTCCTCCTTTTTAGCCGACAGCGTCGCCGCCGTTGTAAACCACTCGCAGATAGGGCTGCTGGTTGGTGTCCGAGCCGCTCATGCGCATATAGCACTTGGAATAGGTGGACGAGCCGAAATTGTAGGGACTCTCATACAGGCACAGACCGCCATACGTGCCGCTGGCCAATCCCTGCACCGCCGCCACTGGAATAGCAAAGGTCGCCGTTTCGCCTCGTCCAATGCTGCCAATGGCCCCATAGTTCACCGCGATGCTGGGTGTACCGCTTGCGGACGTGTTGGTAATGGCGCACAGGTACAGCGTTTTCGCGCTGCCGGAGCCGCTGCCCGTCTTACGGTTCAAAGTCAGCGTCGCCGACTTGATCGTCGTTCCGGACAGAATGGTTCTAAGCGTACTGAACCACATGCAGCCGTAATTCCAGCTGAGCGAGGATTTATAGCCGCTGGCTGAGTACACGCCCTGCACCACGTCCTGCGTATCACTGCGCCAGCCGCCGCGATAGGATTTGGTCGTCGTTGCGTACATCAGCGCCGTATTGTCCGGCGTGACCACAGGAATGGCCGTGCCGTAATCGGTCGTTACGCCCGTATCGAAAATCTGGCCGTTGTTGCCCTTGCTCCGGGAACCGGAGGGCACCGTGCCGCTGCAGATGATATACCCGGCATAGGACACCATGGCCCAGGAGCACGAGCCCTTGCAGCTTTGCACATAGGCCCAGCCCATATAAACCTCCAAGCCCTGCAAGGCGTTGTACAGGCCGCAGTTATAAAGATACACATGAGTGGTACGGCAATAGATTGAGTCATAGGTCACGTTGTTCGCGTCCAAGGTGCAGTTGTTCAGCTCCACATGGTGATTCATTTGCAGGTCGATGAGATACGGATTCCGGTTGGAACCATTCAGCGTTCGGATTTCCCGCAGGGACAGATTCTGAAAGCAGATGTGCGCCGAGCAGCCCTTCACCGAAATATAGCTGTTCAGACGGCTGTTGGCATAGCCATAGATGGTCAGCTTGCCCGGCCCGGTGATGCCCTGAATCTGCGTTCCGGCAGGCTCGTAGACTTCGTTGGTGCCGCTGGGCAAGTAGATAACCACATTCGAGCGCAGAAAGCGGTTGTTGACCGCCTTTACCGCATCGCCCAGGGAGCGGAAATAGGTGTCGCTGGTACCGGAATAAGATGTGTTCACATACAGATACAGCGGCCCGCCATAGGCTGCCGCCACGGAATCGGAGATTACCTCATCGGCGTACAGCTGCTTGAAGCCCACATTGCCGTTGGCGCTCATCTCCATGAGCACATTTTCGTTGTCGCTGGGATCGAGCAGCTGGAGCAGAAAGTTCTCGGTCGTGATTGCTACGTTGTTGGGGCCGATATAGATGCCGGAGCTTTTCACTTCTTCCGCGCCCGCGGCAACCCATTCGCTGCCCGTGTACCTTTTCAAAAGGTTAGGCGTGGAGCTTGTGTCCAGCCACAGCATATTCGTGTACAACGTCGTGGGCGCTGTGCTGCTGCGATACACCTTCTCGGCGTTGTAGGTCACGGTGCTGACCTTGAGGGCGATATTGTTGGCATTCTGCGTGATGCGGGTTTCAGCGTTCGCCATCCGCGTGCTCATGCCGTACAGATCCTCCGGCGCGGCGCTCCAATACGTCCAGCTGTCCAGCACCTCCACCTTCAGGTTGCGGAATTGTACCGTCCCCGTGGTGCCGTTAGCCCCGCCCGTTCCGATGGAAACATAGGCGATGCCTGTGGGATTGAAGCTGGACAGGTTCAGCGGGCCGAAGCGCATTCGCACCCAATCTTCGTCTGTAGCAACAAAGCTCGCGTCTGTCGAGCGCAAATACCAGCCTCGCCCGGTAACCATGGTATTGCCATTTGCGTCCACATAGCGGTAATAGACCCAAATGCCGGTGTATACGTTGGCCACACTGGCGGCGCTGGTGTCCACATCCGTTCGTTTCAGATCAAAGGAAAGACGGATATTGCTGGCGCTGCCGCTATGGTCGAACAGGTCGTCCGACACATTCAGGTTCCATCCGGTATAGGTAGAAGTTGCGCCGCTGGCATAGCGATACTTGTTATCCACGAAGGTGTGCGTATTGCCGGAATTCAGGCAGTAGTTACGCCCGGCGTACTTCTCATAGGCGTACAGCGCCGAGGACGTAACCGCCGAGGTGATGGCTTCGGGCGTAACCTTCTGTTCAGCCTGTTCAATGCGGGTAGAAAGCGTCGTGATTTCCGTTTTATCCGCTTTCAGCGCAATGGCCGCGTTGGTCTGCTCAATGGCCGTCTCGGTTTCGGTGCGCAGGTTGCCGACTTCGGTATAGGCTTCATATCCGATCTGCGACAGCGGCTTGAACGCCCCGTCCACAAAGCGATATAAGGTATGCTCCGGGATCAGCATCAGCTGATACAGCGTGCAGAGCAGGCCCAGCGCGATATAGGTATAGCCGTCTTCTTCCGTAGGAATGGCAGAGGTGAGCAACGGCTCCACGGGCGTAAATATCGAGCCGTTCAATGTGCCCACCACATAGCAGGCTGCGTATTGCGTGCCGCTGAAATTGGGCAGCATGGTTCGCAGAAAACAGGCCGGATAGGACAGGTACAAATTGCCGGTATAAGCGTTGGCGTTTATCGCCGAAGGCGACCAGAGAATGGGTCGGTCGATGTCGAAGGGCACGCCCACGGCCAGATTGAAATAACCGTCTGCGTCGCCCACCACCAGATGATTGGCCCCGATAGTTGTTTTCGCTTTTACCGAACCGCCGATGCGGATGCGGTCATAGAAGTTGCTGTCGTAGTTTGCATCCGCCCACCAGCCCTTTTCAACGGTGGTGCTGTAAATCAGGGCATTTTCCCGGTAGGTCAGGTGCAGAATGCTGCCTGCGCTGTATTGGGTGCTCAGCCGCGTGGTGCCGCCGTAGTAGCACGGGATGGCCTCGGTGGTCGTACCGTCCGGCAGGGTCAACGTCAGGGTGACATTGGTGCCGCCGGTGGTGGGCAGCCAGTAGGTAATCTGCTGGCCGTCCTTGAGTTCCGAAAAAGAGGCTGCGCCCGTCCAGTTAGCCGTAGCCACCGTCTGCGTGCCCACAATAAACTCCGGGCCGCTGCTGGACACCGAAATACCTGCCAGATCGTCCTTGTACTGCTGACTGCCGCGCACGGTGGAAACAATGGAATCTTCGGTGAGCTTCAGTTCTGCAGCATCCAACCGTTCGCCCAGCGCGTCCATATCGTCCTTGTCCGCCTTGCCCGCCACCATGAGGCGCAGGTAGGTGTTGGACGTGATGTCCATGGCGTTCAGGGCGTTGATGGTGGCTTCTCTGGCAAAAAGCGCGTCCACGTCCAGATTGGCAGCAATCAGCGAACGAATGACGGCGTTATCGCCGAAGATGTTCTGTACATTCAGCGTTTTGGCCGTAATACTGCCCTCAATGATCTTCTCGCCGCCGTTGATGCTCAGATCGGCCACATCGTCATTGGATACCTGTTTGAGGGAGGAAACCACGTTGCCGTCCCCATCTACGGAAACAGAATAGAAATGCCCGTCAGCGCCCTTGACCACCAGCTCGCCCACAGTCAGGGAGACCATATTCGCTTCGGTCACGGCCAGTTTGGCGATATACAGTTCGCCCGCTGTGCCCTGCGTGATGATGGCCGTGTCGGTAGCCAAGTCCTTAATGTGCGCCCAATCGATGTCGGCGGTTCCAATGTCCGCTTTGACCATGCTGGCCACAGCAGCCGAAAGGGTCGTGATGGCCGCCCAATCAATATTGGCCGAGTTGATGTTGGCGGTCGTGATCTGGGCTTTGGAAATCTCCGCGATGTCCGCAGTCAGCCGCTCAATCTGCGCCCAGTCAATGTTGGCGTTGACGATATTTGCCGTGGTGATTTGCGCCGTTGCGATCATGGCAATGGATGTGTACAGTTCATCCGCCGTGATCGCGCCTGCCGCCAGTTCTTTGATCTTAGCGGTAACGGCATTCAGGGCATTAACGTTCAGAACGCCGATCAGGGCTTCGGCAATGTGCGCCCGCGTAATACTGGCATCCTGAATATGAGCACTGCCGATGGCGGCGTTTTTGATCTGCAGACTTCCAACCGAGCCGGATTGCAGCTGTCCGCTGCCCACCGAATTCAGCGCCAGCTTTGCGCCGGTAATGGAGCCGGATGCCAGCTGCCGGGCGGAGATCATGCTGCCCTCCAGCGCATCGGCCACGGTGCCCAACGTGACGGAGGTGTATTTCTTTGTCAGGCAGTCATAAGTGTACTGCGTCATACGCATGGATACTTCCACGCCGATGCGCCGGGCCACCACGCGCACGCTGTCGCCGAGAAAAATATCGGTGAGTGCGGCGTACTGCTTATATTCCTCGGCATCCGAGCAGTTGACGAAATCCACCTTCAGTGTGACCGTAGGCAGATCGCAGCCCGCGTCAAACTCCGCCTGCGCAGCTTTACGCATTTCAGCATAACACTGCGTCTTGCTTTTCGGTTCATCGCCGTCCGTGACTTCCTTGGCCTCCGCTACCGGCAGGTGAATCCATTTCGGGTGGGTATAGGCATTGAGGTTTGGGCTGTCGAGATACAGCTCCGGCAGGTAGAGGATGTTCCCGTCCGCGTCCTCGCCGGTGGGCATAATGCGGGTAACCACGTCTGTTTCGTCCACATCGTAGGAAATACCGGTCAGGTTCTTCTTTTCCCGGATGGACACGTCGGTGTTATTGCCCACGCGCTTGACCAGAAACACATCGTACCAATCGCGGGCCAGTTCCGCGCCGTACTTGCTCACCAGCCCATTTTCATCCAGCATGGCTTCCACAGGATTGATGTTTTCCCATTCCACGTCCTCGGCGGTACTGGTCAGGTCAGAATAGAAGTTGAAATCATGTGCTGACAGGCAGGCTCCCGAAAGGCTCTGAACGACGGAAGCCCCCACCGCAGAGGGCGAGGGCTTCAGGGCCTTGATCATATTGTCGAGCAGGTCGTAGAAAATGTGCCGGGCATAAACCGTGACCTTGTCCAGTTCCGGCACCACGCGGTAAATGCGGAAGGGCTGGTCGCGCAGCTGACGAGCCTCAATGACCTGATTGCGGAAGCCCACATTCGTCTGCACCGTCTGCGTTTCCGTGCGCTGGAAGGTCAGGTACTGGCTGGCCATATAACCGTGCTTGCCGTCCGGAGCCGTGACTTCATACCAGCTGGACGTGGTCTTGTTGAGCACGATCACCTCGCGGCCTTTCTTATATTTTCCGAGAATCTTGTAATTCGTGCCCGTACCGGAGCGCAGATGCAGCGGCCCACTCTTGGTCGTGATCCTATAGATCTGCACGTCGTAGGTGCTGGTTTGGTATTGCTGCGTCACCAGATCGACGCTGGGTGTCATAGCGGCGGGCACAGGCGCTCGCAGAATGCAGCCCTCCGAAAGCCGCGTCCATTTGCCTCGTTCGTCGATGTCATGCACCAGCGTAAGCTCCCATTCACCGTTCAGCGTCTCGGTCACGGTGCAGGACATGGGCGCAACCGCACCGAGGCCATTGCTCGAAAAATCGTTGCAGTCGGCAGGATATACACAGATCAGGGGAAATCACCTCCTTCAGGGCGTGCAAAAGCGCCCAGCCCGAAGGCGGACGCTAAGAACGTTAAACTGGAGTGTATCTATATGCTCTACTACTTGTTAAGCTCACTTGGAAGATTATTCCGACCCATCCTAAACTCATCCAATAAATCACAGATAATCAGTGCATCGTGGTATTCTTCTTTGAACGCGCTGATCATTTGACCTGATGGTAGTGTTTGGGGAAAAGAAGGCATTCGATTATACCTATAAGTAACGAAGTCTCTTTCTCTCGAAAAATTATTTGCTGCATATTTCAAAAAATCCTTTTTCTCCTGTTGTGAGTTAAAAACGGGCACACATTCCGAGTACTTTCGTCTCGCGGATAGCGCTTCGAGACTTTCAGCTTTGTTATTAAAAAAGTTAGCCAATAAATACTGAAAAGATTCGTCAGTATACGAATAAAACGAAATATCGCTTTCGTTATTAAGCGAGCGAAAGCAGTTATATTCTGGCACAGCAGTAAAATATCGACCGCCGTCCAATGCTACACCTATTGTGTGATATAGCAGCGTTTGATGACAGCGCACATAAACATTGTACCAGTGCGGTCTGGAATCAACTTGACTAAATAGATAATACTCATATCCATTCCTTGTTTCATCCATTTCGTGTTCGATGGTGAATTCCGGATAGTACTTATTGAAAAAACTCATCTCTCCATCTATCGAATTCCAATCATCTGCATTCTTCAGGTAGATGGTTAAACGTTCCATTGCAGTCGCACCAATTCCAAAACGCTTTTTCCATAGGGCTTCTGTCAGGTTGATATCTGCAGAAGAATTCTTAGGTGTATTTGTGTCCATTACGCGAGTGTAAATATGATATGCTTCGATATCATTAAAACGCTCTGACAGGTAGAACGGAGTATTCGCAGAGTTTTTCACAACAATAACATCAATAATATGTACATCAATATTAAATGAAACCACGCTAACAATAGGGCGGATACTGCCTGCAAATTTCTTTTCGCGTAGGAAGCAAACCAAATCCTGTGTTTTTTTGCGGTTCGGGTCGTTCTCAACGCCAGATACACAATAATCGTTTTGTTCATCGACCCCGATAATTATCATGCCATCGACATTATCCGTCAGATTTGCCATACAGATAATGTCAATCAACATTTCACTTTTCTGTTTGTCCTTATACCATTCTTTTTTGAAATCCCAGCTTGTACCTTCCTGCTTAAGTTGGATATACTCCTGGACACGGCCAAGTAATAGTTCCCGGTCATCATTTTCGAACATAACTTTCACTTCCTCTTGTTTAGCAGGCGTCTATGGCTGAATAATCCTCTCAAAATTCCGATCTGTCTTTTTAATTATACCACTGTAGCTTAGCATGAACAAGCATGATCCCTATAAATACCTCCAATTCGGTTGAATGACGATTTTCGTCACGTTGCCTGTCCAGCTAATGGCATTTGAGCCGGGCAGCAGCGTCGGAAAATCCCCGCTCATGCAGCCGTTCATTCCGGTTGTGTCCTTATAGGCTTCCATGAGCGGGGTATCCAGCGTAATGCTGTCTGCGATGCCATCCAGTTCTACAATGGTCATGCCGATCATAAGGGTGATCTCGCCGGAACCGTACACCGTAATAACCGGTTCAGAATATACGCTGCCTGGATTATTGACGAATGTACCGGAGGTCGTTACGGTGATCTCTGGCACATTTTCCTGATACCAGAAAGGTTTACAGCGGAAGTTCACGGCAAATGACCGATGCGGATTGCCTCGCAGAATTTTCTCAAACGGAATCTGATTCACAATCCGGGCATAATAAAAGCCGCCCGGCCTGTTGGCAAAAGCGACTTTCCCGCTTCCCTTCAGATAGGAAGCGATGGTGCGGATATTGCTCGGATCAGAAATCATGCACTGCGCTGTCAGAATCAGATCGTCATAAACGTCGTCTCCTTCCAGCGTCGTCAGGCTACCCGGCCTGCCGGGGATATTGGTAAACGTTGTACGCTCGGCGGGAATGGTAATCGGCGGCTGTTCCAGCACATGAATGCCGTATTTCGTGCATTTCACGCCATTCCATGAAAACCAGTCGTTCATGCCATTCGCACCCCCTTTCCGCGCTGCTGCCGTCTGGTCAGCGTCGCAATTTCTACCGCCAGAGAGCGGATGTCCTGCTCGTCACGCACCACCATCTGCTGTACCTGAATGGTGGAGGATACGTTGTTGTTATAGGTTTTGCGGTTATCGCTGCTATTGGTGACAATGGAGCCTTCTCGTGCCTCGCCGGTCAGAAAGCGGGAAGCGTTACGGATGACCTTGGCCTGCTCCTTGCTCTCCTTCAGCACGCCCATACCAAAACCACGCATAACCATTGTGCCGACTTCATCTCGGAATACCTGCGAAGGACTCTTGATTTTGAGTTCCTTTTTCGCGGCGTTCACAGCTTCGCGGGCAGCAGAGCGCATGGCGGAGATCACGCCGGAGCGCCCGGCAAAAATACCGGCTCGCAAACCCGCCATGGCATTTACGCCTGCAGACCGAAGCGTCGCTGTCGTCAGATTAGCGCTGACGGCCGTGCGCACGCCAGAAGCGACGCTGGCTCCTGCGCTACTCATGCTGTAGGAGGAAAGCGCACTGGCAAGGCCCTCTGCAGCACTGGTGCCGAAGGCCGAAAGCGCATCGCCCGGCAAAGCACTGGCGACGGCTGTTTCAACGCTGGCTGCCAAGGCATCCGCATCCGAGGTGAAATCGTAACCGCCCATGCCTTCACCTACGCCAGCCGACACATTTTCGCCCACGGGCTTGACCCGCTGGGAGGGCGAATGAATGTCCAAAGCCATATTCAGAGCGGCTTCGAGGTTTGTTGCGACCGTTTCCGCATCGCTGTCCCAGCCTGCCGCCGTCATACCTTCGCCCACGCCTTCAAGAATGTGGGTGCCGACCTCGTTGGTATCCAACGCCTGCAGGAAGGTCAGGATGGTTTGCAGGTTCTCCAAATCTTCCTGCTTCACTTCCAGCCCCTGCTGGATGGCGGATACGATTTCGGCCACATAGGTGGAAAGCTCGGCCACGCGGTCTGCCGGGAAATCGTATTTCATGCTGGTGTCCAGTGTGCCCATGATGCCGCTGTCGCCGCCGAACAGGAAGCTCCACCACTGGCCCAAGCGGCCCTTTGCCGTTTCAATGCGATCCAGCGCGGAATCGATCATGTCCAGAGAGGTCGCAGGCATCAGACCGGCAGCCCGGCCAAGCGCCGTCGTGCCCAGCTGATCCACCTCGGCTACTTCCGTGCGCAGCTTATCAATGGACTCCTGTGCACCGGTCACGTCCGGAGCCACCATCACATGCAGCGTTCCGTCCTCGTCCAGCACGGCCACCTTGTCGGCGGTCAGCAGTTCCTTGGGCACTGCCTCCACCGGAATTTCCTGTCCGTCCTGCCAGAATTTCGTTTTGGGGTCAAGCAGCACATCCTGCGGGTTTTCGTACAGCTCACCCAGCTTGACGACGCCCTGTACCTCTACGGGATTCTCGGCAATGAACTTTCTGTAGGCGATCAGGTCATAGCCGTAGATGCCGACGGTCACGGACAGCTTGGGCTTGACGGCGTTGCTGTCATCATACTTGGCGATGTACGCCGTAAAATTCTGCAAAAGCTCGGATTTATCGCAGCCGGTGGCCTCGGCAAACTTGCTGACGATGGCCTCGATCTGCGCAGAGGAAAGCTGGGAAATATCCACGTTTTCCGCTTCGAGGTATTTGGTCACCATGGCCGTGATGTTGTCTGGGGTCAGCTCGGTGGTCAGCGCCCCGCCCGTCACTTCCTGATAGGCCAGCACAAAGGCGGTGATCCCGTCCGGGGACAACCCGCTCATGTCCACGCCGCGTTCCTCCAAATACTTGGAGATGTAGGCGGTGATCTCTGCAGGCTTCAGCGTGGAAACGTCCGCGCCCGCCGCCAGCTCCTTGTAGGCGCTGACCATGGCGGTGACGTTTTCAGGGGTCAGCCCGGACACATCCGCGCCGTTGGTGATTTCGGCATAGGCGCTGACCAATCCAATCAGCCCTTCGGGTGTGAGCGCAGCCTTATCCGCGCCCTCCGGGACTTCGGTATACTTGGCGATAAACGCCTCCACCTTGGGCTGCAGCTGTTGTGCCGCAGCGTCCTCCTGATAGCCGGACACAATCACGTCCGTGGTAATCGCGCCGGGGTTTTCCGCAAAGGTGTTCCAGCGCTCCTGTGCGCCGGTCATGTCGAGATCGGTCGCGATTTTGAGCACTTCCTCCGGCAGCGCCTCGCCGAACATGGAGGTCAGGCCGGGCAGCTCCACCTCGCGGTTGTTGAGGAAGGTCTGGATGGCTGCGATCTGCTCCAGCGCCGTGGTGAAGTCGATTTCCGGGAACATGGCCTGAATCTCGCCCTCGGTCATGCCGCTATCCAGAAGCGACTGGATCTGGGTGAGCATAGCGATGTACTCGGTCATCGCGCCCTCATCCATGGCAGCGGAGATGGCGTTCAGGTCTTCCAGCAGCGCAGGCTTTTCGGTTTCCGTCGCCGCGCTGTATTCGCGGAGCTTTTGGGTCAGCGCGTCCACATCGGCGGCGGCTTTCTGGATGTCCTCCTGCTGCCAGACGGGCATGACCACATCCGCCAACAGCTGTGCATACTCCATCGCCGCAGCCCGGCGCTTTTCGGTGTACTCGCTGTTCAGCTGATCCAGCGCAGCCTGCCGTTCGGTGCTGTCCTCAATCAACTGAATGAGCGCGTATTCCTTGTCGTATTGCGTGTCGATCTGCTGATTGACGGCGGCAAGACCTTCGGCGGCGGCCACCAGCGCGTTCTCGTAGACGGTCACATCCGCGTCCTGTTTCCCACGCGCCTGTGCGCGGGCGACCTCGGCTTCCAGCTTTTGCCGGATGGTATCGAAGCCGTCCACATCCTCCGGGGTCAGGTGATACTTGATTTCAATGGCCTCACGGGTGTCGATCAGCTCCTGCAAGCGAATTTTTTCCTTTTCGGTCAGGAAGCCGTTCTGCCGCTTTTTTAGCAGCCGCTCGATCTCCGCGTTCATCTGATCCAGCGCCTGAATATCCGCTGCCAGCCCCTGAGATACGCTGGTATAGCCGCTTTTGTCGGCTGTGTCCTTGAGCGCCTGCAGTTCGGTACGTGTGCTGTCTGCCAGGCTTTTGAAGGAATCCGTCCAGTGCGCGACGATCTCGTTGCTTTCCTTTTCGCCATCCGTCCAGACGGCAATCAGGCCGTTCAGCCATTCCTGTGCAGACTGCTTGTCCTTGATGAAATCCTCCTTGGACATACCAAAGAAGGAGAGCCCTTTGCTGTTTCCGTAGAAGGTCTCCGCCGCCGTGCTTTTCCACTTGTCGGCGGTTTCCTGCATCCCCTTGAGCGCTTCGCGGGCCTGCTTTGCGCCGGACACATAATCCGCAATGGCTACGGTGGCATAGATGGTCGCGGCGGCAACGGCCAGCCATACGGCGGGCGAGCTGCCCAGCACGCTCAGGAAGCCCTTGATCCCGCCGCCCGCCTTGCCGACCGCAGTGGCAAACTTGCCGACGCCGGTAGAGATACTGCCGATGCCCTTGGTTACCTTGCCAAAGAGCAGCAGCACCGGGCCGATGGCGGCGGCAATGGCCGCATACTGGATGATCTGTTTGCGCTGGGCTTCATCCATCTGCAGGAACTTGCCGAGCAGCTTGTCCGCGCCCTCGATCAGGCGCTGGATGGCGGGGTTCAGGTCGTCGCCGATCTGCTGTCCAAACAGCAGCGCCTTGTTTTTGAGGTTCGTGAGCTTGCTGGCGGTGGTGGCATAGCGCTTCTCCGCTTCCGTTGCCAGCGCGGTATTTTCCTTCCATGCGGCGTTGGCCATGTTCTGCGCACGGGAGAACAGCTCGGTCGCGTTGGTGGCGCGGAGTAGCGTATCGCGCAGGCGAATCTCGTTGATGCCGATGTCCGACAGCGTCTTGATGGCACTTTTGCCTTCATCGTCCAGCTTGGACAGACCCACAATAAACGCCTGAAATGCTGCGGCGGGATCGTTGTCCCACAGCGTCTTAAACTGCTGCGCCGTCATCCCGGCCACCTTGCCGAAATCATCCAGCGCCTCGCCGCCTGTCGCGGAGGCAACCTCCATTTTCACCAGTGCCTTGGAGAAGGCGGAGCCGCCCATCTGCGCCTCGATGCCCACGGAAGAAAGCGCCGCCGCAAAGCCCAGCACCTGCGCTTCGGTCAGGCCGACCTGCTTGCCCGCGCCCGCCATACGGTGCGCCATTTCCATGATGGGCTTTTCGGTGGTGGCGAAGTTGTTGCCCAGATCCACCAGCGTAGAGCCGATATTGGAAAACTGGCTCTGGCTGGTGCCCATGATGTTGGCAAACTGCGCGATGGTCGTCGCAGCCTCGTCTGCGCTCAAGTCCTCGCAGGAATTGCCGAGGTCGATCATGACGCGGGTGAAGTCGGACAGATGCTCGGTGGCAACGCCCAGCTGACCGCCCGCCGCCATGACCTCGTTGATCTCATCGGTGCCCGCCGCGACCTCGGTGGACATGCGCTTGGACGTAGCCGCCAGCCGGTCAAACTCAGCTTCTGTAGCGTCCACGGTCTTGCGAACGGAAGCGAAGGACGATTCAAAGCCAATGGAAGCCTTGACTGCCGTTGCGCCCAGTCCCAGAATGGGCGTGGTCATCACAGTGGTCAGCGTCCGGCCTGCCGCCGTCATTTTCTTGCTGACAGCGTCGCACTTTTTCCCGAAGGCTTCAAGGTTCTTGCCTGCCGCCGTCCATGCGGACTTGGCCGTGTTCAGCTGCTGATTGGTTTTTTCAATCTCAGCGCGGGTGGCAGCGACGGCAGCCTTGGCACGGTTCAGCGCGGCTTCCGCGTCAATCACCGCATCCGAAGCCTGCCGGATTTTCTCTGGGTCGTTGGCCTGCTGGGCGGCTGTCAGCTGTTCTTTCGCGTCCCGCAGCGCATTCTCATATTGCTGAACGCCCTGCTCCTGCAGGCGCAGCTTGTCATTCAGCAGCGTCAGCTTGGCGGCGAGACCGGTCACGCTGGTGTCCATGTCCTTAATGCCCGCCGTGGCCAGCTTGAACCGGCTCTCGGCCAGATCGATCTGCTTGCCGAAGGTGACGATGGCAGCCTTGCTGGCATCAATGGACTTTCCGGCGGCGTCCCAGTTGGTCTGTGCCAGACGCAGGGACTGATTGCACTGGTTGATCTCCTCCTGTGTGATTCTGACCGCCGCCTGCGCTGTGTTCAGCTTGGTGGTCGCATCGGTCACGGCATCCGCCGTATTTTGAGTGGTTTTCTTCAGCGCCATATTCTGGCCGGTGAGCTTTTTAACCTCGGCGCAGGAATTGCGGTATTCTATTTTCAGCGCATCCAGATTGACCTTGGCGGCAATGGTGGCGGAGTCGTTCTCGCCAAGGGTGGCCGAATAGGTTCTGACCTGCTGCGCCGCCGCAGCCACCTGTTCCTTGAGCTCCTGCTGTGCAGTTTTCGCGTCAGTCAGCCGCTGCGCGTAATCGTTCTGGCGGGAAAAGCACTCCTGCAGCTTGTCGTTCGCCGCCGACAGTGCCCGCTCATACTGCGTCACAGCATCCTTCTGCAAAGACAGACGGCGCTCCAGCGTTGAGAGCTGGGTGGCAAGGCCGGTGGCGCTGCGTTCAAAGCCCTCCACGCCGGAGGCCGCCAGCTTGAACTGGCTCTCCGCCTCAGCGATCTGCTTATTGACGGACTTGATGTTCCGGGTAAAATTGTCCGTTTGCAGGGACAGCGACACCACAAGATCGCGGAGGGTTTCAGCCATCAGTACTCACCTCGATGCAACAAAAAATCCGTGGGCGATTGCTCACGGTTTCAGAGATTGCCACACCTGATCGATATAGGCACGGCGCGGTTGCTTTTTCTCTTTTTCCTTTCGGGCGCTCCATGCCCGGACGCGGAGGAACCCCAGCATATCCATGCCGTCGATCTCGCTCATGCGCCAGCCGCCTTCCAGCAGGCTGTTATAGGTGGAATAAATGAAATCAGGCAGCGTCAGGATTGAAGTGTCTCCGTCTTCGCTGCCTTCGTAGGGAACTCCTCCAGAATCTCCGTGGTCTGCGTCTGAACCGCCATGAGCGCCAGCGCAATGTCGTGCATCATGCGATCCACCGGGTAGTAATCCAGAACGTCGTCCGAGGTGAATTGATTGCCGAACAGCAGACAGAACCAGCGGATCATCACGTCCAGCGCCTCGCCGATGGACAGGTTCTTTGCGTCCTCCGGCACCTCGCCCTTGAGCGCGGCATTGGAGATGGCCACGATGCGCCCATACATCTGGGCGGCGGGCTCCATTTCCCGCAGGGCGCGTCCGGACACAAAGTCAACGGTGTATTTCTTCCCGTTCAGGGTACAGCTGATCATATGATTCCCTCCTCCAATTCGAGATAACGGTTCAGCAGAGCTGAAACAGTGCCGTCGGCAATGTGTTTGTCGATGCAGCCGTCGCACGTTCTTTCCCGGAGCACAATAAAGGTGAGGTACGCAAACACATCTTCCATGCTCCATGCATGGGGCTGTTTGGCTTGGAGAGCGGGATATTTTGCCCGCGCATCCTTGTCCCAGATGCCACCGTTGTAAACATAGTCCACAAGGGCTTCGGCGCTGGGGTCTTCTATCCATGGGGCAGTGTGGTTTTCTTCCAGAAAACGCTTGGCAATTTCCTTCATAATGCTTCTCCTTTACCGCTTAGATTTCTTGGCTTCCAGTACCAGTTCAACGATTTTTCCGCTGCTGTCCGTGCGGATCATGTGAACCTTGAACGTCGTATCCCGATTGAACAAAAATTCATATTCGCCGGAATTCATGGAAATAGGATCGACGTACATACCCTTTGTCCCTTTTCTCACGAAAATAGTATAATCCACATCCGCAGTCCACGAGCTGTCTTTATGAGTGCCGGAAGACATAAAGCCCTTATCCGTCACCATTTTCCCAATTTTGCTTCTCAAAAAAGCAGCATCAGACATCTGCTCTTCAGTGCCGCCCAGCAGATTTGCTGTCCAGTGAAGATTGGAACCGCGAAAGGTAATCACATCATGCGTCGCCTGCCATTTTGCCAGACCGCTTGTCGCGCCGTCGATCAGGCGCTGGATTGCTTCCGAAGAAGGTTTTCCTTCACGCAAGTCGGTATTCATTGTTGAATACCAACTGCCCGTGTACCTTTGGATGCCCAAGCGCTCTGCGTCGGACAGCAGATTGTTCCACCGTTCCCAATTAAAGCTGTTCTGCTCATGCCATTGGATAGCGTCGCTCTGGCTGGCAAAACGCAGAAAATCCGGCCAATTCGGCATCCGTCCCATTACGCCGTTTCTGTTGCGGTGGGATGCCGCACCTCTTCCTCCCATCACATTACCTCTTTTCCTGCGCGTGCGCAAGTCCAGCGTGGAAGGAAGTGTGCCTCTCAATATTGCCGGTGCAGCCCTCTGGCACGTCGCCGAAGAAGATGATCTTTTCAGGCTTCAGCCGGGCAAGCATTTCTTTATAGCCCAGCAGGAACAGCCGCCTTGCCTCCGGCGCTTTCTGTGTGCCCACAGAGGAAACCGCCACGGTGCCGCCTTCTGGTTCGCCGTCAAAGCACCAAGCAAAGCTGTCTTCGTCGCTCCAGCAGATGGACGGGATCACCTGAAGGCCCATCTGCTGCCAAAAGGCGGCCAGAAGATGCTTTCGCCAGTGGTTGTAGATCTGAACCGCAGGCGGGTAATCCGTGAACAGGCTGAAATCCGGCGAAAGCACCGCCCGAAACTCGCTGAGCAGCTTGGCATACCGGTCAGGGTCATTCCAGCAGCGCTCGAACAGGTAATCGTCGATGAAAAAGTGAACCCCATGCGCCCCGCGCAGTGCGTCCGTCCGGGCGCTGTTGAAGGGAATCCAGCGGAGCTTCTCCACAACATGCACAGGCTGAATGATGGGAATCTGATACGGCCCGGCGCATTCAAACTCGCCCAACTGCAGATTGTGGCCGTTTCGGCTCAGCGCTTCCAGAGACAATGGGTTCACCTCCATGTAAAAACACACCGTCTGCCGGGGATGCGCCGACAGCGGTGTGCATGATTGAAATGATTTGTTGTTACGGGCCGGGTGCGGTAAAGGTCGGCTCGTACACCTCCGTCAGGAAGGTGGCGGCCTTTTCAGCGGTAAAGCCATTCTGGCCTTCGTCCGCCACCGCCTGATAGCGGTTATCGTGAGTGCGCTTGATAGCCGTCCATTCGATTTCGCCGGTCTGGCGGGTGACGTTCGTGCCTTCCTTGGTGGCGTAGTTCTCCGTGACGGGCTTGGCTCTGACCTTGAACAGCCAGACATAGCGGAAGGTGCCGTCCGACTTTTCCGACTTGAAGCCCACGGCGAAGTAAGGCGGACGGTCGGAAGCCGTGCGCACCAGTACGCCGTTGTCGTCAATCTGGTTGCCGAATACCATTTCCTGAATGGCCAGCGGCACATCCGCCATTTTGGTCTTGAAGGTCAGTTCAGGATCGGGGTACAGCACGTCGAATTCCACGTCGTCGGCGTGCTGCACGTCCGGATCAGCGTTTTCAGGGGTGATGGACGCTTCGATTGCGCCCGCCATCAGCTGAAGCGCACCATAGGTGTGCTCGGTTTCGGTGTCCTTGGTCAGCGGCGCGATGACCACGTTTTTCAGGCCGACCGTCGAGGAAACCTGTGGGGAAGCGGTAGGCGTTGCCATGTGTCTAATCCTCCTTTAGAGTTGGTCGATAGCGTCCCGCAGCCCGTCCCGGATGATCTCGTAGGCTTCATCCGAGCGGGTATCATAGGCGGGACGGATAAAAGGATGCGCAGGCGCGGGGGCTGGGCCGCCATGTCCGTACTCCACAGGCGGGGCGTAATAAGCGCCCTCCTCCTTGCGGTGTACGCCAATGGTGATGCTCCTGCCGCTGTACCTGCGCTTGCGTACCTTGCCGGTCTGGATGGAGCGGTTCAGTACGCCGGTGATGATTTTGGGGTCGCTGGAAGCATTGGCCTTCATCTGCTCGTAGATGGGGACGGCGGCGGCTTCCAGAATGCGCTTCGCCATGGGAGCGCCCGCGCCGTCCGCGTCCATGCGGCTGGCCATGCCCGCAATGTCGGTCATAAGGCTTTCAAAGCCATCTGTATCAAGGGGCATACGGCACCTCCGTTCTCAGGCACCACGTCCACTGCACGGCGTATTGCCGGGTGGCGGTGTCGTACTCCGGCTGGTTGTAGCCCCGGTCGCTTTCCTCCACGATGGAAAAGCCCGCCGCGTACATGGCCTGCCGGATGCGGTTCGCCATTTCGGTGGGATCGATATCGCTCCACAAATTCAGGTACACGAAGGTGCGGTAACTGGTCACCTGATCGTCCTGATGGCTGGCCTCCGTCATGGTGGTGGAATACACGGCATATTGCACGGGCGGGTTCTGGCTGGGAGTCGTCGCTCGCCATACGCCCGCCATGACTGGGATGCCAATGTTTTTCAGCGCATCCTGCACCTGCTTCATCAGCCGCTCACCCCTTCGGAGATGGAGGCTTTCAGACCCAGATAGGTATTGCGGAAGCCATACTCGCCCAAGGTAGAAATGAACCACTTCTTATTGCGAAACCGCACCCACATGCCGGGCGCAACGTCCGAACGATAGCGGATGGTGAAGTTCACCACAGCTTCGGTGTTCATGACGTCTGCGCTGCGGTAGTGCTGGTTGCCAGCGTCCGTGACCGCCGCCCATGCCTTGCACAGGACGTGATCGGTGGGTTCCGGGAAGCCGTTTTCGTTGACGGCGTTCTCCGTGTACCCGATCTCCACCAGATGCCGAAGATTGCCGGGATGCGGATTGGCTTCAAAGTTTTTATAGCCGCGCAAGCACGGTCACCTCCTTAGAACATCTTCACGGGATCACGGTAGGGATACAGCAGATTTTCAAACGCGACACGCATGGTGGCGTACATAACGCGATCCGGGTTATCCCGGTTTTCGTAGTAGTGACTGATGAAGAGCAGGACGGCCAGACGAACAGGCTCAGGCGCGGGTTCGGAAAACTGTACCCGGCAGTAATCCTCAGCCGTTGCCTGAGCCTGCTTGATGAGGCTTTCCAGATAAGCGTCCTCATCGTCGTACTGGATGCGCAGGTGGGTTTTCACCTCGTCGACGGTGACGATCATGCTGCGTCACCTCATTGACCAGATGCCATCAAGCCCGCGTTGCGGAGGGCGGCCAGCAGGCCGTTGAAGTCGTCCTTCAGAGCCGCAATGGTGGTCGCCTCGCTGTCGGCAATATAGGCGATCTGCGCGGCAGGTTCCGACTGGCCGAACAGATCGTCACCGCCCTCAATGGTCGCACCGGGCAGGAATGTCAGCTTACCGCCAATGACCAGCTCGTTGCCGCCGTGGGCAAAGTAGTTGTGGGTGTTTCGGGTTACGTCCTTCTCAGGATCAGCTTTCTTCATCTGTCATCCCTCCTTACGCCGCCTTCATCTGCAGCGTCTTGACCGCTTCGGGGAGGATGAGCTTGCCGTCCACGCGCTGGGAGGCAAGGAAGCCCACCTGACCGGTCGGCGCATAAAGTTCATTGAGCCGCTGGAACTTGCGGCCTTCCCGGTCGGCAATCCAGTAGTAATTCATGTCCCCGAATACCATCGCCTTGGCACCTGCTGCAATGGTGGGCATGAAGGTGGAGGTGTAGACCGGGCGGTTCAGGATGGTATCGGGCGTGCCCGCCGTCACGCTGGGCTGCCAGATATAGTCGCCGTTGCCGTTCTTCAGCTGGCGCAGCGCCTTCATGGTCGCGTCATTGGTCAGGAACACAGCGTTGCGGCGGTACGGGGCGCGGAGGCTGTAAAACAGATCCATGACCTCATCAAAGGTCAGCGCCGTAGCGCTTTTGGTGGTCACGCCCACCTCCGCGCCGCCCGTGGTATGAAGCAGGCCGGTGGGCTTGCCGGTGCCGTTGCCCGTGAAGAACGCTTCCTCCTCCGCAGCGCCGATGCGGCGGGCAAACTCGCGGGCGATATACGCTGCCACGTCGAACACGGAATCGTGCAGCAACTCGTCGGAGACCTTGATCATCGTCGCCAGCTTATAGGCGCTGATGGAGGTCTGGCCGAACGCATCGTCGCTCTCCGGATACGCGGCTTCTTCATCGATCCAGCTGGCCGTACCCTTGGACACCACAATGGGAATCTTGCGGTCGCCGGAGCTGGTGCGGATGATGTGGGCAAAGCGACGGAAGATGTTCTCTTCCTCAAGGGACTCGATCAGGGTGCGCTCATACTCGTCCGGCACGAGATAGCCGCCCTCGGAATCGGTGCCCACCTGCAGCGCGTTGAGCACCTCGTGCGGTACGGACTTATCGCGCATGGTGCGCCAGAAGGCAGCCTTATACGCATCCGAAGCCCTGCCGGTCTTTTCAGCCTTGCCTTCGGGCGCGATGGGCTTATCCGTGAGCGTCCGGGCCGTCGGGCGGTCAAATTCCAGATCCAGCGCCTCCTGACGCTCCAGCCGCTCGATTTCCTTGCCCATGCGGATTACGTCGGCTTCCATCTGATCATAGGTGGCGCTGTCCTCGGCGGACAGGGTGCCGTTTGCGTCCTTGCGGGATTCCACAAACGCCTTGGCGGCCTCCCACAGCTTGACGCGCTTTTCGCGCATAGCGCGGATTTCATTCATAGACATGTGTTTTTCCTCCAGTCAGTAGTCGTATTTCAGCCGATCCAGCCGCTGCTTCAGCGCAGAAGCGCTCGTGCGCGGCTCGGTCGGAGCAGGAGAGGGCGCGGGCTTTTCAGCCTGCATTTTTTCCAGCAGACAATTCATCACGCGCTGCTGCACGCTGGCGGACGAAAAAAACATGGATTCTCCCGTTTCCTGCGGCTCGTTCTCCGAAAAGAGAATCTCATCGCAGAAACCAAGCTCCTTGGCTTTCACGGGGTTCATCCATGTTTCGTCGTTCATCATGTGACTGATACGGGCTCTGCTCAGTCCCGTCTTCAGCACGTAGGCATTGATGAGGCTTTCCTTGACCTCGTCCAGCAGCTGGCCAGCCCTGCGCATTTCCTCACTGTCGCCCATGGCGATGGTGAAGGGATTGTGGATCATCATCATGGCCGTGGGGCTCATACAGACCTTGGTGCCCGCCATGGCGATGACGGATGCCGCGCTGGCTGCAATGCCGGTGATCTTCACCGTCACGTCATTGGGGTATTCCCGAAGCATGGTGTAGATCTGCGAAGCGGCAATGGTATCGCCGCCCGGCGAGTTGACGGAAATAACGATAGGGCCGTCTGCGGAGAACAGCTCCTCCCGGAACGCGGCAGGGGTCACTTCATCCCCATACCAGCTTTCCTCCGCAATCGGCCCCTCCAGAAGCAGCGTTCGCTCCTCCGGGTTGGTTTCGTCTCTGGCCCAATTCCAGAAATGCTTGTTCATCTGGATTTCCTCCTGCCGCGCTTGGGCGGCTCGTTTTCTTCGGGTTTGGTTTCTTCCTCTGGCGCGTCTTGTCCGTTATCTTGTCCTGTATCTTGGCTGCTCTCCTGATTCCCCTGAATGGCAAGCCCCATGAGCACGCCCAGACCTGCAAGGCTGATGGGAATCATGTTGCCGTTGACCAGATAGGCGTTACCGCCTTCCTCATCGGAAACCGGGTTCAGGTTTTCCAATTCCCGGATGTCGTTGGTGGACATCCAGCCGTTCTGCCGGGCGATGGCGTAGCCTTCCATGCGGGATTTATAATCGCCCCGCATGAGGCCGTCCAGATTGAACTGCACATAAAAGCGCCTGCCACCGGTGCCACCAGCCTTCTCGTTGTCCGGGAAAAGAGCGCGATTGATGGCCTGTTCAATTCTCACCAGCCATGGCCGGATGGTATGGACGGCAAAGGAGATGTTCTGCGATTCGATGTTGGAGAAGGTCGCCCGGTCAAGATCGCCGATCATGTGCGGCGGCACACGAAAGATACGGCAGATTTCTGATACCTGAAACTTGCGGGTTTCAAGGAACTGCGCCTCGTTGTTGGGCAGGCTCAACGGAACGAACGACATTCCCTCTTCCAGCACAGCCACGCGGCTGGCGTTGCCGGAGCCGCCATAGGCAGCGTTCCAGCTGGCACGCAGTGCAGCCGGGTCTTTGACCGTGTTTGGGTGTGTCAGTATACCCGATGGCCGGGCACCGTTGGAGAAGAACTTGCTTCCGTATTCCTCGGCTGCGATGCCAAGGCCGATGGCGCTTTTCTCCAGCGCAATGGGGCTATACCCCACAATGCCGTCAAAGCCGAGGCCGGGCACATGCAGCACCTCGCTTGGGTCAAGCGCCCACGTTTTACCGTCACTGGTGGTGTAGGTGTAGGTCAGGTTACCTTTGCTGTCCCTGTCCACCTCCATGTGATCCGGCAGCAGCGGATACAGGCTGTCGATTTGCGAGCGGCCTGTGCGGATGATCTGGCAGTAGCTGTTCCCATAGAGCAGCAGATGCGTCAGCATGGTTTCCCGCCAGATAAACGAGGTCATCTCCAGATTCGGCTCGTCGTGGATCAGGCGGTACAGCGGATGTTCGATGGCCTTCCGACTGCCTTCGTCCGTGGCTTCATACACATGGAAGGGCAGGCTGGCGATGGTTTCGGCGATGACGCGCACGCAGGCGTAAACGGCAGAAACCTGAATGGCCGAGCTGGGGCTGACCGACTTGCCGGAACCGCTCATACCGAAGTAAAAGCTGGGCGCGGCGGATACGGCGTTTTGGGGCTTGTCCCGCGCCCGAAACAGATATGAGAATGGATTTTTCATGGATACCTCCATTACAGACCGCTGCCGGTCTTATGGTTGTGGCAGCTTTCGCAAAGCGCTTGCCAGTTGCGTTCATCCCAAAACAGCTTCATGTCGCCCCTGTGCGGGATGATGTGGTCAACCACCGTGGCCGGAGTGAGCTTACTTTGCTTCATGCACTCCGCACACAGCGGGTGACTGCGGAGAAACCGTGCACGGGCAATGCGCCACTGGCTGCCATATCCTCGGCTGGCGGCGTTCTCCCGTGCAAACAGGGCGCGATGCACCTCGCAGTACACCCCGTCCGACAGGTTCGGACATCCCGGATACCGACAGGGGCGTTTTGGTTTTCTTGGCATTTGGCACCTCACAATACGATAAACCCGCGATGGTTATAGATGGAATCGCTGCCGTTCAGGTTCTTCATCGCCCGATCCAGCGCCATCACAAGCGCCACCGCGCCGTCCACCTTTTCGGTGGATTTTTCTTTGTCCAGCTTCAGGTTGCCAGCCGGATCAGTGCGCACATAGGCGTTGTCCATATTCCAACGCAGCACCGGATGCCCGCCGTGGCACAGCTTGTGCTCCAGAACAAGGCGCATCAGTTCCTTCGTCGGAGGCGACATATCCTTAAAGCCCTGACCGAAGGGCACCATGGTAAAGCCGTCGTCCTCAAGCGTCTGCACCATCATGGTGGCATTCCAGCGGTCATGGGCGATTTCCCGGATGTTATACCGCTCGCCCAATTGGCAGATGAACTGCTCGATAAATCCATAGTGGACGACGTTGCCCTCCGTGGTGTGGATAAATCCACGTTTCGCCCACTGGTCATATGGCACATGATCGCGCCGAACGCGCAGGGAAAGCGTTTCCTCCGGAAGCCAGAAGAAGGGCATGACCGTATACGGTTCGTCCTCATTACTGGGCGGGAACACCAGCACCAGCGCCGTCAGGTCGGAGGTGCTGGACAGGTCAAGTCCGGCATAGCAGGCGCGGCCTTCCAGCTGATACGGGTCAACCACACCGCCGCATTCATCCCACTTGTCCATGGGCATCCAGCGGACGGACTGCTTCACCCATTGATTCAGGCGCAGCTGACGAAACTGGTTCTCATCGGCAGGCGTTTCCTGCGCCTTATGGAACGCATCCCGCACCTTATCGATGGTGATGGTGTGTCCCAGAGAGGGATTGGCCTTGTACCAATTCGCCTCGCTCGTCCAATCCGCGTCATCCGGAAGACCGAAAATGACAGGGTAGAAGCGTGGATCGACCTTCCGGCCTTCGAGCACATCCAGCGCCTTCTGGTGTACCTCCCAGCAGATGCTGTTGCGGTCTGTGCCCGCTGTCGTCAAAAAGAACCACAGCGGCTGCTTTCGCGCATCGCCGGAGCCTTGGGTCATTACGTCATAAAGAGCTCTGGTGGGCTGGGTGTGCAGCTCGTCGAAAATGCAGGCACTGACGTTCAAACCATGCTTGGTGGCCACCTCCGAGGACAGTACCTGATAGATGCTGCCTGTGGGCTGGTACACCATGCGCTTCATGGACGGAATGATCTTGATCCGCTTGCTCAGCGCCGGTGACTGCTTGACCATATCGACGGCTACATCAAAAACAATGGCGGCCTGCTGGCGGTCGCTGGCGCAGGAGTATACCTCGGCCTTCCATTCATCATCGTTGGCCAGCATATTGAGCGCGATGGCCGCGCCCAGTTCGCTCTTGCCCTGCTTTTTGGGAATCTCGATATAGGCGGTGGTGTACTGACGCATGGTGAGATCGTCGTCCCGTACCGTTCCGAACACGTCCCGGATGATCTTCTCCTGCCACGGCAGCAGCTTGAAGGGTTTTCCGTGAAACTCGCCCTTCGTATGTCTCAAGCATTCAATGAAGCCAGTCACGCGCCGAGCCTTTCGCTCATCAAACATCGCCGTTCCACCCGCCCTTCAGCAGCTTCTCCATGGGATCATCGGAGAAGGTGTCGTCCGAACCGCCGCCCGCCGCAATGATACGGGCACGTGTTGCGGGAGTCAGACCAAACTCGGAGCAGAACGACTGCATGATCTTCAGGTTCTGCTGGGCAATGCTGACCTGCGGAACCTGCTGCACATAGCCGGAGGGCGTTTGAAAGATAGAGCCGTGCTGGGTAATGAACGCCTCGGCTTCCTTCCATCTGGCGTATGCCTGACAGTACCCCTCGAAGGCCGTCAGGTCGGCCATGGTGAGCACACCCATGGCTTCAAGGGAGGGGGCCAGCCGCTTCCATTCCTTTTTTGCCTCCGGCAGCAGCCATGCCGGGCATTTGATATTTCCCTTGGGCGGGATCGGCTCATTTTCGTTGAGCGGTCGCTTGCCCGGATTGCCCTCAAGGATTTTGAGCGCCGTGGGCTTGGGCTTTCTGCCTCTGGTCGCCATGCTGGTCACCTCCCTTCGCAAAGTCATGTCTTTTAAGTCGTAAGAACAGCTTCATACGGTAGCACCTGCCCATCCCGAAGCACGCTGATGGGTGCGTTCGGACAGGCTGCCCGGAACCGCTCCACAATGACGGTGGCGTAGCGCATGTCAAGCTCCATGGTGTAGCAGATGCGATCCGTCTGCTCGCAGGCCATGAGGGTACTGCCTGAACCGCCAAAGGTATCCAGCACGATGGCGTTGGGCGCAGAGCTGTTCTTAATGGGGTACGCCAGCAGCGGCAGCGGCTTCATGGTCGGGTGCAGCTTACTCTGGCTTGGACGGTCATATTTCCAGATGGTGGTCTGCTTGCGGTCGGAAAACCATTTGTGCTTACCGTTGGGCAGCCAGCCGTAGAGCACCGGTTCATGCTGCCACTGATAGGGGCTGCGGCCCAGCACCATGGTGTTCTTCACCCAGATGCACACGCCGCTGATATGAAAGCCCGCTTCCTTGAACGCCCTGCGGAAGTTCAGCCCTTCGGTGTCCGCATGGAACACATAAGCGGACGCGCCTTCGGCCAGATGTGGCACGACCGCCCGGAACGCTGCCAAAAGGAACTCATAGAACTGTCCGTCTGACATACTGTCATTCTGGATTTTCTTTCCGTCCGCGCTCTCGTAGGCCACGTTGTACGGCGGGTCGGTCACGACGAGGTTCGCCTTATGACCATTCATAAGCAGCGCGAGGTTCTCCGGCAGCGTGGAATCGCCGCACACCATGCGATGGCGGCCCAGCGTCCAAACGTCGCCCTCCTGCACGAAGGGCTGCAGCTCATCCGCGTCGATGTCGCAGTTATCGTCCTTCACGTCCTTGTCATGGACTTTGGAGAACAGGTCGTCTACCTCCGCAGCGTCAAAGCCGGTCGCGCCAAGGTCATAACCGGAAAGCTGCAAGTCGGACAGCAGATCCGCCAGCGCTTTCGGCTCCCATTCGCCGACCGCCTTGTTGAGCGCGATGTTCAGCGCCTTCTCGTCCTGCGGGTTTTCGATATGCACCACCACGCAGTCGATTTCCTTTACCCCCTCCGCGACCAGCACCTTATACCGCTGGTGGCCGCCCACGATATTGCCGGTGACCTCGTTCCAGATTACGGGGTCGACATAACCGTAGGTGGTCATGCTGCACTTGATCTTTTCGTAGGCCGGATCACCCGGCTTTAAGTCCTTGCGCGGGTTGTATTTCGCCGGTTTCAGCTTTTCGACCGGCACCTTTTGCAGCTTCATATCTGTGTTCATGCGTTCTCCTTTAACAGCATAATTTCCCTGATTGTAAGCAGAATAAAAAGGGAAATTTCCCTTAACAGGTTGACGTTTCCCTTATTCTATGGCATAATTTAAGGGAAACGGTTTGGAGGGTAAGGCAATGAGAGAATTTCATTACGCAGCGATTCGGGAGCAGAAGTGGGATTCCGAGATACTGGGCCTGATTGCCGCTATCTATAAGGAAGCTGGAAAGCAGGAGATGTATCTTAAGCAGCGCCCGGAGGAGTTGGAAAAGCTGGTAGAGATTGCGAAGATTCAGAGTACCGAGGCTTCCAACGCCATCGAAGGCATTGTTACCACAAGCACGCGCATTCGCCAGCTGGTGGAAGAAAAGACCACGCCACGTAACCGCGATGAGCAGGAAATTGCCGGATATCGTGACGCACTGAGCGTCATTCATGAGAACTTCGACGTTATCCCGATCACCCGCAATTACATTCTTCAGCTGCACAAAATCCTTTACAGCCATATGAACAATCCCATGGCCGGTCAGACAAAGAGCGTACAGAACTACATCAGCGCCACTTATCCGGATGGTCATACCGAGACGCTGTTCACGCCCCTTGCGCCCCTCGAAACGCCAGATGCGCTGGATAGCATCTGTAATGAATACAATCGCGCTATAGGAAATCTGGAAGCGGAGCCGCTGATTCTCATCCCGGTTTTCATCCACGACTTTCTGTGTATTCATCCCTTCAACGATGGAAATGGCCGAATGAGCCGTCTGCTCACGACCCTGCTGCTGTACCGCAGTGGCTTCTATGTGGGCAAATATATCTCATTGGAAGCCAAGATTGCGAAAAACAAAGATCTTTACTACGATGCACTTCGGCAGTCGCAGACAGGCTGGCACGATGGCCAGGAAGATGCGATTCCCTTTATCAAGTATCTGCTGGGTACCGTCCTTTCTGCCTATCGCGATTTTGAAGAGCGCTTTTCCCTCGTGGAGAAGAAGCAGTCTGCGCTTGAAATGGTGAATCAGGCAACACTCCATAAAATCGGTCGATTTACCAAGCAGGATATTCGGGAGTTGTGCCCCTCGCTGAGCGTCAGCTCCGTCGAGGGCGCGCTTCGCAAGCTGGTCGCATCCGGCGAACTGGCACGAGAAGGCAGCGGCAAAAGCACCTGCTATTACCGGCTCAAATAGCCATTAGAAATACCACCAAAGATCGTCCTTCGGGGCGGTCTTTTTTTGTTTTGGGGCTAATACCCCCACCCCTGAATTTTGCGAAAATTCACGCGAGAGGGGGCCGCGGTCTCCAGCCGGAACAGCCCAAGGATTCGATCCCCCCTTGGGGGCACAGCGGAACGCGGCGGCGCGGGGCGGCGACTGTGCCGGAGTCGGGCGGACACGGCGAAAAGACGGCGGTGTGCCTCGGCGGGCCGGACGCGGGCAAGGCGCTGTGTCGGGCGGCACGGCGGGCGCTTTCGGCGCGGGAAGCCGGGGCGTTCCTTCCGGGCGGCGGGCCGCCAACGGGGCGCGGGCGGGGCTTGGCCGCGTGGGGCCCACAAAGGCCGCGTGTCGGGCGCGACGGCGCGGGGCGGGCACGTGCCGGGCGGCGGGGCGCGGGCGGTATACGGCGGCTTTCCGGGGCGGACGCGGGGAAGGCGTAAGCCGGGCGGCGGTATACGGTGGGCGGGCCGGGTATAGCCGGGGACGGCGGGCCTATTGCCGGGGCGCGGCGGGCGGCGGCCCAGGACGGGCAGAAAACGCTCTGAGCTGCGCGGCTTGTGTAGGGTTACGGGCCACAGGTGGGAAGGACGGCAGCGGCGCGGGCGAAAAGGCCCGTTTCCGCTATATAAGGAAGCGCTTTTCGCCGGGGCGCGGGCTTTGTCGATTCAGAGCTGATTTGCCCCCGAAACCTTGTCGCTTTGGTCGGGTTGCTTTTTCGGCGGCCCGGAGTGATGAATGTGTCACGCCGGGCGGGGCGGGCGAAAAGCCCCGCCGGAAAACGAAACACGACACAGCGAAAGGAGCGCACCCCATGAAAAACCAGACTTTCGGCATCGAGATTGAAACCACCGGTATAGGCCGGGAACGCACGGCCAAGGCCATCGCCGCGTACTTCGGCACGACGGCACAGTATCGCGGCCGCCACCTCGACGACTGGCGTGTGCCTATGCCCGACGGGCGGCACTGGACGGTCGAAAGCGACGGCTCGGTCACCGACCCCGACGCGGAGGTGGTTAGCCCGGTGTGCCGCTACGAGGACATCGGGATGGTACAGGAGGTCGTCCGGGCCATCCGGGCGGCGGGCGCAAAAGCCGACGGCTCCTGCGGCATCCACATCCACATCGGCCTCGGCGAGCACACCCCGCAAAGCCTGCGGCGGCTGGTGAATATCGTAAATGCCAAGGAAGACTTGCTGACCATGGCCTTGGGCATCACGCCCGAACGGCGCGCACGCTGGTGCCGCCCGATTGAGCCGGGGTTCCTCGCCGAGCTAAACCGGAGCAAGCCCACATCGATGGAAGCCTTCGCCCGGCTCTGGTACGCCCGCTCCGGCGGTACAAGCTCCGACTGGCGGCGGTGCGCGGAGCGGCACTACGACCACAGCCGTTACCACCTGCTCAACCTCCACGCGGCCTTTTCTACCGAGCGGCCCGCGCACACCATTGAGTTCCGGGCCTTCAACGGCACACTCCACGCAGGCGAGATAAAGGCGTATATCCAACTGTGCCTCGCCATCAGCGCACAGGCGCTGACCAGCAAGGCCGCCAGCCCCACGCGCCCGGTTACCGATAACCCGAAATATACCTTCCGATGCTGGCTCCTCCGCCTGGGCTTCATCGGAGACGAATTTGCCACCGCGCGGGAACACCTGCTCAAGCGCCTGCCCGGCGACGCGGCTTGGCGGCGGGCTTCCTGACACAGGGAGCCTCAGGCACAGCTTTCAAATCACCCCGCCTGATGAGGGCCTCCGGCACAGGCCGAAACCCCGAAAGGGGTCGCGGGAGCCACAGCTTCCAAATCAAGCCGCGCACAGCGCAGAGAGGACACGTTATGAACGAGCACACCTACTGGAACAGCAAGGGCGAGGAACAGGCCAAGTACGACGAGATGCAGGCGGCGGACTTCCCATACACACAGGCTTCCAAATCCCTGTTCCACAGCTACTACCGCTATTACAACGACGGCGACCTGCCCGGCTGGGCCAGAACCCGCTGGGACATCACCAAGTACACCTTCGACTACGGTTACCGGCAGCGTGTGCTGACCGCCGCAGGCGAAAAGGAGTTCGAGCGCCGCGTCACGGCGAGGATTCATATCGAATACCGCCGCTTTCAGCGCACACACAAGCCCGCCTGACGATGGCCTCTGGCACAGGCCGAAACCCCGAAAGGGGTCGCGGGAGCCATAGCTCCTAAATCAACAGGGCGCATAGCCCGGAAGGAGACACACCATGTACGAAAACGAAGAACGCATCACCGAAACCGAGGTCGTCGATGGCCTGCGGGCGCTGCTCTACGGCGAGTCCCTCGAAGACACCCTGCTGGACGGCAGCCGCACAGAAACCTACAGCGACGGCGGTTACCTGACCTACGACGAAGGCTTTGTAATCCGTACCCCCGACGGCTCGGTCTTCCAGATTACCGTCAAGCAGGAGCGCTAAAGCACAGCAACCAAATCGACGAGCACAGACCGCGGAAAGTAACAACACCATGCCTGAAAGCACATTCATCCTTCGCTTTATCCACTACGACAGCTTTGAAATCAAGGAGGAACACCTATGAAAGACACGCTTCTTACCGACGAAACCATGGAGCTTATCGCCAAGCTGTACTCCTACATGGACAAGGAAGAAATGGCCAGCTGGTCAATGGAAGCCGCACAGGAGATGGTGGCCGACCAGTACCGCTATGAAATTGAGCACGGCTATACGCTCGGTCACTACGACCCGGCTGATTTCTATGAAGTCATCTCCGAGTTCATCCAGCAGGACGCAGAGCTTTGAAATCAAGCGGGCGGGAAGCACAGACACCCCTTGACTTTCCCGCCCCGCAGAGTGATGAATGTCACACCACAGAACAAAATACCAAGGAGGACACCACCATGTGCATCATTTGCGTTTCCAAATCCGGAGTACAGCAGCCGACCGACAGAACCATCCGCGCCATGTTCCGGCGCAATCCCCACGGTGCGGGTTATATGTACGCCCGCAACGGCAAGGTTACAATCCACAAGGGCTTCATGAACATCGAGGATTTCCTTTCGGCAGTACACACCGAGCGGTTCACCCCGCAGGACAGCGTGGTCTACCACTTCCGAATCAGCACACAGGCGGGCGTAAACGCCGCCATGACGCATCCGTTTCCGCTTTCAAATCAGCCGAGGATGATGCGGGCACTCGACCTGACCTGTCGCTGCGGCATCGCACACAACGGAATCATTCGACTGACCTCTGACCCGGACAACAAGCGCTACAGCGACACAGCCATTTTCATTACCGACTACCTCTCCAGAATCATCCGCCGAAAGACAGACCTCAAGGATGAAGCCACACTGGCGCTCATCTGGAAGCTGGCGCAGTCCAAGCTCGCCATCATGGACGGCGACGGCTACGTCGCTACGGTCGGACACTTCATCGACGACCACGGCCTGCTCTTCAGCAACGACAGCTACCAGACCGGCTGGTGGTACTGAGCCGCCAGCTTTCAAATCAAGAATTGCCGCCTGCGGGCGGTTTTTCTTGTTGCGGCGAATTCGGCCCACGTTGGCGCGTGTCGGGCTTTCAAATCAAGGGCGGGAAAGGATTCGGTCTTGGCGGTGCGGGCCGCACGTGGGGCCAACGTCGGCGCGACGTGGGCAAAGAAAAAGCGCCGGGCAAATTGCCAGACGCTTTCAAATTCTGCTGCGCTTACTTGTCTACGACGCACTCGGCGATCTGTATTCTGCCGTCTGTGCCAGTCTTGAACATGATGATCGCCGCGCCGTCCGCCGCCCGGTACTTGACGTAAAAGGGCTGTGTCCATACTTCCGTAAGGCCGGGGCAGCTTTCAAAAGCCTCAAGGCGGTACTCGCTGGCGTTCTCCGGATCGTCCCGGCACATTCGGTACAGGTGGATCAGTGTGTCGGCCTGTTCCTTCATCACCCGCTGGAGTACCTCAGTGGCGGGCAGCGCTTCCAAATCGGACGGCGGCCTGACCGGCTGGAACGCAGCCCAGCTGGTCAGCGGGTAGTCCTGCTTCATGAAGGCCAGCATCGCCTCCGCCGTGCCGCAGGAGTCGCACACATACAAGTCCGCCACACGGCTCAGTGCGTTGGTGCAAACTGGCTCCTTCATGGTGTCCGCGCCGCACCTTGGGCACAGCATGTGCTCTTCGGCCTGCTGCCGGGCTTTCAAATCCAGCAGCCGCCGTTCCATGCGCTCAGTCATTTTGCTTCCTCCCTTCGACTACGGTGCAGGAATCCACACCGTACAGAACGCTCAACGAAGAACCGCAATCCCAGTTCACAAGGATGTTCCCAGCGTCGTCCACGCCGATCACGGTTCCCATGGCACCGGCTTTCAAATCAGGCCGGTACGGGTCGTCCATCTGGAGAAGCCGGACGCGGCTGCCCGCCGTGTAGTGTGCCCGGAGATGCTGAAGTGCCTCAGGCGTTGGCCTTTTCATCGCCGGTCACCTCCTCCTGTGCTTCCTCAGCCTGTTCCAGACGTTCTTCCCGGTGCTGCCTGCGAATCTCCGCCCAGCGTTCCTGATGGCGCTGTGCCTTTTCGGCGTTGGGGAAGGCGCTGCAGCCTTTCAGGTTCTTGAGCAGGGCTTGCCGGGCGGCTTTGAAATCGGGGCCGCCAAAGCCCAGCCGGAGCAGCCAGCCGCGCATGAAGTACTTTTCTGCTTCCGGCTGCTGGCGCTGCGGGTATACGCGGTGCGCGGCCTTGGCGAAGGCGACCATCTTGGTCATCAGCAGCATCCAAAGCGTACTGTCCTCCGCCATCGGGAAATCCATCCGCAGCTGTCCCTCTTCCAGCTCCAAGCCCTCAAGGTCGCCCAGCGCTTTGAAATCCCGCAGCAGCTCGGTGTAGGCTTCGAGGTTTTCCGGCGTGTATTCCTGCAGCCGGGTAATGACCGCGTCCTCAATGCGCACACAAGCGGTGCCGATGGCTTTGCCCAGCAGGTGCTGCTTGCTGTAGAGCATGTAAATCAGGTTGGTGATGTTCGCCACCGTCAGGTCTTTCGCCGGTACAGCAATCTGGATGCGCGGCTGTTCCGGTTCAGGCTCCGGTTCCATCCAGCCCTTGGAAATCAGGAACGCTTTCACATCGGCAGCCTGTTCATCAGGTACGTCGACATAGCCCTCGCGGTCAATGGTGATCGCGCCCACCGTGTAGTTGAACGTGGGCGGGCCAGCGTAGTTCGGCTCCATGCCGGTATGCTCTGCAATGGCTTTGACCAGCGTGCGCCGGTCGTGTGCGGTCGTGGTGAATTTCATATTCACGCCTCCTTTTCTTTCGGTATGCCATTCATCACTCTGAAGGTGCTGAAAGTCAAGCGGATGCGATAAGTTTTATCATTGAGAGGCACAGCTTCCAAATCGATGCTGGATATAGCAGGCATGGGAGCAATAGCGCCGGTGATTGTTTCCGTAGGCCGTGAACACTTTCCCGCAGTTCAGACAGGTGGCCCCATAGACGGCATTCGGGTTCTGCCGAATCGCCTGCGGATTTTCTGACCACCACTTTCGGCAGCACACATCCGAGCAAAACTTTCTTTTTCGCCCGCGGGTGGGCTGAACAAGCGCCGTACCACAGTATTTGCAGCTGGTGGCAACCTTGGTTTCTGTACCCGCACGCACACCGGATAGATGGTGGGCTGTGCAGAAATTGCGGACGGTATCGCGGCTGAGGCCAAGCTGTGCTGCAATGGCCCGATACCCAAGATTGCGTTCCCGAAGCAATCGAATCTGTTTCCCTTGTTTATAGGTCAGCGCCATGTGTCACCGCCATTACTGTTCCCATGGAAACTGGGGCTTTCCGAAATGCCCGTAGGCTGCCGTTTTATTGTAATCGACCGCTTTCAGATGGAGCGCTTCCATAATTCCGGCTGGGGTTAAATCATACTGCCGCTGTGCCAGTTTGGCCAGTTCTTTCTCCGCCACTGTTTCTGTGCCGAAACAGTTCACGTTGACCGACACAGGTTCCTTCATCCCGATGGCGTAGGCCAGTTGGATCTCACAGCGTTTGGCGTATCCGGCAAGCACAAAATCCCGCGCAATCTTCCGAGCCATGTAGGCGGCGGAGCGGTCTACCTTAGAGGGGTCTTTACCGGAGAAAGCCCCACCGCCATGACGGCACATGCCGCCGTAGGTATCGGCGATAATTTTCCGGCCCGTCACGCCGGTATCCGCAAAGGAACCGCCCTGCACAAACTTGCCGGTAGGATTCACCAGCGCTCTGAAATCTGTGTTCAGACCATAGGCTTCAGCGACCTGTGCCATAATGCCGTGGACGATCTCCTTTACCTGCACAGTGTGTACGTCCGCCCGATGCTGTGTGCTGATGAGGAACGTGTCGATCCGTCCGGCTTCGTAATCGTAGGTCACCTGCGCTTTGGCATCCGGCAAAAGCAGCGGAGAGCGCAAGTCACGCAGAGCCAGAAGCGCACGGGTGGCCAGCATAAAGGGCAGGGGCATCAACTCCGGCGTTTCGTCCGTGGCGTAGCCGTACATCATGCCCTGATCGCCCGCACCGCCTCTGTCCACGCCCCGTGCAATGTCTCTGCTCTGGCGGGTGATAAAGGCGGCGCTCTCGTAGCTTTCAAATTCAGGCACATCGATGCGGCGCAGCACTTCATGTGCCAGTGCATCGGTATCAGGAACGTGCTCCGATGTAATCTCGCCCGCCAGCACAATGATGTTCTCCTTCACCAGACACTCGACGGCCACGCGGCTTTCTGGATCGTGACGCAGGCAGTCCGTCAGCACAGCGTCCGCGATCTGGTCGCAAATTTTATCAGGATGCCCACCGGACACCTGCTCGCTTGTAAACAGCATCTTCCAATCCTCCCTGTGTATGTAAGCGGACGGGTGAAAGGAGAAAGCCCCGCCCGGCCAACAAAAAAGGAGCGGGATGTTTTCCCGCCCCTCGTCTACTGTTGGCATGGTACACTATACCACAGAATTCAGTTCATGTCAGTCTACAACCAGTCTACTCTTAGTCTACCATTTCGGGAAAATCCCCAGCTGAAGCTGCAAAGCCTGCGCCACCTTTTCCATCAGGCTATCGTCCAGCACACGCCCCGCATGGCTTAGGAGCTGTGCCTTGTCTATCGTGGTGACCTGCTCAACCAGTGCAACGCTGGTGTGCTTCAGCCCCGTCACCGCCTGCTTGGGCAGCAGCACATGGGTCGGCATATACATGGCCTTGTGCCTTGACGTAATGGGCACGACGGTAATGACGGGCGCATGAACATTGACGGTATCGTTGCTGACCACCAGCACCGGGCGAAGGCCGCACTGGCAGCTGCCGGTCGGCGCTCCCAGATCCGCGTAATAAACATCCCCTCTGCAGCACATATCAGCCCTCCGTTCCCAGCATATACGCCGTCGTTTCCAGATCGTGACGGGCATAGAGCATATCCAGCTCCAAAATGGCTTTCTTGCGCAGCTTCCCAATATTGGCGCGGCTCATGTGCAGCGCGTCCGCCGTCGCGTCCCATGTCATGCCATCCAGCACAAGACAGACCATAACGCTGGACAGCTCGCCGGACAAGGCGCGGATCGCGCTTTCAAAGAAATCCAGCTCGTCCGACACACAACGCAGCCGCCATTCCAGATGCTCGTACCACTCCCGGTTCATCCGGTTCAGCCGTTCACGGTAGTTCATGGCGATCTGCGCCGTCTTATCCGAAAGGCTACTGGTCTGCACCCGCTCGCCATCCTGTCGGGGCGTGTACATGCTCTCGATCACTTCCTCCGCAGACAGCCCCCGGAAGTGTGCAATCTGGTAGGCCAGGCACTTCCTGTCCCGCACCATGTCCGGGTACTCCGCAATCAGCTTTTCAATCCTTACGCTCATGGGACACCTCCATCTGTGCCTTGACCGCCGCGATCAGGGCGGCTTGTCCTACATCCTTTCGTTCCAGCGCCCGCATCACATCCTCGTCGTGTGTACCTGCGGCGACGATATGGTGAACGACCACCGCGCCCGCGCTCTGTCCCTGCCGCCAGAGACGGGCGTTGAGCTGCTGGTACAGCTCCAGCGACCATGTGAGGCCGTACCAAATCACCGTGGAGCCGCCCTCCTGCAGATTCAGCCCATGCCCGCCGGATGCGGGATGCAGCAGCCCCATGGAAATGCGCCCGGCGTTCCAGTCAGAGATGTCCCTGCTGGTGTCGATGACGCGGCTTTCCGGGAAGCGCTTCTGAATCCGGGCAAGGTCATGCTTGAACCAGTACGCCACCAGCACAGGCTTGCCGTTGGAAGCCTCCGCCAGATCTTCCAGCGCGTCCAGCTTTCGGTCGTGGATGGCAACCGTCCGCCCCTGCGAATCATACACCGCGCCGTTGGCCATCTGCAGAAGCTTACCGGACAGGGCGGCGGCGTTTACCGCGTCAATCTCGCTATCCTTCAGCTGCAGAATCATTTCCCGTTTCAGGGTATCATAGAGCTTCTGTTCCTGTGCGCTTAAATGTACCTCCACCCGGTTCATGGTCAACTCCGGCATTTTCAGGTGATCCGTGGCCTTCATGGAAATGCAGATGTCGCCGATCAGCTCATAGATCTTCTGCTCCGCGCCCTCCCGCAGCTTATACGAGTACACGATCTCCCGGTTCCGCTTATCCGGCACAAAGAACCGTTCCCGGTAGTGGGTCACGAACCGACCAAGGCGCTGCCCCATGTCCAGCAGGTACATCTGCGGCCACAGGTCGATCAGGGTATTGGGCGCGGGCGTGCCGGTCAGCCCGATCACCCGGCTGCACAGGGGACGCACCTTCTTGAGCGCCTTGAACCGCTGTGCCTTGGCCGACTTGAAGGAGGACAGCTCGTCAATCACCAGCGCGTCAAAGCGCCATGTGGTGTGCTCCACCAGCCAGCTGACATTTTCCCGGTTGATGATATAGATCATGGCTTTCCGGGCAAGAGCCGCACGCCGCTCCTTTTCGCTGCCCATCACCAGCGAGTAGGTCAGCCCCTTCAGGTGTTCCCACTTGCCAATCTCTCTCGGCCATGTGTCCTCGGCCACGCGCTTGGGAGCCACCACCAGCACACAGCCCACATCAAAGCTGTCCAGCAGCAGATCCCACAGCGCCGTCAGCGTAATGACGCTCTTGCTCAACCCAAGCCCATATCCAGAATCAGGCCGCAGTACGGATGAGACAGTACAAAATCCGTTGCGAACTTCTGATAGTCGTGGGGAATGAACTTCATCGGGCATCACCTCCGTCTCCAAAGAAAAATCGTTGCAGCAGTACATGATGCTTTGCATGTTCCCGCTGGGAAGGGAAAACAATGAGATTATCAGGATCATTGTTGCGTTTGTTCCCATCGACATGGTGTACAACTTCTCCCTTCCGTAGCGGTCGACCAAGCATCTGCTCTGCTACACATCGGTGCTCATGCCGACCATACACCTTACGGTATCCATCGCATTTGCCTTTATCACGTCGAGCCGTACTGAGCTTTTCTCTAACTTCTGGTGTCATCCGAAAAGCGTTAATTTCCCTGTTCATTTTGGAAATGTGCGCACGGATATTTGTGTAGTCTTTCAAATCCGAATAGCCCTGCGGGTTCTTTTTTCGGCTGCTATAAGCGGCAAGGCAGCTCCGGCAACAAAAATTGTGGGTATGAATATGTGATGGAACCCGCTCCATATGCTTCCCGCACCAATCACAGCCGATTTGCAATTTCACCCAGTATCCCTCCAATCGCTTCCGGCCTGTCCAAGCAGTACACCAAAAACCCAAGCCCTTCCAGCTGCCTTTTTCTGTGTACCTGCAGGGGACGCAGCTGTTTTCCGGGCGCTTTACACTCGACAAATCCCATTCTGCCGCCCGGAAGCAGAATCAGGCGGTCAGGCACCCCATCCAAACCGGGAGACACGAACTTGGGCGCAATACCGCCCATATGCCTGACCGCTGCCACCAGCTTTTGCTCCACCGTTTTCTCTCTCATGCGCTTCTCCTTTTGCTGTTTCCAATGCTTGTTTCTCATGGGGGCTAAACTCCTTACGCGCGTATGTGTACATATGCGGGCCTGATTTCCTTTCTATTTATATCTACATTCTTTCTGTAGAGAATAAGAAACAAAGGAAACAGGCAGATAAGAAGCCTACCGGCGCGGGGCCTTGGTCTGTTTCCGATGAATGTTGCCAAAGCCCCGCCATGGAAACATGGGAATCACTCTGTCGCTGTTTCCGTTTCCACATCGGAAACACGCACATAGCATTTCTGCACGCCGTAACCGATGAACCGCGCCTTGCCGCTGGAAGAACCTTCATACTTCTTCCAGCCGCCCAGCTTATACAGAATCCCCTCGATCTCGTAGGAGTCGGCCTTCTTCAGCGCCTCGCGGGCTTTACCGAAACACTCGCACCAGATTTCCATGGCACATACACGATCACGGCGCACTGTGCCCTCCGCAGGCGTTCCGAAATCGCTGCCGCCAAAATAGCTGCGGCGCTGGTACAGGTCATACTTGTCCCAATCCGCAGGCAGCAGCCGGTCAAGGTAATCCTGCACCACACCTTCACGGTCATCCGACTCCATCGCTTCCCGCTGCTGGGCATAGGCTTCCGCTGCCACATCGTCCTTGAGGAACAGCTCTTCACCGTTGCGATAGGCACAAACCGCCTCCGCCCAGATCTGGTCAATGTCCTTCATATCCCACGGGTGCAGTATGCTGCTGCCCGATACGCGCACAGGCCAGAAGCGCCGGTTGCCCGTAATGTCTCGCAGGAAGCCGCCGTCGCTGTTGGTTGTGCCCACAATGATACAGGATCGCGGATGGCTCTCCACGGACACACCATAGGACTGACGGTACTTATCATCTGTGCGGGTAATGAACGACTTCACAGTCTCCACGTCCATCTTCTTCATGCCCGCAAGCTCTGAAATTTCCAGCAGCCAATAGCCCTGCAGCTTTTCCGGCGCGGTCTTGTCCTTCATATCCGCGATGGTCAGGCTGTCCGAATACCACTTCTTTCCCAGCCGGGCAAAGAAGGTGGATTTGCCGATGCCCTGCGGGCCGTTCAGCACCAGAATGGAGTCGAACTTTACGCCCGGCTCATAGATGCGAGCCACGCCTGCTGTCAGCGTTTTACGCGTCGCCGCCCGCACATAGGGCGTATCGTCCGCGCCGAGGTAATCGATGAGCAGCGTATCCAGCCGGGGCATGCCGTCCCACACAAGGGATTCCAGATAATCTCGCACAGGGTGGTACAGCCGCTCTGCCGAGGTGACGGCCAGCAGCGCGTCCTTGAATTTGGTCGGCGACCAGATGCCATAGCAGCGCTCAAAGTACAGCTTGGCGCAGGCCAGATCGGTATCGCTCCAACCGGGCTTTACCTGCTGCCACGGAAGCGCCTCCCGCACGTCCAGCAAATTGCTGAACTGGTTGTACACGATGCCCTGCAAATTCGGGTCATGGCGCAGAATGGCGCTGATGTTGGCCATGGTATCCTTGATGGTGCCATTGCGTTCCAAATCCAGCTGTGCCTGCCAGTTATCGTCCGCTTTGAAATCCTCCTGCGCCTGCGCTGCACGATCCTCTGCCAGCGTTTTCTTTACGCCTGCGTCCTGCACCGCAAAGTCGCACATGGCCTTATAGGACGGCAGCTTGCTGGGCACTGTGTCGGCTGAAGCCTTATCGTCCAAATCTCGGTACTTGTGAATGCGCACCAGATCGAAGGCGTTGAGCAGCTGTCCGCAGGCCGGGTCGGTGGCATGGTGGCTGTAGGCAAACTTGCCGTCGTATAGCACCACACCCGCCGAAGAATCCGCAGGCACATAATCATAGCGGCCTGCCATGGTGCTGGGCTGGTACACGTCGGACAGAAAGGTATCAATGGCTTCCTCAATCGAGTACGTCCGACAGAAAGCGCCCACGATGCCGGGCTTGGCAAGCGGATCGGCCTGCTGCTTGCGCTGGCGGTCGATGAGCGTGCTCTCACGGGACGAGGTGGGCAGAAGGCTCACATCCCGCCAGCCGGGATGTGCGGAAAGAAAAGCGTCCGGATTGAGCCATGCGCCGTCGAAACGCTCGAACACGTACTCGCCGTTGCTGGGCGTGGTCGGCCAGTACATCAGCTGGTGCGCCCGGTACGAGCAGCTGTCCACGCAGTCGATGCCCCATTCCTTTGCCAGCAGACGGGTCAGCGCCAGATATTCCTCCGGGGACACGTCCCGCGTCAGCGGCGTGATGATGCGATACCTCGGCGCTTCCGGCGTGTGGCTGTGAGTAGAATACAGGCAGGAGGCGTACTGGTTCAGCATTCGATAGCGTTCCAGAAAATCCGGATCGGCGCTGTCGATGTCGTGGGTCAGCATGGAGCGACATTCCACATTGGCCGCTTTTCGCCGTCCCTGCTTAAGCCATCCGCCGACCATACCGCCCTTGTCCTTTGCCCGGTCGCGCTCGGCCTTGGACAGCTTCGGATATTCCTCCACCGTTTCCGGGGTGCGAATCGTGTTCTTCAGTCGCTCGCACAGCGCGTCAAAGGTGATGGTTTTATTCGACCAGACCTTGGCAAAGCAGCTGCTGCCGTAGGCGATCTTCATCTCTCGCATGACGCTTGTACCTCCTGACAGTCCTTTGTGAAGTAGCGGATGGTCTTATTCCGGCTTTCGGCCTTGCGGATTTCCGAGGCCATGCCCTGTGAAATCGTCTCGCCGAACACCCAGACCTCGTTGCATTTGGTGAGCAGCAACCGGCTCATGAACAGCGCCTGCTGCCGCTGCGCCGGATCTATGTCGTCCATGAACTGCGGGAACAGTAAGTGGGTAGCGATAGGCACACAGTTTTTCTGCACCGCAAACCGACAGTACGCCTGTGCCCGCCTGACGTTCTGCTTTACGTCGCCCGCGTAAGGGGAGCAGATATACACAATAGGCCGGTAGACGGCATAGCTTACCCGCAGCTGCTTTACCGCCTGCTTTTCCTGCTTGCGTTCCTTTTCGATGCCGGTGAACGCCTCGTACACCGTGGGGTCATGGTAGCCTTCGTGGTTGTATTTTGAAAATCGCATGTGCGCCTCCTTAATCCTTCTTGTAAAATGCACACTCATAGCCGTCCGCCCGGAGCACCAGCCCTTTCGCCCATGGCGGCGTTCTGCCCATCTGCTCACAGACAGCGTCCAGAGCTACACGGGGATCGGCTTCGAGGATGATTTCGTCGTGAACGTGCGCCACGATATCGCAGCAGCGCAGCGTGCGCATGGCGTAGCACAGCAGGTCGCGGCTGATGCCTTGCACGATGTTTTCCACGAACTTGGGGCCGTAGGACTCGATGCGCTCCCACTTTTTCGTCGCGCCCACGCCCATATAGGTCACAGCTGGAGAGCCGAACTGGTTCTCGCCGATCCGGGGCTTGGCGTAACACAGGTCTCTGCCGGAGGGCAGATGAATGAACAGCATTCCGGACTGTACATGAAAGCGGATGCCGTGGGCATAGGTGGAGGTCTTATCACGAACTGCCGTCATAACCGCTTCGTCCACGTCCCACCACAGACGGGTGATGTGCGGATTGGCGCTGCGCCACTGCCTGACCAGAGTCGGTAATTCTTCCTCGGTCAAGCCCATTTCCAGTGCGCCCATGGCTTTCAGTGCGCCCACCGAGCCGCCGTAGCCGAGGGCCAGCTCGGCAATCTTGCCTTTTTGACGGAGGTGCCCATTGACACCGTGCTTTTCCACCGGTACGCCGAACATCTGGCTGGCGGAGGCACAGTAAATATCGCCGCCGCGCTCGAACACCTCCATACGCCATTGCTCACCGGCCAGCCATGCAATCACGCGGGCTTCCACCGCACTAAAGTCGCTGACAATGAGCTTTCGGCCTGTGCTGGGGATAAAAGCGGTGCGGATCAGCTCGGACAGCACATCCGGCACAGAACCGTACCGCTGCTGAACGGCTTCGTAATCGCCGCGTCGGACACACTCTCTGGCTTCGGCAAGCTCCTCCATATGGTTCTGTGGCAGGTTCTGCAGCTGCACATTGCGCCCAGCCCAGCGACCGGAGCGGTTAGCACCGTAGAACTGAAAAGCACCGTGCACACGTCCGTCCGCACAGGCGGCGTTGCGCATGGCGATATATTTTTTCACGCTGGACTTGGCCAGCTGCTGCCGCAAAAGAAGTACCTCGCGTAGATCTTCCGGGCAATCCTTGAGCAGCGCAGCTACCTGCTTTTTGCCGAGACTTTCAGTGAGCAAATCGTGCTCTGCCAGCCACTTTTTCATCTGCTGCACGGAATTGGGGTTTTCAAGGCAGGTCAGCTTCTGCATCTGCTCTGTCAGTTCGGCGCGGGAGCGCATATCCATCTGGATGGCGCTTTCCACCAGCTGCCGGTCGGTGGCGATGCCCCGATCGTTGATCTCCTGATCCTGATGGTATTGCTCCCACACGTCCTCCGGCACAGGATACCGGCGCAGACGCTGCTGAATGCCCATTTCTGTTTCCACGTCCCGCAGGTTATAGGCTTTGAAAAGCGCCCATTTTTCCAGCGCATCCTGCGGTAGATTGCGGGTGCGACCGCCGTTTGCTTTTGTGGCAGCACAGGGCTGGCAGAAGTAGCGGATCAGCTCCTTGCCTTCGCTCAGCTTCTGCTTGTCCAGCGACAGCGCTGCGCCTACGCCCATCAGGGAAAGGGGCAGGCCCAGATACGCCGACCAGATCATGGTGCAGCGCCACTGCGCCGGATCGAGGAACTCGTCGTTCGGCAGACCCAGATACCGGGACAGGCACACGCGCTCGAAGTTGGCGTTGAAGGCCCACTTGGTAACGCGCTCATCCGTAAGCGCTGTGAGGATTTTCTCCGGGATACGCTCGCCGCTGGTCAGATCCACTACCTGCACGGGGCCGTCGTCCATCGAATAACCGAACAGCAAAATTTCAAAATCCGGTGCTTCGCTGTAGCGATACACAGAGGACTTGCTCAAATCGACGCTGGAGTAGGTTTCTATATCAAGGCTGATGTGTTTCAATGAGGTTCACCTCCATAGAGAAAGGGCGGCGGGAATGCCGCCATGGGAAACCCGCCGCCTCGTTCGTGTGTCAGCTGAGAAAGTCCTCATCGTCGTCCACTGGCTCAAACTCTTCGCTGGCCTTGGCCCTGCCGCCGAGCGAATCGCCGTCCTTGAGCTTCTGAATGTTTCCCAACCCGGCTGCGATGCCGCGATTGCCGTTGGAATTGTAGCCGTAGAAGGTGACGGTAATCCTTCCGTAGCAGCCGGAGTACACCTCGGTCTGATCGAGAATAGGCTGCACCTGTTTGTCCACCACCTGTGGTTTCTCGCGGCTGTTGGCGTTCAGGAAATAGCAGCCCGCATACGCCTCGTCCTCCGGGCGGTCAATATCACCGTCCCGCAGGGGCAGCTTCAGGTTCGGAGGAATCTTGCCGCCCCACTTGGGCAGGGATTCCTGCTTGGCCACCTCGATGGCCGCCTTGATGGCGCTGACCGTTTTGGTGTCGGACTTGGGGATAATGGTGCTGACGCTGTACTTCGGCTCGCTGCCGTTAACGCTGTCCGGCTCCCAGCAGTGCAGGAAGGAAAAGCGGCACGGGATCATGACCTTCTTTGGATTACTGAACTGACTCATATTCATACCTCCATGAAATCATCTTGGGCGGTGCTGGCAGTGACGGCCTCGCGCCGGTCGGATTCCGGCACCAGCGTCAGCTTGCCATGGGGTTTCGTAACATACTGGCCGAGGATGGAGCGGAACTGCTCCTTGCCCATGAGCTTCTCCATCTCGCCAATACCGATCAGGTTTTTCTTGTAGATGTCCTTATAACCGGCGGCGGTCGCTGCCTGCACCACGTCGGCTTCGTCCGTATACTTGCGGATGCTGCGGCCTTCGACCACCTTGAAGCCGGGCCACGCCTTGCCGTGGTTGACGGCCTCGTCCTGCGCGAAGGCGTACACGTCCGCCGCCCATTTGGAAAGCTCGTCCGCCTTGCCGATGATCTCGGAAATCTCCGCGTCGGACAGCAGCGCGGGCTGACGGAAATCCATCTTGGCCAGCGCCAGATAGCTTTCCGCACGGGCGCGGCACTGGTTGCGGGCACGGCAGAAGCGGCACCATGTGCCAGCGGAGAAATCGCCTGCGCCGATGAGCGCCTGCGCACCGGCAGGACGGAGCACTTCGTCGCCCCAACGCTTCAGGTATTCAGGCGAAACGCTCCACGTGGAGGAATTTCCAAGACGCGGCTGGAAGATGGTCATGCGCACCGTTTCGATGTCGTAGAGCGCCTCGGCCATGTGCAGCACGCCCAGCCCATAGATCATAAGCTGCGGGTTTTCCTCCGCGTGAACCTCCACGCCCTTGCCCAGCTTCAGGTCAATGACGTGAGCCACTTTATCGGTGATGATGACCATGTCCGCTGTGCCGAAGCAGCCGTCCACATACTCGGAAGCGTCGATGCGCTGTTCCACCAGCAGTACAGGACTGTGACATTCCCGGCGAGCGTCCTCAATTTCGCCAATGACGAAGGACACATACTCATCCACCGCTTCCAGCAGCTCGTCCTTGTAGTATTCGGACGTGGGACGGGTGGTGCGCTGCTTTAAGTGCTTGCGAATCAGGTGCTCGGCCAGCGCGTGGCCTGCTGTGCCCTCGGCGGCGTATACGCTCTCGCCCTCTTCAAACTGCTCTTCCAGCAGCAGGGAAGGCGGGCAATGGATGCGGCGGTTGGCCGCCGATGGAGAAAATCTTGCGTGTGTATCCGGCATTACAGTTCCCTTGCCTCCTCCATGAGCGCGGCGTAATCCTCCGGCTTCACCCCGGAGAGTTTGCCCGCGTCGTACTTATACATCAGCGCTTTGACGGCTTGCGTCTTGCCCTCGCCGCTCTTTTCAGCCAGCAGGGTGCGCACCTGATCGATGGTGATCTGAGGCGCGGCGGGCTTTGGCGGCGTATTGTCAACCGATTGTGCGGTCGTTTCCTCCGGTGCTGCTGTGTTTCCCTGAATACTGTCAGCAATGCTCTGGAGGCTATCTGCCAGAGAACGCATATCCTCCACCACATCCAGCAGGAGCTTGATTTTGCTCATCCTGATCTTCCTTTCATCGTTCTGTGTTGGGAGGAGCCATATTCCGTCAGCATCTGCCGAAGCACATTGGCCTGATATGCGTCGCAGTTGCCGATCAGCTCGGAAAGGACGCGCTGCTGTTCGCAGCTGAGGATGTTGCGGTGGGGATGGTACCAGTCCGCCACCTTGACGCATCCGCCATTTCCGCGCTGTGTTTCCAGAGGATAATCGACCGTGAGTGCCGTAATATCCGAGCGGATGGTTCGCCGGGTTACGCCCAGTTCCAGCGCAAGACGACCCATGGATTCCTGTCTCCGCGCTGTCATAATCCGCATGATTTCAGCGCGGCGCTCGTTTGCCGTCACGGTCGATCACCTCCTTTCCTTGGCTCTGGCTGAAGGCTAACAGCCAAATAGGAAGGGTAATTTCCTATTTGAGAAATTTTCTCAAAGAAAATAGAGCCGCTCATGTTCGCGCTCCTGTTCCCGGAGCCGGGGCATGGAGCGGCACAGGCGGTACTGCCGTGTTCCAAAACGCAAAAAGACCGGGCAGCGAATGTCGAAGCAAAAGAAAACCGCCGAATGCGTGCTTTGAACAAAGCAGTCATCCGGCGGTGGTACTCCGTTGCCTCGGCGTCCGTTACTCGGTCTGGTTGCGAAAATGCGTATCCATCAAGGAAACCGGGCTTTACCGGGAGTGCAACCCGTAAGCCACTCGGCGGCTGTTATGGCCAGCTGAACCGTCATGGCAAGAGAATCGCCTCCCTCGCTCGGATTCAGTCCCGTTTCCATGCGACGCTATACAGTTTTCCTGAACGCATGCGCCGGATTTCCACCGGCAGTTTGCAGCCTTTACAGTACGCGATCAGGTGGGTAGAGAACCCCCAACGCAAAGGAAAAACAGCGTTTCCTTGCATCGGGGGCAGCGTATAATCTTGCTCATAGAAACTCCTTTCCGGCCAGCCTGCGGCGAATCACTCCACCAGCTCGGCGAGCCACCCAGCCGTAGGCCGGGCCAGTAATCTTGCATTTTGGTAGGCCATCTCCAGCGTCAGGCAGGTATGGCCGATGTAGTAGCCCTCCATGATCGACAGCGCCATGGCGAGATCGGGTCTTTCCATGTTCGTCAGATGGATGGGCAGCAGGTATTGCACGCGGCTTTGGAAAATCTGCGGAACCGCAAGGCTCCAGTCGGTCATGGCCTTTCGGCGGGCCAATTCCACCGCCGTTTCCAGCAGCAGGGGCAGATTCCATGCACCGCGGATGGATTCCGGGAGCCGCGCCGCGTTTTCCTCATCCTCAAGGATATGGCTGGCGTTGACGCGGATCTCCCATTCCGGGTCGTAGTACGTCATCCACTGCCGCATGGCGTAGGTAGGTCGCGACGGCAGCAGCGGAACGTGTTTGAACCATGGCGAGTCCTCGGTCGTAAAGCCTTTGAAGCACCATTTTCTCAGCGAATCTAAACGTTTGTTGCGGTTGAAGCACATATAGATAGATTTGTAATCCTTGGTATTCAGCCCAGTATGAAAGCAGGCAAATTCTTGATTGAGGTAGAAAATCTGGCCAGCCTGCCCTTCCGGGGCGCAGCTGTAATCAACGGCTTGCTTGCGAAAAACCTGATTGATGTAACGCTCAAGAATGGGCGTTTCTGTATTCTGCGTTTCATATAATGGCTGCCTGAACCGCCATGGCTCCGGTGCGGCCAGCTGGGACAGTTCGTAAAGCTGCTCGTACCATGATGGGATATAGGCAAACTGGAACAGGTCGTATGTACATATTTGCATTATTCTGTCATGCATTCGTTTTTATCCTTCCATTTCAAAATAGCAACCATAAGATCTGCTTCGATTAGATCTCGAATATCTCGATTCAATCGACCATAATTGTAGGGATGTACAGAACTGGCCGCATAGTTGATATAGCCTGCATAATGGTTCAGTATTTGCTGCATTGCATACGGATCTCCTTGCTGTGCATTGGTAATCATTTCATAGGTCAGCATCGTCCATAACATCTTCCTTCTCCAATATTATTTTTAAAGCAATGTATGCGCGTGACTTTAAACTTCGCACGGTTCGTTCTGTTACAAACAGATATTGCGCGATGTATTTGTCTGTATAGCCACCCCAATACTTTAGAACTATCACTGCCTTTTCCTTCTCGTTGAGCTGCTCGACTGCTGCAAATAAAGCAGAGCAATGGAAAACAGCTTGAATATTATCGCATGTAATGATGTACTTTTCAGCAAAAGCGTTCTCGTTCACAAGGCACTCAACAAGCTGCTCATCGGCTACAAGATATTCGTGTTCTGAACGCTTCGCCTCCCTTTTCCAATAACGTCTGGCACAATTCTTAATGACGGTTTTACAGTAGCTGTCAAACATCATCACGGCTTCCTGCTGGGCTAAAGGGGATGATCCCACCGACTTCACCCCCTCTCTATTCGGTTTTTAGAGAGGGTTATTGCTGTGGCTCCCTCTTCACCTTTATAAAACCCAACGGGAGCCCAAAAGCGGAAAGAAACCAGCCTGTTTGAAAAAACTAAAATAAAAAAATCCCGCGAAAATACTCACGGGATGAAAAGGATAACGAGATGCGCGTTCGATGTGTTTCCATTGTCCTTCCATATGGGATTCGTCGAAAAACGCAATTCTTGTAAATGGTTCATTTACTTTTTCAACTTTGAAGCAAGGGGAATCAAACGACGATTTCTGTTGCTATGCTTCCTTACAGGCACAATACAACGCGTAGCTCAAGAACCCGGCGCAGGTGGCGAAGGCCTCGCCGGTCTCGCATTCACCCGTGTCCTCGTTCACGCTTTCGCAGGCCACGCTGTTATCCATGGCCGTGCGGCGCAGATGCCGCAGTGCGCTTTCCCTGTGGCCGCTGAGCAGGCTATTGCAGATGGACAAAATCCACGGGTGGGGCGCGTGCTTGCAGCCGATTTCCGCGATGGCATGCCCGGCAAAGGACAGCGGATAGCTTTCGTCCCGAATCATGGCAACCGTATTTTTCCAGATAGGATCGTCTTCACCGCAAAAGCCGTAGAACGGCAGCAGCTGCAGGCTGCCCGGCGGCTCGTCGTAGATATCATAATGGCCGTTCAAATCCACCGACCAGGCAAAAAACGGCCTGCCATCCTGCTCCTTGACGCAGTGCGCATACACAGCCTGCCGGGTGCGCTGGACGGCCTGCTCCAGCTCGGGCCGTTCCAGCAGTCTGGCCAGCGCGCGCAGCGCACAGCAAACCAGCGCGTTGTCATAGGTCAGGTAAACGTAATTGTGCATATCATCCGTTGGCTGCAGAAAGGTTTCATACAGCGGAATAACCGGGTGCCTTTTGGCTTCCAGTCTGTTCAAAACGCTTTGAAGCCCCGCCTGTACAAAGCCCTGCCTGGCAAAGGCAAGGTTGCCTGTCTGCTCCACATAGCGATTCAGGGCGATCACCGGCGCGCAGAGCTCATCCAGCTCGAAGCCCGGCTCCAGCATGGTGCCGTCGATATAGCGGCTGTGCACGCCGAAATTGCGCGCCTGCCGGGTGAATATATAGGTCAGGATTTCACGCGCATAGGCCGCGTCCACCGTCAGAATGGCCGGGAAGGCCCACAGCAGGCTGTCCCTGTCCCAATAAGCGGCGGAGACATAATACCGCGGGCTGCGGCTGGTCATCAGGCACAGCTCTTCCGTATCGATGGTGCGCCCGGAGGCATAGAAAAAAGCAAAGAACAGGTTGGTATTCAGGATTTCGCTGAACCTGGAATCAGCCAGCCGCTTTTCCCGCGCAGCCAGCCAGCGGACGGTGCGCTCGTGCACTGCCTCAAAGCCCTGACGAAGCAGCTCCTTGGCGCTGGTCGCGGCGGCCACGCCGTCATAGCCCACGCCCCAAGGAATGTCCAGCACAGCTTTTTTGCCAGGCTGTAGCGTCAGCGCCCGATAGATATCATAGGCAAAGCCGTCGCGCGTCCATTCGGCATGCTGGTCAATCTGCGCAAACTGCTGCGGATCGGCCACACAGGGCGCGAAGGCAAACAACGGCAGCCCCGGCTTCTGGCTGAAGATGAACATATGATTCCAGCCGGATTCATACGCCTCCCGACCGGCGGTCAGCTCCGTGGTTTCGTTGATTTCATGCAGTGTTTGGCTCCATTCGCCTTCAACGCCAAAACGCACCTGCTGCGGGGCATCTCCCGTGTTTTCCAGCACGAGCCGCACCATAAAGCCACGCTCGCCGATGGGCGTTAAATAAACGCACGAAAAGCGAAGCGTCCGCTCCTCCGACGTAAAGCCGGGAATCCAGCAATGCTCCCGCGTCCACCTTGGATGCAGCGGCAATCGCTGCTCCTCCGCCTCCATATAAGGGCGAATCAGCCCGGTTTTGCCGCGCAGCTCCAGCAGCCCCTTGACCTGCATGTACAGAAAGGTAACGCCCTCCGCCGCGCCGTCACTTTCCCGGAGGGTGGGCAGGGAGATGTATTCGTTGCCGGTTATTTGGTAATGCATCTTCATTCCACCTCTTTAGACTGCAGCTTGTACATGGAAAAAGCGCTCAAAGTTCAATCCATACAACGCCGCAATTGATCAGTTTCGGGACTACAAAGGTGATTTCGTTTCCTAAATTCGTATTGCATTTTTTGAATGTCAACGGTAGGGAATGACCGTTTTCCATATCCGGAGAAGCGTACCATACGCCGCAGGGGGAATCCGCCAGAACGTGAACCGTCAGACTTCTTTGCTCGACAGGCGCATCTTTGCCGGCATTCCAATGATCGTCGTCATTCCCGCACAAATTGATCAGCCCTATCAGCTTATAGCTTTCGTTTTCACGCAGCGTAAGCCATATTTTCTCAGCCTCTCCGTCCACAGAAAAAGGAAATTCAAAACGGTATTCCAGGTTGTCGCCGCCACAATGAGTCCATGTTACATCGCGCATGGTGCTGTTATACAGCAGTTCCTCGTAACGGACAAAAAAATCCTGATAACGTTTGATCCACTTTTGCTGATCAGGATTCAAAAGCGAATAGTCCGCGTAGTAACCCTGGGTGACAACGGCATTGTTTTCTCCCAAAAAGAGCTGTGTCGCTCCCAAAAGCGCGATCGCAAAAGAGAGGAAAAGCTCGCTATATAGGGCGCGCTCCGGCGTATCGGTTCGAAAGGGTGCAGGATAAGCAGCCAAAACGCAGGGGCGGTTTTCGCTTAGCTGCGCTGCCTGCCGCAGATGCCGGTAACGATCCATCGGAGCCCACAGCTCCATATAAACTGCGTCCTGCGAAGCATCGCGCGTTTTTTCTACCGGCCAGGTTCCCACATTGTTAAAAATCAGATGGGGCGTCGTTATCCCGGAGTCCCTCAGGAAAGCGCCGGTATCCTCGATGAGAGGCGCAAATTCCTGTTCCAGGCAGCGAAGTTCTCCCCGTACATTGTGGGCTTTTTTAGGCTCTCCATAGGTATCCATGTGGATTCCGTCAAATCCACATTGTGTGATGGCGCTGCGGTATTGCTCCATCAGACGCAGCCGCCAGGGGCTCTCCAGATCCATATAATAGAACGTATCGATAAAAGTCATGGGGTGATCGGTCGCACCGTACAACCCCCAATCGCGGTGCTGCTCCCAAAAGGAACGACTGGCGGCATACACCGCGCCGTAGGCCATAGCCAGCATTCCCCGCTCGTGACAGGCAGCGATTTTTTGACATATGACCGAAAGCTGATTCTTCTTGCCCATCATATCCTGATATTGATCGCTTGGGGCTACCAGCGTATCGTGCCGCCAGGACCAGTCGTAAAATTGCACATGGTCAATATGATACTTTGCCAGAGCTTCCACATCACGGTCATCTTCCGGCAAAAAGTCGCTGAGAAAGCCATAGCGTACCACGCTTCCACCCACGTTTACCGCCGTTTGCAGACATCCCAAAGAATGCTCCTTTGTACACAGGGTGATTTCCACCCCATATCCGCCTGCCTGAAGGGGCGGCAGACAGAAGCAGAAATCACAGCCGGAAATCGGCTCTGTTCCCTGTTGAATCTCTTTTTCCAAATGGAAAAGACTCCATTTCAGATGGTCAGCCGGTGTCTGATGGATCAAATGCAGCTTGATTGGTTCGCCAGGTTCGTATCTGCCCTTGAACGTACTAAGTTCATTCATCCCTTTACCGCTCCTTCCGTCAAGCCTTCCATAAACTGCCGCTGAAAAATCAGAAATATGATGACAACAGGAATAATGGCGATCACAGCCGTTGCCGCCATCAAATGCCATTTTGCCCCGCCAAACTGCTGGAAGAAAACGCTCATGGCCTGAGGAATGTTCTGTTTATCCCTGCTTTGCAGGAAAAAAGCCGCCTGCGCATAATTGTTCCATACACCAAAACCGTTCAGGATTACAAAACTTGCGGTAGCTGGTTTCAAAACAGGAAAGATAATCTTCCAAAAAGCACGAAAGCCTGTGCAACCGTCTACCTCTGCCGCTTCATCCAGTTCTATGGGCAATGCGCGTATAAAGGTGGTATAGATGAATACCGCCGATGGCATGGCCAATGCGGAACAAACCAGAACCATTCCCCACAGCGTATTAACTGCGCCGATCCTCCGCATCAAAGTATAAAGCGGCACCGTATTGATGATTCCGGGAATCATCATGCAGCCAATCAGCAGAGAAAAAACAAATTTGTTGTAAGCGGTGTTGCGCCGGGCGATGGCGTAGCCCGCCATTCCGCCAAGCACAATGGTCAGGCTCAGTGTGCCAAAGGTAATGATAGCGGAATTAATCATCGCTTGACCTACACGGCTTTTCGCCCAAGCAGCCCCGTAGTTGCTCCAAGTAAAGGTGGGCACAAAGATGTTGCCCTCATAAAACACGCGCGACGGTTCGTTCAGAGATAAAACCAACAGCACATAAAATGGAATCAGGCACATAACACAAATGACGGCAACAAGAAACATCCGGAAAAAGCGAAGCGTCTTATTTTCTTTCATTAAGCTCACTCCTTTCCCCTGGTCAGCCGGAGGGAAATGAGAACAGGCAGAAGAATGATTAGGAACAAAATCATTGCCACAGCGGTGGAATATCCCGTGCGGCTGCCATAGCACATACGCATGATATAAATGCTCAGGCTTTCGGTAGAATATCCGGGACCGCCTTCTGTGAGCGCCATAATAATATCAAAAACGGATAAAGATCCGATGATGTTCGTTACTACGTTGATGCGAATGGAAGGCATCAGAAGCGGAAGCGTTACGCGAGTAAAGCGTTGCCACGCATTGGCTCCGTCCATTACGGCGGCCTCCCTGATATCGCCGGAAATACTTTTCAGTCCCGCCAGATAAATGATCATGGTCATTCCCGCATATTGCCATACATTCACAAAAATGAGAACCGCCATCGTGGCGGGATAACTGCTCATCCATTTTCCCAGAAAGAACGCTGTGCCCAACTGCCGGGCAGCGTAATACAGAAACCCTCTGCCTGGCTGAAGCAGAAAATACCAGATATATCCCATAATCAGCGGGCTGATGATGGCAGGCAGATAGATGATGACCCGTGCCAGACTGCGGCATGGAAAAGGCTTTTCCATTAAAAAAGCATAGCCAAGGCCAACCAGATTGAGCAGAATGGCGCTTCCCGCCGCAAAGATTAACGTTGTTCGAATATCGCCCATGGCGCGGGCATCCTGAAAGAAACGAGTAAAATTGGCAAAACCGACAAACTGTGCTTCGCCCATGCCATCCCAGTCTGTCAGACTCATTCCGATTCCTTTCAGTAAGGGGTAGACGAAAAACAAGCCGTACAAAAGTAAGGCAGGCAGAGACATCCACTGTGTCAGGTCTTTTCGCTTCAGTTTCATGACAACAATCATCCTTTACAAAGGAATAAAAAGGTTGCAGGGAGGACGTCGCCAACCCCATAAGGCTTTCGCCCTTTCGCTTGGATGGAAGCCGGAAAGCTCCCAAACGTCTCCCTGCAACGTTTTATCAGACCTTAGTTTCGGTTAGAAACCTTCATTCCAGGCTTTTTCATACGCTTGGGCAAAGCTCTGCGCGTCATAGGTTCCGGCCAACAGATCCTGCACCATACGACCAGCGTCATCACCGCTAAAGCCTGCGGGTTTTTCGTTAGTGAAGCCAATGTTCACAGCACTGCTCAAAGCAGCGTTGACTTCCTCGGCGAAGGCCTTAGGAGCCCATTCGGCGTCTACATCTGTAAACGCGCTGGGAGAACCCAATGCTTCGGCGTATTTCTTCTGATTCTCGGCGCTGAACAGATAGCTCAGGAACGCCTTAGCTGCATCGTCATTTTTGGTGGTTGCAGAGATGGAATAGCCACTGTCCTCAGCGCAAAGCACAACAGGCTGACTGTCCGGCATATAAGCAGGATAGGGCGCGAAGCCGATCTTATCCGCCATATCAGGATTCGCTTCCAGAATTCCGGAAAGCGCCCACATTCCATTGGAGAACATAGCGGCTTTACCGGTGACGAAGGCTTCGACACAATTGTCGCTGGTGGCGGTAAGCACGTCTTCGTTGATCAGGCCTTTCGCTTGGAGATCCAGCAGGTTCTGGGCAAACACGGCCATACAGCCATCCGCAGCGCCAAAGTTCAGTTTGGCAGAATCGTTATTCAGCATGGCGGTTTTGCATTCCAACGCGCCTAAGCTCTGCTTGAGATAGCCGTGGGGAATGAACTCAATCAAATGTCCCAGATGCCAGGCTTCCTTGCCAAAGATAAACCACGGATCTACGTCAGGCTTTTTTTCATGAATCACGGTCAGGTTCTGTACAAATTCATCCCAGGTAGTCGCGGGGGTCAGTCCCAGCTCGTTGAAGATTTCCTTGTTGTAGAAGAAACCGGCCATGGTCATATTGGTGCAGACGCGATACTGCTTGCCGGTCTTCAAATCCGTGCAGCTTTCCCGCATGGAGGGAATCAGGCGATCCCACCATTCGTTCATGTCGCTCAGGTCCATGTACTTGCCCTGATCCACGAATTCCTGCTCATACGTGGTCATCACGTCGGGCACTTCACCGCTGGCGAATTTCACCTTGATGATAGAACTAGCATCGTTCTGGTATTCCTGCTCCACTACAATGCCGGGATTGGCTGCGTTAAAACCATCAATGATTTCGTTGAGTAAATCGATGGTTTCAATCTTGCCGGTGAAAAAACTCACCTTCGTTTCGGCAACCGCCGAACAGGCCGTCAGGCAGAGAACCAGCGTCAGCAACCATGTTAGTGTACGTTTCATGTTTGCTCCTCCTTTTTGGGTTCAGCATTTTAGAAGCACTGAACCTCTTCTGTAATTTATTATAGAACATATTTACAAAAGAGAAATACCGTATTCTTTAGAAAATGGTTCTTCTTTTTTAGATGGCGTTTTCGGTGCATTGCTTTCCGAATTAAAAATAGCTATAATGATAGAGGGGTGAGCGTAATGCTGAAAGGAAGCGTAAAGCAGAAACTATTTTTGATGATTTCCGTTCTGATTCTTGTTTCTGTTTCTGCTGCGACGATTCTCAGCGATCGAAGCTATCGAAACGATTTGATCGCTCAAAGCACCCAATCGACGCGCCAGCTTTTGGAGCAGCTAAGCATCAATTTGGATACCTATATAGACGAATTGTTTCGTCTCTGCCTTTCTCCCTATTATAACAAGCGCGTGATGGAGCAGCTGGAAAGTACGCCCGCTACCGCAGCTGAAAGGCTGAACAAACAACGGATCATCGAAGATTATCTGACGGAAGTAATGACGCTTCCGCGAAGCGACATCCTCAGAGCATATATTCTCAGCAATGGCGTTTATTCCAGCAGTAAAACGCGTGTGGGCTCAGCGCTGGATGGCTATTCCAAGGAGGAATGGTACCAGCAGGCCTTGAACAGCCATACGGCAGTTTTCCTGCCTGCTCATCATGAAGGAGCGGGGCGAGGCGCTTTGGAGGTTTTCAGTGTTGTTCAGCGAATCAACAGCATGAGCAACAGCTCCAACCCGGTAGGGGTCATTCGGGTCGACGCCAACTATCAGGGAATTAAAGCAGTTTGTGACAGGGCGGGAATCCAGACGGGCGGAGCTTTATTCATTTGGGACGATGCTGGGAACCAGATGTATAGCAATAATCAAACGGGGCAGGCTGAGCTGGCCGCTGCGCTAAATACCTCGCATCCATTTGAATCAAATATCGAAGATTTTTCATTTCGTCTGGAGGGCCAGGAATATTTGGTTCATTCTCAGCGGCTCCGCACAACGGACTGGCGTATTATTGATGTACATTCCATGCATGTATTAACAGCGGCTGCTGAAAGTGCAAGAAACAAGGCTTTGGCTTTCGCACTGCTGTGCGCAGTGCTGGGCGTAGCGGTTTCTATTCCATTGGTAAGGGTTTTCCTGCGACCCATGTTTCACATCACGCAGCTGATGCATACCGCTCAAAGCGGTGATTTGACGGTTCGCGCCGTTTCTGGCGGGCACGACGAGTTTTCTTATCTGGCGGATTCTTTCAATAATATGCTGGCACAAATCCAGGAACAGACGGCGCGTAACGACCTTCTTACACGGCAGATTTACGAAGCGCGTTATTTGGAAAAAGAAGCTCAATATACGGCGCTTTGCAATCAAATTCAACCTCATTTTCTTTTTAACGCGCTAAATACCATTCATCTGCTGATTAAAACAGATCAAAGCGAAGAGGCTGTTCAAAGCATAGCGATGCTGGCCACGCTCCTTCGCGGCATGGTCAACGCCGGACGGGAAATCAGCCTGCGCGCCGAGATGAAGCTGGTGGAGAGTTATCTGTCTTTGCAACAAAAGCGCTATCGCGGTTTGCAATACACGCTTCCGGATGTAACAGCGTGGGAAACCTATCTTCTTCCCGCTCTTACGATCCAGCCGATTGTTGAAAACGCTTTGGTTCACGGGTGTGAACCCAAACGTGGAGGAGCCCAGATTACCGTCACGTTAGAAGAAACCGCAGACGCTCTTTTGCTGCGTGTCCAAGATAATGGGCTTGGAATGGAAGAAGAAAAAGAACGTCATCTTCAGGAAGCGCTGGCTCAGTCAACGTTCGATCCCGAAAAACAGGAAGGCGGCGTGGGCTTGGTCAACATTGCCCGTCGTGTTCAATTACGCTTTGGCCCGGAATATGGTCTGCGTTTTGAAACGAAAAGAGGACAGGGTACTTGCGTAACGCTCCGCCTGCCGCCGAAAGGAGAAGCCCATGTATCGCGCATTGATCGTTGAGGATGAGGATTTGATGCGGGATTATCTTGCCGCCAATCTGACAAATTTCTGCCCGGAATGGGAAACCGCCGATATTGCCTGCGATGGCGCGGAAGCTCTGGAAAAACTGCAAAAAGAAAACTTTGACGGTGTTTTGACTGATATTCGGATGCCGGTTATGGATGGATTGGAGATGGCGCGCATTCTGCGCGAAAAAAAGAAAAACATTCCCATTTTGATTCTTTCCGGCTATGATGAATTTGATTATGCCCGTACTGCGGTTCGGCTGAATATCTCAGACTATTTACTCAAGCCGATTAATGAAGAGGAGCTTTCTGCCGCTCTGTCTCTGATGGCGATTCAGGCTGCATCCAATCAGCGTGAACAAGGAATTCCCATATCTGTGCAGACATCTATAAGAAACGGGTTGGTGCAAAAAGCGCAGGAATACATCTTAAACCATTATGCCGAGCCGATTAGCCTGACTTCTGTGGCTGAAGGATTAGGGGTGACCGCCGCCTATCTGAGCACGGTTTTTCACCGGGAAATGGGTTCCAGCTATTCTCAAACCCTTTTGCGGATTCGTATGGAAAACGCCGCAAAACTGCTCTCCGATACTCAACTCAAGGTTCGAGAGATCGCACAGACTGTTGGCTTTCCTTCTGCCAAACATTTTACTCACGTATTCGGACAGTACTTTCATTGTTCTCCGGTAGAGTTCCGAACCCGGAAAATGAGAATGCCCCTGTAGTATGGCGAGCGGAAAGACCAGGTTTATCATAAAAGGATGCTATTAAGAAGCAGTAAACGATTTAGCAAAACTCAAAATACACCATTTTAACCGAGATGGGGTAAAAAAAACAGGCGCGGAAAGCGATTTTGCCTTCCACGCCTGTTTACATGATCGGAATGATGATTGTATCGGGATACATTTTCAAGAAAATGTCTGAAAACCCTTTGCCATAAGGGCTTTTGAGCCGCCATGGGGTAAAAGAAAAGCACCAGCCTTTGTATCAAAAGCTGGTACTTAATATGGTGCCGAAGGCGGGACTTGAACCCGCACGGTATCGCTACCAACGGATTTTGAGTCCGTCACGTCTGCCATTCCATCACTTCGGCAAGTACAGAGAATATGTTACCACATTCTGCGAAAAAAAGCAAGGCACTGCGTTCAGTTTTTTCAGAAAGGATCATTTGGGCGAATGAATGCCAATTCGGCAAAATGTGGAAAGGAAACGCAGAATTTCGGGTGCAAAAAACATTTCCAATGTTCGACAAAATATGTTATACTACCGCGGGGACAATACTAAGGATACCCCATTTGGAAAGGATGAACGGGATTATGGCAAAGGTCAATCATGAACCGATCGTTTTGGACGTCAACCACATGATGAGCGATGTTGTCGGTTTCCAGTACGGAATCGACGCTGACCATGTGGACGGCATGGCGCAGGCTGCTGCCGCCGCTCAGCATAATGTGGCGCTGAATCGCGGCACCGGCTGGCTGGGCTGGACGGAGTTGCCCTATAATCAAAAGGAAATCGTAGAGAAGATCGAAACTGTGGCCGCTCGCGTCCGCAATGAGTTTGACGCGTTTGTGGTGCTGGGTATCGGCGGCAGCGCGCTGGGCCCCATCGCCATCCAGCAGGCTCTCAATCATCTTCATTATAACGAACTGCCCGCTGAAAAGCGCGGCGGCCCCCGTCTGTATGTGGAAGACAACATCGACCCCGAGCGCATGGCCGCTCTGATGGACGTCATCGACGTAAAGCGCACCTGCTTCAACGTCATCACCAAGTCCGGTGCTACCGCCGAGACCATGAGCCAGTATCTGATCGTTTCTGAAATGCTCAAGAAGGAAGTGGGCGAAGGCTGGGAGAAGCACATCATCGCCACCACTGACCACGAAAAGGGCAATCTGATCAAGCTGGCCAAGGAGCATGGCTTCGAGCTGTTCTATATTCCCTCCAGTGTGGGCGGCCGTTTCAGCGAGCTGAGTCCTGTGGGTCTGCTGCCCGCGGCTGTGTGCGGCATTGACATCCGCGAAATGCTGGAAGGCGCCGCCGCCATGGACAAGCGCTGCCAGAGCGACGACGTGTGGAAGAACCCCGCCCTGCTGGAAGCGGTGCTGCAGTACATCGCCATGCAGGATATGGAGGCTAACATTCAGGTGGTCATGCCTTATGCGGACAGCCTGAAGTACATGGCCGACTGGTTCTGCCAGCTGTGGGCGGAGAGCCTCGGCAAGAACGTGACCCGCAAGGGCATGGCCGTGAACGTGGGTCAGACTCCCACCAAGGCGCTGGGCGTAACCGATCAGCACAGCCAGCTGCAGCTCTACACCGAAGGCCCCTACGACAAGGTCATCACCTTCCTGAAGGTTGGCCAGTTCCGCAACGAATACGAGATCAGCCATGGCTGCGAAGAGTTCCCGGATGTGGCTTTCCTGGGCGGCAAGACGCTGAACGCCCTGATCGACGCGGAGCGCCGCGGCACTGAGTATGCTCTGTATCGTGCAGGCCGCATGAGCCAGACCATCACTCTGCCCGAAGTGAACCCCTACACCATCGGTCAGCTGCTGTTCTTCTTCGAGATGGCGACCGCCTATGCCGGCGAACTGCTGGATGTAGACGCGTTCAACCAGCCCGGCGTGGAAGGCAGCAAGATCGCCAGCTACGCGGTTCTGGGCAACACGGCCGAGAAGTACGCCAAGAAGGCGGAAGAGATGAAGAGCCGTCCTGCCAGCCGGAAGGAATACGTGCTGTAAAGCAAAGTCTGTTCAAACACGCCGCAGGCCTCCCCCTGCGGCGTGCTTTTCATATTCCCCCATTTTTTCTTTGAAAGGAGAGTCCCCCGCCATGCAAACCGCCTCTTTCCCCCACACCGACCGAACCGTCTCCCGGCTGGGCTTCGGCTGTATGCGCTTCCCTACCATTGAAAAGGACGGAAAGACGGTCATCGACCGTCCGCAGGCTATCGCCATGCTGCGACACGCCATTGACTGCGGCGTTACCTACGTGGATACGGCCTACCCCTACCACGATGGCGAAAGCGAGACCGTCATGGGTCTTGCCCTTCAGGATGGCTACCGTGACCGCGTCACACTGACCACCAAGCTGCCCCTCTGGCTGCTGGAAACGAAAGCGGATATGCAGCGTTTTCTGGACGAGCAGCTGACCAAGCTCAAGACCGATCATGTGGATTTCTATCTGCTCCATGCCATGGACAAAGAAGCGCTGGAGAAAATGCGCAAGCTGGACTACCCGGAGTTTCTGGAAAAGGCCGTGAAGGCCGGCAAGGTGCGCTATCCCGGCTTCAGCTTTCACGACGATTACAAGACCTTCGTGGAAATTCTGAACGACTACGACTGGAAACTGGCGCAGGTGCAGATGAACGTGCTGGATGGCGACAATCAGGCCACTCTGCAGGGCATCCGGGACGCCGGTAAAAAGGGCGTGGGCGTCGTTATCATGGAGCCCCTACGCGGCGGCGCGCTGGCCCACCCGCCGAAAGAAGCCGCCGCGTTGTACGAAGCCTTCCCGGAGAAGCGTTCCGCCGTGGAATGGGCTTTCCGTTACCTGTACGATATGCCCGAGGTGGTCACCATCCTCAGCGGTATGAGCACCATGGAGCAGCTGGACGACAACCTGCGCATCTTTGCCCATGCAGAAAAGACCTGCATGAATGACACGGAAAAGAAGTTAATCGCCGATGTGAAGGCCGCCTATCTGAGCCGTATGAAGACCGGCTGCACCGGCTGCCGTTACTGCCAGCCCTGCCCGCGGAACGTCCACATTCCCGATATTTTCCATGCTTGGGACGAGTCTCTGATGTTCGACCGCCCGGAGACGCTGAAAAGGAGCATGGCGCGCCGTCAGGAAAACAAGGAAGACCCCTCTCAGTGCGTGGCCTGCGGCAAGTGTGAAAAGGCCTGCCCCCAGCATCTGCCCATCGTTAAGCTGCTGAAAGAGGCGGATCAGGCCGCGAAAGTCTGACTGGACCACCTTCCGTACAACTTTAGAAACAGCAAGACCCCGTTTCGATCCATTTGGAAAGAAACGGGGTCATTCTTTTTTCAACAGCCAAACCTCAGGCCATGCGCTCGGCCAGCTTTTCACCGCCCAAAACGTGGAAGTGAATATGCTTGACCGTCTGGCAGGCGTTTTCACCACAGTTATTGACGATGCGGTAGCCGCCCTCTTCCAACCCAAGCTCCTTGGCCACCTTGGCGCAGGTGCGCAGACAGGCTGCCAGCTGGTGATCCGTCAGGTCGGCATTGTGGGCCACATCCGGCGTGTGGTGCTTGCTGACTACCAGCACATGCACCGGTGCTTGGGGCGCAATGTCGTAAAAGGCGTACGTATCCTCGTCTTCATATACCTTCTTGGAGGGAATTTCACCCGCCATGATCTTGCAAAACAGACAATCCTGCATCTTAAAACCTCCCTTGATTTCTGCTGGAAAAGACGATTTTCCCTTTCATTTTTCATTCCACAGGCGTGCCGCGCATTCCTTCTTCGGTCAACGATTCCAGACGTACGTTCACGATTTGACCGCTTTCGCCGCCAGCCACCAGCACATGGATGTATTCGGGCGTGTAGCCGGTCATGCTGCCGTCCGGGGCTTGATCTTCCAACAGCACCGGCACGATTTTTCCAAAAAACTGCTCCCGGTACTGTCGAGCCAGTTCGTCCCCTGCGGCAATCAGCCGCCGCACCCGTTCTGCCTTCACGTTTTCGGGCACCTGATCGTCCATGACGGCGGCGGGGGTCCCCTCCCGGGGGCTGAAGGGGAACACGTGCAGCTTGGCGAAGCCGATCTTCTGACAGAAAGCGACCGTTTCGGCAAATTCTTCTTCCGTTTCGCCGGGAAAACCGACGATCACATCGGTGGTAAAGGCGGCCAGCGGCCATGCCGTGCGAAGACGGGCCGCCGCCTGACGGAACTGCTCGGTGTTGTAACAGCGTTTCATCCGCCGCAGCACCGCGTCACTGCCGCTTTGCAGGGCCAGATGAAACTGGGGGCACACCGGCGCACATTCTGAAAGCGCCTGCACGAATGCTTCCGTAGCTACCCGTGGCTCCAGCGAACCCAGCCGAATCCGACTCACGCCCGGCACACAGGAAGCCTTCACCGCTTCGGCCAGCCCCGGTTTTCCATCCAGATCGCGGCCATAGCTGGTCAGATGGATGCCGGTGAGCACCAATTCCTGAAATCCGGCCTTTGCCAGTGCCGCTGCTTCTTCCGCTATGGCGGAAAGAGGCCGGGAACGAATGCCGCCCCGAACCGAGGGGATGATGCAGTAGGTGCAATGATTATCGCAGCCCTCTTGAATTTTCATCACCGCGCGAGTATGACCTTCGTGGCTGCGGATGGACAGCAGCTCGTAGGGGGCGTTTTCAATGCCTTCCACCGCCACCATCTGGATATTTTCCGCAATAGCCTGTTCCAGCAGTTCCACGACTCGTCCCCGATACTGGGTGCCGAGGATCAGCCGTGCGCCCGTCTCCCGAAGCTGCTCGCCCATGCGCTGAGCCAGACAGCCGGTGATGACCACGTCCGCCTGCGGATTACGGCGGCGGCAGCGCCGGATGAGCTGCAGACTCTTTTTATCGCCGGTGCCCGTAACGGTACAGGTGTTGACCAGATAAATGTCCGCGGGCGACCCGTTCGGCACGATACGGTAGCCGTGCCGCTCAAAAGCCTCCAGCATGGCCTCGGTGTCGTATTGATTTACCTTGCAGCCCAGCGTAACGGCTGCGACGGTTTTCACCATGATCGTTTTCCTTCCTTGCATTGGTTTACATTTCGCCCATGGCCGTCCAGAGAGCGGCAAGAGCGCACAGTCCCGCCGTCTCCGTACGGAGGATTCGCGGGCCCAGCGTTACGCTTTGCGCGCCCAGCGTGGCAAGGCGCTGCTGTTCCGCTTCGTCGATGCCGCCCTCCGGGCCGATCACGATCAGCACCCGCTTGAGTTCGTCATGGGACTGGCGGTATTTCTCCACTGCCTTGCTCAGCGGCAGGGCGTGCTCCTCCTCCCAAGCCACCAAGATCAGGTCGAAGGGTTCTTCTTCCAGCCGTTTTAACGCCTTTTCAAACGAGACGGCTCCGCGCACCTCCGGCACATGAGCGCGTCCGCTCTGCTTGGCGGCTTCCAGCGCGATGCGGGAAAGACGCTCCTGCTTTTTCGGGTCGTTTTTCCCAAGCCGGGCCACGCTGCGCAGCATCTCCACCGGCCAAATTTCCCACGCGCCCAGTTCCGTGGCCTTCTGAGCGATCAGTTCCAGCTTATCCGCCTTGGGAAGGCCCTGCCAGAGAACTGCTTGTGCCGTCGCTTCCGGCGAAGGGCACAGGGCCGTGACGCGGGCCCGTGTTCCCTCGGCGGAGACATCCGTCAATACTGCGTCATAGCGGTTTTCTCCGTCGATCAGCTGTACCGGCTCGCCGGGACGCAAGCGAAGCACCTTCGAGGCATGGGCGCTTTCCTCTTTGCCGAGGAGAATTTTTTCGCCCACGCCGGATATTTTTTCTTCGGTCACAAAACGATGCATCGGTCAGGCCTCGTTTTTCAGGCACAAAGCGACCCACTCGCCCTTTTCGATGCGGTCCACCTGACGGTAGCCCGCCTCCTTGGCAGCCTTCTGCACGTCCGCTTCCCGCTCCCGGATGATACCGGAACAGATCAGCAGACCGCCCTTCACCAGATGACGGGTCATGGGGCCGGCCAGCATACAGATTGCGTCGGCCACGATGTTGGCCACAGCCACCTCGCAGGGCATGGCTTCGCTCTTGCACAGGTCGCCCACCACCACGCGCACCTGCTTGGTCACGTGGTTCAGCTCTACGTTTTCTTTCGCTACCTTCACCGCGTCCGGGTCGATGTCGATCGCCAGCACGTTCTGCGCGCCCAGCTTGGCCGCGGCGATGGCCAGAATGCCGCTGCCGGTGCCCACGTCCATCACCCGAAGGCCGGGCTTCAGGCAGCGTTCCAACAGCTGCATACACATATTGGTGGTCTCATGGGTGCCGGTACCAAAGGCCATGCCGGGATCCAGCTCAATCACCAGATCGCCGGGCTGGCTCACGTATTTCTCCCACGTGGGCTTCACCACCAGATGGGAGCCGATGCGGAAGGGCTTGTAGTTCTTCTTCCATTCCTCGGCCCAATCCTCGTCCTTGACATTTTCCTCGTCCACCCGGAGCGTACCCATCTCTACGCCGAAGCTGTCGGCCTTGAGTTCTTCCAGCCGGGCTTTCAGATTTTCCACCGTCTGCTGTTCGTGCTCGTCCCGCGCAAACCAGCCCTTCACCAGCACATCCTCGGGCATATCCTCCAGCAGCTTTTTATCGTACAACTCCCAATAAACGCCGGGCTTGTCCGGGTCGGGCACATCCGCCCGGTCTACGATTTCCGTTCCCGACGCGCCCAGTTCCATCATCAGCTCGCTCAAAAGATCCGCGCCATCGGTGGTGGTATGCACAATGATTTCACGCCACTGCATGTTTCGCCATTCCTCCTCTTGGGAAGGGCGGCCCTTTGCCGCTTTTCCCACTGCCCCATCTTTCCAAAAGGCAAAATATTTCATGATTATCGTAATGCATTTCGTTCTTTTTTTCAAGGGATAATGCAAAAGAAAGCCGTCGTTGTTTCACGGGGCTTTTCGTGCTATACTGTGGCTCGTTTCCCATTCGGAGATCGAAGGAGGCGTTGCAAATGACTTATCGTTTTGAACCGGCAAAACCCGAGGAGGTTCCGGGCGTATTTTCCCTGTTTGTCCGGCGGGTGGCATGGATGAAGGAAAAACACATCTGTCAGTGGGACCAGTACTATCTCGACGTTTACCCGCTCTCTTACTATCAAAGCCAGCAGGAAAAGGGACGGCTGTATGTTTTGAAAGAGAAGGAACGGATTGCCGGGGCCGTCGTGCTGCTTTCGGCTGACGATCGCTGGCCGGACGGGCAAAGCGCCTCCGCGTTTTATCTTCACAATCTGGTTACCGACCCGTACGTAAAAGGGGTCGGACGGGAGCTGCTCCGGGAGGCGGAAGCGCTTGCCCTTCGGCAGCAGAAACAATTTTTGCGGCTGGACTGTTCTATTTACAGTGTTTTTTTGAATCACTACTACGAAAGCGCCGGTTTCCATCTGGCGGGGCGCTGCAAGGAAGGCCCCTACGAGGGCAACCTGCGGGAAAAGGCGCTTTTCTAAAGGAGGATGAACCTCATGCCGCAAATGACCAAAGGCGGAAAATTTATTTTCGGAAAATCCCTTCTTCGGGAAGACGGTTTTCTTCGGCTTCCCCCGCAGGCCGTGGAGGAATATCAGATTGCATCAGAAGGGCGAGTCTATCTTTTCACGGGCAGCCGAATCACAGGCGGCTTTTGCGTCACCCGCAAAGGGCTGCTGCTGCCGTCGAAGCTTGGGCACATTTTGACGGATATGCCCGTCCTGATGGATTACACCGCCGATGAAGGCGCGTTTCTGCCTTACAAAGGGCGCTGGTACGGCTGGACGGCCATTTCTCCCGATGGAATGCTGACGCTTTCCGAACCGGCGATGCAATTTCTGAAATTGGCTCCGGGAATGGAACTGCTTTCCATCCGCAGCAGCGATATCGCCTTTACCATGGGAGCCAAAGGCCCGCTTCTGGAAAAGGCGGCAAACTATCCGGGCGAGATTCCCGTATTCTGACAAAAGCACCTTTCATTTCACATTTTTATATAGAAAGAATCCCCGGCGGAGCTGTTAGAAACTCCGCCGGGGATTTTGCGTCAGTCTTTCTTCTGACCGTAATAGGCATTGGGACCGTGCTTGCGCAGAAAGTGCTTATCGAGCACATACTGCGGCGCGGGCTGAGCGTCCGGGGCGATCTGCGTGGTGTAGACCGCCATTTTTGCTACTTCTTCCAGCACGACCGCGTGATACACCGCCTGTGCCGCGTCCTTGCCCCATGTGAAGGGGCCGTGGTTGCGGCAAATGGCTCCGGGCACATGGACAGGATCCAGTTCCCGCTGGCGGAAGGTCTCCACGATCACCAGCCCGGTATTGCGTTCATAGTCTTCTTCCACTTCCTGCTCTGTCAGACTGCGGCAGCAGGGAACCGGGCCGTAGAAGTAGTCCGCATGGGTCGTTCCATAGGCGGGAATATCCCGTCCGGCCTGCGCCCAGCCCACGGCATAGGGGCTATGCGTATGGACGATGCCGCCGATCTCCGGGAACGCCTTATACAGTTCCAGATGGGTCTTGGTATCCGACGAGGGATTCAGTTTGCCATCCACCACCTTGCCGTCCAGATCCAGCACCACCAGATCGTCCGGGGTCAACTCGTCGTAGGAAACGCCGGAGGGCTTGATGACCACAAGTCCCCGCTCCCGGTCGATGCCGGAAACGTTGCCCCACGTATACGTTACCAGTCCCCGGTGAGGAAGCTCCATATTGGCTTCATAAACCGCATGTTTCAGTTTTTTCAGCACGAGTGATTCCTTCTTTCCATATAAACGATGGTTTCAAACCTTCAGGGCCGAAACGGCTGCCCGCTCGGCAGAGAGCCCTTCTTCAAAGCGACGCGCATAGGCCGCAAAGCCCTGCACGTCCTCGGCGTCGGGCTCGATGGTCACGCTGTTGGCCCCGGCAAAGACGTGATGGGCAAGGTAATCCTCCAGTGTTTCGTCCGTTTCGCGATGCACCCGGTAAGCTGCCAGCAACGCCATGCCCCAAGGGCCGCCTTCCCCGGCGGTCTCCATCACGGAAACCGGCGTATTCAGCGCCCCGGCCAGCAGCTTTTGAGCGGTTCCGGGGGTCTTGAAGAAGCCGCCATGTCCCAGCAGGGAATCCATGCGCACGTTTTCCCCAGCCAGAATGTCCATGCCCAGTTTCAGCGTCACCATAGCGCCGTACACCAGCGAACGGGCGCAGTTGGCAAAGCTGAAAGAAGTGTCGGGCAGACGAACCATCATGGGGCGGCCTTCCTCCATGCCGGTGATAGGCTCGCCGGAAAGATAGCTGTAGTGCAGCACCCCGCCGCAGTCCGCTTCGCCTTTCATGGCAGCGTTGAACAGGGTGGTGTATACGTCGCCCTTCTTGATTTCAAGCCCTGCTGCGCCCGCAAAGCCATAGAGCATATCCGCCCACGCGTTGATGTCGCTGGTGCAGTTATTGCAGTGAACCATGGCCACCGGCTTGCCGGAGGGGGTCGTGACCATGTCGATCTCCGGGTAGACCTTGCTCAGAGGCTTCTCCAGCACGATCATGGCGAATACGGACGTGCCAGCGGACACATTGCCCGTACGGACGGCCACGCTGTTGGTGGCGGCCATGCCCGTGCCCGCGTCGCCTTCCGGCGGGCAGAGCGGAACTCCCGCTTCCAGCTGGCCGGTGGGATCCAGCAGCTTCGCGCCTTCTTCCGTCAGCGTACCCGCTTTCTCGCCCGCATTCAGCACCTGAGGCAGAATCTCCCGCAACTTCCAGCCAAAATGCAGGGGGGCGACCTTTTCATCGAAAGCATCCGCCATGTGGCTGTCATAATCCAGTTTATCGCTGTCGATGGGGAACATGCCGGAAGCGTCTCCCACGCCCAGCACCTTCCGGCCCGTCAACTTCCAATGGACATACCCGGCCAGCGTGGTCAGGAAGGCCACGTCTTTGACATGGGGTTCTTCATTCAAAATAGCCTGATACAGATGAGCGATGCTCCAGCGTTGGGGCACGTTGAACTGAAACAGTTCTGTCAGATCCTCGGCAGCTTTCGCCGTCATGGTATTGCGCCAAGTGCGGAAAGGGGTCAGCAGCTTGCCCTGCGCGTCAAACGGCAGATAACCGTGCATCATGGCGGAGACGCCGATTCCCGCAAGACGGGTCAGTTCCACGCCGTACTGCTGTTTCACATTTGCGCGCAGGTCGGCGAACGCGTCCTGAATCCCCTGCCACACGTCTTCCATATGATAAGTCCACACGCCGTTTTCCAGCCGGTTTTCCCAATCGTAAACGCCCATGGCCGCCGGGGCGTGAGTTTCGTCGATCAGAACCGCCTTGATGCGGGTAGAGCCCAGCTCGATACCCAGACAGCACTCGCCGCGGCGGATGGCATTTTCCTGCGTCGTCATGGTCAAAATCCTCCTGTGTCGTTTGCATTCGGTTTTGTAAGAATATTCTCTATCCTCCTCGTCATTTCCTGCCTGCCGATAAAAAACGTTTCGGGCAGGTTCTTGCCGAAAAAACGCGGCTGTGCTATACTGACGCGCGTCAATGGTTCTGGAAAGGATGATTTGGGTGAAGCCCTCGTTTTTTGTCAAGGATAAGGATTTTTACAAAACGCTGGTGCGCCTGTCGCTGCCGGCGGCGCTGCAGTCGCTCATTTCCCTGCTGGTGCTGATGGCGGACAACGTGATGGTCTCCCGTTTCCATGCGGAAGCGCTGGCCCCGGTCTCACAGGCCAACAGCGTCAGTACCTTTGTGACAGCGGCGCTGTCCGGGCTGGGCAGCGGCGCGATGGTGCTGATCTCCCAGTACTGGGGCAAGCGGGACACGGAATCCGTCAAGCGGGTGTTCGCGGTGACGGCCTCCGTCTGCCTGCTGTTCGCGGCGGTGATCGTATCGGTCATCGAGCTTTTCCCCCACGCGGTGATCTCCGTGGTGTTGGACCGGCAGGAGGCCGCGCTGACCCCCATCGCCATTTCCTATCTGCGTATCGCCTGTCTGGCCTATCTGCCGCTGGCCCTGTCCAGCGCGCTGACGGGCTGTCTGAAGGGCGTGGAAGTGGTTAAGATGACGCTGTACGCCGCGGTGATCTCCCTGTTGTCCAACGTGTGCCTGAACGCGTTGCTGATCTTCGGTCTGTTTGGTCTGCCCGCGCTGGGCGTTCAGGGAGCGGCCATTGCTACGGTAGCGGCCCGTATCATCGAACTGGTCGTCATCTGGGTCTACTGCTTCCGGGTGCAGAAGGCGATCTCCATCCAGCTGAAGGAGCTGCTCAAACATGAAAGCTGGGCTTGGCGGGACTATGCCAAATTCGGTCTGCCAGTGGGTCTGACCGATGCACAGTGGGCGCTGGTGGGGCTTCTGAAAATGGCCATCATCGGCTATCTGGGCAAAACCATGATGAGCGCCATGAACATCACCGACACCATGATCAACCTGGGTACCATGTTCACCTTTGCGTTGGCGGGCGGCGCGTGCGTGCTGGTGGGCAAGGCCGTGGGCGCCGGGGACTATGCCCGGGCGCGCCAGTATTCCCAGACCATTCAGGTGCTGTTCGCCTGTGTAGGCGTGGTGATGTGCACCATCGTGTTCAGTCTGCGCAGGCCCTTCATTTCCCTCTACGGGCAGGAGCAGGACGTGGTAGCGCTGGCCTCTCAGATGATTGCCATCGGCGCGGTAACGCTGCTGGGTACCACCTATCACGCCTCCTGCTTTGTGGGCATCAACCGGGGCGCGGGCGACAGCCGCTTTGTGATGACCGTGGACATGATCTGCGGCTGGCTGGTGGTGCTGCCGCTGACCTATCTGGCCGCGTTTGTCTGGAAACTGCCCCTGCCGCTGGTGTTCCTCTGCACGAGGATCGACCAGTGCTTCAAATGGATCATTGCCATGGTGCGGCTCCGGGGCGACCGATGGATCAAGAACGTCACCCGGCCTTAACGTTCAAGTGCAAAATATGTCTATAAATTGAGCTATGAATGACTTGAGTCTTCATAGCTCGTTTTGTATAATGGCGGTGAATAAGAGGAGCGGTATTTCAATGACATAACGGCTTTTGAAATATCGCGCCATTAAAAACACAGGAGGTGCAGACCTTGATTCGTGTAACGGTATACAATGAAGGTCTTCATGAAAAAACGTCCGACTCGGTTCGTGCCGTCTATCCCGAAGGAATCCACGGCGCGCTGAAAAAAGGACTGGAAAGCGACGAGATCAGCGTCCGCACGGTCACGCTGGATGATCTGCCCGACGGCCTGAGCCAGCAGGTGCTGGACGAGACCGATGTACTGATCTGGTGGGGCCACATGGCCCACGAGAAAGTGCCCGACGAAGTGGTGGATCGGGTGCAGCAGTCCGTGCTGAAGGGCATGGGCGCGATCTTCCTTCATTCCGGCCATCATTCCAAGCCTTTCCGCCGCCTGATGGGCACGACCTGCAACCTGACCTGGCGCGAGGATTCCGAGCGTGAGCTGGTGTGGGTCTGCAATCCTTCTCATCCCATCGCGCAGGGAATCGGCCGCTTCATCAAGATCGATCACGTGGAGACCTACGGCGAGCCCTTCGATATTCCCGAACCTGACCAACTGGTCTTCATTGGCAACTACGAGGGCGGCGAGGTGTTCCGCTCCGGCTGCTGCTTCTTCCGTGGCAACGGACGTATCTTCTACTTCCAGCCCGGCCACGAAGAATTCCCCATCTATTATCAGCCGGAAATTCTTCAGGTCATCCGCAACGCCATCCATTGGGCTGCTCCCATTCGCCGCGTAGACGCGCTCGAATGTCCGCACGTAAAGAAACCCCTCGAAAACGACTAAGGGGAGGAACAGAATCATGGCTCTTGATATGAACAACTTCAGCACCGACATGACGGAAAAAGAGGCCGTTTACAGCGAGAAGAAGCTGCGTATCGGCATCATCGGCACCGGCGGAATCGCCCACAGCCACATCAAGGCTTACCTGCATCAGCCCGACGTGGAGATCGTGGCCGCCTGTGACCTGATCCCCGGCAAGGCCGAAAAGTTCCTGAAGGAATACGAGGTCGAGGCCCCCACCTTCGAGGACTACAAGAAGATGATCGACACCGTGCCCATGGACGCCGTCAGCGTTTGCGTGTACAACCGCAACCACGCCGTGTGCACCATCTACGCTCTGGAGCATGGCCTGAACGTGCTGCTGGAGAAGCCCATGACCGTCACGCTGGACGAAGCCGTGGAAATCTGCAAAGCTGAAAAGAAGAGCGGCAAGATCGTGTCCGTCGGCTTCCAGCCCCGTCTGGACGCCAACATGAAGATGATCAAGAAGATCGTCGAGTCCGGCGAACTGGGCCGCGTGTACTACATCCAGACCGGCGGCGGCCGCCGTCACGGCATCCCGGTCAGCTGGTCCGAGACCTTCATCGAAAACGACAAGGCCGGCATTGGCGCTGTGGGCGACATTGGCTGCTATGCGCTGGATATGGTGCTGAACGCCATCGGCTATCCCAAGCCCCTGACCGTCACCGGCCGCGCCAGCGACTTCGGCGGCAAGACCCCCGAAGCTTACGCCGCTGTGGGCAAGCCCGAGTGCGCCAAGAAGTTCTCCGTGGATGACTTTGCTTCCGCTTACATCCGTCTGGACGGCGATGTGATCGTGGACTTCCGCATTTCCTGGTATATGCACATGGACACCACCGGCGATACCCTGATTCTGGGCACCAAGGGCGGCCTGCGCATTCCCTCCACCGAGTGCTGGAACGGCAGCTTCAACAAGCCCATGACCCTGTACCGCGATGTGGCCGGCGCTCCCGTGGAGACCACCATCCCGCTGATCGAGGACAAGAGCGACCTGTGGGACAAGAAGATCCGTTCCTTCCTGGACGCCATCATCACCGGCGGCAAGGCTCCCGTGCCCACCAGCCAGATTCTCTACAATCAGGCCATCATCGACGGTATCTTCAAGTCCAACGAGATCGGCCACGAAGTAGAGATCAACATCCCCGAAATCTGATCGCCCTGTAAAAAGGAGAAATCGCTATGAATTTTCCCATTGGTCTGCAACTCTATTCCGTCCGTGAGGATCTGGAAAAGGATTTTGAAGGCACCCTGCGCAAGGTAAAGGCGCTGGGCTATGACGCGGTTGAGTTTGCCGGTCTGTTCGGCCATTCCGCCGAGGAAGTCCGCGGTCTGTGCAAGGAAATCGGCCTCGTTCCCCTGTCCGCTCACGTCCCCTTTGTGGATATGATGAACGATCCTGACGGCGTGCTGAAGGTGTATGCCGACATCGGCTGCAAATTTGTCGTGATCCCCTATCTGACCGAGGAATACCGTCCCGGCCAGCCCAAGTTCCAGGAAGTTATCGACGGCGCGAAGCTGCTGGGCAAGAAGGCGAAGGAACTGGGAATGCAGCTGTGCTACCACAACCACGATTTCGAATTTGTGAAGCTGAACGGCGAATACGCGCTGGACATCCTTTATAAGGAAGTTCCCGCCGATATTCTGGAGACCGAAGTGGACACCTGCTGGGTCAAGGTGGCCGGGGAAGACCCCGGCGCCTACCTGCGCAAGTACACCGGCCGCGCTCACATCGTGCATCTGAAGGACTTCTCCGGCGAAAAGAGCGAGCATATGTACGCTCTGATCGGCATTGACGACGACAAGAAGGAAGAAGAATCCAACAAGTTCGAATTCCGTCCCGTCGGCTATGGCAAGCAGGACTTCCCCGCCATTCTGGCTGCTGCCAAGGACGCGGGCGCGGAATGGGTCGTTGTGGAGCAGGATCAGCCCAGCATGGACAAGACGCCCATGGAATGCGCTGAAATGAGCATCAACTACCTCAAGTCTTTGGCCTGAGCCTCTCTGAGCATTTTACGGTACTGAATCGGCGTCATGTTCATATGCCGCGCAAAAGCGCGGTTGAAGGAACGGATCGTCGAAAAGCCGGCATCCTCCGAGATGTCGGCTATTTTTTTATCGGTATCGTTCAGAAGGTCGCAGGCCCGGTTGACCCGCAGCAGGTTGACATACTCGCTGAACCCCATGCGCAGTTCCCGGCTCAAGAGTCTGGAAACGTAGAACCGGCTCAAATGCATTTCTTCCGCCACAGTTTCCAATTCCAGCGGCCCGGAGGCATTGCGGCTGCAGTACTCCAGAATGCTATGCAGCGTGGAATTGCCGCTCTCCAGCTTTTTGCGCAGGGAAAGCTGGGGCAGCAGACGGCACATCATCATGGAAAGGCTCCCGGCAATCATGGTGTCCCGGTATTCCCCTTCCGCCGAAAAAGCCTGATGAATATACGGGAACAGTTCCTGCGCCTCCGCGAACGTGTTGTGCTCCGGGATGTAATCCCGGAAGGTGCTGCTCAGCCCGAAGAACAGCTCCGGTCGGACAATCAGAATATAGTACTCACCGGGATGGCAGGACTCGTAAAAGTGAATCTGATTGGGAAAGCTGATGAACAGCGAATCCTTACAGATGCTTTCACAGTTTCGGTCTGCGTGGGCCACGGCCTCCCCTTCCGCCACATAGATGATCTCGATCTCCTTGTGCAGATGGGGAGCGTCGCCAAGCTTATGAGAAAAGATCAACTGGGCCGGAAGGGACTTTTTTTCGTAAAACGCGCTGCGCATCTATGTCGGCTCCCTTGCGTTCAATCTCCGAAACGCCGCTGCGTTTCGCCTTATGATTATAGAAGCAAAACGGATGGTTTGCAAGGCCGGGCGCTCCCCTGTCCGCAGCGCCGTGGGAAAAAGCACTTTCCCCTTGCCATTCCTTTTTCTTGCTGTTACAATGAATGTCAGGCAAAACAGAGGAGGATTTTTCAATGCATCAGAAGAAGACCGGCTGGCTGCAAAGCTGGTTCGGCGTACAGGACATGACGGTCGGCCGTCCCATGGACAGTCTGGTTCGTTTTTCGATTCCCCTGCTGGTGGGCAATCTGGCCCAGCAGCTCTACAATACGGTGGATTCCATTGTGGTCGGACAGTATATCGGCGATACGGCGCTGGCGGCCGTCGGCACCGCCGGGCCCATCCTAAACCTGCTGCTGGTTCTGTTCATGGGCATCGCCACGGGCGCCAGCATTCTATCCGCCCAGTATTTCGGCGCGCACGATCGGGAGACCCTGAGCCGGGTGGTAGGCGCGTCCATTCTGCTGACGGTCATCAGCGGTCTTTTCATGACCTTTGTGGGCTATTCCCTGTCCCCATGGCTGATGTCGCTGGTATCGCCGCCCCCAGACGTGCTGGAAGGGGCCGTCATCTACCTGCAGATTATTTTCATCGGCATTCTTGGCGGCGCGGCGTACAACATTCTGGCCGGTGTGCTGCGCGGACTGGGCGACAGCCTGATGCCGCTGATCTCTCTGCTGGTGGCCAGCCTTCTGAACATCGTGCTGGACATTCTGTTCGTCAGCCAGTTCCGCATGGGCGTAGCGGGCGTGGCCTGGGCGACCATTATCGCGCAGGCCGTGTCCGGGGTCATGTGCCTGGTTCGCCTGTGCCGGATGCGCCGTGTGGTGGACGTGAACCGGCAGACGCTGAAACCCGACTGGTCCATTATTAGGCGGCTGTGTTCGCTGGGGGTTCCTGCTGGCATTACACAGGCGATTTTTTCCCTTTCCGCTATTATCGTCCAAAGTCTGACCAATTCCATGGGCACGTCCGTCATTGCTGCCAGTGTGGCCGTCATGCGTGTGGACGGCTTTGCCATGATGCCCAACTTTACCTTCGGCACTGCCGCCACCACCTATGTAGGGCAAAATATCGGTGCGCGCCGGGCAGATCGGATCCATCAGGGCACGAAAGACCTGATGCTGCTGGCGCTCAGCGTGGCTGCCGTACTGGTGCTGTGCATTTTGCTCTTCGGGCATAACCTGATCGGTCTGTTCACCACTACAGAGGACGTGCTGGCCATCGGACAGCGGGGACTGCACTGGCTCGCCGTTGGTTATCTGTGCTTTGCGGTCAGCCAGGTGCTGCAGGGCGAAATGCGCGGCGCGGGCGAGACCATGATCCCCATGTGGATCAGCATCATTTCCACCGTGATCCTGCGGATGCCCCTCGCCTATCTGCTGGCCTACCTGACCCGTTCCGACGTATGGCCCAACGGCAACCCGGATATGCTTTACGCTTCCTTGCTGCTGTCCTGGGTCAGCAGTATGCTGATGACCATCGTCGCCTACCGTGCGGGCTGGTGGCGGCGAAAACTGCCGGACGACTTGAAGGAAACATTGTAATTCCAGAAAAAAATAAAAACCCGCCGCAAACCGATGAACAGCTTGCGGCGGGTTTTTGGCACCCCCGGCTGGAGTCGAACCAGTGGCCTGTCGCTTAGGAGACGAAAAAAGTGTTCGCCTTCGCTGCCCTCCAACGTGCCGCAAGTGCTTGATATTACTGGGTTTCTAACGATTTCCGGACGTTCGCATTTTCTCCCCCAAACTCCTCTTTTACCCTAGTGCGATTAGCAGGAAATTAGCAGAGCTAATTTTGGCGGTGGGACATTTTCCCGGATCGTTCGCCAAAATTAGCAAGTTGACCGAAATCACGTTTGTAAAAAACCATCAAATTTCGGAAAAAAGTAAACCTGGTACGATGCTGAAATTCTGTCCATCCTCTTGATGATTTCTTTGCCCAGTGTAGGCTCTTATGGCTATGAAAAGGCATGAGGGTTTGCTTGCGGAGTGCGTGACCGTTCGCCTTTCTTTGCATCGTCGTCCGCCAAGTTTTGCAGCAATTATGGCTGCTAATGGCGCTGATGATTAGAAATCCAATAAAACATACTATCTCCGGGGCGATGACCGGTCTCTGGCAGGCATAGCGAAACCCTTTATGTAAAGCCACTTTTCAGCCTGTTTCATCTTTATATGATTTCATCACGCCGTCCGCCGCATATGCGGAAAGCCGAAAATAATGGTTTTTCCAACGGAAGCGGACGGAATTTGCAGAATTATTAGCAATCCTCCTCCAAAATCCATCTTCTAATCAAAAGAAGACGCTGAGAAGTGCTTATTTCAAGCCACTTTTCAACGTCTTCATCATAAGGTTTTCGTTAGTAGATCGTTCGCTTAGTAAGCATCAGTCAAAGGTAAAGCCTCCACCTTCGGTCATAATAATGGGGGTGTATTCAACACGGAGAACATTTCCCTCATAAAAAAAACGCGCCGCCCATCCCGTGTAAGCGGGGACAGGCGGCGCATCTATGCTTTCGGGAGCGCGTCAGGCGGGATTAATCGTCGTAGTCATCGTGATCGTCATCGCGGTCATCATCGTGATAATCGTCGTGATCGTCGTCGTGATCGTCGTCGCGATCAGGCTGGCGGTTGTCGTTTGAGGGGGCGGGCTCGCTGCGCTCCACGTCATATTCGAGGACGCTTCCGGTGGCCGCGTCGATCTCGTATTCGTACTCGGTGCTGCCCTTGATGAATTCGATTTCGTATTTGCGCAGGCCGTCGTCCTTCTCGAGCTTGGCCTTGGTGAAGGACACCTCGGCGGTGGAGAGCCCCGCGTGCTTCAGCGCGATGCTCTTGGCCTGATCCACGCCGATATAGCTGGAGGCGGCGGGCTGAGCGGTGGCGCGCGTCTCAATGCTTCTTTCGCGGATGGCGCCGGTGACCGCGTCGATTTCGTACTCATACTCGGCGGCAGCGGTGACAAATTCGATTTCGTACACCAGCATGCCGTCCTCGCGGTCGAGCTTGGTCTTGGTGAACGTCACGTCGGCGGCGGAGAGAGAAGCGTCGCTCAGCGCGATGGAGCGCGCCTTTTCGCGGGAGATTCCCTGAGCGCTGGCCACGGTTTCGGGGCTCGCGGGCTGCTGGCCGGGGCGCACGGTCTCGTTTTCGGCGAAGTATTCTATACTCGTGCCGCACACAGTGCCGGAAACCGCGTCCACGTCATAGTCGTATTCGGCCGTCGCGGTGTAAAACTCGATTTCGTAGAGCCGCAGCATATCGTCAGTGTCCAGGCTGATTTCCAGCAGCGTGATGTCCGCTTCAGTCAGCCCCGCGTCGGCGAGCGCCTTGTCCAGCGCCTGCTGCTCGCCGATCACGATGGCGGCCGCGTCCTGATAGGCGGCCATTTCCAGCGTCTTCTGGCTCGTCAGCGCCCAGGCCCTCTTGATGATCGCGCCGTCGGTCGTGCTGATCCAGTATTCGTATTCAAAGCCGTCGCACCGGAATTCGACGTCATAGGCCGTCTGGCCGTGCTCGGTTTCAATCTCGGTGGGGAAGAGCAGCGCGCGCTCGCGGGTCGCGCCGGCGGCTTCCAGAGCCAGATTTTCAGCGGCGGTCTGGTCGAAGGCGCTCTGCGCGAAGGCCCTTCCGTTCAGCAGGAGCGTCAGTATGAACGTCAGAGTCAGCAGGGCTTTCAGCGTGGATTTGAGTGTCGTTTTCATTGAAGTCGCCTCCTTGTTTGGTATGGCCTTATGATACAGGACGCAGATGAGATGAAAATGAGAAGCGCTCATTTTTTATATAATTTTTGCCGTGCGCCGATTCCTCCGAATGCGCAGCCTGCCGTTTTGCTGAAGCGCCGTCAAACAGTGCGCCTTCGAAAGAACAGCCTGACGCGTCAGTTCTCTGAAAAGTGCCCTCAAGCCTGCGGCGCTCCCGTTTTTGTCCGCAGGCGGCGCTGATTGCCTGCCCGGCGCAAAGAGAGCGGAACCTCCCGCCGGAGATCCCGCTCTCTTCTATATTATATGTCATTGCATGGGGAAGCGGGCGGTGAAGGCGCTGCCCTTGCCCTCCTCGCTCACGACGGTCAGCTCGCCGCCGTGCAGACGCGCGATCTGCCGCGCCATGGCCAGCCCCAGCCCCGCGCCGTCGCCCGATCGTTCGGACGCGCCCTGATAGAGCCGCCGGAAAATTTTTTTCTGCTGATCGGGCGCAATGCCGATGCCGTCATCCGATACAGTCAGCTCTATCGCGCTGCCTGCGCGGTGCAGCGTGACGATGATATGGCCGTTTTCCCGGCCGTAGCGGTAGGCGTTTCCGATGAGGTTGCCGAGCAGTCGCGTGATGAGCGTCTGATCGCCGGTGATGGAAATATCCGGCTCGACGTCTGTAGTGAGGGCGATGTTCTTCTCGCAGATCAGCGCCATGTCCTCGCAGACGGACTCGGTCAGCGCGCTCAGATTGAACGGCTCGCGAGCATAGCGGTCGGTCTTGCGCTCCATGCGCACGAGCTCCAGCATGCCGGAGATCATGCGGTTCATGCGCCGCCCCTGACGATGGATGACAGAGAGCGCCTCGCGGTAGTCCGCGCCGGTTTTCTCGCCGGAAAGCGCGTCCTCGCACTGCGCCATGATGACGGCCATGGGCGTGCGCAGCTCGTGCGACGCGTCCGAGGCGAATTGCCGCTCGGCCTCGAAGGCGTCGTCCAGCCGCTGCATCATGCCGTTGAACGCGCCGGCCAATTGCGCCAGCTCGTCGCTGCCGCCGTCGGGCATGCGCTTTTTCAGGTCGTCGCCGCCGCTGATCTGGGCCGCGGTGAGCGCCATGGCGCGCAGGGGCTTCAGCGCGCGTCGGGCGATCAGCACGCCGCCGGCAATGGCGATGAGCGTGAGCGCCAGCAGGCTCCAGACGCAGACGTACACGATGTCGCGCAGCGGCGCGTCTGCCCGCGTTTCGGGCACGGCGCCGCGCAGCCACAGATCGCGAAGGGTGTTCTGCTCGAGGCGGCGATCAAATATATACCAGGTTTCTCCGCGCACGCGGACTGTGCGGCACACGCCGTCCTCAAAGGCCAGCATGCCCGCCGCGGCGATGGGGTTTTCGCCGTAGAGCAGAGAGCCGTTTTCGTGATAGAGCGCGGTGATCATGCCGTTCACCTGATCGAGAAAATCGTCGTCGATTTCGAGATAGCCCACGCCGTAGCGGATGTAGTGGTCGGTGTCGCCGTCCTGATCCATCTGCGCGATGCTTCGGTAAAACTCGACCTCGTCCACATTGTCCTCGACGGTGTGTATCAGCTCTGTGCGCAGCTGCTTTTGCAGGACGGAATGGCTCACGAAGAACACCACGATGAATGTCAGCACAGCCATGAGCACGAGCGCGGCGGAAAACCACAGCGTGAGTTTCCATTGGAGCGAGCTTCTCTTCATGGTGTCTCCTCCCGCAGCACATAGCCCATGCCGCGCACAGTGTGGATCAGCTTGCGCTCATGGCCGTCGTCGATCTTTTTGCGCAGATAGCGGATGTACACGTCCACGACGTTCGTGCCGCCCTCGTAATCAAAATTCCAGACGTGATTTTCGATCTTTTCGCGGGAAAGCACGATGCCCTTGTTGTGCATGAGGTATTCCAGTAGCGCATATTCCCGGGCGGAAAGCGCAATTTCAGCGCCCCCGCGCTTCACGCGCCGCGTGCCGGTGTCCAGCGTCAGATCGCCCGCGACGAGTCTGCTGTCGCCCGCGCCGAACTGGGAACGCGTCAGCACGCGCAGCCGGGCACTCAGCTCCGCCAGCGCGAAGGGCTTCACCAGATAGTCGTTCGCGCCGCTGTCCAGCCCGGCCACGCGGTCGGCGATGGCGTCGCGCGCGGTGAGCAGCAGCACGGGCGTGGTTTTGCCGGCGGCGCGCAGCTTTTTGAGCACGCTCAGCCCGTCCAGATGCGGCATCATGATGTCCAGTATCGCCGCGTCGTAATCGGCGACCTGAAGATAATCCCAAGCCTGCTGTCCGTCAAGGCAGCTGTCCACGCCATAGCCCTCGGCGACAAGGCGGCGCGTCACGAGGTCGTTTAGATCCCGCTCGTCCTCTGCATAGAGTATTCGCATGATGATTCTCCTTCAGCCTGTGTGATGTCCCGTCATTGTACCGCGCGCGGATGAGAGGAATATTAGAGCGCGATTCCAGCGCGCCGGCGGAGAGCGCCTCGATGTGGCGGCTGTTCATGCTGCGGCCTTTCGATGAGAAAATTGTAGCATTGCGCTGTTAAGATGTCAATCGAATGGCAATGTGACCGGTTTTTTCTGCGTTTATGGCCGGAATTGAGTCAAAAGTGTGTAGAAACTGAAAATGGAAATACGTATAATGGACTCATCAAACAAAGCGGAGAGTGTCTATCATGAGCAAATCAGTCGGAGTGAAGAAAAAGAGCATATGAATAACCACTGTGCATGGTTTGAAAGTCAATACGGTAAAAACGCAACTGTTGATTGCTGCCGTTGGTCATATGCACAATGTTCTTGCCGTGCAGGGTATACTTGGTCGTGCCGGTGGAGATAGCTGCTTTCTGCACCCGCAGGCCATCCTCATTGTAGGTGAAGCTGACCGTTTCGCCGCTCTTGCTCATGCTCTGCAGCTGGCGCCCCTTGGCCCAGGTATAGGTCCAAGTGCCATCACTCAGCGGATTGCCAATGGCGTCGTAGGAGATTGCTGCACCATTGTACGCCGTCAGCTTGTCCTTCCAGTTGGCATCGCCGTAGGTGAAGCTGTCCGTCCTGACCGCCGCACCGACCGTACCGATGGTGTAGGCATAGGCGGTCTTACTCAGGATGTTGCCGCCCAGATCGTAGGAATACAACCAAGTCGTGCCATTGCTACCCTCTGTGGTGTCATAGGGCTCATTCGCGCGGATCAGCTGGCCCAGCAAATCGTAGGCATAGCTGATCGTCTTGACGCCATCGCTGACGCTGGTGATGTTGCCCGCATCGTCATAGGCATAGGTCAGCATGGTACCGGACTGGGTAATGGTCTGCACCAGAGGCGTGGTGCTGCCCGTGCCGTGGCCGCCAGCCAGATAGCCGTAAGTCGTGGCAACGCCGGTGCCGCCCGCATTGACAGTACGACGGGAGATACGGCCCAGACCGTCATAGACATAAGCGGAGAAAAAGGCGGAGCCTCTGAGGAAGCTCCGCCAAAGCAGGAAAAATAATACCGAAATCAAGTGGTGAAATAAAACCAATATAGTTTATTCTTCTCCGTATTAAGTAAGAGCAACGAAAACGATTTTGAAAAGTCATTGTCCTCTCGTATATCGCTTGCTATAAGACAATGTGTTGATTTACTATCTTGAATCATTGCGTCAAGACCGTTTATCAGATGGGTATATGGCTCGACGTATTGCTGCAACAAATCTGTTATATTACCATTCTAGAACACCACTGATTCTTCAAGAGAATGAGTATATTCTTTTGTCAAATCGAAGCAAACAACATAGATACTATCTCTTGACAATATCGAATTTGCAAACTCAACAGAACTGTTTGTTTGGTTAAGTGCAATCGAAAAATCGGAATTAACCATATTCTGGTACATCGGATTTTTTTCACCTTCTTTATTCTTTTGTACATCAATCAAGATCAGAATTGAGCACACACACAGAAAGAGTAGAACTTTATTTTTCAAAACACTTAACCTCCCTTAGCACACATCATATCCCTCATGAGCAAGAGTATAACACAAGACATGGCGTATCGGCAATCTCTG
>ERZ827458.300-NODE-300-length-80509-cov-5.183086_pt1 | contig 80509 bp, 65 predicted proteins | sample MGYA00519706_ERZ827458 | MGnify/ENA primary metagenome ERZ827458 (study PRJEB31778, sample SAMEA3449309) | human gut metagenome | biome: human gut; feature: human-associated habitat; material: faeces | place: United Kingdom | collected 2010/2012 ...
AGCGAATTGCTCTCTCGTTTTATTTATGAGGGATGACATGCGCGAAGCAGGTGCAGGCTGCACTCCACCCCCACCTAACATGAACCGCTTAAAGGGATTGTACGAGCGCCACATGTGTTTTTTGATACAATTTCAGCGCGTATCACTAGGGTAGTTCATACCTTGGTTCATACTGAATAAACCGCGCTTCACCCTGTGTCGCGCTCAACGTACGTGCAATCCCTGCGGAGGTGCATACAACATGAAGATCGGACCTTTCGGCATCGTCGAGATTATCATCATCTTGGTGGTTATCCTTATCATCTTCGGCCCCAAGAATCTTCCCAAGCTCGGAACCGCTATCGGTAAGACGGTCAAGAACTTGCGCGAAGGCCTCGGCGGCGGCAAGAAGAAGAAAGAAGCCGAAGAGGCTGCCAAGCAGGCTGAAGGCAAAGAGCCTGAAGAGCTAGAAGTAGTAGACAAGCCTGAGCCGGGTCAGAAGAAGGCCGATGTTGCTGCAGCCGAAGCAGAAGCCGAACAGAACACCACCACTTCCGATGCTGTTTTCGAAGAGACCGAACCGGAAAAGGACAAGGCTGAATAAACACTTACGAGAAACGCGCCAGATCAAGCGCGTTTCTTCTGCGCGGGCGCGAAGCTCGCATGAAACGACCGAACGAACGAATACAAGGGGAGTTCCATGGAAAAGGACTACATCTTAACCCAAGAAGGCAAAGCAAAGCTCGAAGAAGAGCTGCATTACCTCGAGACTGAAAAGCGCGCCGAGATCGGTGAGCGCATCCGTGTAGCCCGCGAATTCGGCGACATCTCGGAAAACTCCGAATATGATGACGCCAAGAACGAGCAGGCCATGATGGAAGGCCGCATCGCCGAGATCACCCGCATCTTGGGCGAAGCTACCGTGGTCGATGCTCCTACCAAATCTTCCAAGGTGCACATCGGCAGCAAGGTCACGGTCGACATGGGCGGCAACGAGCGTGTCTTCACCATCGTTGGCGCGGCAGAGAGCGATTCTACTGCTGGCAAGATCTCCAACGAGTCTCCCGTTGGTGCAGCGCTCCTCGGTACCAAGAAGGGCGACGAGATCGACCTGCAAGGCCCTACCGGTCGTGATATCCATATCAAGGTCTTGAAGATCGAGCAGTAAGCGTGCATACCTGCTGCGCGTCAGGTGAGCTTCAACTACCATAAGAAACAGCTGTAATCGAGACGCTGGTACCCTTTGTACCAGCGTTTTTCCTAGAAAATGAAAGGCAATCGATGAGCGAGAACACCACTCAAAACGCAACACCTGAAACACCCGAAGACGATCCGATCCTGGTGCGCCACGCCAAGCGCGAGGCGCTCATTGCGGCGGGCGAGAACCCCTACGGTCATGCGTTTGCCTATTCACATCACATCATCGACCTCGACGAGAAATACGCTGGTCTTGAAGATGGCGAGAACACTGAAGACCGCGTAGAGGTGGCTGGTCGCGTGATGGCCAAGCGCGACCAGGGTAAGATCATCTTCATGGAGCTGCGCGATTCGACTGGCTCGATCCAGTTGTTCTGTCGCATCAATGCGCTAGGCGAAGAAGTATTTGCGGCCATGAAGGATCTGGATGTGGGCGATTGGATCGGCGTGTCCGGCCTTATGATGCGCGCCGCGGCCAGCTTTCCGTGGCGGTCGATTCCTACGAGCTGCTTTCGAAATCGCTGCGCCCCCTGCCGGAGAAGTTCCATGGCTTGGCCGACAAGGAGCTGCGCTATCGCCAGCGTTATGTCGACCTTATCGTGAACCCCGAGGTGCACGAGACCTTCGTGAAGCGCTCAAAGATCATCTCGGCTATTCGCCATTACATGGAAGAACAGGGCTTCTACGAGGTCGAAACGCCCTTCTTGCATTCGATCATGGGCGGTGCGAACGCGAAGCCCTTCACCACGCATTTCAACGCGCTCGATCGCGATTACTTCCTGCGCATCGCAACCGAGCTTCCTCTGAAGCGCTTGCTCGTGGGCGGCTTCGAGAAGGTCTTCGAGATCGGCCGCCAGTTCCGCAACGAAGGCATGGATCCGTATCACAACCCCGAGTTCACCACGATGGAAGCCTATCAGGCCTTCTCCGATCTTGAGGGCATGATGGAGCTCACGCAAGGCTTCGTGCAAGCAGCAGCTATGGCGGCTTGCGGTACGCTCGATGTGGAGTATCAGGGCACGACCATCCATCTTGGTGGTGAATGGAGACGTGCGAGCATGGTCGAGCTCGTGAATGAGGTCACGGGCGAGAACACTAGCTTTGCCATGACGCGTGAAGAAGCTGCCACGGTGGCAGACAAGCACGGCGTTCACGTCGAAGAAGGGTGGGGCACGGGCAAGATCATCGCCGAACTCTTCGAGGAATGCGTCGAAGAGACGCTCATTCAGCCTATCTTCGTCACCGACCATCCGATTGAGGTTTCGCCGCTCGCAAAAAGGAAAATTGGTGAAGATGAAGTAGCTGACCGCTTCGAACTGTTTATTTCCGGCCATGAATATGCTAATGCTTTTAATGAACTAAATGATCCCGTTGATCAAGCGGAGCGATTCCGAGCGCAGCTTGCTGCTAAGGACATGGGCGACGATGAGGCAATGGGATTCGACGATGACTACGTGCGCGCTTTGGAATACGGAATGCCTCCCGCTGGCGGTGTGGGCATTGGAATAGATCGCCTTACCATGCTTCTTACGAATTCAGCAACGATCCGCGATGTATTACTGTTCCCCCATATGCGCGACGAAGCCAAGTAACAAAAGGAGGTGGCGCGTAAATGTCGTTCGACAAGTTCACTGACAAGGCGCGCAAAGTGCTGGTTTTGGCGCAGGAGGAAGCCCGCGGGCTTCATCAGCCCTACGTTGGCACTGAGCACGTGCTCTTGGCTTTACTCAAGGAAGAAGATGGTCTGGCAGCTCAGGCCCTGGAGCGCCTGGGGGTGCATTACGAGGCCACGGTGGCGGCCATCCGTCGTATCGTTACGATCGATGAATCCACCGATGTGTCCGGGCATTTGAGCTTCACGCCACGCGTTAAGCGGGTGTTGGAGAATTCTCTGCGTGAGGCCATGCAGATGGGGCAAAGCTATATTTCCACTGAGCATCTTCTGCTCGGTATCATCCGCGAAAACGAAGGCACCGCAATAGAGGTGCTCGAGCGCATGGGCGTTTCAGGAGATGACCTGCGTGCGGCGCTCAACGATCTGGTGGGGCAGTCTTCGGTCTTCGCCGGCCAGCAGTTCGATCCGCAGGCATCCTCTTCGGATAGCGTGCTGAAGGAATTCAGCGTCGATCTTACGAAGAAGGCGGCCGATGGGAAGCTCGACCCGGTTATCGGGCGTGCGGGCGAGATCGAGCGCATGATGCAGATCCTGTGCCGTCGCCAGAAGAACAACCCGCTGCTCTTGGGTGAGCCGGGTGTGGGCAAAACGGCGGTGGTCGAAGGGCTTGCGCAGCTCATCGTAGCTGATCAGGTGCCCGATATCTTGCGCAATAGGCGTTTGGTCACGCTGGATGTTTCGGCGCTCGTTGCTGGTTCGAAGTATCGCGGCGAATTCGAGGAGCGCTTGAAGAAGTGCATCAAGGAAGTCGAGCAGGCAGACGATATCATCCTGTTCATCGACGAGCTCCACACCATTATCGGTGCGGGTGCAGCCGAAGGCTCGATGGATGCGGCTGCCATCCTGAAGCCGCCTCTGTCGCGCGGCGAGATCCAGATCATCGGCGCTACCACGCTCGATGAATACCGTAAGCATTTGGAAAAGGATTCGGCGCTCGAGCGCAGGTTCCAAACGCTCGTTGTCAAAGAGCCTAACGAAGAGCAGGCCGTTCGCATCATGGAAGGTTTGCGCGATAAGTATGAAGAGCATCATCACGTGCACTTCTCTGATGAAGCGCTCCAGGCGGCAGTTTCGCTTTCCGATCGCTATATCCAAGATCGCTTCTTGCCCGATAAGGCCATCGACGTGATCGATGAAGCGGGCGCGCGCATGCGCATTCGCAACATGGTACTGCCCGACGAGATCCAGGAGCTTGATGACAAGCTTCGTGCGTTGCGTGCGGAAAAGGATGCCGCTATCGCCGATCAGGATTTCGAGCGTGCCGCCGAAGTTCGCGATCGCGAGGCAAAGGTGCGCGAAGAACGCAAGAAGGCTCAGGTAGAGTGGGAAGACAAGACGGAGAAGATCGTCAACGAAATCGGTGTGGAAGATATCGCTGATGTGGTTTCGATGACCACCGGTGTGCCCGTTTCCAACCTCACCGAAGCCGAGACGGAGAAGCTTCTGCGCATGGAATCCGTGCTGCATGAGCGCGTGATCGGCCAGGAAGAGGCGGTAACGGCGCTTTCGAAGGCTATTCGCCGCAGCCGTTCTGGGCTCAAGGATCCGAAGCGCCCGGCAGGTTCGTTCATTTTCCTTGGCCCTTCAGGTGTGGGCAAGACCGAGCTCTCGAAAACGCTTGCAGAGTTCCTGTTCAATTCGCAGGATGCACTCATTTCCTTTGACATGTCGGAATACATGGAGAAGCATACGGTGTCGCGCCTGATCGGTTCGCCTCCGGGGTACGTGGGCTATGACGAGGGTGGCCAGCTTACCACCGCAGTGCGTCAGCGCCCGTATTCGGTCGTGCTCTTCGACGAGATCGAGAAAGCGCATCCTGATGTCTTCAACATCTTGCTCCAGATCTTGGAGGAAGGTCGCTTGACCGATGCGCAAGGGCGCATGGTCGACTTCCGCAATACGGTCATCATCATGACCTCGAATGTGGGCGCACGTGAGATCACCACCACGGCACCGCTCGGGTTCTCTTCCAGCGGAGCAACGGGTCTCAACGATGATGAGATCAAGACCCGCGTCATGAGCGAGGTCAAGCGCTTGTTCCGTCCTGAGTTCTTGAACCGTATCGATGAGATCATCGTGTTCAAGTCGCTCACGGAAGACGAGATCGTCGAGATCGTGAACCTCATGGTGGCCGATCTTCGCGATCGTCTGATCGAGCAGAACATGACCATCAATATGTCCGATGCTGCGAATCGTTTGATCGCTAAGGAAGGGACCGACCTTTCCTTTGGTGCCCGTCCATTGCGTCGCGCGATCCAGCGCCTGCTTGAGGACCCGATCTCCGAGCAGATCCTGGAAGGTAAATGGACGAGTGGCTCGGTCATCGATGTTGATGTGGAGGACGAGAAGCTCGTGTTCAACCAGGGTACGGGTTCGATCCCGGCACCGCGTAAGCGTGATACCATCGCGCAAGAAGCGGAGCTCATCTTGAGCAACTACGATCTTGGGCGCGCAGGGCTCACTTACAGCGGCTCAGGTCGCGGAGGCTCATCAGGAGATTCCGCCGCCGACTAATCCAGTCGTTCAAGAACGCTGACAAGAGGCTTGTCCTTGCGGGCAAGCCTCTTTCTTTTCCCTATGGGATCATTCGTTTGCTTCAATGAAGAGCATTTATGCAGTAAAATCAATTTTGTTGAATTATTGCTGCATAAGGCAGCTTTCTTGATAAGAGGTTCTCTATGCCAGAGCAAACGATCGATCCCATCTTCGCCCCTTCGGCTCTCAACGGTATCTTGAGCAAGATGCGCGACGATGACACCTTTGGCTCCTTGCGCGAGCAGATGCAGTTGCAGGGCAAGGTGAATGAAGGCGCGCAGACCGCGGTCATCATTCTGGCGGGCGGTAGCGGCGAGCGATTCGGTCACGAAGGCGGCAAGCAGCTCGTTGAGATCGCAGGCAAGCCTATTCTCACGCGCTCAGCAGAAGTGTTCGACAGTGTGGGCGATGTGGGGCTTATCGTGGTCGTTTGCCCCGAAGAGCGCACGAGCGAATACCTCTTGAAGGCGATCGATCCCTTTCCGTTCGCTACCCCTATCGTCATGGCTCCTGCAGGCGCCACGCGTCAGGAGTCGGCGTTTGCTGGTTTGGAGCTCGTGCCAGATGACTTCGAGTACGTCATGCTGCACGACGGCGCGCGCCCACTCATTTCGCGCGAATTGGTCGACCATACGATCAGCGTGCTCAAAGGCAATATCGATTGCGATGGCGCAGTGGTCGGCCATCCTTCCATCGACACGCTCAAGATCGTCGAGAACGGCATCATCCAAGGAACGCCCGATCGTTCGGTGTTCTGGAATGCGCAAACTCCGCAGATCTTCCGTGCCGGTATTTATCGTCGTGCGCACGCGGCGGCGCTTTCCGATGGCTTCGTGGGCACGGATGATTCATCGCTCATCGAACGTTTGGGCGGTCGCGTGATGGTGGTCGAAGGCAAGCGCGACAACATCAAGCTCACGGTGCCCGAAGACTATCTCATCATTTCAGCGGCGGTGCGCCAAGCGCTGCGCGAAGGTGTCGAGTAGGTGTCGCTGATGAATATGGAGACTCCCGACACGGTGAACATTCCCAACTCCAGCCCCGAGATGGCTGCGCTGCGCAAGCTGCGCGTAGGGCTCGGCATGGATGTTCACGCCTTTGCCCCCAACCGCAAGCTTATTTTGGGTGGAGTGGATATTCCTCATCACCAAGGCCTCGATGGTCATTCGGATGCCGATGTGCTGCTCCATGCAATAGCCGATGCTCTTTTGGGTGCTGCGCGCCTGGGAGATATCGGCAAGCATTTCCCCGACACCGATCCAGCCTATAAAGATGCCGATTCGCTCAAGCTGCTCGAGGCAGCTGCTAACCTGCTTCGTGAAGAAGGCTTCGAGATCCTCGATATCGATTGCGTTATCGCTGCGCAAGCACCGAAGCTTTCTCCGTATCGCGAGGCGATGCGCGAGAACATTGCGCGCGCATGCGGCATCGCAACGGAAAATATCGGCGTAAAAGCCACCACCACCGAACGTCTCGGCTTCGAAGGTCGTGAAGAAGGTATTTCGGCTGAGGCCGTCGCTCTTGTCTGTCGATGTTGTTAGGGCTGCTACGAAGCGAGATGGGCGCATTGCGCAGGCTCGCCTCATAGCGTCGCGCCCTCGAACTAACTTCTGCAAAGACAATGATTGCAAAAGTGGATTTCTCGGAGCGCTTTGGCTCGATGTCGGCTCGTCCTACACAACCTGCCCATCTCGCTTACGAGTAATGCTCTTAACATCACCCGCACCATGCAAGCTAAACATGGTACTATTTCGCAAGACAAGAAGGATTGAATCCCATGAATATATTTTCAACAATGGCAGAAGACATTCGCACCGTTCAGGCAACCGACCCAGCGGCGCCTTCGAAGTTCCTCATATGGCTCACCTATCCCGGCCTTCAAGCACGCTGGGCGCACGTGATCAACCATTGGCTCTGGAAGAAGGGCCTGCGCGGACTGGCGCGCTATCTTTCGCAGTGCGCACGTTTTTGGACGGGTGTTGAGATTCACCCGGGCGCACAGATCGGTCGCCGTTTTTTCATCGACCATGCGATGGGCGTGATCATCGGCGAGACTACTATCATCGGCGATGATTGCGTGCTCTACCAGAATGTCACGCTGGGCGGCACTGGCAAGGAAACTGGCAAGCGCCACCCGACCCTTGGCAACAACGTGATGGTGGGCGTGGGCGCTGCGGTGCTCGGCTCGATCACCATCGGCGACAACTCGAAGATCGGTGGTGGTTCGGTGGTCGTAAAAGATGTGCCGCCGAATTGCACCGTGGTTGGCGTGCCAGGGCATATCGTCGTGCGTGATGGCGTTTCAACATCAAAGAGCGCGGCGAAGGACAAGGAGATCGACCTGCAGAAAGCAGCGGCGGCGAAGATCCCGTCGTCTCCTGCTGAAAAGCCAAGCGTGAGCTCACCTGATGCCCAGCGAGAAGGAACGCTGCCTCCCATTCGCGCTGATCACAAGGATTATTTCCTCAATAACGGGGATTGTCAGGGCGAGCGTCTCGAAGATCTGCCTGATCCTGTGGAACGCGCGATCCGCAATCTCTATAAGCGCGTCGATGAGCTCGAAGCCTTCGCGGTGAAACAGCAAGCGCTCGACAAACAGGCGGAGCGTGCGGCACAGCAAGAAGCCGATCAGATCGATCACGACCAGTAGCGCTTCATGTTATTCTCATCGCTGAAGGGAACGATGAGCCCCGTTGAAGCCGATCATCACGACCAGTACCACCGATACCACCAAGATAGGAACATCATGATCAAGATATACGACACCAAAACGCGCACCAAGCGTGAGTTCGTTCCCGTGAATGAGGGTAAAGTAGGCATGTACGTGTGCGGCCCGACCGTATACAACTACATCCATATCGGCAATGCACGCACGTTCATCTCGTTCGACACGATCCGCCGCTATCTTACGTGGCGCGGGTTCGAAGTCACCTTCGTGCAGAATGTGACCGACGTGGACGACAAGATCATCAATAAGGCGCTCGAGGAAGGTCGAACGGCTGCCGAGGTCGCCGAAGAATACACCGACGCCTTTATCGCCGACATGCATGCAGCCGGCGTGCAAGACCCCGATATTCGCCCGAAGGCCACCGAAGAGATCGACACGATGATCAAGCTCGTGCAACGCTTGATCGACAAAGGCCATGCGTATGAGGTTGATGGCGATGTGTACTTCGCCGTGCGCTCCTATTCGGCGTATGGCGAACTATCGAACCGCAATGTGGACGAGATGGAATCAGGTCATCGCGAACTGCGCGCCGATGGCCAAGGCCTGGAAGACCGCAAGCGCGATCCGCTCGATTTCGCACTCTGGAAGACGGCGAAGCCAGGCGAGCCGAGCTGGACTTCTCCGTGGGGCGAAGGCCGCCCTGGTTGGCACATCGAATGCTCGGCCATGTCCGAGAAGTATCTCCATCTGCCTTTCGACATCCATGGCGGCGGCGCGGATCTGTGCTTCCCACACCATGAGAACGAGCGCGCGCAGTCTGAAGCGGCGTTCGACACCACATTCGCGAACTACTGGATGCATGGAGGCATGCTCCAGATCAACTCCGAGAAGATGAGCAAATCGCTCGGCAACTTCTTGCTGTTGCGCGATATCTTGGAGACCACCGATCCAGCGGTGCTTCGTATGCTCATGCTGCAGACGCACTATCGCAGCCCGCTCGACTTCTCGGATGCGCGTCTGCAGGAATCGGCGGCGGCGCTCGATCGCTTGGAGAATTTTGTCACGAACGCGCTTTGGCTCGCGCGTTCAGCACGGCAGTCGCAGGCGAAGGCAGGAGGGGGCCATACGCCCGATGCCTCTGATGCCCATGCGGGCTCGCTTGCAACTTCGATCGCGGTTGCAACGCTCATTGCGGACATGAAAGACTCGTTCACTGAAGCGATGGACGACGATTTCAATACCGCTGCCGCACTCGGCGCCATCTTCAGCTTCGTGAGCGATGCGAACACGCTCTTGAATGATGTCCAGCAAAGCGCTTCTGTTACAGAAGCGGATGTTCAAACGTTCGAGAAGGCTGCACAGGCAGTGGTCGAGCTCATGGATGTGCTCGGCATCTCGATCGAGATGAACGATGCAGCTGAAGTGGGTGCAACCGTGCTCGGTGATGAGGAGAGCGCCGCTGAGGTAATGGTGCTCGCGATGGAATTCGCCGGCTTCGCACCAGGCGATGGGGCAGATCCTGCAACGGTGAAAGCAGCGATGGCAGCGCTGCTCGATGCTCGTGCCAATGCGCGCGCTAACAAGAACTACGCGGTTGCCGATGCGATCCGTGACGGACTTGCCGAGCTCGGTTTCCGCATCGAAGATACGCCGCAAGGCGCTCGCATCGTAAAGGCTTAGAGGTAAGCCATAAGTGTTAGGGGTCGGGTAATTTGACACATCTAAGATGTGTCAAATTACCCGACCCCTAACACACACCCACAAGCCAGAGAAACAAAAAGCCGCTCACCCAACATGAGGCGAGCGGCTTTTCTTTAGGCAAGGCAGCGTTATTTAGCGACAGGTGCACGGGATGTCGTGTTTCACACGATCGTGCTCTTCGGCGCGCTTCGCGTCGTTGAAACGATCGAGGGTGCCAACCAGGTAGCCGGTGATGCGGCGGATGCGCTCGAACGGCTGAGCATGGTACCCATAGTGAATTGCGACATCTTCCGCTTCAACGGCAAGATCGATCCAGGCAAGATCCTTGCTCGGCTCAAGTTCGCGACCTCGAGCGATGTACTGTTCGATCTCTTCGTTAGTGACGCGGAAGTCGTCAGGCGAAGAATAAGAGATAGAAACCGAAACATTTTGCAGATGCTTATGTTCGGATGAAGCGGCAGGCTGGTGCGAGTGCTTCTGTGTTTCTTCTGCGGCTCCGTGGCTTTGATTTGCTTTAGCATCCCGTGTTGTGTTTTGTGCTGCGAATGCAGGTGCTTCAAGCGTGGTCATAATACCCCCTCCGTTATTCATAACCTTATTCGGTACTGCTGGTGCTCCTGTAATTGTTACTAAGTTAGTATCAATTACCTTACCTCTCTCATGCTACTCCATGCGCAATTTGGTGTAAACCGAAAAAACCAATATTTTGTGGCGAAATCCAATTTGTAACCTGGGAAAACACAACATCTTGTATACAGCCGAACTGGGGTTATGGAGATTCTAAAACGCCTTCCTTCCACCTTTAAACCCGAACCGTTCGTGATTTCGATGCGAAACCGCCCATTTTGCCCTAGCAAGTCGCGGCTGAAGATGGCACAATGAAAGTCCTTGAACGCCTCGATTTCTGCATTGCTCTCCGCGCGATCTTGTGGTGAAAAACCAGCTTCCGCGCACACGATAGAAGGATGTTGCTCATGGCTTTTGTCCACCTTCATAACCATACGGAATACTCGCTGCTCGATGGTGCCACCAAGGTCTATGACATGGTGAAGCGTGCGGCTGACCTGGGTATGCCGGCGGTGGCTATTACGGACCATGGTGTTATGTCGGGTGTACCGGAGTTGGCGGACGCATGCGACAAGGTAAAGGCAGAAACGGGCACGTGGGTAAAACCCATTTTCGGCTGCGAGATCTATTTCACCACGGATTCTTCCTTAAAGAAGGAAGGCAAGCAGAAGCTCCATCATATGATCCTGCTCGCGAAGAACAACACGGGCTATCACAACATTGTGAAGCTCGTGAGCGAATCGCATGTGGACAATTTCTACTATCGCCCGCGCACGACCTTCGAGATGCTCGAGAAGTACTCCGAAGGTGTTATCGCTACGAGCGCCTGTATTGCGGGCATTATCCCGCGCTGTGTGGATGCGGGCAAGATCGACGAGGCCATCGAGTGGGCGAAGAAGCTCTCCGCGCTCTATGAGCCAGGCGATTTCTACATCGAACTGCAGGACCAGGGCATCACTTCCGATGCGGGCAAGACGCAACGCGAGCTCAACCAACAGCTTACGGAAATTGCGAACCACTTGGGGCTTAAGACCATCGCAACGAACGACTTCCATTATCTCGTTCAAGAGGATGCGCAGGCGCAGGACGTAATGCTGTGCATCGGCACCAACCAGACCATCAATCAGGAAAAGCGCTTCAAGTTCCCCAACGATCAGTTCTACATGAAGACCGAAGAGGAAATGCGCGCGGCGCTGAAAGATTTCCCCGAAGCTTGTGACAACACCATCGAAGTTGCTGAAAAGTGCAACGTCGAACTCGAGCGCGACCCCATTTTGCCGAAGTTCCCACTGCCCGAAGGGGAGACCGAGGAATCATGGTTCCGCAAGCGCGTGCAGGAAGGCCTGTTCAAGCGCTACGGCGATCCTGTTCCCGAGCACGTGCAGAAGCAGGCCGATTACGAGATGCAGGTCATCATCGATCAGGGCTTCCCCGCGTACTTCCTGATCGTGCAGGAATATATCGAATGGGCGCGTAGCCAGGGCATCGGCGTTGGCCCGGGCCGTGGCTCGGCGGCAGGTGCGATCGTGGCATACGCCATGGGCATCACCGACCTCGATCCGCTGCCTAACGGCCTCATGTTCGAACGCTTCCTCTCTCCTGAACGTGTGGAGATGCCCGATATCGACGTCGACTTCGAGCAGGGCAGACGTGAAGAGGTTATCAACCACATCAAAGATGTGTATGGCGAAGACCACGTTTCGCAGGTGATCACCTTCGGCACGCTCCAGGCGAAGAACGCCGTGCGCGATGCTGCGCGCGTGCTCGATTATCCTTACAGCACGGGTGACCGCATCTGCAAGATGATCGGCAACGAGCTCGGCATCACGATCGACCAAGCGCTCGAAACCAATCCCGACCTAGCCAAAGCCTACGAAGACGAACCCGATGTACACGCGGTGATCGATGCAGCGAAATCCATCGAAGGCCACGTGCGCGGCGAAGGCGTGCATGCTTGCGCAACCATCATCTGCCGCGACCCCATGGCCGATCACGTGCCCATGAAGCGCGACACCAAGGGTGGCGGCATCATCACGCAGTACGACGGCCACTACACACCCGACCTGGGTCTTCTTAAGATGGACTTCCTCGGTCTTCGTACGCTCGACGTGCTTTCGATCGCTTGTCGCAACATCGAAGAGCGCTACGGCACGAAGATCGTTCCTGAAGAGATTCCCACCGACGATGAAAAAGCCTTCGAGCTCATGCAATCGGGCAACATGGATGGCCTTTTCCAGGTGGAAGGCGCGCTCTATGTGAGCCTGTTCAAGCGCCTCCCTCCGAAGCAATTTTCGGATGTTGTCGCATCTATCGCGCTCAACCGCCCCGGTCCGCTCGAGTCAGGCATGGTCGAAGACTACATCAAGGCGGCGAAGAATCCCGAAGCGGTTCACTATTACGACGACCGTTTGCGCGGCATCTTGGAAGAGACCCATGGCACCATGGTCTACCAGGAGCAGATCATGCAGATCTCCATGGTCATGAGTGGTTTTTCGGCAGGCAAATCCGACAAGCTGCGTAAGGCGATGGGTAAGAAGAAGATCGACGTGATGCGTGGCCTTCAGGCTGACTGGGATTCAGGTGCGGTCGAGAACGGCTATTCTCTCGAAGTTGCCCAGCAGATCTGGCAAGATGCCGAGAAGTTCGCGAAGTATGCGTTCAACAAGTCACACTCCGCGGCATACGCCATCTTGGTCATGCGCACGGCTTACCTGAAGGCGCACTACCCGAACGAGTTCATGGCAGCGGTGCTCACCAGCTACATGGGCAGCAACGACAAGCTCATCCGCTACATTGCCAGCGCGAACCACAACGGCACCCCCGTGCTCCCGCCCGATATCAACTCTTCGAGCCTGGAATTCACACCGGTTGATGGTGGCATTCGCTTCGGTCTTGCTGGCGTGCGTGGCGTGGGTGAGAAGGTGGTGCAGGCCATCATCGAGGAACGCGAGGCTAACGGTCCGTTCACTTCGCTTCACGATTTCGTGAACCGCGTGGATTCTTCATGCTATAACCGCAAGACGCTTGAAGCGCTCATCAAATCCGGTGCGTTCGATTCGACCGGCTACACGCGTAAGCAGCTTATGTATTTTGTGGATGAAACATCGCTGCTCGATGATGCAGCCAAGCGTCAGAAGGACAAATCCGCTGGCCAGGTGAGCATGTTCGACATGTTCGCAGACGACCCGGATGCGGGCTTCGTCGAGGACATCCCCGAGCCTGATGGGGTGGAATGGGATAAGCGCACGAAGCTCACCTTCGAAAAAGAGATCCTGAAGATGTATGTCTCCGATCATCCATTAAGCCCGTATGAGAACTATCTTTCGCGCACAAATAAATACACGATGACGGAACTGAACGAACGTGATACCAGCATCAAGAACATCAAATGTGCTGGCATGGTGTCCGACGTGAACGTGAAGCGCACGAAACGTAATACTCTCATGGCTACCTTCAATCTGGAGGATCTGGCGGGCAGTATCGAGTGCATCTGCTTCGACTACGAGAAGGTCTCCGATGTGCTCGAGGAAGATGCAGTGGTAACGGTGCGCGGCAAGTTCGAGGTGAGTGACCGCGCGAACCAGCTTATCGGCTACGAGATCGAAAAGCTTGAACTCACTGAAGAGCAGCAGAACGTGAAGCCAGTATGCATGGAGCTGCAGGTGCAATCCAACGAGCTGAATGCGCTTTCTTCTTCGCGTCTGCTGGATATTCTGAAGACCCACCCTGGCAACGATCCGATCGTGCTCTTCGTAGCGCAGACCGACGGCAGCCGCATGCGTGCAGAATTGCCGCTCACCATCAATGCGCGCGATCATATGCTCAAGGCAGACTTGCACGATCTGTTCGGACGCGAGATCTGGAAAGCATCGTAGAGGCGCAGCATGACAGGCAGGCATAACCACAGACCGGGGCGGCGTTCATGAGGGTCGCAGCGTGGTTTTCATACAATGGAGAGCCTTTTTCTGGCTTCGCGCGGCAGAATGGGCAGCTTACGGTTCAGGGGAATATCGAAGATGCCCTTGAGCTGCTGTTTCGTCGGCGCATCGATACCACATGCGCTGGCAGAACCGATGCTGGCGTGCATGCGCTTTGCCAGGTGATCAGCTTCGATCTGCTTCCTGATGAATGGTTTCGTCGCAAACCTGATTCGCTCCTGAAATCGCTCAACGCGCTTACGCATGAGGAGATCTCGTTTCGCTCAGTGCGCCCTATGCCGGAGGATTTTTCGGCACGGTTTTCGGCCGTTATGCGCGAATACCGCTACTACATCTGTACCGATGTGGCCGCGCCTTTGCTCATGGAGAAGTTCTGCTGGCATCTGGGCAAGCCGCTCGATGTCGAGGCGATGAAGCAGGCTTCTACGCATCTGCTGGGCGAGCATGATTTCAAGAGTTTCTGCATGGCAGTTTCGGCGAAGGATAAGCCTACGCATCGCTATGTTGCCGATATCTCGTTCAAGCAAGAGCAGATCTGGAATTCGAATTTCATCGTTATCACGGTCATCGGGAACGCTTTTTTGCATTCTATGGTGCGCACGATGGTGGGCACGCTCGTGTTGGTTGGTCGCGGGAAACGTACGCCCGATTGGGTGGGCGAGGTGCTCGCAGCGCGCAACCGACAGGCAGCAGGACAGAACGCGCCCGCTGAAGGGCTTGTGCTCTGGCACGTGACCTACGACGAGCAGCACTTCTACTACGATCCACGCCCGAGTGGGTTGCGCGGTGAACTTGCTTCTGATCAGCATCTTTCTGATGCAATCGAAGATATTCCGTCGGTGCTAACACCCGAAGAGCCTGCTCCTAAGGCAGTCGAAGAAGCTCCTAAGGCTAGCATGGAGAAGGACAAGAAGTCTTCGAAGAAGGCCAAGAAGCGAGCCAATGCAGCAGAATCATCACCTGCTGCGCGCTGGGCACGATGGCGCCAGGAAAAAGAGCAAGACCGCGAGATCGTGATCCCTCGTGGCCCGAATCTTGATGAATCCACAACGGGTGAAATCCCCTTCGTTGCTGCACCCATCGAAGAAGAAACGCAGGCGACGCTCTTCGATTCAACGGTTGCTCCAGCGGATTCAGCAGTTTCATCTTCAACGAACGGCTCTGTTTTGACAGATGTCCTTGATGCTGATGCTCATGTTGCCTCAGGTGTCGCTCTTGCTGGTGAGGTTCCTCCCATAACAGAGCGCAAGACGATCACAGTTCCCGAAGTGAAAGCGCAACCAACCTCTGAACCGCTTCACTCATCATCGCCTGCAGCATCGGAATCTGCCCAGGGCTCGTCGTTCGTTGCGGCGAACGAACCACAATCTGCTCAACGTGCTCCTTTCGACTTTTCGCAGGTATACGCAGGCGCACATACCCCTCGACATGCGGCTTCAACAGAAGCTGCTTCAGAGCCTTCCCAGGAACAGGGAACAGAACCACTGCCGGCAACGGTGCTCTCGTCGGCTGCTGCGCGCGCTCGTCGCCGTGCGCGTAATCTGCGCTAAAGACTCCAGCAGCGTTCTGTAAACCGCTCTTATACCCCCATGCACCGTACACCCCATTTCTGTGCAGATTTTGTGAGTCTTTTGCTATTCTTCGTAGCAATATAAAGCAACGAATCTTGCAATGACGCGAACCGATCTGGTGCGAATCGCACTGGATTAGCGAGCGAACGAACTGAAACCTGAATGGGGGACTTATGGCTCAACTTGCACATGCTGCTCGTGACACCTGGTCAAGCAAATGGGCATTCATCTTGGCTGCAGCTGCTTCTGCGGTCGGCTTGGGTAATCTGTGGCGCTTCCCGTATCTGGCGGCGAAGTATGGTGGCGGTATGTTCTTGCTCACCTACTTGGTGCTCGTGTTCACCTTTGGCCTGTCGCTTCTGCTTGTCGAGATCGCGCTCGGTCGTAAGACCCGCCAGTCCACCATCGGCGCGTTCAAGATGTTCGGCAAGAAGTATGCCTTCATTGGCATTCTGGCGTCGCTCGTTCCGTTCATCATCACGCCGTACTATTGCGTGATCGGTGGCTGGGTAGCGAAGTACGTTGGCGCTTATTTCTTCGATCCCGCAACCATGATCGGTGATGGCGGTACGTACTTCTCTAGCTTCATCACCAGTAGTTTTGAGTCGTATATCTGGCTCTTCATCTTCATGGCTATCGTATTCTTCGTTGTGTCGCGCGGCATCAAGGGCGGCATCGAGAAGGCTAACCTGATTATGATGCCGGCACTTATCATCATGACCGTCATCCTGGTCGTCTATACGCTCTGCCAGCCAGGTGCGCTTGATGGCGCTGCCTATTATCTGGTGCCCGATTTCTCTGCGTTCTCGATAGAGCTTGTGGTTGCGGCACTGGGGCAGATGTTCTTCTCGCTGTCCATCGCGATGGGCATCATGGTCACCTATGGTTCCTACATGAAGCAGCGCGATTCGCTCACTTCGAGCGCGATCCGTGTTGCAGGCTTCGATATTGGTGTTTCGTTCCTGGCGGGCCTCATGATCGTGCCGGCAGCATTCGTTGCGCTGGGTTCGCCTGAGGCGGTTACCGAAAATTCCGGCCCGGGTCTCATGTTCATCGTGTTGCCGCAGATGTTCGCATCGTTTGGCGATTTCGCACCCGTTATCGGCGTGCTGTTCTTCTTACTCGTTATCTTCGCAGCGCTCACTTCGGCGATCTCGCTCATGGAGACCTGCGTTTCGATCATGCACGATGGTGCGAAATGCTCGCGCAAGAAGGCAACCGTGCTCACGTTCGTGATCATCGGTGTTGCGGCCGTGTTCGTGAATCTGGGTTATAACGGTCTTTCATTTATCGAGCCGCTGGGTGCAGGCACTTCGTTGCTCGACTTCTTCGACTTTGTTTCGAACACCATCATGATGCCGATTGTGGCATTCCTGACCTGCATCTTCGTTGGTTGGTGCATCAAGCCGAAGATCATCGAGGAAGAGATCATGGCCTCATCGAAGTTCCGTTGGCGTGCAGCGTGGCGCATCATGATCAAATACATCGCGCCCATCCTGATCGCTATCGTGTTCATCTCGTTCCTCGCCCAATTCCTTGGCTTTATGACCATCTAGTCGAGCAAAAGGAGCTTCATGGCTTGCGCAGTGCCTCGTTGGTAATCCTTCACGAGACGAGCTTCACGATCGGCTTTGCGACAAACGCTTTGTTGATTTGTACAAACCTCAAACCTCAAACGGCGACCTTCGGGTCGCCGTTCTTTTGGAGAAAAGCAAGCAGCTTTCTAATTATCAACCCTGACAATATGTCCGTTTATCTCGACATCAGTTAAGCTCGTTTTGTTGAAAAGCATTACCTGCTACTATATATTTGTTGTGGTCTGCTATCGTTTCTGGCTCAGAATGATGCATGTTTTAATGAGGTAGGCATTGTAAAAATGACGAATGAGGAAAACATCTTATTTCAGCGTGATTTAGAGGCCAGAAAACGCGTGTAGTATGGTAGGGAAACAGCATGACACTCTCTGATTTTTTCAAGCTTATTCGTCATTACATAAAAATGGTTATTATAGTGCCTGTTGTTTGTGCATTTGTTGCTACAGCTGTCGTTGCAGCAATTCCACCAACCTATATTGCTAAAGCGACACTTTTGACGAATGGAGACATAGCTTTAGCAGGTGGTTATGCCCAAAACGAAGCATCGACCTTTTCTAAAAACGGCATAGAGGTTTCGTCAACTACCGATACGGCTTACAGAACGATTACGATCAAGGCTGAAGGAAGCGACTATGGAGGATGTATTGCTGCGGCGAATGCAACAGTCCTTGCTGCAGCAGAGGATTGTAGAGAGGCAAATGTACAGGCTTCAATCAGCACTAACGAAGCGATAAGCGCAGATAACGCCTCACCAAGTATATGGAGAACGACATTAATGGCTTTATTTGCGGGCCTTTTTGTCGCGATTTGTCTCATTGTATTGATCGATATACTGAAGACCCCCATCAAGTCAAAAAGTGATATTGAAGCAGCGGCAGATCTTCCTGTGATAGGCACGATTCCGAATCGTGATCGTGGAGAGCGTTTGCTCGCAAATATCCGATTTATATGCGATGAGCCGCCATCTACCATTGCCGTGGTGCCAGTAGGTCTTACAGGAAGTACGCTCACGTGTGCAGAACTAACAAGCGCACTGGAGCACTCTAAAGTTTCGGTAAGTCGAGTGCAGGGGAATGCTCACGCCGAAGGTTTTAATCATGTTAGCTTGCCAGGTATTGTTACGATCATCGAATGCGCGCCACTTAGCGAAGGGGTGGGTGCGGTTTATATTGCGAAAGAGGCCGACATAACTATTCTTTGTGCAACTGAATGGCGCGATTCACGTAAAGCGCTCGCAGCTATTGTTGAAGAGTTTCGTTTTGCGAAGATTAAGCTTGGTGGCGTTGTATTCCTTACTTCTCGCTATCCTGAAAAGAGCTTGTTTTAGGTGGAAAACATCGCGATGATAACTGCTGGAGGCGATCAAGAGCAGGCGGTAGTTTTGCGCCTGGGAACGAAGGAGTTCGAGACCTACTCTCGCTCTCTTGATAAGCGGTCGCTTGGATATCGCTTCGTTAAGCGTCTTTTCGACATCGTGTTCAGTGTTTTCGTCATTGCCGTTTGTATTCTCCTTTTGCCCTTGACCCTTCTTTTATTGGTGGTTATTGCAATTCAGACCAAAGCATCGCCGATTTATATTCAAAAGCGCGTTGGTAAGTATGGTCGTCCGATGAGGATCTTTAAACTGCGTTCTATGGTTGGCGACTCCGATAATGTTGAAAAGTATTTTGATGACGATCAGCTCGTTCAGTGGAGAAAAGAACGAAAAGTTGAAAACGATTCGCGCGTGGTACCTATTGGAAAGTTTATTCGGAAAACATCGATTGATGAATTTGCTAATGTCCTTAATGTGCTTGCGGGTGAGATGTCTGTTATCGGCCCTCGTCCCATTTCTTATGAGGAAATGCGTTGGTATACGCCAGAGCAGCAAGCAGAGCTCCTTTCCATTCCGGGGGGAATAACAGGTCTTTGGCAGTCTACTTCGCGAAATAACTCAACTTTCGAATCAGGGGAGCGTCAAGCAATAGAGCTTGAGTACATCGAGACCGCATCGTTTAAGACTGATTGGCGTGTTTTCAAGGGAACTTTTCGTGCGATGCTTTCAGGAACGGGGCAATAGCCCAATCGTCATATTTCAGCTCAGTCAAAGCATTGATCAAGCAGGACCACTAAGGTTCCTTTAGGCTGTTGAAAGTAGCCACTATTTAGGAAATTAGTTATCATAGGGTTTGGTTTTCTTGCGCATTGCGAGAGAATCTGAAGACACGCTGGATGGGAGCTTTGTCTCAGCTTGATGGCGTTATCAAAATAGGAAAGCAATCATAGGTTCTCAAACACACATAATACTATTGTCTGGCGGTTCGGGCTCTCGTTTGTGGCCGCTTTCCAACGAAAGCAGATCAAAGCAGTTTCTGAAGGTACTACGAAACTCAAGCAACATTCCTGAGTCAATGGTGCAACGCACCTTCAGGAAGATAAAAGAAGCTTTACCAGAGGCAAACCTTCTTGTTGCTACAGGAAATAGTCAGGTTTACTCTATCGAAAGTCAAATAGAAGGCGACTACGATTTAGTGGTTGAGCCCGAGCGAAGAGATACAGCTCCGGCCATTATGCTTGCATGTGCAAAGCTCGCTTTTGACCTTGGAGCAGATTCAAACGATTCGGTCATTGTTCTTCCCATAGACACTTATGCAGATGATGGCTATTACAAAAGTCTTGCAAGGCTCGCTGAAGCAGTTGATGAAAGGCCAGACGGTCTTGTCCTCTTAGGAATCGAACCCACGTATCCTTCTGAAAAGTACGGCTATATCGTGCCTGTTGATACAGTGGGAGACATCTACGAGGTGTCATGTTTTGCTGAAAAACCTTCAGAGGCAAAAGCTCAATCGCTTATTGAAAAGGGAGCTCTTTGGAATGGGGGCATTTTCGGATTCAAGCTTGGCTATGGCCTTGATATTCTGCGTCGTTATACAAGCTCGAAAGATCTGGAAGAGATTATCGAGAAGTATAGTGAATTTCCAAAGGTTTCTTTTGACTATGAGGTGGTCGAAAAGGCCGATTCGATCGCAGTCGTTCCATGTCAGGGAGAATGGAAGGATCTAGGTACTTGGAATACTCTTTCTGAAGAGATGGCAGAAGCCTATTCAGGACGTATTGTTTTTGATGCGGACACTTGTGAAAATCTTCATGCGATTAACGAAACAAACATCCCTTTAGTTGTATCAGGGATCTCAAACGCAGTTGTGGTAGCTACACCTGACGGTATCCTGGTTTCTTCGAAAGAGCATTCGGCGAAGCTTAAGCCGTTGGTAGAGCAAGCTGCATATACACGCCCCATGTATGAAAAGAGACGATGGGGTGAATATCGAGTTATCGATTCTGGTGTTTATAAAGATAACCAAAAAGCCATGACAAAAGAACTTGTCATACAACCAGGGAAACAGTTGACCTACCAACGCCATTTTAGGCGCGCAGAGGTTTGGACTGTAGTATCTGGCGAAGGCGAGATCGTACTTAATGGTGACGTGCAGCCTCTCACCCCAGGTAGAGTGGTTAATATTCAGGCAGAACAACTTCATTCTGCTCGAGCTTTCACGGAGCTTCACGTTATAGAGGTTCAGTTGGGTGATGTTCTCGTCGAGGAAGACATAGAACGATTTGGAAATTACTGGAAATAGAGACCGATGCCAACTACTTTCAAAGATCTAAAAGTTGCGCTTGTACACGACTGGCTTGTAGGGCGTGGAGGAGGAGAGCGAGTACTCTATGATATTCACACGCTTTTTCCTGATGCTCCTATATACACTTTAGTTTACGATCAGGATAAAGCTCCTGAATGGTGCAAAGAGTGCGATATCCGAACTACTTATATCCAAAAATGGCCAGGTGCGAAGAGCCATCACAAGCTTCTTCTTTCATTTATGCCAAAAGCATGGGAGGCACTCGATCTGACCGAATATGACCTCGTGATCAGCTGTTGTGCATCTTGTTGCAAAGGAGTTATTACCAGGCCAGATGCATTGCATGTTTGCTATTCATTTTCGCCAACGCGTTACGTTTGGGATTTGTACTACGATTACCTTGAGAACACAAACACGATCAAGCGTTTCTTCATGAAAAGGATGATCCATAAAGTGCGTCTCTGGGATTTTCAAGCCGCCCAAAGAGTCGATCATTTTGCTGCAGATTCAAATTTCGTTGGTAGTCGAATAAAAAAGTACTATCGAAGAGATTTCACCACGATCTATCCAGGTACTCGAATCAATGAATATCCAATCACTGAGATGCCCGACGATTATTATCTTGTGGTTGCTCGCTTCGTTAGATATAAGCGGGTTGACCTTGCTATCGAGGCATGTAACCAGCTTAAGAAAAAACTTGTTGTTATCGGTTCGGGCGGAGAAGAAGAGGAGAGGCTCAAGAAACTTGCTGGAGACACGGTAGAGTTTCTCGGACGTGTGAGTGACGAAGAGATGGAGCGCTACTATTCTAGAGCGAAAGCTTTTTTGTTCCCAGGTATCGAGGATTATGGTATAACGCCCGTTGAAGCTATGTCGGCTGGTGTGCCAGTGTTGGCTTTCGGTAAAGGAGGCGCTCTTGAGACCGTGCAGGAGGGCAAAACGGGACTTTATTTTCATGATCAGACGGTAAGCGGGCTTGTTCATTGTATTGAAGAGTTCGAGCGAAATGGTGTGGCGTATTCTCGTCAACAAATCCATGACTATAGCCTCAATTTCTCCGATGAGATATTCAAAGGCAACTTCACGAACTTCCTTAAAGATAAACTGATCGAATGCGGTCAAGGCCAGAAGATTAGTGAGAGGGATTATGATTAAACGAGCATTGATTACTGGGATCACAGGTCAAGATGGAAGTTATCTTGCCGAGTTTTTGCTTGATAAAGGATATGAGGTGCATGGGCTGGTCAGGCGTTCGAGTGTGCATGGTACAGAACGCATCGACCATCTTCTTGCAGACGATCTCATAACTTTGCATGACGGGGACCTATCCGATTCGACTTCGATCGTTCGGGTCGTTTCGTCCGTACAGCCCGATGAGATATACAATCTAGCAGCGCAGTCTCATGTAGGCGTAAGCTTCGATGCGGCGGAATACACGGGCGATGTTGATGCGCTAGGTGTTTTGCGCATACTTGAGGCGGTTCATATGCTCGCCCTTGATAAGACCTGCAAAATATATCAAGCTTCGACTTCTGAGCTCTATGGCAAGGTCGAAGAAGTGCCGCAGAATGAGGATACGCCTTTTCATCCTTTCAGTCCTTATGCGGTAGCTAAACAGTACGGCTTCTGGATGGTCAAAGAATATAGGGATGCATATGGCATGTTCGCGTGCAACGGCATTTTGTTTAACCATGAATCGGAGCGTCGTGGAGAGAATTTCGTTACACGCAAGATTACCAAGGCGGCCGCTCGTATTTCGCTTGGCCTCCAAGACCACTTGGAACTCGGTAATCTTGACTCTTTAAGAGACTGGGGTTATGCGAAAGACTATGTCGAATGTATGTGGATGATATTGCAACACGACGTTCCTGATGACTTCGTTATCGCTACGGGAGTGCAACACTCAGTTCGAGAATTTGTCGAATGGTCCTTTGCGCACGTTGGGATCGAACTCGATTGGGAAGGCGAAGGTGTTGACGAAAAGGGATATGACAGAGCAACAGGGAAAATGCTCGTGTGTGTCAATCCAGCTTTTTATCGCCCAACCGATGTGGTTGATCTATGGGGGGATCCTACGAAAGCGAAGACTGTTTTAGGATGGGATCCGCAAAAAACAACATGTGAAGAATTGTGTCGCATCATGGTCGAGCATGACCTTGAGCAAGCAAAACGAGAAGCAAAGTTCAACTCATGACAGAACGCCAACAAAAAGTCTTGATATTTGGGGCGGCAGGCTTCGTGGGAGGCTACCTTGCGCGAGAGTTTGCAAACAACGGCTATCTTGTGTTTGGCTCAGACCTGCAGAAAGATTGCAGCGTTGAAGCCATCGAAGCGTATTATGCAGCCGATATCACAGACGAACAAGAGGTACTAAGAACTTGTATACAGGTTGATCCAGATATCATCATTGACCTTGCGGCGATCAGTTCGGTCGGATTGTCATGGAAACAGCCTAAAGCAACATTCGATGTGAATGTTGGCGGAGCAGTGAACGTTTTAGAAGCTGCTAGGAAGCAGGCAATGCCACCTAAGGTTCTGCTTGTGGGCTCGAGCGAAGAATATGCTCCTCTTGATCGCCCACTTAAAGAAAGTGATCCTGTTGATGCGACTAGCCCTTATGGTATATCGAAAATCGCTCAAGAGCGTCTTGCTGATCTTTATGGATCACGATATGGGCTTAAAATATATCAAACGCGATCGTTTAACCATACAGGCGTAGGTCAGACCACGAACTTCGTCCTCCCAAATTGGATCAGTCAAGTTGCTGAGATCGAGAGATCAGGGAGCCCTGGCGTACTCAAGGTTGGAAATCTGAATGTTTCAAGGGACTTCAGTGATGTGCGAGATGTCGTTCGGGCTTATCGGATGCTCGTTGAGAGCGATCACTATGGCGAGGTATTCAATATCGGTTCAGGAAAAGCGCTTTCTTTACGGGAGCTTCTTGAGATGATCGTTTCATTAAGCTCACAAGAGATAACCGTAGAGGTCGATCCAGGGCTTTTGCGACCAAGTGATACCCCTTATATTTGTTGCGATGGAAGCAAGATAGCTGATAAGCTGGGATTCATTCCAGAAATACCTCTTAGTGAAACATTTGAAAGCATTTTTCGAGAACTAGCCTAAGCTATGTTGCTGTATGAGTCTCGATAAGAAGTCTGCGAAACCGAATAGATAAAGGAATTAGTCAAGCAAATGAAGAGCAGCGAATTGAAAGATGTGCTAAAGCGTTCGGTGGTCGTTAGGTCATTATCATATTGCCCAAAGAAGATCTTGGATAAGATGAACAACCTTCGCTATAGAAGATCGGAATACGCGCAAGACATCAGGCAGTTCAAGAACAAACACCTAGGTGAAGCTTGTTTTGTTATTGGGAACGGACCAAGTTTGACTATTGAAGACTTAGAGCGATTGCAGGGGTGCCCGACCTTTGCGAGCAATCTTTTGTATAAACTATTCGATCAGACTTCTTTTCGACCAACCTATTATGTGAATGCTGACATTGGGTTTTTCCCAACATATTTTAATGAGCTCATTCAATATGAAGGCATCGATGCGTATTTTGTTGGAGACAAAGGAGCCAAGATAGTCGAGCTGCCCTCGAATGCTCATTGCTTTAATGTCCAGGGCCCTTTTACTCTCAAGAAGGGGAGTCTCAAGAACAATGATTTCAGTCTGGATGCATCGCATCATCTCGCGCTTTCGTACACCGTTACGTATTACAGTTTGCAGCTTGCGGTATATATGGGATTCAAGACGATCTATTTGATCGGCGTCGATCATCGATACGCAGGACACGTCGATGAAAAAGGGAAGTTGCATCAAGATAGCGGACAAGAGCGATCTTATGCGAAAGGCATTGCGGCTCCTTTAGGTGCAGGATGGAACTATGCCGATTCAACGACTTATTCATACTGCGTAGCAAGGCAAGCCGCGGAAAAACAAGGGGTGCAGATCATCAATGCGACCCGTGGCGGTGATCTTGAGGTGTTCGATCGGATCGACACGGATGCTGCGATCGGGGCTGTTTCGTCTCAAATTGCTTCAGTTAAGAACGAATAAAAGGATATCGAGCCTTAAAATATGACCAGCAAGATTTCAAATGTTGACCTGTATCGCGTGTTCGCAGGAATACTCCTGGTCGTTGGTCTTATCCCATTCTTTCGTATTCCCTATTTTGTTCAAGCGATCGAAGACGGGGCTTCTTATAACGACTTCATTATTGTTGTAGTTACTCTCGGTGCGTTCTTGTCGATGGTTTATGTGGTGTTGACGCGGCAACGTGTTCCTGCGCCATTTGGCTGGATTCTACTATTTCAGTTTTGCGTGCTTCCTTTTTCGATCACTGATGGTTTCGATGCACAAGCGGTTTTTTCATATTACGTCCCTGCCGCTTATGCGACAGCCTATTGTTGGCTCATTTATTTGTTCATAAGAAAGGGTGATCCTCTTTGGATTTCTGCACTGAACAAGGCGCTCTGGGTCCTTACATTAGCAAATTTTATTGCAATTATCGTTTATCCAACAGGGATGTATCATTTTGGAGCGACGAATTTCGAGAGCTCGTACAGGAATTGGGTATTCGGTTATGACAATAGACATGCAGAGTTCTACATCTATGCCGTGATGCTCTCTATGCTTTGGTGTGTGAGAAGGACGGGAAAGCAAATATCGTTTTCAGTCGTATTGCTCTATTTGATCTGTCTTATTTCGACGATTCTTGTAAAAGCAGGCACATCAATGGTCGTCTTGATCGTTCTTGGCGTTTATATGGCTGTTCAGGGAAGAAAAGAGAATAATAGATTTTTCACCATTAGAGGGTATTTGATACTGTACGCGATCCTCCTCATCTCGCTTATCGTGGTAGTGTGTGGATACGTAGACCCTTTTGGTTTGAGAACCTTCTTGCTTGAAGACGTATTCGGCAAGGATGCAACATTCTCGGGTCGTAGTGGAATATGGACGAGTGCGCTATCGTGGATACAATCGTCTTTTCTGTTCGGGAATGGCATAGAGTCGAGCAGTGTTTTGATGGCGAAGCTGGGGCATGGAAGTGGTGCCCATAATGAAATTTTGGGAATTTGGTACTTAGGTGGCTTGGTCCACTTTCTCTTTTTCCTTGGCTTAGTATTGGCGGCGGCGAAGAAGCTTTATCAAGCAAGGAACACGCCCGTTGCAAAAATTATATCCATCGCTATTTTTTGCATTCTTCTTCTCGAACTGATGAGGGGATGCAACGAGCTTCTTTGGCTCTCGATGTATGTAATGGGCTATTACTGTCTTGAGATCGATGATGCGTTAACTAAGCAGCAGGGCAAGAAACAAACAAAAGTGGATAGAGTTAGTTTAGCCACCGAGAGTGACAAGTAGTTATAACAATGGAGCAGAATCAAGTTTCCAAATCCTTTCTCTGGTCGTTTCTTGAGCAAGCGAGCGTTATCATCATTCAGTTTGTCGTGCAGATTGTTCTTGCACGATTGCTCGCGCCCGAAATATTTGGCGTTCTTGCGATTATCTTGGTGGTAGTGAATATCTTGAATGTCCTGGCACAAAGCGGCCTGGGAAGCGCATTGATTCAAGACAACGATGCTGATGAACAAGCTTTTTCTACTGCAGTATGGCTCAGTCTAGGGTTTGCCGCGTTGCTGTATCTCCTTGTTTATTTCCTGTCAGGTCCTATAGCTCTTTTTTATGGCATGGTCGACCTAGATCTTTATATACGTGTGCTATCGCTCTGCATTTTTTTTAATGCGTTCAACTCCATTCAGCGCTCGTATTTGCAAAAGACGATGAACTTCAGGTCCCTTTTTTTGATGAATCTTTTTGCCCTGATAGCATCGGGCATCGTAGGAATAGTCATGGCGTATAGTGGGGCAGGAATCTGGGCTCTGATTGCCCAGACGATCGTTCAGAGTGCTATAGCGTGCTTGGTAATGGCGATCCTGACCCCTCTGAAGATATCATTTACGTTTTCGATACATAAGGCGAAGAGCCTGTTTTCCTATGGATGGAAGATGTGTATGACGGGGGTTTTGGCAACAGCGTATAACAGTGTTTCCGAATTGATCATTGGCAAAACATGCACATCGGGAGATCTTGGTCTGTACAGTCAAGGCCGAAAATGGCCGATTGCTGCTATAGGTGCTATAACCAATGCGGTAGCAAATGTGCTCTTCCCGGCTTTGGCGAGACTGAAAGAAGATAGGGCCGCTTTTCAAAATGCCATCATCAGAGCGTTGCAAAGCGGTACGTATATCATCGCCCCTCTTTGTTTTTTGCTTGCTGTTATTGCGGAGCCTTTGATCGTCATTTTGCTCACAGATAAATGGATATCGTGTGTTCCGGTCTTTCAGGTAACATGTGTATCCTATTGTGTGCTCATGCTTCAATTGGTGAATCTTCGTGCATATATGGCACTAGGGGACTCTGGCCTCTATATGAAACTGCATATCATAAAACTCAGCATCGGAGTGATTCTGCTCGCTGCAGTTGCGCTAACTTTTCATGACATATACGTGATCGCATTTGTCAACGGAGCTTATACGGTATTCTCTATCATCTGTATAGATGCGAAGCCCGCAAAGCGCAAGATCGGCATTGGGATACTCGAGCAACTTCGGCTTACCTTGCCTACCTTCTTAACGGCAGGGGTTTCGGCTCTTGTTGCCTATCCAGTAGGGTTGCTCTCGTTTTCATATGGCTTGCAGCTTGTTTTGCAGGTTGTTTTATTCGCCATTGCTTATGTTGCGATCTCTAAAATATTAAAGATCGGTGCATTATCGGATATTATTCATATCATGCAAGGTCTTTTTCATCGAAAATAATGCCTTGACCGAATGTCGGTTTGGTTTGTATCCGTACAATAGGTGAATATGATCGAAAGACTAGCATGCTCACTGGAATTAAGGAGGAAGCGTGGCAGAGAAGATTCTTGTAACAGGAGCAGACGGTTTTATTGGCAGCCACCTAACCGAAGAACTGGTAAAACAAGGCTTTGACGTGAAGGCTTTCTCGCTTTATAACTCATTCAATACTTGGGGCTGGCTCGATACTCTTCCTCAAGACATTATGGAAAACGTTGAAGTGTTTACAGGAGATGTTCGAGATCCTAATGGTGTTCGTGAGGCAATGAAAGGAACGGATGCTGTTTTTCATCTGGCTGCCCTAATTGCCATTCCCTTTAGCTATCATTCTCCTGATGCATATGTAGATACGAACATCAAAGGCACGCTAAACGTTCTTCAGGCCGCAAAGCAACTCGACCTTGATAAAGTTCTGATCACTTCAACATCTGAAGTTTATGGGACTGCTCAATATGTACCGATTGACGAAAGCCATCCTTATCAGGGGCAGTCACCTTATTCGGCAACCAAGATCGGAGCGGATAGGCTCGCAGAGTCCTTTTACCGTTCATTTGGTTTACCTGTGGCTATCGTGCGCCCTTTTAATACCTATGGGCCTCGTCAGTCAGCTCGTGCAGTGATTCCCACTATCATTACGCAACTTCTTGCAGGCAAAGAGGAGATTAGACTCGGCTCCCTAACACCCACGCGAGATTTTAACTTCGTCAAAGACACCGCTCAAGGTTTCATAGAGATCTATCGATCGGATAAGACTGTGGGTGAAGAGATCAATATCGCCACGCAAAATGAGATATCCATTGGCGAACTTGCTGAAGAGCTGATCAAACAGATCAATCCTCAGGCGAAGATAGTGTGTGATGAAGAACGACTTCGTCCTGAAAAAAGCGAGGTAAATAGGCTTCTTGGTAGCAACGAGAAGATCAAGATGCTTACGGATTGGGAGCCTCGTTTTACCTTCGAAGAAGGACTTGCGCAAACTATCGACTTCTTCAGGGATAATTTAGAGAAATACAAGGTAGACATCTATAATATCTAAGGTGCAGATTTTTGCATTTGCGTTTCAAGAGATCGGACGACTTCGTTTGATCCTTCTTTTGCGTGAATGAAACGGTTCGGGTTGCTCAGCGGTATTTCGATGAAGGGTCTCTGAGCCAAAGAGAGATCAGGAGTTGCTCAATGAGTGAAGGCTTCATTCCTTTATCTGTTCCTAACCTTAAGGGAAAAGAGCTCGAATACGTGACCGAAGCGGTAAGAAGTGAGTGGGTGTCTACTGCGGGCAGTTATGTCTCTGATTTTGAGGCTTCAATTGCAGATTATGTTGGCGCTCGGGGAGCGGTTGCGTGTCAGTCAGGAACTGCAGGGATTCATACCGCGCTCATTTTGGCTGGGGTAAAACCAGACGATCTCGTAATCGTGCCTACTCTTACCTTTATTGCAGCAGTCAATCCAGTGAAATATCTTAATGCCGATCCTGTCTTCATGGATTGTGATGATAGCCTTTGTGTTGATCCGAGCAAAGTAAGGGCATTTTGCGCTCATGAATGCGAGATGCGAAATGGAGTGCTTTTTCATAAAGCTTCGAATAGGCGGGTGAGCGCTCTTGTTGTGGTCCATGTGTTCGGAAATATGGCTGATATGGGCGAACTCATGGAGATTGCTCACGAGTTCAATCTAATGCTTATCGAGGATGCTACTGAGGCGCTCGGTACCTATTACGAAGAAGGTCCATTCGCAGGCTCTTATGCGGGCACGATCGGTGATATCGGAATCTATTCATTTAACGGAAACAAGATTATCACTACAGGTGGTGGGGGCATGATCGTTTCGCGGTCTGATGAATGTCTTACGCATGCTAAGCATCTTACGACCCAAGCGAAAAGCGATCCGCTTTACTACGAGCATGACGAAGTTGGATACAATTATCGTCTTACGAATCTTCAAGCAGCTTTAGGTCTTGCCCAGATGGAGCAGCTCAACAAGTTTATTGAGACCAAAAATGAGAACTATGAGTACTATAAGCATCTTCTTGAGAGCATCGAGGGCGTTTCCCTTCTCGGATTTAGAGAAGGAGTGAATTCGAACAAGTGGTTCTATTCTTTGTTATGCGAAGATCCTGCTATCGATCGTGATGCGCTCATTTCTTTTCTGCAGACTCAGGATATTCAGACGCGTCCGATTTGGGGGCTCATTCATGAACAGGCACCCTATGAAGGCGCGATAACGTATCAAATAACAGAAGCACCCAAATATCGTTCTAAAGTGGTAAACCTTCCTTGCAGTACCAACTTGGAAAAGGAAGACATTGATCGAGTAGTTGCGGCCATCGAAGAGGCGATCGCTTAATGGAACTCGGGCAAATTATGATCAGTGAATATTTGGTTGGAGAGAACGACACCATTGCTGATGCGCTCAAGCGTATTGATGAAACAGGAAAACGCTGCGTATTTGTAGTAGATGATGTAGGTAAGCTTGTTGCGGCTTTGGCCGACGGCGATGTTCGCCGATATATTTTGTCCCATGGTACCTCGAAAGGCTTTGTCAAGGATGCTGCTAATTATGATCCTTTGATGGTGGAGCAGGGCGATGAAACAAAAGCAAAACAGCTTTTTGACACGTATTCACTAACAGCACTTCCTGTGGTCGATAGCGAGCAAAGGCCAGTTGGTTTAGTGGTTCGAGAAGAGACTACTCGAAGGAAACGCCGTGCGTTAGAAAAGCCGTTGCCAGTTGTTATGATGGCGGGAGGGATTGGGTCGCGGCTTATGCCCATCACTGCAGTTCTGCCTAAGCCTCTTGTGCCCGTCAATGAAAAACCTATCGCAGAGCATATCATTGACCGCTTCAACGATGGCGGATGCCAAGACTTCTTCTTGATTTTGAATTATAAAAAAGGAATGGTCAAAGCGTACTTTGATGATCTTGAGCGCGATTATGAGGTTTCATATATTGAAGAAGAGGAATTCCTCGGTACAGGAGGAGGATTGAAGCTTGTTGAAGGCCAGATCGACGACACCTTCTTCTTTACGAATTGTGATGTGCTAGTAGATGCAGACCTGCAGAGCATCTATGAAGAGCACAAGAAAACAGGGAACGCCATAACAATTGTGTGTTCTTTGAAGCATTACACCATTCCATATGGAACTATTGAAATCGCTGAAGGTGGCGAAATAAAGAAGATGACTGAAAAGCCAACTATCTCTTCGCTGGTGAACACAGGCTGCTATCTGGTGGAACCGAGTGTCCTGTCTCTTATTGGGGAAAATGAAGTAATCGGGTTTCCTGATGTTGCCCTGCGCGCTCAAAAGGCAGGAATGAAAGTTGGTGTGTTTCCAGTGAGTGAAGGATCATGGCTTGATATGGGTCAGCCTGATGAATTAGAACGAATGTCGATGGTTCTTAACGAGGAGTAACGTTTCATGGAAACGAGCGATATCAACCGAAATGACGACAGCGTGAAGATAATTGCAGAAGCGGGAATTAATCACAACGGAGATCTCGACCTTGCTATGCGCTTGGTTGATGCCGCAAAAGCTGCAGGTGCTGATGTAGTGAAATTTCAAACAGGAAATGCTTCAGCTTCGATCACCAAATATGCCAATACTGCTGATTATCAAAAAGACAGTACGGGCTCTGATCAGCAGCTGGCGATGATAGAGCAGCTTGAGCTCCCTTTTGCTGCTTACATAGACATCAAAGATTACTGCGACGAAGTGGGGATTGAATTCGCTACGACCTTTTTCGATAAAGATGCGGCATATTTTTCTCTGCAAAACCTCGACCTTAGGTTTTGCAAGGTTGCATCAGGGGAAATAACGAATCGGCCGCTTTTGGAGATAATCGGATCCTCTCATCTTCCTGTTATTCTCTCAACAGGCATGTGCACGCTCGAAGAGGTTGAGGATGCGATTGCGGTTTTGAGAGAGAATGGCTGTGGTGAGATCACTATCCTGCATTGCACCACAGAGTATCCTGCACCAAAAGACCAGATCAATCTCCGAGCGATGCCTGCAATGGGTGAGCATTTTGGTCTATCTTTTGGCTATTCTGATCATACTGAAGGAATCGAAGTTCCTGTTGCCGCAGTAGCAATGGGTGCGCGAGTGATTGAGAAGCATCTAACTTTGGACAAAACAATGGATGGTCCTGATCATAAGGCAAGTCTTGAACCCGATGAGTTTGCCCTTATGGTTGAAAAGATTCGCAATATTGAAAGAGCTCTTGGTTGCGCAGAAAAGACACCTGGAGACGCAGAGCAAAAGAATAGAGCGATCGCAAGAAAAAGCATAGTGGCAAAGCGAGACATCAAAGCAGGCGATCTATTCTCAGAAGACAACATCACGGTGAAACGACCAGGTACAGGTATCTCTGCGATGCGATGGCACGAGGTCTTAGGTACGCGTGCAATCAAAGATTTCGAGCAAGATGAGATGATCATTTTATGAGCATCATAGCAGTGCCAACGGCAACACGAGCAGAATATGGAAATCTGCGTCCATTCATTCAAGAATTGCGTGACAACGGGTTTGAGGTTAGGATCATCGCAACAGGTGCTCATCTTTCCCAGGCTTATGGTGAAACCTATCAAGAGATAGAAGAAGACGGATTTGCCATTGACTATCAGATTCCCATTTTGGTGGATTCAGATAATGCTTGTGGCGTTTCTAAAACCATGGCGCTTGCGATTTCGGGTTTTGCTGATTACTTTGCGAATCGAAGGCCAGATGGTCTTCTTGTTTTAGGGGATCGCTATGAGATGCTTGCAATCGCATGCGCAGCTTTTAATGAGCGCATCCCGATCTTTCACCTTTATGGGGGAGAGACAACCGAAGGCGCTATAGATGAGGCGATACGTCACTGCATAACCAAAATGAGCTATCTTCATTTCACTGCGACCGAACCTTATAGAAAACGGGTCATCCAATTGGGAGAGGATCCATCAAGAGTGTTCACGATCGGTAATGCGAGCGCTGATAATAAAGATGTTCGGGATATTCTTTCAAAAGAAGAACTCTTTGCGAGTTTAGGAATTGGTATTCCTGACCATTATGCAGTAATGACCTATCATCCAGTCACGCTTGCAGACAGTGAGGTTCAAGAAGATATTAATGAGCTTTTGGCGGCACTTGAAAAGTTTCCGAATCTCACGTTCGTTGCGACAAAAGCAAACGCAGATGCGGGCGGACGAGGAATCAATGAGGTTCTTGAACAATATGCCGCCAAGCATAGCAATTTCTTTCTTTTTGACTCGCTTGGATCAAAAAGGTACTTGTCTGCTTTGGCCTATGCTGATGCGGTGGTCGGGAACTCTTCGAGCGGCATAACTGAAACAGTGCTCTTCAAAGTCCCTACCGTAAACATTGGCATCAGGCAACAAGGAAGAATTCGAGGAGCGAACGTGATTGACTGCGCTGCTCGTGAGAGCGATATTCACGACGCGCTCATGCACGCATGCTCAGATGAATTCCGCCAAACCATCAAGGATATGGATAATCCCTTCGGAGGCGCAGGAGCGGCGAAGAAAACTGTCGCAGCCATCTCAAGCGCGTTATCTCGGCCGATAAAGCTCCAGAAGAAATTCTATGATATTTCATTTGATTAAGCCAAAAGAGAGGATCATATATGAAGAAATTGGCTATATGGGGTGCCGGAGGTACAGGGATCCAGATTATCGAAATAGCCCAATGGCAAAATGAAGAGGAGCATCTCTGGGACGAGATCTTCTTTGTTGATAATTGGAAGCCAGAAGATGAAGAGATCTATGGTGCTCGAAACCTGCATTTTGACACCGTGAAAGAGCTTTTTTCTCCTGATCAGGTTGAGTTTGTCATTGCTCTCGGTGAACCGCGTGACAGAAAGCTTCGATTTGAGGAGATACGTGAAGCGGGATATGGGTTTGGCAAGGTCATTGCGCCAACCGCTCGCATTTCGCAAAGCGCAACGCTCGGAGAAGGGTTTGTTGCGCTCGATGGCGCTCTTGTCGAACCTCTATCAGTTGTTGGTGATGGTGTCATGGTTGGTGATTATGCGGCTGTTGGACATGGCAGCACGATTGGCAATTATTGCCATGTGGGGGCGACTTCAAACATCGGTGGGGACAACATTTTTGGTGACGAAGTATTTCTTGGGTTGCATTGCGCGACCAAGCAGGGCATCAAGATTGGAAGCTATTCAGTCATTGGTATGGGTGGAATCGTTCTGAATGACGTTCCAGAGAATGTGGTCATGGCCGGTGTTCCCGCAAAGAAGATCAAAGACCGTGATGATGATATGCGGGTATTTTAATCGTTCGATCGCAAGGCGAAGGCACCTAATGGAGAATAAGATGAGGATAGCAGTTGTCGGACTTGGATCTATGGGACAACGAAGGATACGACTGCTGAAGAGCCGTTTCGATGTTTCTTCAGAAGATATAGTTGGTATCGATCTTGATGAAAAGAAGCGAAGCCAAGCTGCGCAAGAATATGGCATTTTTACTTCGGATGATATGGAGGGGTTACTGGCATCTCAAGACATTGATGCTGTTTTTGTCTGCACAGGACCTGCCTCTCATGGGAAGATAATCAATACTTGTTTAAAGAACGCGCTCCATGTGTTTTCCGAGATCAATCTTGTTGATACGCTCTATGAAGAGAATATTGAGCTCGCGGAGCAACAAGAGAAGGTCCTTTTCTTATCTTCGACAGGAATGTACCGTCCAGAAGCCGCCTACATCAGAGAGGCGGCAAGCAGACATGAGATAGGTGCTTATTGTTATCATATTGGACAGTACTTACCAGATTGGCATCCATGGGAAGACTATAGAGACATGTTTCTGGCTCATCCAGAGACAAATGCTTGTAGAGAGATACTTGCAGTAGAGCTTCCGTGGCTTGTCGCCGCTTTTGGTAAGGTCGTTTCTCAACGTTCGCTGCATCATCGTTCAAGTATGCTCGACATCGATTATGACGACACTTTTTCGATTTTGCTCGAGCATGAAAGCGGAATCACGGGAACGCTAACAGTTGATGTGGTGAGCAGGAAAGCTGTCCGCAATTTTGAATGCTTTGGAGAAGGCGGTCATATTGTTTGGGATGGTAGTCCAACTGGTTTCATGAGCTTTGACCTAGACAAAAAAGAGCTGATGCCGATTGACTTGTATGGAAGTAGTTCGGCAGAGCAGCTGTCAGATTATGCTGCGTTTGTTGTCGAGGACGCTTATGCGAATGAGATAGAGGAATTCTTTGCTGTGATCAATGAAGGAAAGCAAGCGCGCTACTCGTTTGAACAAGATAAAAAGATTCTCGATATCGTATCTGAGATTGGGGCATAGCCTTGGAGTTCCTGATTGTTGGATATGGATCCATGGGACAACGTCATGCGCGAAACCTGCGCAAGATCTGTGTAAAGCGTGGGTTAAGCTGTTCAATCGACCTGTTGAGGACTTGTTCTGCCGATGTCCCTGAGGGGATTCGTGGGGTTTACACCAGCAAGGATCAATTTCCTGGAACGTATGATGCTGTCTTTATTACTAATCCTACAGCAGCGCATTATGAGACACTGGTCGATCTGATCGACCTTTCGGATGCATTCTTTATTGAGAAGCCAGTGTTTGATAGAACTGATTATGAGCTCGGTTTTCTTGATCGAGAAAAAAAGGTGTTCTATGTTGCTGCACCAATGCATTACAAGCCGACCATATCGTGGTTGAAAGAACATTTTGATTTTTCAGAGGCGTTTTCTTTGCGTTCGATCAGTTCAAGTTATTTGCCTGACTGGAGACCAGGGGTTGACTATCGAAAGACCTATAGTGCACATAAAGATATGGGCGGGGGTGTTTCGATAGATCTGATTCATGAATGGGATTATCTCCAATATCTGATCGGCTTCCCTGAGCGAGCATATTCGATCATTGAGAAACGATCGGGCCTTGAGATCGATTCTGATGATGTTGCGTTATATATTGCAGACTATGGGGACAAGACGGCAGAGATTCACTTGGACTATTTCGGTAGAGTTCCTATACGAAAGCTTGAAATATTCACTAAAGAAGATACGGTCGAATGCGACCTGCTCACCGACACAATATCGTTTTTGAAGTCAGGCGAACAAATCATTCTTACTGAAGAGCGCGATGACACGCAGACTCGAGAACTCGAAGCTTTTCTTGACATGATTCAAGGAAAGAGAGAGAACACGAACGACATCGAGCACGCGCTCAATACGCTTATTCTCGCGAAAGGATGCGAATAGATGAACCTGCTGTTTACGCTTTGTGCCCGCGCTGGATCAAAAGGGATAAAGGGAAAGAATGCTGGCGATCTTGCAGGTCTGCCTCTTGCGTATTATACGCTTGCGGTGATTGATCTGTATAAAGAGGCGCATCCTGATGATGATATAGATGTGGTGTTGAGCACCGATAGCGACGAGCTTATGGAGCTCGTCGAGGCATCAGGGATTGACCACCTGAACGTCGGGCGTCCTGAGGAACTTGCAGGAGATAAGGTTGCGAAGATCGATGCGATTCGTTATGCCTTTCAAGAGGCGGAATCTCGAACAGGAAAGCACTATGATGCGGTGATCGATCTCGATAATACTTCTCCACTGAGAACATTGGATGATCTGGAACGCGTGGTTGAGAAAAGATGTTCATCTATGGTCCCCGTCATCTTCACGGTGGTACCAGCTAGGAGAAATCCTTGGTTCAATATGGTCATTGAGCAAGACGGAGTTTGCAAGAAAGTGCTTGAGTCAGACTTCATCGCACGGCAGCAAGCACCTGAGGTTTTTGACATGAATGCGTCGATCTATGCTTATTCGCGTGAATTCATGCAAAGTGATACACCTCTATCGATCGAAGGTTGTGAATACGTGATCATGACCGATACGGGAGTATTGGATCTTGACCGCCCTGACGACCTTAAGCTGATGGAGGTCATAGCTGCTTATTTGTTCGATAACGATCAAGGCATGCATGCGGTAAGGCAACGTGCAGAGAAGCTTGCGCTTGTGAAAAAGAGTCGCGGGAGGGGGGTCTTATTCGACGAGGATAAGCTCGAGGCCTATCTTGTGAACCAGCTGAGCTTTTTTGGAGGGGCTCATATATCGGAGTATATGGCGGAAGCTTGCAAACGTACGCTCAATTGCTTCAGTAAGAATACTAACAAGTATTTTCGGAAGGGAAAGATCGACGTGCATCATACGGGTCAGTATGCGATCCTGCTTTGCTATCTGGCGCGGGTAGCTTTTGAGGCGGGAGACCGAGAAACGGCTGATCGCGTGTATGCCCTCAACAAAGCCCTGCATGGATTCGACATCTTCTATGAGGTCGAGCTTCCAAACGTCTTCTTCATGGAGCATCCTGTAGGAACCGTTTTGGGAAGAGCAAAATACTCCGATCGATTGTTCTTGGGGCAAAACGTAACGGTCGGAGGGAATAAAGGCTGTTACCCAACCATTGGTGAAAACGTCTGCTTGCATGCAGGATGTATGGTTGTTGGAGATTCCCATCTGGGTAATAACATCGAAGTATCTGCGCAGGCTTTTATTCGCGACGAAGTTATTCCTGATAATTGTTTGGTGTTTGGCAAGAGTCCTAATCTTGTCATTAAGCAGCGTTCTTATGAAGAGATGAAAAGTCGGCTGTATTTTTTCGAGTATGACGACTAATTGAGTATCAGACTTGGGTCCGAGAGATAAAGAGAACATCATGCTAACCAATAAATGCGTTGTAGGGAAACGCGTATTGATTGTTGCGCTGTCGACGATCATGGTTGGTATTTTATTCTGGCTGCTTATGGCTGCAGCCTATGCCATTCCGTCAACTCAGCTGACTACGAAAGCAAATCAATCTCGCGCTATACTCAAGCAAGAAGGTGTTTTATGGATGCAGAATGCAGCGCTTACTAGTGGTGCTCATTATGGCAATTACACCACCTATCACATGCTCAACATCGCAGTGCAATCTGTAGACAATCCTTTTCTTGATGCGGTATCTTCTAGGCTTTATCAAGGGTCAGACCCCGATGATGGCCTCATGCATGCCATAGCGGGAGAAAGCAACGCAGCTTATCAGCGCTATTGGCATGGATATGTGACCTTTCTGCGACCGTTGCTTGTCTTTTTTGACATCAAGCAGATCAGACTGATATGTCAGACCACGTTTTTCGTGCTGCTCGTGGCAGTTGTTGCTCGCCTGACGATGCGAATGCGCATGGGGGGGGGTATTCTCAGCCTTATTCTTACGGGCAGTCTTTGTATTTTAGGAGCGGCTCAAGCTGCAGAAACGCTTCCCTTCTTTTCGTCATTTGCCATTTCTCTCGTCGCCTCTTTAGTAGCTATTTCTCTTTCTCAAAGATCGTTCAATCGTGTATCTTCAGGTGTTTGGTCAGAGTCTTTCGTTTTGTTCTTGACTTTCGGAGCAACAGGGGCGCTCACGGTTTTCTTCGATTTTCTCGATAATCCAATTCTGTCTTTTTGTATCCCGGCTTGTATATATTTTTGCTGTATTAGAGAGAGGCTGACGCTTCGTCGCGTTATCGGCCTGTTTGCTGCTATAGGGCTTGGGTGGTGCTTTGGGTATGCCGCTCTTTGGGTTTTTAAATGGGCTGCAACAGCACTTGTGACAGGGGAAGATGTCTTTGGTCAGGCCTTTAATCAAGCATTTATTCTAACAGGCGGCATTGAGCGAGAAGGCATCGAAAGAGGTCCTTTGCAAGCGATAGCCGCGAATTTAAGACCGCTTGGTTTTATGCGAGCAGTTTTGTTTGCTTCTCTTATAGGTGCTCTTGTATGTATCTTGAGTTCGGTAATACGCTATTTTCGCACTAAAGACGATAAGCTTAAAACTCTTTTGCTGGTTTCTGTCGCATTGCTCTTGATTAGCTTCGTCCCTTATCTCTGGTATGCCGTTCTTTCGGATCATTCGATCATGCATGCTGGGCTTATGACCTATCGTGACCAGATAGGTGCTCTATTTCCTTGGCTTGCGATCATTGCGCTTACAGTGCTCTTGGCTTATCAAAAGCGAAAAGGAGCAAAAGAAATAGACGAGAGCAACAGGTCTTTTTTAGATTAACCTAAACCAGCGAATGCTATTGTTGTAACACGCGTTTCTTTGAGCACGTCTCTTCGGGTATGCTGAGTGGTAAAAGGCTCGATCGCGATGGACATAGGGGCAGGTTGATCAAGAGCATCGAACAAAAGCAGTATTTTCAGCGTCTTCTCGTTACAGGTGGTGCTGGTTTCATGGGGTCGAATTTTGTCCGTTGGGTGATGGCGAATCAGCCTGATGTTCGGGTGATCGTATTTGATAAGCTCACTTATGCGGGAAATCGTGCGAACCTAGCGGGACTTCTCGAGGAACGTTTGACATTCGTTCAGGGCGATATTTGCGATGCGCAGCTTGTTGATAGACTAGTTGGCGAAGTCGACGCGATCGTTCATTTTGCAGCAGAGTCTCACAACGATAATTCGATAGTCGACCCACTTCCTTTTCTTCGTTCCAACATAGAGGGCACCTTCATGCTTTTGGAAGCAGTGCGCAAGCATGGCGTGCGCTTTCATCACGTTTCAACTGATGAGGTATACGGGGATTTGCCCTTTTTCAACCATATGGCACAGCAAGCAATGCATTTGGAGAAAGCCTCTCAAATATCTGATGACAATAGTACTGGTGTTCTGTCCGGCAGCTTGGAAGGTTGTGTGATAAGCGGCCAACTGTATCCAGATAGATTCACTGAAGGGAGCCCGTATCGACCGAGCAGTCCTTATTCAGCGACGAAAGCAGCATCTGATCTGCTCGTGCGGGCATGGTGTCGAACATATGGGTTGCCAGTCACCATCTCAAATTGTTCGAACAATTATGGACCGCGCCAACATGTTGAGAAGTTCATCCCGCGCCAAATCACGAGAATTCTTTCAGGCAAGCGCCCTCAGCTCTATGGAGACGGGCTCAATGTGCGCGATTGGATTCATGTCGATGATCATTCGCGTGCAGTTTGGGAGATTCTTACGCGTGGGCGGCTGGGTGAGACCTATCTGATCGGGGCTGATTGCGAGCGGAGCAACATCGATGTGTTGCGCATGATTCTTGTTGCGATGGGGCGCGATGTTAACGATTTCGAATGGGTGGGGGATCGACCCGGGCACGATCGCAGATACGCGATCGATGCCACTAAACTCAAGCGTGAACTTGGTTGGCAGCCCGAACGTACCGATTTCGAGTCTGGCTTGCGCGAGACTATCGCTTGGTACGACCAGAATCGAGATTGGTGGGAAGGCACGAAGAGTGCCACCGAAGAAAAGTATGCCAAGCTCGGTCAATAGCTAACTACTAGGCGATCAGGCGCTTCGGTTTTGGCGATTATGGTCAATTTTCCTTATGGCGAATTCATTGGCAGCTAGTGGTAGGTATTAGATTTTTTGTTTGACTGGGCGCATTGAAAGGAACGAGCATGTCTGATTAGGCTATTTCTGGGAATTTTACGTTCACGGAGACTTCTATCGAAGGCGTGAAGATCGTCGACGTAAAAGCTTATGGCGACGATCGCGGCTACTTCATGGAGACGTATAAGCGCCCTGATTTTATTGCCGGTGGGATTGACTGTGAGTTCGTACAAGACAATCAATCGTCTTCGACGCGCGGCGTGCTGCGCGGGTTGCATTATCAGATCGAGCACCCGCAGGCGAAGCTCGTGCGTGTTGTTTCAGGCAAGGTCTTCGATGTGGCGGTTGATCTGCGCAAAGGTAGCCCGACGTATGGCAAGTGGGAGGGAGTGGTGCTTTCTGCTGAGAACAAGCGCCAGTTCTTCATTCCTCGTGGGTTCACGCACGGCTTCCTTGTTTTATCCGATACTGCCGAGTTTTGCTACAAATGCGATGATGTCTACCATCCCAACGATGAAGGTGGCCTCATGTGGAATGACCCCACCATCGGGATCGAGTGGCCAGCGCTCGAGGGCGATGCCGAATTTGATCCGTCAAGATCATCCTGAGCGAGAAGGACAAGGTGCATCCAAGCCTTGCTGAGGTTTAGCTTTTAATGCGTTTTACTATACGGCTCTTGCAGCGTGCACGGGCCTCTAAGAGTATTTGACAAGCAGCTTTTGAAGACTGTCGTCCAATGTTGATCTCGCCTATGGGCTTCGATTTGCTGTGGCGTAGTTTGTATTTACTTTACTTTCGCGTTGGATTGTTTGGGAGGATATACTCTTAAAGGTTGGTAAACGTTTAATTTTGGGCTAGTCATTGGCGCATGTACTTGAGTATGGTTCTGCCGATCGCTTTCGTTTCTTCGAGCAAAAAAGCCATATCAAGAGGGTCTGCATCAGGCACAACATTAGAGCCATGACCAGCTAAGGGAAATTGATTTCTTCTAATGTAAATCTCTTCCATCCTGCTCCATAAGGTCTCATCGAGCATGAGCCCAAAACGCTCCTTTTGCTTTTTTATCTTGTCAAAGGTCATGCCCCTTGCTTTTTCCGAGTCGGATGCAGATTCTTTTAGGAGCGATTCGAGAAATGAGGCAGCGCTATGAATTAGCTGGCCCCAGTCTTCTTTAGTGTAAGCATTTTCCATCCGTTGGACCAAGATCGGAAGCGTCTCCGTCTGTTCGAAGCCATCTTCATCGTTTTCAATCAGCCCATCTTCGATCAGAACGGCAGTAAAGTATCCATTTTCGTTCGTTTCTAACCTAAAAGAGCATCCAGCCTTGGCAAGAAGGGTGTTTAGATCATCAAGGTCGAGCTCGTTTATTGACAGGCAATAACAAGCTAATTCAGCAGCTTGCGAGGCATCTAAGTTCCTGAATATGTTTCCGAAGACGCTATCATGCCAAGCTATCTCTTCGGCCGAGTATTCACCCCAGGAGTCAGACTCCAAGACGTAAATAGACTCATTCTTTATAAGAAAAGATTCGTTGAGAATGCGGTTCTTCCTACGAAGAGCAGAATAGACGCTAGAGGATGTTGCTGAGATTGTCGCAGCAAGCTTTCTCGCTAAATAGATTGCGGCGCCATCAGAGAGAGCCTCAAATTCGAGAGCTGAAGAGGTTTTTTGGTCTAAGTAAACTGGATACTCCATCTTGATCCCTATAGCGCAATCTGGAACTCATAAAACATTTTCTTAGTGTAATGCATTGCAGAGGTAATTAAGTGTGCAACCCCCACATCTCCAAAAGAGAGTATTTGGGATAATATATTATGTATTGTTATTATAATATTTCCAATGCTATATATAGTTATAAACGATATTGAACTTAAGTGAGCAGTGATGAGTCAAATCGATCTAGATTATTATCCAAATCCGCGCCCATGGTCGATACGAGCGCAAGCTTCACCCAATATTCCTCGAGGAGATGTTGGTTTGGTTGAAGCCTTGAGGCTTATTTTGCTTAAGGTTCAAAGCGGTATGTCAGGATCATTCCCCGTATCTGTTCCTGGCTCTAATGCGGAAGTTACTCTTGATGTTTGTTGTCGTAGACTTCGTCCAGTAGGGCTTGTGGTGCAGGACAACAGTCATTGGAGTTTAAGTCTAGAGGCAAAAACATGGCTTGAGACGGATGACGATTTTTATTTAGCGGCCATATTATGTGCCAATACAAAATACATGGCTGAACTTTTGGAGTTTGTTCAGACCCCAAAGACTACCTCTGATATCCAAAATCATGCTAATAGTGTTTACGGAATGCCTTGGAAGAAAACAAGCGAAGTAAACCGTCGTTTAACCTGGTTTAGAGATTTGGAACTTGTAGAGTTCAAGGACTATTTGTTGCAGTATGAAATTACCAACAAAGGTCGAACTTTCTTGAAGTCAATTCAAACAATAAGACCCGAAGAGATATACGGCTCAGAAGAGCAAGATTCCGGTGTAATTCATAAGTTACCAGCCTGGGCAATTGAGATACTAAAGCTATCAGAGTCATCCAATGAAAGCCGTAAGGAACCAATAGGATATTGTCCTGGTGGAAAAACTGAACTAGTAAGAACAATAGAAAACTTTGTTACTTTATTATCGTCTCCAAAAAAGAGAAGCGAGCTAAACGAGTTTGCAGGAGCCAATTATGGCCTGAAGCCCTCTTCTGTCAGTTCATTTCTAAACATGCTCTCAGGAATTAACTTTATTGAGCGCATTTCGCGTGATGAGTATCAAGCTACAACGCTTGCTCTCGAGTGGGGTAAAGAGGCGAACCCCATAGATCTAATATGTTGCCTTCACGCAAAGTGCTTGTTTATTTTCGAGCTTTTGCATGAACTTAAAGATAAACCTAAAACCAAAGACGAATTACTCGCTTCTGCAGTTGTTGACTATGGCTTTGGACGAGAAAGTCGCGAAGAGCTATTCAAACGACTTCGCTTTCTTAAAGTGGCAGGTTTGGTTAAAGACTATAAAGCTGCTCAATACGCTATTACGGATGTGGGGCGCAGTGTGCTCAAGCAGGTTCCTTTGCATGTAGCGTCAAAAGCAAAAAAAGAAGCAGAGAAAGCCTCTGTTCTCCAGATAACGGAAAGTGAAAACTTGCTTACAGAGTTAAAACTTGCGTCTCGTGATTCGGCCAATCCTACTAGACTTGAGAAAGCTTGTGAAAAGGCTTTTGCGGAGCTTGGGTTTGATACGCAATGGCTAGGAGGATCGGGCGAAACTGATGTAATCGTTTCAACTAAATCAGTTGAAAAAGGCGGATATAGAGTTACGGTTGATGCGAAGAGTACAGCCAATGGTTCAATAAGCGAAAAACTGATAGATTTTGATACACTGATCGACCACCGTAATGCGCATAAAGCCCAGTTTGCTGTTGTAGTTGGATGCGATTTCCAGAGCGAAAGGTTAATTCGCCGAGCGGAAGCTCATGAAGTAGTTTTACTTGACATCAATTCTTTATGTGAGCTCATAAGGTCTCACGAGCAAGTTCCATTAACTGCAAGAGATTACAAATTCTTATTTGAAAGCTACGGCATAGCCAATATTGATTTGTTAAAGCCTGCCCGAAAAGAAAGAGAAAGTAGTAGATCCGCCTTGTATGAAGTGGTTAAAGGACTGATTTCTGCATCTAATGACTTGCCAGGAGCCGAAGCAGTAAGTGTTGAAAATCTTTTCTTCCTTTTGAAGACTCCAGGCGAAACTCCAAATTTAACGCTAGAAGAGATTGAAGCTGCGCTTAGCCTTCTGGCATCACCGTTCATGAATTGCGTAGAAGTAGTGGAAGACGGCAGAGAGAAAAAGTATCAGGCATTAGACTCTTTAGATGAAGTGGCCGATAAGTTTTCTTTCTATTCACAAATTTGCTGAGCGCAATGTTGTTTTTGTAGTGTGATAGCTTCCCGAAACACTTTGCTGATTCTTTATTTTAGTGTATATAATATAATATATACACCTAAATATAGTTAAGGTAGGGACTTCGGTGAGGGATATCATTCGAAAAAAGCAAGACTTAACTGATCTCTCTTGGGACGAAAAGGCAGTTACGAGTGGAACAGGTGGAACGTTCCTAAAGTCGCGATCGACTTCAAGTCGCAGAACGGTTTACTATAAGCTATCTTGCTACGATTCGTATCGAGGAATATATGGACATGAATCCGTTAATGAGCTTATTGCGAGTCGTCTCTTAGATGCACTCAGTATTCCTCATGTTCCGTACAAGCTTGTTCATGCAGACGTTTTCATTAATGGCGTTTGTTATGAGACGTGGCTTAGTGAGTCTTGCGATTATCGTGCTCCTGGAGAGCGCAGGCAACCATTCGATGGGTTTTATGAACTCTACCGTGAAGAAAATGAGAGCCCTTTAGATTTTGCGATTCGTCAAGGGTGGGCAACCGAAATACAGCAAATGATGGCCTTTGATTATCTTATTGCAAATCGCGATCGGCATGGAGCGAACTTTGAGGTGATTTATCGCAATGGCAATGTTGAATTTTCACCGCTTTTCGACCATGGACTGTCGTTAATTTATTCATGCTACGAGAACGAAGAAGCGGCAAGGTCATTTGATTCGGGGAAAGATATTCAGGCTAATAATTTTATTGGAACTAGATCTCTTGAAGAGAATTTGAGGTTTTTACCTAGAGGTCTTTTTACAGACGCTATCAACTTTGAAGATACTGTTCATTCAGTTTTTAATGACCTAGAGGGCATTCTTCCGCAGGCTCATCGGGAAAAGATCGAAGAAATGCTTTTTCTGCGTTGGGGCCATCTTGTCAATTTGGGGCTAGTCGGGAGAGATTGAGTATGTGGGACGTCTCATTTGAAATAATCAATTCAAAAAAGCGAAAGGCTAAACCTTGTGCATGGTTGAACTTTTGTTCAGATACAGGATGGAGCATTGATATCTCTCCTGAGGCAGGTGCCGAAGAAGTTCCTGCGTTTTTTGTCCCTTTTATCGAACAGGGAAAACGCACTATTGGAAACGAGCAGGCTCTTAAATGGGTCCAAGAGCGAATTGTGCCTCCAGGACGACAGAATCTTAATGAAATACTCGACAAACACGGACTCTTGGAATATGAAGAAGTGTCTCTGTTGGTCTCTAGTGAGGGTATAAGCTCTTTGGACGATTTTGTTATCCGGGAAACAAGTTCAAAACAGAGTATGCAGCAAGCGAGTGAAAGAAAAGCCGAAACACAAAAGGCTATAGGAAAATCAATAAAAAAAGCTAGGGAAGAATTGGGCTTAACGCAAAGTGAATTAGCGAGAAGGCTCGGAATCCATCAACCAGCCCTGAGCAAAATTGAGCAAGGAAAAACAAATCCCACCATTGATTTGCTTTCTGATATTAGCAATGCGCTCGAGGTGAAAATTTGCGACCTCCTTAAGACACCTGAACGATTTCTATGGAATAAACAACGGAAAGATTTATTTGAACTTCTCAAACAAAGGTCTTCTGAGCTTGCATATACGTACAAACGACTTGTTGATGAGCTAGAGATGTATTCGGAAAAGAACGACTCCGCAGTAAACGATTCTGCGGTTATCGCGCATTGCTTACGTGAGCTTATGAATGCATTTCCTGCTTTTAACTTTGCAGATGAAACGCTTCCAAATGGCGTTCAAAATAGAGAGGATGAAGCGAGAAAACAGCTTGCTGCCGAACTCGAAAATGCGAACGAAATAGCTCTCGTTGAAGGCCTCGAGTACGCTCTGATTCCTAAAAAACTTGCTGAAAATCTGAGTGCTTATCGTTTAGCGCGTATTGAGGGTGCGGATAGCAGAAAAGCGAGAGAGGCTGTGGCGGTTTATGGGTCAAGCAACGGCTCTGGTGGGGCGCTACTCCCTTGGAGGCAGGCAAAAAAACTTGCAGAATCAAGGGCTCATTTGCAGCGAAAAGCTAATCCTCTTATTGAAAAAAGCTGCAACTATTTAAAGGCTTTGGATCGTTTTGAAGCGATAGCAAGAACGAATCTAGATAATATTACTGATGTGAAAACAGATCTAGAGCGTCTTGTCAGAAGAGCAAATAGCATTAATGCCCAAGGCGAGTATGAAAAACCTCTATATGATGATGTCATGAAAGCCCTTTCTTATACAGGAGAGCGTCATCTTGAGTACTGGTTTTATAGCGAGCTAAAAAACCCACTATGGCTGGATGTCTTAGATAGAGCTGGCGCTTTTTCGGTATGTCTAGATCAGACATCGTTGGATGATCGCGGGGATGATTTTGCTCCGTTTCCTTATTTGCTGTTATGCACAAGTCAGTGTCCGTCAAAGGTAGTAAAGTTTATTATCAAAAACAAAAATTCAAGCAATCATTTATTTCGAATTTTTGTTCTGGATGCTATTAATTTACTGCCTGGAGATGACGCTGAATCTATTGTAGAAGTTCTTGTTGAATGGGCAAAAGAACACTATATGGCGGACGGCTATTTTTGGAATCCTTCCGATTTAAAACCGTTTATTGAAAAGCTTTTGGATTCGAATGAGCCCTCAAAACAAAAAAAAGGAGCAAAGTTATTCTTTGAGCTTGTTAAGCTTTTTCGGGTCGAAGGTAGGTCTTTTCCTGAGATTAATGCTTGTATAAAGCGATTTGCCTATCCTGACTTTGTGTCTACTGGACTAAAAAAGATGAACCTAAAGAAGCGGTTTCACGAGTCTAGGCATCATATTCAAGCCTGGATTGATCTTAACTGGGGCGAAAAAGCGAAAACAATCTCTTCGCGTGGGATTGCATTAGAGTTGAGACCAGACAAGGATGATACGACTTATCGGACAGCTGTTTATTTTTACGTGTGGATAGAGGAGCTCATTGAAGCTATCAAAGGCCAACTGAAAGAAAACCCTTTAGAAGTTTCAAAATGGATTAATAATGCAGATGGTCTGGTAATACGAGCAGTAATGCTAGCTTACGCGGATTATCTTAAGGATAAAGCTGATTTTAAAGAGATTGACGATGAACCTCTTAGGCTGATCGAGAAGGTTTTGGATGCTGGATATGTTTACGATGTCGAATATAGCTATGAGGCTATTCAGCTTTTAAGCGAATACTGCCAAATTTGTGAACAGAGTTTTATTGATGCCTTTTTGGCTCATCATTGTGAACGACTGAGTAAAGCGAAGCAAGAAAGAGAAGAGAGAGAGGTTGCTTCCGGAGAAGAGCTTGAGGTTGCAAAGGAGCTATCAACTAGATACGCATCGTATTCCAGCTGGGAAATCCTTTCTCAATTTGACGAAAAAAGCCTTTCGCCATCGTGGCTACAAGAGAAGCGAAGGCTCGAAGAAGAATTAGGCAAATATGAAAGAATCGAGCACCCCTTCGAAGTTCAAACTGCGTGGGGGCCCAATAGTCCAATTTCCGCTGGGAAAATCAAAAATAAAGGGCCAGAGGCCATCATTCAATTCTTGTTAGAGTGGGAACCAAATGAACAAGACCGTTTTAATTTGGTGGAACCTGAGGGATTAGCTCGCGAACTAAAAGAAGCGCTGAAGGAATGCCCTGATTTTTTTGTTGGACAAACGTCTAGGCTGAAGAGGCTCAGATTGTCTTACATCGAGGAAATTCTTAATGGCTGGTCTGATGCTATAGAATCGGGCAAAAGTATTCCTATCGATCAAGCAATTGATATTTGTAAGTGGGCGGCTTTTGTGGACGAAGCATCCCTTCAGCGAATCCAGATTGAGCCGTCAGTTTATTCAGATGGACTTCATGGATTAAAGAGGGCAGCTGCTCGACTTCTCAAAGAAATACTTGGCAAAGAAAAGTCCTTATCAAGCGTAAGGATGCAGGCAATTCTTGGCACAATTGAGTGTCTCGCAATTCCTAATAAGGAAGATATTGAATGGGAAAAAAACTATGAAAACGGGGATTTACTGACCCCAGCCTTGAATCTATTGCGCTCAATAGCAATACAAGCTGCGGGAAAATGGATTTCACATCCATCATCACTATCGGTGGAACTAAGAGGAAGAGCTACAAAAGTTCTGGACTCTGCTTTGCCGCAACAAGCGACATCAAGCTCTGATGTTGTTGCGCTTGCATTGGTGATGGGACCCCTTATCGATGCAGGCTTCGATTGGCCTGTGCAAAAGTATGAGGAATTATTTGGTGCTCAACAACCGGTCGAAATGCAGAAACAACTTTTATCCGCAATTTTGGGATTATATCAGCCCAATGGTAGATTGATGGAGTATCTTAAGCCAGCATTGACCTATGCGCTAAAAACCAATCCTGAGGAATATCCTGATTTTTCTATTGGTTTTGGGAGTAAAGGATTTCTTCAGAGATCTGGAGAGTGGATTTACACATTAGGAGCAACATCTCCAAGGATGCAGGAAAGCGCTCTTTTTCAACAATGGTTCAAGATTTCTGACAGCAAGACAAAAGGGCGAGTTCTCAACTCTATTTGCTCATTGCTCGAGCGCCAACCCAATGTGGAGGCACAGATAGTAGAGAATGTCAGGCAATTATGGGAGAAGCACAAGAGTATCGTGGCCCAACAACCTACTGCGCTTAAAGGGGCGCGGCATCTCGTTGCTCTTCATCGATTTGATGATGATTGGCTCTGCTGCGCATTGATGGAGGAGGCAAAATTAGGAAATCTGCCAGAAAGCGCCATTTTGTTTTCCGATGACGTTATTCAGCTAATGATGAGGAACGCAGCTTGGGGGATTGAGTTTCTTGCAGTGTATTTAGCGTCCAATAAAGGCGAGATCTATCCTTTTGTATACCAAAATTTTGCTTCAGATTTATGTTCAAAATATCTCGAAGAAGGAGGTTCTTCCGACAGCTTGTATCTGCGAGCTTGCAAGGACAGTCTGGGGCGAATGGGATATTGGGTTTGATCAGAGACCCATGAAGTACCACATTATGTACATCCTAAGACGCAAAAAGCTGACATACTCTTTATTGGGATTGTCGCACTAGAAATCGCACCAAAAACGAAATACTCTAGTGCGGCAGCACGATTGACTAGGAGTTGAACCCACCAGTCAAATTGGCAAGAATGCACGGAGGGGGATTATCGTGCAGATAGCTCATATTTCTGATGCCGGCAAAATGGAGCCGATTAAGGACCATTTAGAGCTAGTTGCCAATAAGGCAGCCAAGTTCGCAAAGAGTTTTGACTCGGCTGACTGCGCTCATTTGGCAGGAATCCTGCATGATGTTGGGAAGTATTCGGCAGGATTCCAAAAGCACATTTTGGACAACGGTCCTCGCGTTGACCATTCCTCGGTAGGAGCAAGCCTGATCGCAAATGTTGGGATAGACGCTAAGATTGGGTATCCGCTCGCTTACTGTATTGCTGGTCACCATGGTGGGTTACCGAATGGAGGCTCATCTGCTGATAACGAGGAAGAGCCAACTTTAAATGCGCGCATTAGACGGAAGCGATCGGCGTGCGATTCTGTTTTCCCCCTCTTTGCAGAAGACGGGCTGGAATTAAGAGCACCAGAGATCCCTGATTTTTTGTACCAAGGAAGCGAGGATGGCTTTTCTGTTTCATTCTGGACACGTATGTTGTTCTCTTGTCTTGTGGATGCTGACTTTTTGGCTACAGAAGAGTTCATGAATGGCTGCGAACGCAAAAGGGCTGGCTCGCATTCGCTTCAGGATCTGTGCATGACTCTTGAGGAGGGGTTAGCTTCATTTTATCCGCCTAAAACTCTTCTCAACATCAAGCGATGCGCCATTCTTGATCAATGTAAAGAGGCGGCAAACGGTGAAAAGGGATTCTATTCTCTTACTACCCCTACAGGCGGAGGAAAAACTCTAGCATCAATGCGTTTTGCACTTAACCACGCATCTCTGCCTGATCATATGATTGAGCGAGTTATTTATGCGATTCCCTATACGTCCATTATCGAGCAGACAGCACAGGTATTTCGTGATTATCTTGGTGTCGATAATGTCTTGGAGCATCATTCAGGATTTGACTTTGACGCAGATGAACTAGGAACAGGTGCCTCTTCAGAAAAGACAAAAATAATGGAGCGGCTTCGACTTGCAAGTGAAAATTGGGATGCTCCTATTGTTGTTACAACGAACGTGCAATTTTTTGAATCTTTATATTCAGATAAGACCTCACGATGCCGTAAGCTACACAACTTAGCAAATAGCGTCATTGTATTGGATGAGGCACAGATGATACCGATAAGCCAGCTGCGTCCGTGTATTGAGGCGTTAAAAGAGCTAGTGGAGCATTATGGTTGCACAGTCTTATTTTGTACGGCAACTCAGCCTGCTTTATCGAGCATTTTTGGCGAGCTCGATATGGTTCATGAGATTTGTCCAGATGTGCCAGAGTTGTTTGATGCGTTGAATAGAGTGTCTTATTTGTACCAGGGGAAACTTGACGATGAAACTTTAGTTGATCAGCTACTTGCGCAAGACCAGGTTCTTTGCATTGTGGATAGCCGAAAACAAGTGCGCAACCTTTACGATCTACTGAAGGGTAAGACTGGTGATTCGGAGAGCGTGTTTCATCTAAGCACGCTTATGCATGCACATGACCGGTCCCGAACCATAGCTCGTGTTAAGTATCGTTTGGAAAATCAGCTCCCTTGTAGGGTTGTCTCAACTTCGCTTGTAGAAGCAGGAGTTGATCTGGATTTCCCTTGTGTCTATCGGAGTATGAACGGCCTCGATAGTATTATCCAGGCTGGTGGACGTTGCAATAGGGAAGGAGGAGAAAGCCCAGAAAGCAGCCATGTGATGATATTCGAGCCAAATGCCTCCTATGCTATTCCGCCTGAGATTTGTAACAGGGCTGCAATTACTCGCTCACTCTTTAACGCGTACGGATTTGATCAAAAAGGTTCTAATGGAAAAAACGAGCCATTGCCACTGCATCAGCCGCAGTATGTTGAGGAGTATTTCAATCGTCTATACAAGATGCGAAGAAACGGGATGGATAAGAAAGATGTTCTTCGGCAACTGTTGGAAAGCAGTGTTTATTCCATTCCGTTTCGTGATATTGGGCGTGACTTTCGTTTGATTGACGATGCTTCGTTTACAGTAGTGATTCCTTGTGAAGAGATAGAGCATGAGATAGAAGCTGTTCGCGAGGGATTTGCGAGTACGAGTACACTGCGAAAACTATCTCAATACTCAGTAAACGTCTACGAACGAGTGCGTGATGAACTGCTCTTGAGTGGTGTCATAGCGAGTCTTTACGACGATGTGTATGAGTTGCAGATGAATGATAGGTATACCTCTGAATGCGGGCTCCTTCTTGAAGAAGATCAAGGCGAAGGAATCATGTGGTAAATGCTTAATAACCAATAAGGGATGCTAAAGCATCCCTTATTGGCTCCCATGTTCTATTGGATAAAAATGCAATTATTTCAACCCACGCTGCTGCAAGCGACGTAATAATATTAGAATAATATTGATTAAAATACAATTGAATAAATGATTGACTATATAATTGTGCTGCAATAACGTAATAACCAAGCTAAGTGATTGGCTCTATCCATCCTAAGGGCAAGGAGAGAGCTAGCTTAAACGAACAAAAAAAGGGGTTTCATGAGGGGAAGTAAGAAGCAAAAGCCTATGAAAGAAAGGAGGTGGTTCCATGGCTTACGGCATTAAGGTGGAGGTGTGGGGAGACAGGGCGCTATTCACGCGCCCTGAGCTCTCGGTAGAGCGCATGACCTATGACGTTATCACGCCAAGCGCTGCACGCGGCATTCTAGAGTCAATCTATTGGCATCCAGGTATGCGCTATAAGATCGATCGTATTCATGTGCTCAATCCAATCAAATTCACGAGCGTCCGCCGTAACGAAGTTAAATCGAAGGCGCTCTCTTCTGCTGTTCGCACGACCATAACGAAGGGGGGCCAACTACCGCATATTGATACGCATGCAGATATCCAACAGCGTGCTTCGGTCATGCTGACAGAAGTTCGATATGTGATTGAGGCTCATTTTGATATGACCGATCGCGCAAGCAAACAAGACAATCCAGGTAAGTTCAAGGACATCCTTATGCGTCGATTGCGTCGTGGGCAATTCTATTCGGCACCATATCTCGGAACACGAGAATGCAGCTGCTATGTCCAGGAATGGAGCGGCGGGGATCCGCGCAAAGAAAGCTACTATGTCCTAGAAGAATGTCGCGATCTGGGGCTCATGCTCTATGACATGGATTACTCCGATGTTGATGCGCAGGGCATTGCACAAAACATCACTCCAATGTTCTATCGCGCAATTATGCGTCATGGAGCAATCGATGTTGCGGGAAGCGAGGTGTTCAGGTAATGCTCAAAGCTCTTGTTGATTATTACGAATACCTTCGTTCGCATAACAAAGAAGGAATTGTTGCTCCAGGTTGGAGCCCCACGAAAGTTATTGCTTTTCTCGATCTTGACCAGGAAGGCAATCTTGTAAATGTCATCCCTGTTGAGGAAAAACGCGGAGTAGAACGTACGGTTCCAAGGCAAGTTGAGCGTTCCTCAGGCGTTGCTGCAAACCTACTCTGTGACACTTCTTCATATATTTTAGGAATAGATGCAAAGGGAAAGCCTGAACGCTCTATGAAGTGTTTCGAATGTGCTCAAGAGCTCCATACGAAGACATTGAGTTCATGTGAGAGCACTGCGGGAAAAGCGATACTATCTTTTTTCGAAAAATGGGATCCAACAGAGGCTGCATCCAATCAGGTCGTACAAGAGCACGAAGAGCTTTTGCTTGCTGGGCGTAATCTTGCATTTACGATCGAAGGACGTGAAGCGCTTAACGATGAGGCAATCGTAGAGCTGGTAAATGAAAGAGCATCTTCCTTGGAAGATGTTGATTCTTCCGTCAGCCAAGTAAGCCTGATAAGTGGAGAGAAACTTCCCGTTGCACGCATTCATCCGAAGATCAAAGGTGTACCAGGAACGCAATCGAGCGGCGCAGTGCTCGTAGGATTCAATGCACCTTCGTTCACTTCATATGGACACGATGAAGATCAGGGGTTGAACGCTCCGATTGGTGAGTATGAGGCGTTCGCTTATTCAACGGCGCTTAATTATCTCTTGTCAGATCCTGGTCATCATATACAAGTGGATGACACAACTATCGTATTTTGGACTCTTGAACAAGATGAGGAGCGTTCGGAAGACATTATCCAGATGGTTGAACCTGGGGCACTCCTTCAGCTTTCTGCGACTTCTGCGGAAGAGTCAGATGAAACGCCGAATACGCAATCACGGCAAGAAAAGGCTGATCAAAAGGTCTCTGCCATCATGAGGTCGGTTGAGCGAGCTAAGAAAGTGGGGGATTCGAGCATAGATGCGCCATTTTTCGTAATGGGACTTGCACCAAATGCTGCCCGTGTTTCAGTTCGGTTCTTCCTGGTGAGCACCTTTGGGGATCTTGTAACTAATATAAGCAGGCATTATGAGCGGATGCAGCTCGCACGGGGTCCATTCGGGAGAACGTATCTTTCGCCTCAACGCATTATTTACGAGGTGGAGAACCCGAATTCAAGAACGAGTACAGCCGCAAGAAGACTGACGGGAGCATTGATCAGGGCAATCTTAACGGATACTGCGTATCCAAATGCGCTCTTTCAACATGCGATGGCGCGTTTGAAGGCAACGCAGGATAACGAAGAAAAGCACGTGAAGAAAGTGGATTATGGCAGAGCAGCTATCATTCGAGCTTTCTTGATCAAAAACTGTGGAATCAGCGAAAAGGAGTTAACGGTGGATCTGAATACGGAAAGGGGCAGCGTTCCTTACAACTTAGGAAGACTATTTGCTGCGATGGAAAAAGTACAGGAGGAAGCTGCCTGGATAGACGAGAGGAAGCTCAATTCAACCATTGCCGATCGTTATTTCGATTCAGCATGCGCTACGCCAGGAATCGTGTTCCCTGTTATTGGCAAGCTAAACAATACCCATTTATGCAAGCTTCGTAAGAATGGACGTGGCGGTGCAAAAGCGAAGTTGATCGCCGATTTGAACATGAAGATACATGCAAGAACAGAGCATTATCCATCTCGTTTAACGCTGGAAGAACAAGGCGATTTTGTTATGGGCTATTGGTGTCAGCGCCAAGATTTCTTTACGACCAAAGATAAGACAGAAACAAAGACTGAGGAGAACTAGTATGAATAACCCTATCAAGAATAGATACGATTTCATCGTTTACTTCGATGTTGAGAACGGCAACCCTAATGGTGACCCAGACGCGGGCAATCTTCCACGTGTTGATCCGGAGCAGGGTTATGGCATCGTAACGGATGTTTGTTTGAAGCGGAAGATTCGTAACTATGTTGAGCTGGTGAAAGAAGATGAACCAGGGTTCGATATCTACATCAAGGAAGGTGTACCGCTGAACTCCAGCGACATGAGGGCGCTCGAATCAGTCGGTATCGACACGAGCAAGAGCGATACTGCTATCAAGGATGCGGTCAAAAAGATGAAGAAGGATGACCCGCAACTCGATTATCTGATTCGAAATTTCATGTGCAGTAACTACTTCGACATTCGAACCTTTGGTGCTGTCATGACTACATTCGTGAAGAACAACCTCAATTGTGGTCAGGTGCGAGGCCCTGTTCAATTGACTTTTGCGCGAAGTGTTGACCCAATTATTCCTCAGGAAGTAACCATTACTAGGGTCGCGATTACTACAGAAGCTGATGCAGAGAAAAAAGGCACTGAAATGGGTCGCAAACACATCGTTCCTTACGGCTTGTATCGCTGCGAAGGCTTCGTTTCTGCTGCCCTTGCCGAAAAGACCACAGGATTTTCTGAAGAGGACCTTGAGCTACTTTGGGAATCGATTATCAATATGTTTGAACATGATCATTCTGCGGCACGAGGAAAGATGGCGGTTCGGCAGCTCATCGTGTTCAAGCATGAAAACAAGTTAGGTAACGCGCCAGCGCATCAGCTCTTCGATGCGGTGTCTATAGAGAAGAAGAGTGGGGTGGATAGCCCGAGATCGTTTGACGATTATGAAGATATAGCCATCAATGCTGAAGCGATTCCTGAAGGCGTAACGTTGGAGTTTAAGATTTAGAGTTTTCGGAGTGTTCTGCGGCTGTAGAGCACTCTTTTTGTTGACTGAGTTGGCTCGTGATTTGTACTAGCTAGAATGGCCGGGATCAAAGAAGGCGAAAAACAGATATGTATTTAGAAGAGGATTTTCTTGCATTATCGGGCATTCAGCATTTCTCATTTTGTGAGAGACAGTGGGCTCTTATCCATATCGAGCAACAATGGAATGAAAATTTGCTGACTGTTCTGGGTGACCTTGTCCATAAGCGAGCGCATGATGAAGCGATTCGTGAGCGACGCGGTGATACTTTGATCGTGAGAGGCCTTGATGTTCGCTCTTTCAAGCTGGGACTGGTAGGAAAGTGCGATGTTGTTGAATTTAGAGAAGACGAAGATGGCTTTCCGTTGCAAGGTGAAGAAGGAGCATGGCGCGTGATTCCTGTCGAGTACAAGCGAGGCAAGAAAAAACAATACGATGCAGATAGAATGCAGCTTTGTGCTCAGGCAATTTGCCTTGAGGAGATGTTTTGCTGTGAGATTGAGGCTGGGTATCTTTATTATAACGAGACACATTCTCGAGAAAGAGTGGAGTTTGATTCGGATTTGAGATCTGCAGTGCAGGATGCATCGGCAAAGATGCATGGATTGTTTTCACGGCGTTGTACGCCTGCGGCAGTGAAGAAACGAGCTTGTCGTTCTTGTTCATTAGAATCCTTATGTGTTCCGCAGATGGCAAGCAAGGAAAGCGTGGCGGCATATTTTGATCGCAGGTTGGGAGATTTGCATGAGAAAGCTTCGTAATACTCTATATGTCTTTGCAGAAGATGCTTATCTTGCTTTGGACGGTGAAAATGTTGTAGCCAAAACATCGGGAAAAGAAATAGGGCGAATACCGCTCCATACGCTAGAAGGCATCGTGAGCTTTTCTTATGCAGGGGCTAGTCCGAAATTGATGGGAGCTTGTGGCGATAGAGGAATATCGCTCTCATTCTATGATACAAAAGGTCGCTTTTTAGCACGCGCAGTCGGATTTCAACAGGGAAATGTACTCCTTCGACGCGAGCAATACAGGCTTGCAGATGATTCTGAGCGAGCGATTATGATTTCGCGACAATTCATAGCAGGAAAGATCTTCAATGCAAGATGGGTTCTTGAACGTTTATTGCGTGATCATGGCCTACGAATAGATTCAGAATCTGTTAAAGCCGCATCGATTAAGCTGCGTGAGTCGATTTGTGCAGTGCAGGCATGTGAGGATGAGGATCAATTACGAGGACTCGAAGGGGAGGCGGCTTCGACCTACTTTGGCGTTTTCGATGAGATGATATTGCGGGACAAAGATGACTTCGCCTTTAACGGGCGTAACCGTAGACCGCCCTTAGATAGGGTGAACGCCATGCTTTCGCTGTTTTATAGTGTTCTTGCTTCAGAGTGCGCAGCTGCTCTTGAGGGGGTGGGCCTTGATCCATATGTGGGTATTCTTCATAAAGATCGGCCAGGTAGAAGATCGCTAGCGCTTGATCTTATGGAGGAACTTCGGCCGCTTTTTGTTGATCGGTTTATCGTTTCTTCCATCAATAACAGAATCATTTCTCCTGATGATTTTGAGGTTAGGGAGTCAGGCGAGGTTCGTTTGTCTGAGATTGGTAGGAGGAACTTGTTTTCCGCATGGCAAGAGAGGAAGAAAACGAACATTATCCATCCGTATCTTAAGGAGAAGATTCCATGGGGGTTGGCGCCTCATGTTCAGGCACTCCTTTTGGCCAGATTCATTCGAGGCGATCTTGATGGCTATCCTGCTTTACTTTGGAAGTGAGCGCTATGTTGACAGTGATTACTTATGATGTGAACACCGAGGATGCTGCAGGGCAAAGAAGGCTACGTAAAGTTGCAAAGCATTGCGTGAATTACGGGCAACGAGTACAAAATTCTGTTTTCGAGTGTGTTGCTGATGCAGCTACGATGGCAAAGATCAAAGCCGAGCTCATTGAGATTGCTGATCTTGAAAAAGACAGTTTGCGCTTTTATTATCTGGGCAATAACTATGCAAGGAAGATCGAGTATTTTGGCGCGAAAGCCTCGTATGAAGCCGAAGGTTTCTTGGAGTTATAGCAGCAAAGATGGGAAAGTTGCGCCGTTGATGTTTTCGCAGAAAGGCAGTACGCAGTACTAGCGCCAAAGAGCAGTACGCTGGCATAATAGGGCTAACTGCAGACGCATTGGATTGAGTCTGAGGTTAAACCTTTGTGCGAGGCTTAGGCGATCATGGTTTTTCGATTGGGTTCGCACCAAATATGGTGGGAGATTGAGGATTAAGAGTGTCCTAAGATGCTCTTTTTTGCTTTCTGCTATGAGATTTGACTATATCTGGTAAAGATATAGTGAGCAACACAATATGTTGCAGTCGCTCCCCGCATGGGGAGCGTGGGTTGAAATGCTAAGCAATTCGGCGAGGTCGATAAAGCGACCAAGGTCGCTCCCCGCATGGGGAGCGTGGGTTGAAATTTCCGTGAGCGCAAGTTCGTGGGGGTCGAGTAAGTCGCTCCCCGCATGGGGAGCGTGGGTTGAAATCTCGAGCGATCCGTGACAATGCTCCAGTGGTGACGTCGCTCCCCGCATGGGGAGCGTGGGTTGAAATAGAGCGACCGACTCCGTAACTGCCGATTCTCCTTGTCGCTCCCCGCATGGGGAGCGTGGGTTGAAATATCGATGACCACATCGACCTCATCCGCTGTTTCGGTCGCTCCCCGCATGGGGAGCGTGGGTTGAAATATCTGGTCTTGGTTTCAATCGTTTTAGCGAGACAGTCGCTCCCCGCATGGGGAGCGTGGGTTGAAATATCAGTTGGTCGGACATCAACTGGAGAACGGGCCTCGTGTCGCTCCCCGCATGGGGAGCGTGGGTTGAAATCGCATACATGACACGCTTACCGCCACGAGCTTTAGTCGCTCCCCGCATGGGGAGCGTGGGTTGAAATATCGTAGATGCTGAGCGCTTGGTCAGGGAGCGAGTCGCTCCCCGCATGGGGAGCGTGGGTTGAAATCTACAAAATCTCCAATAGTGGGGTTTATAATTCGTCGCTCCCCGCATGGGGAGCGTGGGTTGAAATAACGGGATCGAGGCAGAATTCCCAGAGGATATCGTCGCTCCCCGCATGGGGAGCGTGGGTTGAAATGCTTGCAGCTTGGTCGCACGGATCCGAGCAGCAGGTCGCTCCCCGCATGGGGAGCGTGGGTTGAAATTCTGACCCATAGCGCCATCCAAACGGCTCACGAGTCGCCTCCCGCATAGGAGGTGGGGATTGAAATACGACCGAAGGCGATGAGAAGTACTTCTTGCCGCGTCGCCTCCCGCATAGGAGGTGGGGATTGAAATGAGCCTTGGTTGCCCTTGCTGTGATGGTGGCAGTGTCGCTCCCCGCATGGGGAGCGTGGGTTGAAATATCGGTACGGTAGTTGCTCCTACTGTCATGGCTGGTCGCTCCCCGCATGGGGAGCGTGAGTTGAAATACGCTTTTAGGTGAGGATAAGGACGTTACGGTTGGTCGCTCCCCGCATGGGGAGCGTGGGTTGAAATATAGCTACCCGGTGCCGCACCGCGCCCGAACACCGTCGCTCCTCGCATGGGAGGCGGGGATTGAAATGACGAGGACTTCGCAACGGGACTCACCGACCCTAGTTGCCTCCCGCATGGGAGGTGGGGATTGAAATAAAATATCGTTCTTGCTGTTGTGGCTATCGTACGTCGCCTCCCGCATGGGAGGCGGGGATTGAAATGCTTAATGGTGAGGGCACGCCGCAGAAGGTCCTGCGTCGCCTCCCGCATGGGAGGCGAGGATTGAAATTGCCTGCTTGCGCCCGGCATTGATATTGAGCTGCGTCGCCTCCCGCATGGGAGGCGAGGATTGAAATGGAGTGATGCGGGCATCATTTTCAGCGGAATAGTCGTCGCCTCCCGCATGGGAGGCGGGGATTGAAATTTGAGCTCGTCGATCGTCATCTCATCAAAGGTCTTGCCGTCGCCTCTCGCATGGGGGGACGGGGATTGAAATTACCCAGATGCACCATCAGAGCCTGTGAGCGCAGGTCGCTCCCCGCATGGGGAGCGTGGGTTGGAATTATAATGCCCTGCATGACAACTACCATCATGAAGTCGCTCCCCGCATGGGGAGCGTGGGCTGCGTTGTTTAACGCTGCGTTTAGCCTGCAAATTCTAGGAACTTCAAGATATGTTCAGCAACGCAGACAGTGTCGCCGTTCTGGTTTACGATCTCGACTTTTGCGACGGTCTTGCCAGTTTCTTCATCCACTAAGATAACCTCATAATTGCAGGTAATTGTGTCGCCAAAATAGACAGGACCAGTGAAACGAACATGGTCGTAGCCGTAAGAAGCAACGGGGCATTCATCGTCATAAGGCTGATGGATGAGTGTCGATGCCGTGCTTGAAAGGGCAAAGGTCAGCACACCATGGGCGATGCGCGTGCCATATTGCGTGCCCTTCATGTACTCTTCGTTCACATGAAATGGGCTGAAATCACCGGTGATCCCAGCAAATTGATAGACATCCGACTCGGCGATAGTCTTGGTGAACGTTTGCTTATCGCCAACCGACAAAGGCACTTTAACTGACATGATTCCCCCTTGTTCACGCAGTGTGTCAACAGCTATGCAATTCTTAACTTGCATTCTACCTTTGCAAAGGTAATTAGGTAAGAGGGGTTATAAGGCGAAAGTATTTGCTCGCATCGAGTGAACAGTGAGCAGTGAGCAGCGAATTAGCGCTTTTTGAATACCTGGGTTCCGCCGGCATCAGGGCGAGAGTTGCGGCGAAGCTTACGCTGTGTGCTGGGGTCTGTGATACGCTGCGTTAGGTTGGACTGCGGTTGAATGTCAGTCGCAGAGATGGACGCGTGATCAGCTCCAAGCTGCTGAGTAGGTGCAGCTCCGATTTGCTGCGTTTGTGCACCGCCCAATTGCTGGGTGGGTGCCGCTTCGGGCGCCTTGCCCGAAATATTCCGCGTCGGTAAATTATCAGCCACATGTATCTGACGCGTGGGTAGATTGCCCGGTGCGCCAGACGGCTGAGTTCCAAGATTCTGCGGTATAGCTCGGGTGGGGGCATTGTTCGCTGAAGCACCCACAACGGGGTGCTGTTCGTCGTAGTTCACACTCAGCAGACTGTCGAGAGCTGCTTGCTTGTCGGAAATCGCCTGTTCGGAAGCTTGGTTTGCCTGCGCTGATCGTGCCGCTGTACCGTGCGCACCAGGGGTTGCTTGGCGCGGGTCGATCGCACGCGTTCGGGCTTCCGCGGTATAGCTCGAGATGCCCGCCTGTGCATAAGCCTCGCGTGCTTGGCGCACGCGCTCAGCCAGTGGATCTTCGTCCTCGAGGCTTCCTGCTTGGCCATCCTGCCAATCGTTCGGTTGTTCGTCTTGGGATGCAGCGGATGCGTCGTTTCCTCGATCGGTTCGCCCGCTCGCATTCTGGCCAGCGCTTTTCTGGTCTCCACTCTCCACTCCCTGCAGCTTCACAGGCGCAAGGCGCGTTCCCGAAACAATCTCGTTCAAGGACACATACGGATATCCGCTGAATGATCCGATCACGCGCGCAACGATGGTGAGCGCCCATACCACCACGACCAGGCCAACGATCTGAAAGAGCGTGTTGTTGCTCACGCCTTCGATCTCTTCGGGGGCAAGGAGCACCAAAGCAACGGGAATCAGCAGGAAGAACGCTGAAGCAAGGTAACGCACCCAGTAGCCCCAAGCGGGAGCATCGCCCCCATCAGCTTTCACGATACGAATTCCCACCAGCGCTTTTCCGATCGTGCGTCCTTTGGAAGCCATCGGGATCACAGCGAAGAGCACCGCGCCGATACCAAGCGCGAGTAAGAGCGCACTCATCGGGTCAGCGAACAAGCCGCCAATGAAGCGGAAGGCGAGTGTTTTCGCACCTGCACGCGAAGGATCCACGGCAAGGGCCTTCGCGATTTGCGTATCGGTCGGACTAAGTACGATCCATGCAAGTACAAAGAGCGCGGCCAGCACGGTCAGATCGACTACTGCTGCCAAAACGCGTCGCGTGAGCGAAACGCGACTGCTGCCGCGTTCGCGAGCTTGCTCGTTCACCTCGTCCATGCTCGGCAGCGCCCAGGCAAGGGGGATCATGAGCCAGAATCCCAGCATTGTGCCCGTGGTGTTGAGGATCAGGTCGTCCACGTCAAAGAGGCGGTAGGGGTGCGCGTAGAGTCCGAACAAACCAGTCAGCTGCGATGTTTCGAACAAGAGCGTGGTGGCCATACCGATCAAAAGTGCCATCCACCAGCGGCAGCGGAACAGGTAGTAGAGATAAGCACCTAGTGGCACCGTGAGCATGACATTGAAGATCGCCTCATATACAACGGGGGAGCGCAGTGCTGGTCCCCACGTGCTGCGATCACCCAGACTGAAATCGGTGGTTTCGCGGATCTGCTCGATCACATGGAAAGGATGAAGCTGGGGTGTCCGTGCGCTTTCAACCACTGCGCTGTGGTCTGCTGGTAACGGAAACACGATCAGTGAAACTGCGCATAAGCAATACAGGATGAAGGTGAAGACCACGAAGGTCTTCCAGATCGAGATAGCGCCGAAGCGGCGGTACTGATAGAGCGCATAAGGTACCGCCAGCAGGAGTGCGACCAGCGGAAATGCTAGGAAACCGAGCTGTATGTCGTAGATGAAATTGCTCATTCGTAGGTTCAATCCTACTGGAAAGAGTGAGCGCACTGGACATTCGCGTTAAATCTTCACGTTTGTAAGGCAGCAGTAAGATTACGGTGCCGTTAACGGGGCAGACTGCACCAAAAGTGCTGGCGAGCTGTTTGCTGGGTGTAAAAGACAACTGTCGAGGAAACGTAGAAGAGCTGCACACTGAAGACGATGGTGAAGCTACTGAAAAACGAAGAAACATGGCTAAGTGTTGCCTGGGGGGGGATAAACACGCGCTGGTGAAGATGGGTAGATGCTGGCTACGGCTAGCCAACGCGGGCAAATGCAGACGTTGAGAGCTATCGGGATGTTTCGGGCTCTTGGGCGTTCGCTGGATCGTTCACATCCTGATCATCGAGCGCGCGTAAAGAGCGCGAAAGCAACGAAAGCCCCATCGCAATGCAGAGCAGCGCCCCGCATACCACGAACCAGCAGTTCACACCAAGTGCGTCAGCTGCAGGGCCCGCGACGAACAGTCCAACAGGTGATGCGAGAGCCGTCAAAGATCCGAAGATGCCCATGGCGCGTCCAAACGACTCCTGCGGAATGCGTTTCTGCATGAGCGGCAGGATAGGTGCGTTGAAGACTGCTGTGGCTGCGAAGATAAGCGCAATAATGCCAACGAAGGCGAAGAAACCTGATTGCGGCAGAAGGCCTGCCGCAATGCAGCCTGCTCCTATGGCTGCGCCCGCAACAACCAGAACAGGCACGAGCCGTTTGCCGCCGCCCCACACCAGCATGAAGAGCGATCCGATAAGAAGCCCGATGCCCGCTGCGGCTTCAACGCCTGAGGCCGCGTAGCCATCGCCGCCGAACCAGTTGTAGGTCATGAGCGGGGAGAGCGTCCCCAGGGGTAAGAAGAGCAGCATCGCAACGACTACCAACAGCAGAAGAGGCTTAATGCCTGGCTCGCCCTTCAAGATCGAAAGCCCATGCGCAAGGTCCTTCGCAACGCTTCCTGAAGAAACGCCATGTCCCTGAGCGTAGGGGAGCTTGGCGAAAGCGAGGCACACGCAGGCCAGGGCGGCGCAGATCGCATCCATCACAAGCACCGCAACGAACCCGAGCATCGTATAGAGCGCGATGCCGAGCACGGGTCCCACAATAGCCGAAGCGCTCGTCAGGCTCTGGTCGAGCGTGTTGATGCGCACCATGTCGCGTTCGGGAACCAGTTCGGGCATGAGTGCCATCAGCGAGGTTCCGTGGAACGCTTGAGCGGCTGAGCGCACCGTGAGCAGAAGCAACAAGAGCCAGGTAGACAGCATGCCAGCCAGCATGAGCAGGGCGAGCACGAGCGAGAAGGCGCCCGCAATGCCATCAGCGGCGATCATGACGTATTTGCGATTGAACCGATCGGCAACAACGCCGCCGAAAGGGGAGAGCAGGGCGGTGGGAAGGAGCGCTGCCACTCCCGCTGCGGCAAGTAGGAGTGCCGAGTTTTCAGTGGTGGTGATGTACCAGAGCGCGGCGAAGGTGGCTGCGCAAGTCGCAAGGATGGAGGCGGCTTGCCCCGACCAGATGAGCGCGATGGTGCCCTTCCAGTTGTGGGGCAACAGGTGGCCATTGGCGTTGACCTCAATACTTGGCGCCGTGGCTTCGGTGGTTGGAACAGCAGATGATTCAGCCGCAGAATTTGCTGTTTGCTCGTTGGATTGCGCTAATTCGTCTCTCATGGCGGTTCTCCTGATTTGCGAATCGGTCATGCTTTCGAGCTTCATGGTAAACTGTGGGGTAACCACACGGTCAAGCGCTCGCTATGAAAAAGATTCCGAGCAAAGATTGAAAGGTGCGCAAGGGACTAAACCTGAACGTGTTAAAAGGCATTTGCGGAACTGAACTTGGACGCATTCTGGGCCCGCACCTATCTTGCCTGCGAGCGAAGCGCCTATGAACAAGGAGGCTGTTATGCCTGATGATCTGCTCAAAGCGGGTGAATTCGCTCACCTTTGCGGTACTACGAAAGAAACGTTGCGCCATTACAAGGATATCGGGCTTTTGATGCCGGTTGCGAAGGCGGAGAACGGCTACCAACTCTATTCGCCGCTGCAGATCGGCGATTACCTGCTCATTTCGTCGTTGCAACAAGCGGGATGCAGCTTGCAAGAGATCAAGGGCTATTTGAGCGAACCCGACTCCGAAGCACTGGAGAACGTGATGGAGGATCGGATCAGTGCTATCGTCGAGCAGCACCGAACGCTCTTGATGCAAAAGTCGCTTCTTGAGAATACGTTGGCGCGAATGCGGGCGCGCAACGATTGGCGTCATGATCCCGCCGAATTCAAGCTTGAGACATGCGAAGCGGAATACTTCCTCGATAGCGATATATCCGATGCATTCGTTTCGATTGCTGAGGCGAATTTGCCAGCTCTCATCGATGAACAGCTTGCTTCGCCCACGGAAAAGGCCACGGCGGTCCTTCAGGATGAAAGCGCTCACGCGTCTGACCGTAAGCCGAAGCGCACAGTCTATTCCGCTCAAGATGGCGTGCAGGTAGATGAACAGGCTGAGCGCGTTGTTCGCCATATTCTCGATGTGTGGCGACTTGGCCAGAAGCAGGGCGATGTGAGCGAACTGCAGGGCAATTATCGTGTCGGTCGTGAAGCATTCCTGCAGGGAGAGCCTTGGAAGGACTTCCATCTGTGTGCGCGTGTGCGGCCACATAAGCGTCGCAAGGGGCTGGTGGAAAAACCTGCGGGAGCCTACTTCAAGTACTTGCGAACCATGAACTTCGCTGAGATCAAAGACGATTTAGAGCCTGCCATGGAACTTTTCGGTGTCTACGAGAAGATGCGCCGTGTGCTCGAGCGCGAAGGGTTCACGCCAACGAGCGATATCTTTGAGCGCGAACTGTCTCTCTACACGGGCAATACCGACGAGATCATCTATTCAGAACTGAGCGTTCGTATCGATCGCTAATCGGGAATTTCGTTGAATGCGTGAAGAAGCGGCAAGAAACGGTAAGAAACGCGCCCGTTTTACCTCGTTCTGTCCCATTTTCGAGGTCTTGACCATCAAACAAAAAGAAAGGTCAGAGCGATTTATCACCCTGACCTGCTCTTTTAATGGAGCCAACGGCCGGACTCGAACCGGCGACCTACGCATTACGAGTGCGTTGCTCTACCACCTGAGCCACGTTGGCTTGTGCTGCTGAAGCGCCTGCGGATGAGCCGCGCACGCAACCACGAGCAGTAACGAAGTATACCGACAAACGGGCAAAAAAACAACTATCAGGTATCGAATGGTTCGCGCGCCCGAGCTGCAGGTTGTTTTCGCCTACCATAAAAGAGTTGTCGACCGTTATCGGGAATGAACGTGGTCGACTGAAAGCAACAAAGAATCAAGCAAAGCAATTGCCGAAGGGAACGACGGGCGAACTGGATGCCACGCGAGCACTTCAAATCACGACTCGGGTTCATCCTGATCAGCGCTGGTTGCGCGATCGGGTTGGGTAACGTGTGGCGTTTTCCCTACGTGGTGGGCGAATACGGCGGGGCAGCGTTCGTATTGCTCTACCTGATCTTTCTCGCGATCCTTGGCATCCCGATTCTGGTCATGGAGCTCGCGGTCGGTCGCGCAAGCCAAAGATCAGTCGCGCAAGCATTTGATCGCCTTGAACCACCAAAAACGAAATGGCACTACTTCAAATGGGTGGCGCTGGCCGGTCAATACTTGCTTATGATGTTCTACACCACCGTAGCCGGTTGGATGCTCTCCTACATTCCGAAGATGGCAACGGCCAACCTAGCAACCATGGATGCGGCGGGTACCAATATGCTTTTCAACACCATGCTTGCCAACCCCGTCGAGTTGGTGTTCTGGATGTTCCTTGCCTGCGCAATAGCGCTTTTCGTGTGCCACCTCGGCCTGCAGAAGGGGGTGGAGCGCGTCACGAAAGTGCTGATGGTCTGCTTGCTCGCCCTTATTGCGGTGCTCGTGGTTCGTTCGGTCACCTTGGAAGGAGCGGGGGCGGGTATCGCGTTCTACCTCAACCCCGATTTCTCGAAGATCTTCGCAAGCCCAAGTGCATGTTCCGATGCGGTGTTCGCGGCGCTCGGTCAGGCATTCTTCACGCTCTCCATCGGTCTTGGATCGATGGAGATCTTCGGCAGCTACATCAACAAGAAGCATGCGCTTCCTGGCGAAGCGGTGCGTATCGCGGGGCTCGATACCTTCGTTGCGCTGGCAACGGGCTTCATCATCTTCCCGGCCTGTTTCGCGTTCGGTGTTGCGCCTGATTCGGGTCCTGGCCTGGTATTTGTTACGCTTCCGGCGGTCTTCTCGCAGATGTGGATGGGTGGCCTATTCGCCACGCTCTTCTTCGTGTTCATGAGTTTTGCGGCTATCTCGACGCTCATCGCAGTCTTCGAGGCCATCATGAGCTTCTGGATGGATCAGTGGAAGTTCAGCCGCAATAAAGCGGTAGCGATCAATGCGATCCTTATCCCGCTACTCTCGTTGCCCTGTGCGCTTGGTTTCAACGTGTGGTCGGGTGCCGAGCTTCCCGGTATCGGCAACATCCAAGCCATCGAAGACTTCGTGGTGTCGAACAACCTGCTCATCGTTGGTTCGTTGGTGTTCACGCTCTTCTGCGTAAGCAAGCGTGGCTGGGGATGGAAAAGTTTTTTGCAGGAAGTGAACACAGGTGACGGCATGCACTTCCCCAAAACACTCTATTACTGGGTGAAGTTCGGTATCCCCGCGCTCATCATCGTGGTGCTAGTATCCGGTTGGGCGCCGCTCATCTCAAGCTGGCTTTCGGGATAGGCTCTGGCACAGCCTTCCACGCAAATATAAAAGCGCCGCCTCGAATCGAAACAGCGCTTTAGAACGTTTTTCGCACGTACAACAAACGTACAACAAATTCGCGATATAAATGTTATAAATCAAGCATTTTGAGCCAATTCAGCGAACAAAACACCAGGTCAAATGTGCAAAATGCTTACACATTGAATTTGAAGTGCATGACATCGCCGTCCTGCACCACGTAATCCTTGCCCTCTTGGCGAAGCTTGCCCGCATCGCGGCAGCCTTTCTCGCCATCGTAAGCGGAATAATCTTCGAAGCTCGCGGTCTCGGCCTTGATGAACCCGCGTTCGAAATCCGTATGGATCGTGCCCGCAGCCTGAGGAGCCTTCGCGCCGATCGGGATGGTCCACGCGCGTACTTCCATCGGTCCGCTCGTGAAGAAGCTCTGCAGCCCCAGCAGGTGATATGCCTCGCGCACCAAGCGCGCCAAGCCAGATTCCTCAAGCCCCATGGCTTCCAGATACTCTGCTGCCTCAGCCGGATCGAGCTCTGCCAGATCCGCCTCCACCTTCGCGCTGATCGGCACAGGCGCCACACCGTCGATCTCAGCGAAATCAGAATTGAGCGCATCCTCGTCCACGTTGGCAATGTAGAGCATCGGCTTCATGGTCAGCAGATGCAAATCGTAGATAAGTTCGCGCTCCTCGTCAGTTAGATCGAGCTGCAGCGCACGCTTGCCTTCGTTCAGACCCTCTTCAACCTTCAGCACGGCATCAAGCTTCTTCGCAGCATCTTTCCCGCGCTTGGCATCCTTCTCAAGGCGTGGTTTCGTCTTCTCGATCGTAGCCAGATCGGCCAGCACAAGCTCGGTCTTGATGGTCTCGACATCGCTCGCAGGATCGACCTTGCCAGCCACATGCACCACATCAGGATCGCTGAAGAAGCGCACCACTTCACAGATAGCGTCGGTCTCACGAATGTTATGCAAGAACTGGTTGCCCAAGCCTTCGCCGTGTGAAGCGCCCTCAACCAAGCCCGCAATATCCACGAACTCGACCGTGGCCGGCACAATGCGATCGGGGTTATCGATCTCGGCCAGGCGGTCCATGCGCGCATCAGGCACGGGCACGATGCCCACGTTCGGCTCGATGGTGGCAAACGGATAATTCGCCGCCAAACCCCCTTTATTAGTAAGGGCGGTGAACAGCGTTGATTTGCCGACGTTGGGAAGTCCGACGATACCGATGGAAAGCGCCACGAGATTGCTCCTTCATGTTTCAGTGCTAAGCGCGCCCGAAGCGCGCGTGTGTAGGTGTGTTGGGTAATCATACCACCCGCGCCCGCCACGCGAAAACGCCGCGGGCACTTCACCTTCTTTTTCTTCATCAATCCGCTATTGATCACCCGCACTTCGCGCCAAGCAGCGTATACTTTTGAAGGTAGAAACAACGCGCGTTTTTGGAGGTTTAGCGTGGGCGGATATTTCGGTGCAGTTTCGCACAGAGACGTGAGTTTGGACGTGTTCTTCGGAGTTGATTACCACTCCCACCTGGGAACGAAGCGCGCGGGTATGATCATCTTCAGCAAGGAACGCGGCTTCCAGCGCCAGATTCACAACGTGGAGAACACTCCGTTCCGCACCAAATTCGAGAAAGACCTTGCAACCTTCGAAGGCACCAGCGGCATCGGCTGCATTTCCGACAGCGACCCGCAACCGCTGCTCGTTCGCTCGCACCTAGGTGTGTTCGCGCTTACTACCTGCGGTGTGATCAACAACGCCGATGCGCTCATCGAAGAATATTTCGCCGACCATGGCAACCAATTCATGGCCATGAGTTCGGGTAAGGTGAACGAGACCGAACTGGTCGCAGCGCTTATCAACCAGGAAGACGATTTCGTTTCCGGCATCAAGCATGTGCAGGAAAAGGTCGAAGGCTCCATGACGCTGCTGCTCATGACCGAAGAGGGCAACATCATCGCCGCGCGCGATAGACTCGGTCGTTTGCCAGTGCTCATCGGCAAGAACCACGAAGGCTATTGCGCTTCATTCGAGTCGTTCGCTTACCAGAAGATCGATTACGAAACGGTCTACGAGCTGGGCCCCGCCGAGATCGTGAACATCACGGCCGATGGTTACGAAACGCTCGCGCCAGCCGGCGAAGAGATGAAGATCTGCGCCTTCCTCTGGACTTACTACGGCTATCCCACCTCAACCTACGAAGGTATGAACGTCGAGGTCATGCGCTATCGCAACGGTGCGGTCATGGCGCGCGACGAAGCCGAGCAAGTGGGTATCCCCGAACTCGACTACGTGGCAGGAATCCCCGATTCGGGCACGCCGCACGCTATCGGCTATTCCACCGAGAGCAAGACGGCATTCGGCCGCCCGTTCATCAAGTACACGCCCACCTGGCAGCGTTCGTTCATGCCAGAGAATCAGGACGTGCGCAACAAAGTGGCGAAGCTCAAGCAGATCTCGGTGCCCGAGCTCATCAAAGACAAGGAGCTCCTGTTCGTGGACGATTCCATCGTGCGCGGTACGCAGTTGCGCGAAACGGTCGAGTTCCTCTATGGCTCTGGCGCGAAGGCGGTGCACATGCGTTCGGCCTGCCCGCCCATCATGTTCAACTGCAAGTACCTGAACTTCTCGAGCAGCAAGTCCGAGATGGATCTGATCGCACGTCGCGTGGTGCAGCAGCTTGAAGGCGATGAAGGCCAGCAGCACCTTGAAGAGTACGCCGATGCGTCAACTGAGCGCGGAAAATGCCTGCTCAAGACCATCTGCGAGGATATGGGCTTCGACTCGCTGCGCTATCAATCGCTCGAGGGCATGATCGAGGCGATCGGCATTGATCCGTCGAAGATCTGCACCTACTGCTGGAACGGCAAAGAGTAGTCCGCTCGTCCTGGCGCATTCGTCCGCGCGTTCGCTCAATCCAATGAATCTATAGTGCATGGCGATCAATGCCATGCACTTCTTGTCTTAAGGCTTCGTGGTGTCGTAGTAAACTACTAACGAAGAGGCTGTATTGAAAGGAACCACGCACATGGAATATAGAGAGATCGGCAAAACAGGCTGCAAGGTAAGCCCGCTCGGCTTCGGCATGATGCGCCTTCCGCTGAAAGAAGGCGGCCAGGCAGGCAACGCTACGAGCATCGAAGAAGTGGATGTCGAAAAGACCATCGAAATGGTGCACTACGCCATCGATCACGGCATCAACTACATCGACACTGCGTTCAACTACGTAGGCGGCAACTCCGAGAAGATCGTGGGTCAGGCGCTGGCGGGTGGCTACCGCGACAAGGTCTATCTGGCCACCAAGTCTCCTACCTGGATGTATAAGACCGAAAACGATTTCGAAAGCTTGCTTGCAAAGCAACTCGAGCGCCTGCAGACTGATCATATCGATTTCTACCTGCTCCATTCCTTGAACGGCGGCAGTTGGAAGCGCTGCAAGAAGGTCGGTGCTGTTGAGAGCATGATCAAGGCGAAGGAAGACGGCCGCGTGAAGCACATCGGCTTCTCCTTCCACGATGATTTCGAGCTCTTCGAAGAGGTGCTCGATGCGGCCGATTGGGATTTTTGCCAGATCCAGCTGAACTACTACGATCAGGAATTCCAGGCGGGGCTCAAGGGCTTGCAGCTTGCAGCCGAGCGCGGCCTGGGCGTGGTCATCATGGAACCGCTGCGTGGCGGCTTCTTGGTCGATCTTCCGCCGAAGGTGCAGGAAGTGCTCGATAAGGCAACCGACAAATCCCCGGTCGAGCTGGCCTTCGATTGGCTCTGGAACATGCCCGAGGTAAGCACGGTGCTCTCTGGCATGAGCAGCATGGAAATGCTCCAAGAAGATATCGCGTTCGCGGAAAAGGCCAAGCCCGGCATGCTTTCCGCTGAAGACACGGCCGTTATCGAACAGCTCCGCGAAAGCTTCAACCAGTTCTCGGTCGTACCGTGCACGGGTTGCAACTATTGCGTGGAATACTGCCCCGAGAAGATCGTCATCCCGTATAACTTCACGGCATACAACATGCGCTTCCTTTATGACAACATGGATATGGCACGCGAATATTACCAGGTAGAGGTGCCGAAATTCGGCCGCACCGCCGAAAACTGCACGAGCTGCGGCTCCTGCGAAGAGATCTGTCCGCAGCACATCGCTATCAGTTCCTGGATGCCGAAGATCGACATGCTGCTGGGCGAAGACTAATCGTGCAACAGCTCGATCTCGAACAGATCGCACCGCTCATGCCCGAAGCGCTGGGGCGTTTCTTCCACGAGCATCCACGAGTCGCACTTGCCTATTCGGGCGGGTGCGATTCGGTCTTTCTGCTCGCCTGCGCGTTGGCAAGTGGAGCCGAAGTGCGCCCCTTCACGGTGAACACGGCGTTCCAGTATGCCTTCGAAGCGGATGATGCGCGTCTGGCAGCTGATCAGCTGGGCAGCGAGACGAGCCTGCTCGCGCTCGACATCTTCGCGCATCCTGAAGTCACCGCCAACCCGCCCGATCGGTGCTACCGCTGCAAGAAGGTCATCTTCACCACCATCAAAGAAGCAGCAGCCCGCGAAGGCATCGAAGTGCTCATCGACGGCACGAATGCTTCAGACGATCCTGCGCGCCGTCCGGGGTTTCGCGCGATCGAAGAGCTAGGCGTGTACTCACCCCTGCGCGAAGCGAACCTCACGAAGGATGCGATCCGAGACCTTTCACGCAAGATGGGGCTGGTCACCGCAGATAAGCCGAACTATTCCTGCCTCGCAACACGCGTTGAGGCAAATTGCCCGATAACGCCCGAACTCCTTGCATCCTTTGTGCAGGAAGACTGGCGCGATCGCGAAACCAGCGTCTAACATGGTAACCTTGAGAAGTGCAAGAACGTGGGGTGCAAAACACCGCGTATGCTTCGCATGATGATCATCAAATGCAGAAGATGAAAGGAGAGGGAATCATGACTGCAGAAGATATCCGCAGTGTGCTCGAAGAGCTTGCGGCGGGGAATACTACGGTCGATGCTGCATTGCTTGCGCTGCGCAAAGAGCCCTTCTCCGATTTGGGCTACGCCAAGGTCGACCACCATCGTGAGATGCGCCAAGGCGCTGCTGAAGTGATCTATGGTGCTTCGAAGACCTACGAACAGATAAAGGGCATCAGCCAGTCGCTGCTCGACAATGGCCAAATCTGCATCCTTATCACACGCGTTTCTGCCGAAAGCGCTGCACTGTTGGCAGCAGATTTTGCGGAAGTGAGCTTTACCTATCATGAGATTCCTCAGCTTGCGATCGTGGGTACGCTGCCCAAGCCTACAGGCAACGGCACGATCGTGGTCGCGGCAGCAGGCACGAGCGATCTGGCGGTAAGCGAAGAGGCGGCACTCACGGCTGAAGCGCTCGGCAACAAAGTAGTGCGTCTCTACGATGTGGGGGTCTCGGGTATTCACCGGCTGCTTGCGCATCTTGATGAGCTCATGGAAGCCCAGGTGGTCATTGCGGTTGCCGGCATGGAGGGCGCGCTCGCGAGCGTGATCGGCGGCATGGTGTCCTGCCCGGTGCTCGCGGTTCCCACCAGCGTGGGGTACGGAGCTTCCTTCGGCGGCGTTGCTGCACTGCTCGCGATGCTGAACTCCTGTGCGAGCGGGGTGAGCGTGGTGAACATCGACAACGGTTTCGGTGCTGGATTCCAAGCGCACCTCATCAATCACCTGCAGGCAAAAAAACCAGACAAGCCCGAACGCTAAAAGGCGCACGACCACACGACCATACGACCGCGACCGACAGCTTTCGACCTAGCAAACCACTCAAGTATATCCAGCGGAAAGAAGCGAACGCATATGGAACTTCATCTCGATCTTACGAAAAGCGCAACGCGCGCAACCCTGCTCGATGAACTGCTCGCGCTCATGAGCCCCGAGCAGCGCACGCGTTACGATTACATCCTGAATCACACGACCATTCCCGATAAGCATCATCATTCGATCGGCGAGATCAACGCCTCGATCGACGCGATGACCATCGACGACGCGCTCAAAGAGAACGTGCGTGGTGTCTACGCGATCCTGGCCGAGGCTGAAGCCAACGTTCATGGCTGCGCCATCGAAGAGACGCACTTCCATGAGGTGGGCAACGCTTCGGGCATTCGTAACGCGCTTGCTATCTGCACGGCATTCTACGTGCTCGCTCCCACGCGCATCACCGCAACACCAGTGCAAACAGGGCAGGGCACGGTGCAGTGCGCACACGGGCTCATGGATATTCCCGCGCCCGCAACGGCGGCTATTCTCGAGGGCATCCCGCGCGCAACACCAGCGCTCGAAGGCGAGTTGTGCACGCCCACTTCGGCGGCCATCATCAAGCAGTATGTGCAGGAGTTCGTGGTCTAGAGCGTGCTTATTCTCGATCGATATCAACCAACCTACGAAGCCGGCTCGGGCGGATTCGCCACGGTCGTAGTGGCGTGGGATACGCGCCTCGATCGCGAGGTGGCCATCAAGTGCTTGCCACTCGAAGATGCGGCAACGCGTGCGCTTTCGGTTGAGCAGATCAATGCAGGGCTGAACAACCTGCAAAACCCGTATGCGAATGATGAATCGGTCAGCATCATGCTCGATTCCGATTTTGCCCAGCAAAGTTCGATCCCCGGGCTTGAAGAGGCGCGCACGGCAGCGCTTCTGAACGACCCCAACATCGCTTCGATCTACGACTTCGAGATCCAAGGCAATATGGCCTACATCATCATGGAGCTCGTTGACGGCATTTCGCTCACCGACCTCATGAAATACTTCCCAGAGATGCTCGATGCGGACATGGTGGCAGCCGTGTTCAAGGCGGTTTCGCACGCGATCGAGGTCGCGCACAAGAATCATGTGTTGCATCTGGATGTGAAGCCCGATAATGTGCTCATCAACACGCAGGGGCAGGTCAAGGTTGTCGATTTCGGTCTCGCGCGTCTGGCTGATGGTTTCGGTTTCGGCGTGGCCACGGGTGGCACGATCGGCTACATGCCTCCTGAGCAGATGGAGCGTGAAGAACTCGACGAGCGTTGCGATCAATGGGCGCTGGCAAGCCTCACCTATGAGATGCTCGCGCGCGGCGAAAACCCCTTCCGCGCTTCTTCGATCGATGAAGCGCTCGATAAGATCTACGATGCAGAGATCGTGATCCCTTCGCTGCTCATGGAGGGCATTGGCGAAGACCTGGACGATGCGATCTTCCGCGCGCTCGACCCCGATAAGGAAGGGCGCTATCCTTCGGTCCATTCGTTCGCCCGTGATGCGAAACCGGCGCTTGGCAATCCCAAGCAGGGCGTGAAGAAGCTCGGCGCTATTGTGAGCGAAGCGATCGGTGCGAACACGGATGATGCGCCTTTCACGGAAGATCTCGACGAAGAAGAACGCGCGCTTGAAAGCGAAGAAGAGCAGGCAGCCTACCCGCTTAATGGGCGCTGGGCTCGTCACAAGGAAAAACAGGCCGCGCGCCAGGCGGCGAAGCAGCCGCGCACAGCACCAGCGTTCTTTGCCGCAGCAGACGATACATACGACGAAGGATTCAGCGAAGGCACCCCTATCAAAAGTCGTTATTCGCTCGTGCTGCGCATCTTGGCGCTATTGGGGTGCGTGCTCATCAGCTCGGTCGCCTTTTCTAATTTCAGCTTGTTGCCCGGGTGGGAATCACCTGCATTGTGGGGCGCGCTTCTGATCGTGGCGGTCGCGGCTTTCGCGATCCCGCATCTGGGGGCGCTCATCGCATTCGCACTTCTGGGGTTCGCGCTCGTGAACAATAACGCGATCCTTGTGGGCAGCCTTGTGGTAGTGGCTACCTTCATATGGTGGTTCTTCATCGGACGCAACGGAAGCCCTCAAGCAGATGCGATCCTACTCTCCACCTGCGCTTCCTCTATCAGCTTGGGTTCGCTCGCACCGTTCATCTGTGGCTATTTCTTACGGCCAGCTCAGGCATTTTTCTCGGCACTCTTCGCGGCATTCCTTTCGCTCGTGCTCGCCGGGTTGGGGTCGGTTTCCATCACCTCGTGGGACATCTTCCAATTTGGCACCATCCACATGTGGACTGAAGTGAACAACAACATCCTCACCACCATGCAAAGCCCTATGACGTGGGCGATCATCGGCTCATGGCTTGTCAGTGCTCCGCTTGTCTCGCTGTTCTTCTCGCGCGGCACTATCAGCTCGAGCCTTATCGGCGTAGCGTGCGCCACGGCTATCGTTTGCGTGCTTCCCGCGCTCGTCTCGAACTTCCTGCTCTCTCACGTGCCCGATCCTATCTATCTGCTGCTTGCGATCGCATCTGGCTTCATCATGGCAGCTCTTGCCGTCCTCTTCCCTCCGCGTCACGAGTACGGGCGATAGAAGCACCCCGGTAAAATGCGCCTGTGCGCAGCGCGACCAGCAACGCCGGGCACCTCATTCGCTCATACTCCCTCGCGCAGCTTTACACATTCATGTATGTGTATCTGTTATTGCCCTGTATCTTTTTGCGCACGCTTGAGTCGATATAATAGGAGCAAACAAAGCGCACCGAGAGGAGTTTCTATGCGTATTGATATGTCGAACGGAGCCATCGAAACGATCCCGAACGAAAAGGTGCTTGCCTCGATCGGCGACCACATCGATAACCCCATTCCCGATCCACCCACGCCCAAGCTGGCTGCAACGGTCATGCTCGTGCGTGATTCCAAGCCTGGTCAAACGAAATATCGCATTGATGATAGTGTGTTCCCGCCCGATTTCCCGAACAACCAGAACGTCGAAGTGTTCATGCTACGTCGCGTGAACACGATGGACTTCTTACCCGATGCGGTAGTGTTCCCTGGCGGTCGTGTGGACGAACGCGATTCGAACCCCGATCTGCCTTGGTGCGGTCCCAGCCCGAAGGACTGGGCTGAGCTCCTGGGTGTCTCCGAAGATGATGCGCGCCGTATCGTGGTCGCAGCAGCCCGCGAAGTGTTCGAGGAGTGCGGCGTCTTGCTCGCTGGCCCCGATGCAACTTCTACGGTGACCGATCTTTCCGACCCGAGCTGGGATGCGAATCGCGAGGCGCTCGTCGCGCACGAGATCGCCTTTGCCGACCTGCTCGTCGAGCGCAACTTGATCCTGCGTACCGACTTGCTCGGTCTGGTTGCGAACTTCTGCACGCCCACCTTCGAACCGAAGCGCTACGATACCTTCTTCTTCTCAGCGCTTATGCCCGAAGGCCAGCACGCCGACGATAACACCTCTGAAGCGCAGATCGCCGATTGGGTCACCCCGTCCTATGCGGTTCGCGAGGCCGATGAGAACCGCTGGCTCATCGTTGCACCCACGCTCTTCAACCTCACGCGCATAGCCGAAGCTCCTTCAGCCGAAGAGTTCGTTTCGAACCGTCGCAAGGTGAAGAAGATCATGTTCAAGCCGCTGCGCAAAGAAGACGGCACGATCGTACTGCATGCAGACTTGGACTAAGAGCATCAGGGGAGCATGTTTGGCATTCATTCGAAAAGGAGTTCATATGGGGTTCATCATCGACGAAACGCCCTATGCGGGCGGTAAGGAAAGCGAGCGCGTGTTCTGCGTGCGCGCCAACAATCCTTCACCCATGACCTATACGGGTACGAATACGTGGGTGCTTGCCGAAGCCGCTTCGCCCGAATGCATCGTGATCGATCCTGCTCCTGCGGGAGAGCATGTGCAGAACGTGCTCAATGCCTGTATCGAACAGGGGCTGCGTGTGGGTGCGGTCGTGTGCACGCACATGCATGCCGATCATACGGAAGGTGCTGAAGAGCTGGCGGATATTTCAGGCGCACGCGTGTATGCGCCCTTCGATGGCACGTTGCTTCCTGGCGAATTTTGCTCGATTGAAAACGGTCCGGCGCTGCGCGTGGTACCGTTGCCGGGTCACTCGAGCGACTCGGTGGGGCTCGTGTATCCTGCGGATCGCTCGATGTTCACGGGTGATGTGGTCTTCAAACATGGCCCCACGGTGGTCTATTATCCTGATGGCAACTTGGGCGACTATATGGCTTCGCTGGATGTGCTCGAGCGCATCGTGAAAGAAGAGGGGATTCGCGTGTTCTATCCAGGGCACGGCCATCCCATCACTGATCCGCTGCAAGCCATCGAAGCCACGCGTCAACATCGGTTCGAACGCTTGCAGCAGATCAAGGACGCGCTTGCTGCAGGCGTTGCGCGCGATGCTGATGCTCTGGTGGACGCGGTGTATGTCGATATCGATCCAGCGCTGCGCGAAGCGGCGCTTCGTAGCGTCCAAGCCCAGCTCGTCTACTTGGACGAAGAGTAAATAGTACAAAGCACTGCACAAAGCATCGCAAGAGTGTGCGCACGAAAAAAGGGATTACAGCTTTTGCCGTAATCCCTTTTTGAGTGGTAGAGCGGGAATCTTCGGAGTGTCTCTCTTACTGGCTCCTTATGCGCTAGTACAAATACCCGAGCTTCTTCGCCTCGTGCGTGAGCTCATCGCGGAAATCGGGGTGAGCGATGCTGATCAAGCGGCGGCAACGCTCAGGAATGTCGCAGTACATCAAGTTCACGCAGCCATATTCGGTCACGAAATACTGCACATCGGTGCGCAGCGAAGTGACCACGCTGCCAGCCATGAGCGTAGGAGCGATCTTCGAGACCACGCCGTTCTTCGTCTTCGTGGTGGAGGTTATGGCGATGATAGCCTTGCCGTTCTTCGCGAGCGTCGCGCCACGGATGAAGTCGACCTGTCCGCCGGTGCCGGAATACTGGCGCGTTCCGATGCTCTCAGCGCAAACCTGGCCGGTCAGATCGACCGAAACAGCAGAATTCACGGAAACCATGTTGTCATTCAAGCGGATGAAATCGGGGTTGTTCACGTGGGAATAGGGCGTGAAGAACATGCCCGGGTTGTGATCGATGAAGTCGTAGAGATACTGCTGGCCAGAGGCGAAGCCCGCAACAGAAACGCCGGGCAGGTAGTTCTTGCGGCTGTTGTCGATAACGCCGAGCTCCTGCAGCTCTGCCATGGCATCGTTGAACATCTCGGAGTGCACGCCCAAGTGCTTGCGCGCCTTCAGGCCTTCAGCGATGGCATTTGCGATCGAGCCGAATCCGAGCTGAATGCACGAGCCATCTTCGATGAGCTCGCAGACGATATCGCCCACGATCTTCTCTTCGGGCTTTGGCTCAGCGATCGGCATCTGCGTCATGGGCTGGTCGATCTCAACGAAGGCATCGATCTGCGAAACATGCAGGTTGCGTTCGAGGCCATTCACCCACGGCACGCTTGGGTTGATCTGCGCGATAACGTGCTTTGCCGTACGAATGCCTTCAGGGCGACAACCAACGTGGCCGATATTGCAGTAGCCATGCTTGTCGGGAGGCGTCATAGCGATGAACGCCACATCGATTCCGTCATTTTCAACAAGGTTCTTCGTACGATGAAGGTGCAGGGGCACATAGGCAGTGTGACCAGCAGAAATGCCATTGCGCTCGTTGCCACCGGTGAAGTAATTGTGGTAATGGAATTCGTCGAAGCCAACGGTCAATTCATCGAGGTGCAAATCCTCGCTTGTGATGCCGCCATACATCGAGATGCCATGCAACGCCCCGTCTTGAATGCGCTTGAGCATCGGGCGGATAAGGCCACCGGCTACTTCGAAGGTTCCTACGAAAACGGACGTGCCATCGCCTACGAAGCGATCAAGCATCGTCTCAACATCCATACTGCGATCCTTATAGATCTGCTGCCACTCCATATAAGCCCCCTTGGGTTCAAAAAACATGTTCACATAAGCATACAACCTCTTATGCGCCGCGGTGCAGAGCGATTTATCGTAAATGAAAATAGGTTAGTGCGGATTTGGATTGGTTTTGTGTTGATGGGGGCTTACATTACAGGTAAAATTTTGCCCAGTGTTCTCATGAACACGTTCTAACCTCACAAAAAAGGAAGAGGGACTATGATTACCGATCTTAAGATCAACGAAGAGAACAAAAAGCGCTATTACGAGCAAGGTTATTGGACCGAAAAGACGGTCAACGATATTTGGAACGATCGTGTTGCGGCTCACCCCGATCGTGAATATATCTCCGACGACATGGGTGTGCGCCTTACCTACGCCGAAATCGACGATAAGGCTGCGCGTCTTGCTTCATGGCTGCGTGAACAGGGCATTCAGAACGGTGATGTGGTCACCTTCCAGATGCCGCCGTGGTCTGAATTCGCTATTCTCTACGTTGCTTGCCTGAAGGTCGGCGCGGTCATCCACCCGCTCGCGGTTACCTTCAACGGCGAAGACCTCGTCTACGCCATGAACCTTGTTGAATCCAAGGCGTTCATTGCTCCCACCTTCCATCACAAGACCAATTTCGAAGATCAGATCTTCTCCGTGGTCGAGCGCATTCCTTCTCTTCCGATCAATGCGATCGCCGTTCACGACAAAACGGTCGATGCAAAATCTGCCACCACGCTCAAAGAGATCTTCGAGAAATACGAACCTTATACGGGCGAAGCAGGCAGCAAGTCCGATGAAGTGGTGCTCATCCTTTCCACTTCCGGTACCACCGGTCGTCCGAAGGCGGTGCTCATCACGCACAACGCGCTGCTCTTCTCCGAGCGCGCATTCTCGACGGGCCTCGGCCTTACGAAAGACGATGTCATGTTCATGCCGGCTCCGCTCAATCATGCAACAGGCTTCAACCATGGCCTCATCACGCCGCTGCTGCTCGGCGGTCGTGTCGTAGTCGCGCATCACTTCAACCCCGAAGAGGCGATCAGCCAGATGAACCGCGAAGGCGTTACCTGGTCGATGGGCGCTACGCCGTTCATCTACGACATGCTGAACACAGCAGATTCAACCGATCTCGATTTCGAATCGCTCAAGCTCTACATTTGCGGCGGCGCTCCCGTTCCGGGCTCCATGGTCGAGCGCGCTGCGTCTCATGATGTGGTCCTCTGCGAATGCTATGGTTCCACCGAAAGCTGTCCGCACCTCTTCGTTCCGCCTGCGAAGGCGCTCGAATGGGATGGTGCTTGGTCTGGTGTTGCTCCTGAGGGCATCGAGGTCAAGGTTGTCGATGAGTTTGGCAACGAAGTTCCTCACGGCGAACAGGGCGAAGAACTTTCGCGTGGTCCGCACATGTTCGCAGGGTATCTGAAGAACCCTGAAGCAACGGCTTCGGAGCTTTCCGACGACGGCTGGTTCTCTTCAGGCGACCTTTGCTATATGGATGATGAACACCGCATCCGCATTAACGGCCGCAAGAAGGAGATCCTCATTCGTGGCGGCATCAACATCTCTGCTAACGAAGTCGACGAGAACCTCATGGGTTGCCCGGGCGTTGGCGATCATGCCACCATCGGTTTGCCCGACGATCGCTTGGGCGAGCGCATCTGCACCTTCATCGTGCTCGAAGATCCACATGCAGAGCGCCCCACGCTCGATTCCATCGCTGATTACCTTACCGCTAAGGGTATCGCGAAGCGTCTGTGGCCAGAGCACATCGAGTTCATCGATGAGATTCCTCATACGGAAAGCGGCAAGGTGAAGCGTCACCAGCTCGCCGACGAACTGGACAAGCGCCTCAAAGCCGCAAAGTAGTTTTTGCGCAACAGAGCAGCTGAATGCAAACGGGCAGGGATTATTCCTGCCCGTTTTTATTGTCTAGTAACTGATTTTGCTCGATCAGCACCGAGCGCGAGACACGAGGTTCCCCGCTTCCCTGTTCGCGAATCAGCGCATGCTG
>ERZ827458.310-NODE-310-length-78577-cov-6.283080_pt1 | contig 78577 bp, 85 predicted proteins | sample MGYA00519706_ERZ827458 | MGnify/ENA primary metagenome ERZ827458 (study PRJEB31778, sample SAMEA3449309) | human gut metagenome | biome: human gut; feature: human-associated habitat; material: faeces | place: United Kingdom | collected 2010/2012 ...
GCCGTGAAACGGCAGAATAAAATGATGAAATCATTTTATTAAGAAATAGTATTATAAGTTCTTCTATTATTAAAAGCGTGGGGTTGGCAATGTCTGCCAACCCCGCTTTGTGCAGTTAACCGAGAATATGATGTGTCCGCAGATTGAGGATTTTACCGGATTCGGTTGTGACCTTCTCACACCCACACTTCTCGTGACGGAACTTCTCAACCAGATGAATGCTCGCCGCGTTCCGCACATCTACCTCATAAACGTAGTACTGGTACTTACCCGTTGCATTTAGGTAGTCAACCAAACCCCTCAGAGCTTCGTAGCCATACCCTTTTCCCTGCGCTGAGCTTTTCAGCCATAGACCAAGCTCCGGCGTTTTTTCGGTAATGCCGAAGGCTTCCATGCTTCCTAAAAATTCCCCGTCCTGGGTCAGAATGACCAACTCCAGCATATTTCCGCGTTCCATATCCTTGACAAACATCGAAACGGTTTCATTTGCCGTATTCATATCAGGAAAACTGTCTGGATACTGATACTTGACGATTTCGTCTGTGAACTCCGTGTAGTATGCTTCCAGAAAGGAATCGCGGAACGGCTGTATGAGAAGTCTTTCCGTTTTCAGCGTAAACTCCATAATTGCGCTCCTTATGGGACTGATTGCTTGCAGATTACAGCAGCGGAATCCCCGCCTTTGCACAGGCTTCAACGGTCTCACTGTCCCATACGCTGGACTGTACTTCGCCAATGTGGGCGCAGCCCATCATCAGCATGGATAGACGGCTCTGGCCAATGCCGCCGCCGATGGTCAGGGGCAGCTCGTTGTTCAGAAGCATTTTGTGGAAGGGCAGCGTCCGCCGGTCGTCGCAGTGGGCGAGGGCCAGCTGGCGGTCGAGGGATTCCGCGTCCACGCGGATACCCATGGAGGAAATCTCTAATGCCCGGTTCAGGGTCTCGTCCCAGAAGAAAATGTCGCAGTTCAGATTCCAGTCGTCATAGTCGGGGGCGCGGCCGTCGTGGGGCTTGCCGGAGCGGAGAAGCCCGCCGATCTGCATGATACAGGCGGTTTTATGCTCCCGGACAAAGGCGTTTTCCCGCTGGGAGCCGGTTTCCAGATCGGGATACATGTCCTCCAGCTCCTGGGCGGTGATGAATGTGACATTCCGGCTCAGCTCGGTGCGCAGCTGGGGGAAGCGGACGTGCAGGCGGTCGTTGGTGTCGCAGATGGCGCCCACGATGGCGCGGACGATGAGCTTCAGGAAGTCCAGATTCCGGTTTTCCCGGGTAATGATCTTCTCCCAGTCCCACTGGTCGACGTAGATGGAATGGACGTTGTCCAGCGACTCGTCCCGGCGGATGGCGTTCATGTCGGTGTACAGGCCATTCCCTACGGTAAAATTGTAGCGCTTGAGGGCGAGACGCTTCCATTTTGCCAGAGAATGCACCACCTGGGCGTCCATGCCCACGGCGGGGATATCAAAGGCCACAGGCCGCTCGTAGCCGTTCAGGTTATCGTTCAGGCCGGAGCTTTCGGTGACGAACAGGGGGGCGGAGACACGCTTCAGGTTCAGCGCCTTGGAAAATTCCTGCTGAAACGTCTCCTTGATGTAGGCAATGGCGCGCTGGGTATCGTAGGCGTCCAGCACCGGCTTATAGTTTTCGGGAATGTATATCTTGTTCATAAAACGGCATCCTTTCACGGGAAACAATCTGTGTCCATTGTATTCGTTTTTTTGGAAAAATCAAGAGAAATTGTTGCTTTACGCTGTCCTTGCCGCAAAACGTCCGCGCCGGAGTACTGGTACTGCCCCTTGGCTCTCCCTCCGGGAGAGCTGTCACCGCAGGTGACTGAGAGGGCATTGCACCCTGGTTTCCCCTCTCCGTCTTCGCTTCGCTCAGCCACCTCTCCCAAAGGAAGAGGCAAGGGGCGCTCATATTAAAAACAGACACAGCAGATTATCCCGCTGTGCCTTAAGGCATCGCCGCACAATTTGTCTGCGAGCCTCAGCCGTCCTTTTGCCCCACTTCTTCAGTTTGGAAAATGGGAAATACACAAAGTATTCCTCCATTTCCCAAACTTTGAATTGGGGCAAAAATCCTGGCTGAGTCTTCTTGCCAAATTGTGCGGCGATGCCTTAACTATCTGATGCGCCCCGCCCATTCCGGCGGGGGCGGCGGTCATGCTTTCGGCGTGAGCGCCTTTTCCACAAAGTCGGTCACGATTTTCCGGTATCGGGGCGTGTCCACCAGATAGCTGAACCCATGGTCGGCGCCGGGAAAGGTGCAGCGCGTTATCAGGGCGGGATTTTCTGATACGATGTCGCTCATTTCGCAGGGGACGAAGCTGTCGCTTTCCCCGTGGATGATCAGGATAGGTATCTTTGCCTGCTTCACTGCCCGGGCAGCGTCTGTTTCATCAACGTCAAAGCCGCCGTAGACCCGCCCGCCGATTTTCACAAACGGCCAAGATAACCGGTCGGGCATGTGCATATCCTTCGCAACCTTGCGGATGATGTCCTTGGGAGAGGAATAGGGACAGTCGGCGATGATCCCCTTCACATTCTCCGGTAAATCCAGACCGGCGGCCATCAGCACCGTCGCCGCGCCCATGGAAACGCCATAGAGAATGATCTCGGTATCCGCGCCGAACCGTTCCACGGCGTAGCGCACCCAGCTGTCCGCGTCCCACCGCTCTTGAATGCCGAAGGTGATGGTGCGGCCTTCGCTTCTTCCGTGGGCGCGTTCGTCGACGAGCAGAAGATTGTGCCCCATGGAAAAGCTCAGCTCGCTGCCTCCGGCGAAGTCCGTCAGGGCGCTGCTGCGGTAGCCGTGAAAACCGATGTCCAACGGCGCGCCGTCCTTAACATGGTAATAGCGTCCGAAGAGGGTCAGCCCGTCAAAGGATACGATGGATACTTCCTCGTAGGGGCGGTCGCTGAGCTGGCAGAACAGACGGTTGATCTCCTTGCGGTAGGGGTCATACTTGTGGCTGGCAAAGGTGGAGATTTTGTCCCGCCCCTTTTTCGGGGAGTAGAATGCGATGCGGTAGGTGTAGTACCCTCCCATCAGCAGAATGGCTGCGACGGCGCACAGAAGAAACAGAAAAAGCGTCATATCATAAGCCCCGGATGTAGTCCATCAGCTCCGGGAAGCTGCCGTATGGATACTGAGAAATGTCCCTGTTTTCCTTATTGATCAGGCAGTCGGTGAGAAGGAACACCTGCATACCAAGGGCTCGGGCGATCATGTCCTCGCCCACGTCGTTGCCTACCATGAGACATTCTCTGGCGTTCAGATTCAGTTTACCCAGAATTTCCCGGTAGTAGTCCGGATTGGGCTTGCAGAAGGAGGAATTGTCATAGGTGGTGATGAACTCGAAATCCTCGGGTATCAGACCGGCCCACCGGACCCGGCTTTGGGTGGCCGTGGGCGGGAAAAGGGGATTGGTGGCAAGCACGGTGCGATACCCCGTGGAGCGGAGGGCGCGAACCGTTTCCGCCGCGGCGGGCTGAAAGCCGCAGACGTGGCGGCATTCCTGAAATTCCGTTTTGTAGAACTCGTCGTAAAGGGGGACGTCCTTCAAAGCGTCCTGACCGAACATGGCGGCAAATGTCTCCCAAAAGACAGCTTCGTTGGTCTTCCTGCCACTGTTCGCGACCATGGCGCCGGTGCCGCGCCAGACCGCCTTGACAAGCTGTTGGGGGTCGTAGCCGTAGGGAACCATCTTCGCCGCCAGACGGCTCAGGTAATCCTTGACGAACACCTCCTGATCCATAGGAAGCAGTGTGCCGTCCAGATCAAAAAGAATTGTGGTGAGCATCGTATTAACCTCGCAATTCGTATTTTACCAGAATTATACAGCAGCCGCCGCCCCATTTCAAGTCCGGGACGGCGGCTGTGTTGTAAACTTTTATTCGGAAGTGGACTCCACACCCACGGCCATGATGTCGTAGGGCGTCGTCTGGTAGACGAAGTAGTTCAGCCAGTTGCTGAACAGCAGATGGGCGTGTCCCCGCCAGCGGACGACGGGGCGCTGGGTATCGTCGTCGTTGGGATAGTAGTTCGCCGGGACGTGAATGGGCAGACCCTGAGCCTTGTCCCGGAGATATTCCCTTTCCAGCGTGTCCGCGTCGTACTCGGCGTGGCCGGTGACGAAAATCTGACGGCCTTCCTTATTCATGGCGGCGTAAACCCCGGCATCCGGGGAGGAAGCCAGAATTTTCAGGCCGGGAACGGCTTCAATATCGGCACGCTCCACGGTGGTGTGCCGGGAGTGGGGAATGAAGAATTCGTCGTCAAAGCCCCGGAGCAGAATGGCGCGCTTGTAGTCCGCGTGGTGGGGGTACACGCCGAACAGCTTTTCGGGAAGGGGCTTCTTCTGAATGCCGTAGTGGTAGTAAAGCCCCGCCTGTGCGCCCCAGCAGATGTGGAAGGTGGAATGGACGTTGGTCTTGCTCCACTCCATGATCTGGCACAGCTCCGGCCAGTAGTCCACCTCCTCAAAGGGCATCTGCTCCACCGGCGCGCCGGTGATCACCATGCCGTCAAATTTCCGGTCTTTCAGCTCGTCGAAGGTTTTATAGAAGTTGAGCAGATGCTCCTGGGGGGTATTTTTGGAGCGGTGGGTGGAGACCATCATCAGCTCCAGATGCACCTGCAGGGGCGTATTGCCCAGCAGACGGCTGAGCTGGGTCTCCGTGACGATCTTCGTGGGCATGAGATTCAGCAGCACGATCTCCAAAGGGCGGATGTGCTGGGTCTCTGCCCGGGTCTTTCGCATGACGAAAATGTTTTCCTGCTGCAGAATGCCCGCTGCCGGCAGGTCGTTGGGAATCTGAATGGGCATACGCTTTCCTCCTGATTACACGTTCTCCAATGCCTGGGCGATGTCCTCGATGAGATCCTGGGCGTTTTCCAGACCGCAGCTCAGACGGATGAGGTCGGCACCGACACCGGCGGCGTCCAGCTCCGCGTCGGTCATCTGACGGTGGGTGGAGGAGGCGGGGTGCAGGCAGCAGGTGTGGGAATCGGCCACATGGGTCTCAATGGCACCCAGCTTCAGGTGCTTCATGAAGGTCTCAGCCGCCTTCCGGCCGCCGTAGAGGCCGAAGGAAATGACGCCGCAGGTGCCGTTCGGCATGTACTTATGGGCAAGATCGTAATATTTGTCGCCCTTCAATCCGGCGAATTTCACCCACTTGACCTTTTCGTGACACTGCAAAAATTCCGCCACGGCCTGGGCGTTGGCGCAGTGCTGATTCATGCGGAAGGGCAGACTTTCCAACCCCAGATTCAGCAGGAACGCGCTCTGGGGGGACTGGACGCAGCCAAAGTCCCGCATCAGCTGGGCGGTACACTTGGTGATGAACGCGCCCCCAAGGCCGAAGCGCTGGGTGTAGGTAACGCCGTGGTAGCTGTCGTCGGGGGTACACAGGCCGGGGAATTTATCCGGGTAGGCCGTCCAGTCGAATTTGCCGCTGTCCACGATGGCGCCGCCCAGAGCGGAGGCGTGGCCGTCCATGTACTTGGTGGTGGAGTGGGTGACGATGTCCGCGCCCCACTGAAAGGGCCGGCAGTTGATGGGGGTGGCGAAGGTATTGTCCACAATGAGAGGAACGCCGTGGGCGTGGGCGGCCCTGGCGAACTTTGCAATGTCCAGCACCGTCAGGGCGGGGTTGGCAATGGTCTCGCCGAACACGGCCTTGGTGTTGGGGCGGAAGGCGGCGTTCAGCTCTTCCTCGGTGCAGTCCGGGTCGATAAAGGTGGTTTCCAGACCCATTTTCTTCATGGTGACGGAGAACAGGTTGAAGCTGCCGCCGTAGATGGCGGAGCTGGCAACAATGTGGTCACCGCAGCCGGCAATGTTAAACAACGCCATAAAATTTGCCGCCTGTCCGGAGCCGGTGAGCATGGCGGCAGTGCCGCCCTCCAGAGCGCAGATTTTGGCGGCGACGGCGTCACAGGTGGGGTTTGCCAGACGGGAATAGAAATAGCCCTCGGCTTCCAGATCAAAAAGCTTTCCCATATCCTCGGAGGTGTCATATTTGAACGTGGTACTCTGGATGATGGGAATTTGGCGGGGTTCGCCGTTTTTGGGCGTATAACCGGCCTGAATGCACAATGTTTCGGGACGCAGCTTGGAATCCATGAGAAATCACCTCATAATGTAATTTTTCGTCTATTGTAATCGTTTGGAGGGTGTTTGTCAACGCCTGACCGACAGGTTGCCGCCGACGCAGAAAAACCACCGCAATTCCCACGGAACTGCGGTGGACAAAATGGCGGAGTGAGAGGGATTTGAACCCTCGCGCGCTTTTTAGACGCCTACTCCCTTAGCAGGGGAGCCCCTTCGGCCTCTTGGGTATCACTCCGAATAGAAAGAAAACTATTCACTTGATTGCCAAAGTATTCTAGCATACGCCACAATGTTTGTCAAGCACAAATCTCGCCCCGCTGCCAAAGCCCTTGACATTTTTCCCTCCGGATGGTATATTTTATCCGTATTCGGAGAGATGTCCGAGCGGTTTAAGGAGCCAGTCTTGAAAACTGGTGATGGGGCAACCCACCGTGGGTTCGAATCCCACTCTCTCCGCCACAATACAGCTCATTGCGTGTGCAGTGGGCTGTATTTTTTTGACTTGGTGCTTGCAGGAGGGCGAGACCGCGGACAAAATGTACGCGGACAGGGAAACGATTCTGGCCTTGCGCGTTCCGGGAAATTTGTTCTGTGCAGCTATCTGCAAAGGATGTTTGAATTCTGTTGACAAGCGGATTTTGCCGGTTTATAATGTTTCCTGAAAGGAAGTGTTGAATGATGGCGGTTCGGCTCAACGACGATAAGGAACTGGTAAAGGCCATCCGGGAAGGGTTGAAGCGCACGGGCGGCTACTGCCCTTGCCGGTTGGAGAGGACGGAGGACAATAAGTGCATTTGCAAGGAATTCCGGGAGCAGATTGCCGACCCGAATTTCAAAGGCTATTGCCACTGTATGCTTTATTACAAGGATTGACAAAAAATTGTTGACAAATTTTGCCTGCTGTGATAAGATATCCAGGCGCTGAGGAAACGGCAGGCAGATATGGGCGAGTGGTGGAATTGGTAGACTCGCTAGATTCAGGTTCTAGTGTTCACTGCGGACGTGCGGGTTCAAGTCCCGCCTCGCCCACCAAAACCGGACAACGATTTCGGCACGATGTGTGCCGCGATTGGTGTCCGGTTTCCTTTTGTTGACAACAGGCTCTGCGACGACCGCTTTTGGGTTGCCGCAGAGCCTGTTTGCATTAGAAATGCAATATTATCCCTTAATACGGACAACAGGCACGCCGATTTTTGCAGCATAATCCATCGTATTTTTTGTTCCACCTTTTTCACCGTTGAATATTGCAATAACTCTGACGGCATGGTTGACCATCCATTCGTTCCTGATTTGGAAACAGGCTCGGCTATAGCCTGCACAGACATATTTAATGAAGTCCGCTGATTCCAATACTTCTTTGTATTGTTGCTGCCATTCTCGACTCCAACCGAGTTCAAACCCTTTATAAGGGCAAGCACATATTAACTTGACATCAGTACCTTCATTACGAAGTTTCAGCACGATTTGAGCAGCCCAAATATCAACGCCTCTTGCCATGCCAGAAATAAACACATTCAGCCCATCAGTTACTGCTTGCCGGATTTGCTTTCCCAGATCTTTCCTTATTGCGTTCTCGGAACGCATCAGTTTTTCTGGACGGTGACCGGTAAAGCATGCCCGGTGCATACGTTTTTCATTTTCTGTCATTTTTGCTCCTCCAATACCGGCTCCTAAGTACATCGTAACACATACCTACTTTCGTTTCAACTCGTATGTATTTTATATCTCACTTAAGAAGTAAAATAGATACATGAAAGGTTGTGATGCTATGGATACCCACGCCCGGCTCCAGCAGCTGCTGCGGGAACGCGGTTGGACGGAGTATAAGCTTTCGAAGGAATGCGGTCTGGCGCAGTCCACCATCGGAAATATCTTTAGAAGAAATACAGTCCCTTCCATCGCAACCCTTGATACAATCTGTAAGGGATTCGGCATCACCATGTCTCAATTCTTCGCGGATACCGATATGGTGGAGCTGACCCCGGATATGAAAGAGCTGTTTGACTGCTGGGTCTGCCTGACGCCGAGCCAGAAGGCCGCGGCTATCCAGATGCTGAAAGCTATGAGCCACGATAACGAATGATAGGAGGTCTTCGGACTTCCTATTTTTATGCTTTTGCCCATGGGGGAATATCAACGCGGATGTTGACATCTTGTCGTATTTGATGGATAATACAGAAAAAATGATGTGAGGATTTCATGGAAAAAACGAAGCGTTCTTTTCTCCCCTGGGGGATGGTACCGACCATTCTGACGTTGGCGTGGCCGACCATGCTGGAGGAGCTGATGCAGACGGCGGTGCAGTATATTGACACTGCCATGGTCGGCGCGATCGGTACCCAGGCGACCGCGGCGGTGGGCGCTACCAGCACGGTCAACTGGCTGATCAGCAGCACCATTTCCGCCATTGGCGTGGGCTTTTTGTCCTTTGTATCCCAGGCCTGCGGAGCGGGGGATACGAAACGGGCGGGGAAGGCCTCGTCTCAGGCGGTGCTGGCGGTGTTGGTCTGCGGCACGTTTTTTACTGCGCTGATGCTGGCGCTGAGCGGCAAGGTGCCGGTGTGGATGCAGGTCGACCCCGCCATTCAGGATTTGGCTGCCCGGTACTTCTTTATTCTGTATACGCCCATGCTGGCGCGGACGGCCATTACGATTTTCGGCACGCTGCTTCGTTCGGCAGGGGATACCAAGACCCCTATGCGGGTTGGGTTTCTGGTGAACGGCGTCAATGTGATCCTTAATTTTCTGCTGATCTACCCCACGCGGGCGGTTTGGGGCGTGACCGTTTTCGGCGCCGGATGGGGCGTCATCGGCGCGGCCGTGGCCAGCGCCATTTCCTTCGTAATCGGCGGCGTGTGCATCACCGTGGTGCTTTGGCGGCATCCGCTGCTGTCTCCCAGGGGGCAGAAGCTGCGGCCGGATTGGGACGTACTGAAGCCTTGCCTGCGGGTGGCGCTTCCCAATGCCTTGCAGCGCTTCGGGACATCCTTGGGCTATGTGGCCTTTGCATCGATGATCAACTCTCTGGGGGAGATCACCACCGCTGCCCACACGATCGCCAACACGGTGGAATCCGCCTTTTACATTCCCGGCTACGGAATGCAGACAGCGGCGGCAACGCTGGCGGGCAACGCTCTGGGGGCGGGGGACAACCGGCGGGTCAAGGAGCTGGCGCGGATGATTCTGTTCATTGAAGTCAGTCTGATGATCGTTTCCGGGTCGCTGCTTTTCCTGTTCGCGCCCAACATGATGCGCCTGTTCTCTAAGGATGCGCAGGTGATTGCCCTTGGCGTTACGGTTCTGCGGATGGTGGCGGTGTCCGAGCCGTTTTACGGCGTGTCCATCATTGTGGAGGGCATGATGCAGGGTATGGGAAACACGCTGATGCCCTTTGTTTGCAACATCGCGGGCATGTGGGGCGTGCGCATTGTGGGTACGTTTATCTGCACCCAGCTGCTGGGAATGGGGCTGGTGTCCGCCTGGACGTGCATGATTGCCCATAACCTGCTGCTGTTTGTCCTCTTTGCCGGGTATTACATCAGCGGGAAGTGGAATCCCATGAACAGAAAAAACGCCGCGCAAACCGGTAAATGCGGCTGATTTCGGCTGCGGGAGATGTTATTTCTCCATATTTTCCGAATGTTTTGTAAAATAAGGCTTGATTTTCGGATGAATCCGTGCTAGAATAAATCGGTCTGAAATCAAGGTGAGTCCTCTGCCGGCATGTGCGCGGCATGAACGCCTAATATTTAAGGAGGACAATAAGATGGATTTGGTTAAGGCTCTGAACAGCCAGTACATGAAGGAAGAGCTGCCCGAAGTGAAGGTCGGCGACACCGTTCGTGTGCATGTGCGCATCAAGGAAGGCGCTCGTGAGCGTATCCAGGTGTTTGAAGGCACCGTTATCGCCCGTAAGCACGGCGGCATCGGTGAGACCGTCACCGTTCGCCGTATCTCCTACGGCGTGGGCTGCGAGAAGGTTTTCCCCCTGCATTCTCCCAACGTTGCCATGATCGAGACCGTCCGCAAGGGCAAGGTTCGTCGGGCAAAGCTGTACTACCTGCGCGACCGCGCCGGCAAGGCTGCCAAGGTCAAGGAGAAGGTCTAAGCTGCAACTCAATAAAAAAAGAGGGCTTTGCCCTCTTTTTTTATTACGCCGTGGGGATTTTCCCGCTGATACTGGTTTTTAATCATACTATTATATCGAGAAATCGTATGATTGGGCGGTATGTGGGAAATATTTACATTTTATTATAGAAAACAGACGCTTGCTGTGATATACTAAAGGGAGAATATCCCAACGGCACAGGCCGTTTTTTATGGGAGGGACGCTATAATGGCGGAGAAGAGGAAGAAAAAGGAAGAGGAAAAGCCGGGCTGGCAGAAAAGTGTGCTGCTCTACGCCCATGATATGCTGTATCTGCTTTTGATCGTGATGCTGCTGTTTCTGCTGGTGTTCCGCATTATCGTGGTGTCCGGCGGAAGTATGCGGATGACACTGCTGGACGGGGATTATCTGCTCCTGCTGAACAACACGTTTTACCATAACCCTCAGCGGGGGGACATCGTCGTCATCAGCAAGGAATCCTTTGATGACGGCAAGCCCATCGTCAAGCGGGTCATCGCAACGGAAGGGCAGACCGTGGACATCGATTTTGAGACGGGGGATGTTTCCGTGGACGGCGAAGTGCTCCGGGAGGACTATATCAATGCGCTGACCACCGTAGACGGCGGCGTTCATTTCCCGCTGACGGTGGCTGAGGGCTGCATTTTCGTGCTGGGGGACAACCGGGGCATTTCCAAGGACAGCCGTTACCCCGACGTGGGGCAGATCGACAGGCGGGAAGTGCTGGGCAAGGCGATTTTCCTGATGTATCCCGGCACGGACGAGGGGACATATCCCAGAGAATTTGAGAGAGTCGGAGCGGTATAATGACAGATAACATGAACATTCAGTGGTATCCCGGCCACATGACCAAGACCCGGCGGCAGATCGAAGCGGACCTGAAGCTGGTGGACGCGGTGTGCGAGATCGTGGATGCCCGGATTCCCGTTTCCAGCCGAAATCCGGATATTGACGCCATCTGCGGGGGAAAGCCCCGGATGATCGTTCTGAACCGTATGGATTTGGCAGACCCCGCCGCCACGAAAAGGTGGGCGGAGTATTTTAAGAAAAAAGGTATGGCGGTCATCGCCACGGACTGCAAAACGAAAAAGGGAATTTCCGCCTTTACCCCCGCCGCACGTTTGGCCTGCGCCGAAAAGCTGGAACGGGACGCCAAGCGGGGGATGAGCCGTCCCCTCCGGGTGATGGTGGTGGGGATTCCCAATGTGGGCAAGTCCACGCTCATCAACCAGATTTCCGGCCGCAAGAGCGCGAAGGCGGAAAACCGTCCCGGCGTGACCCGGGGCAAGCAGTGGGTGACGGTGGACAGCGGGCTTCAGCTGCTGGATACTCCCGGCATCCTGTGGCCGAAATTTGAAGACCCGGAGGTGGGCATGATGCTGGCCTACACCGGTGCGGTCAAGGAAGGCGTTATCGACCTTGAGGAGCTGGCATACCGCCTGATGGAGCTGCTGCATCAATTCTATCCCCAGACCCTGATGGAGCGCTACAAGGTGGAAGCGCCGGAGGGGACGCCCGGCTGGCGGCTGCTGGAAATGGCCGCAAGGAAGCGGGGCTATCTGATTTCCGGCGGGGAAGTGAACACCGAACGGATGGCAAAAGTCCTGCTGGATGAATTCAGAAGCGGAAAATTGGGTAATTTTACTCTGGAAATGCCGGAGGATATGGTATGAGCGACGGAAAAATGTGGGAAATTGAAGATGGATTCTTATCAGGCGGCGTGAGGACGATCTGCGGCGTGGACGAAGCGGGGCGCGGGCCGCTGGCCGGCCCTGTGTATGCGGCGGCGGTGATCCTGCCGCCCCATCTGGATATCCCCGGCCTGACGGACAGCAAGAAGCTGACGGACAAAAAACGCCGGGAGCTGTTCCCGATCATTCAGGAACAGGCAGTTGCCTACGGGATCGGTTTCGCCACGGAGAAGGAAATTGACGAGATCAACATTTTGCAGGCCACGTTTCTTGCCATGGAGCGGGCGCTTGGGCAGCTTGCCGTAAAGCCCGACCTCGTTCTGATTGACGGAAACCGGGAAAAGGATTTCGGAATCCCGGTGAAGACCGTGGTCAAGGGGGACAGCCTCAGTGCCAATATCGCCGCGGCGTCGGTGCTTGCCAAGGTCTCCCGGGACGACTTTATGCTGGAAATGGCGAAGCAGTACCCCGAGTACGGCTTTGACATCCACAAGGGCTATCCCACCCGGGCGCATTACGACGCCCTCCGCGCCTATGGCGCCTGCCCCATTCACCGGATGAGCTTCCTCAAAAAGTTCTATGGGGAAAAGTAAGCTGACAGGCGCCTGGGGCGAAGCGCTGGCGGCGGAATATCTGCGGAAAAAGCGGTATGCCGTCGTGGCCAGCGGATACCGCTGCCGGTTCGGGGAAGTTGACCTGATTGTCAAAAACAAGGCGTTTTTGGTATTTGTGGAGGTAAAACTCCGGAAATCAGCGGATTTTGCCCGGGCAATGGAGTATGTTGACCGGAAAAAGCAGGACAGGATCCGCACCACCGCCGCGCTGTATTTATCCGAAAACCCCACGGATTTGCAGCCCCGGTTTGACGTTATCGAAATCTACGCACCGGATGGAACCCAGACGCTTCACCCGGAAATTCACCATTTGGAGGATGCCTTTCAATGAATTTTCCTGTGATTGATCTGCACTGTGACACGGTTCTGGCACTTTTGGGCGACGACATGAACCAGGCGGGCAGCCTGCGGAAGAACGACTTCCATATCGACCTGGAGCGGGCGTCCCGGCTGGGGGGCTATGCCCAGTGCTTTGCCTGCTTTACCACGCCCTTTATGGAAAAACGTCATCATGTGTCGCCCGTCGTCGCTTTTGAGCGGGAGATCGCCACGCTTCAGCGGGAAATGGATAAGAACAAGGATTTGATTTCCATTGCCTATTCCCCGAAGGAAATTGAAGAAAACCGGAAGAACGGAAAAATGTCCGCCATCCTGACGCTGGAAGGAACAGCGGGAATCGGATATGACCCGGAGCTGCTGAGTAGTCTCTGGCTTATCGGCTTCCGGATTTCCAGCCTCGGCTGGAACGAAAAGAATCCCCTCACCGGCTCTCATGAGACGGGCGGCGGACTGACTGATCAGGGGCGGGCGTATGTGGAAGAAGCCCAGCGTTTGGGAATGCTGATCGACGTCAGCCATATCAGCGACGAGGGCTTCTGGGATACTATGGATATCACCCAGGCGCCCATCGTCGCCACCCATTCCAACAGCCGCGCTGTCTGGAACAACAGCCGCAACCTGACGGACGACATGTTCCGCGCCATCGTCCAGACCGGCGGCGTGGCCGGGTACAATGTCTGCGCGGAGTTTACCGGGGAGAAGCCCACCTTGGACACCATGTGCGACCATATTCTTCATTTTATGGAGCTTGACCCTAGCGGAAAGCACATTGCCTTGGGCGGCGATCTGGACGGGATTTCCGAAATGCCCGCCGGGTTTGAGGGCGTGCAGAGCTGGCCTGCCCTTGCTCAGCGTCTGCTGGAGCGCGGGCTGGAGGAAGAAACGGTGGGCGACATTTTCTGGAACAATGCCATTGGAGTGATGGAATGTGCTGTATGTGACCACGCGAAATAACCGGGATGCCTACACCGCCCAGCGTGTCCTGCGGGAAAACCGGGGGCCGGACGGCGGACTGTATGTGCCGTTCCGGGAGCCTGTTTTCTCCCGGGAGGAGATCGACGCTCTGAAAGAAAAATCCTTTCATCAGTGCGTCGCCGAGGTGCTGAACCGGCTGTTCAACACGAAGCTGACCCGGTGGGATGTGGAATTCTGCGTCGGGCGCTATCCCGTCCGGTTGGTGAACCTGCCCCAGCGGATTATTGCCGGAGAATGCTGGCACAACCCGGAATGGACGTTTGACCATCTGGTGCATATTCTTGGGGAGCAGCTGCGGGGCGGTTGCCCGGGAGCGGACGGCGGCTGGGTGAAAACTGCCGTTGGGATCGCCGTGCTGTTCGGCATTTTCGGTGAGTTTGCCCGGGCGGGAATCACGGAGCATGAAAAGCGCGTGGATATTTCCGTGGTGTGCGGCAATTTTGACCTGCCCATGAGCGCGTGGTACGCCCGGGCGTGGGGACTGCCCATCGGGAATATCATCTGCTGCTGTAACGAAAACGGGAACCTGTGGAATCTGATTCACCACGGCCAGTTCCGCACGGACACCGTCAGCACCCCCACCGGCACGCCGGAGGCGGATGTGACCCTGCCCGGGGGGTTGGAACGGCTGATTTATGCCTGCGGCGGACTGGCGGAGGTGGACGCTTATCTGGATGCCTGCCGCCGTGGCGGGATGTACTGCCCAAAAGACAGCACGTTTTCCCGGCTGGGGGAGGGGCTGGACGTCAGCGTCGTCAGTAGCCGCCGGATGATTTCTACCATTTCCGGTATCCGCGGCTCTGCCGGGTATCTGTTGTCGCCCTACGCCGCCCTTGCCTACGCGGGACTGCTGGATTTCCGGGGCAGGACAGGGGAGAGCTGCCACGCCCTGGTGCTGGCGGAGAAAAGCCCCATCTGCGATGCCGGAACCGTTGCAAATGCTCTGGGCGTTTCCGAGGACGCGCTGGAACAGTATATGGAGTAGAAAGAACCTTTTGTCCCCCTGAAGGAGGATGCCAATGATCCGATATATAAAGATAGCCTGCCTGACCGTGATCGTTGCCATTGCGCTGGTATCGGCGGCGTTTTTCTCGTACAAATGTATACGGCAAGCGACTATGGACGCCGCTCCGGAGGAAACCACGGCGGCGACCGAAGCGGAAACCGAGGCCACGACGGTTCCAACGGAGGAAACCGTTCCGGAGGAGACGGCGGCGGAAACGACTGCGCCGGAGGAAACCGTCCCCGTGGAGACGGAAGCGCCGAAGGTTACGATCGACGCGGTTCCACACTACCATCAGTCGGAATATCCCGACATCCGGTACGGCAACGGCACCGTTGCCACCAGCGGGAGCAGCGTCGCCGCACTGGCCATGGTTGCGACCTATATGACCGACCATGTCTGCACCCCCGCCGATATCGCCGATTACGCGGTGCAGTACGGCGGAAGCCATTACGGGCGGCTGGAAAAGGTGTCCGATCTGATGCAGATTCCCTGGAAACGGGCACTGAATGTGAACGAAGCGCTGAAAGCCGTCCGGGAAGGGAAGGTGGCCATCGCGCTGATGGGGTCGAGGTCGGTGTTTCCGGGAGGAAACCACTTTATTGTCCTGACCGGTGTGACCGAAGACGGGAAAATTCGGGTGCTTGACCCGGATGACAGGGATTACAGCGCCTGGGGCGTGGGGGAACTGCTGGAAAACGGCTTCCCCGACGGCAAGCTGATCGCGGGCTACGAGGGCGCGTGGATCTACGACAAGACGCAGATGCCGGAGGAACCGTTTATCTACGAGCCGGAACCGGCTCCTGAGGAGTCCCGCTATCCCGGTCTGGAACTGACGGACGCGGAGGTCAAGCTGATGGCCGACCTGATTTTCATGGAAGCCCAGAGCGAACCCTTTGAGGGGCAGCAGGCGGTGGCAGAGGTGATTCTCAACCGCCTGAAATCCGGGAATTTCCAGTCCTCCATCAACAGCATCATATACGCGAAGGATCAGTTTGCGGCGGTGAAGAATCTGTATCTTGCGCAGCCCACGGACACCCAGTACAAGGCCGTGGAGCGGGCGCTGAACGGGCCGTACGTGCTGCCTGAGGACGTGGTTTTTTACGCGAAATTTGCCGTGAACAAGAAGATTTGGGGGACGATCGGTTCTCACATCTTCTGCTACAGCTACTAAGGAGGTGTTCCATGGCTCTTTATGCCATCGGCGACCTGCATCTGTGCCTGGGCGCGCCGAAGCCCATGGACATTTTCGGCGGCGCTTGGGTTGGTTACATGGACAAGCTCAAAGACGGCCTGTCCGTCATCCGGCCGGAGGATACCACGGTTTTGCTGGGGGATTTGAGCTGGGCGCTGGATTTGTCCGGCGCGAAAGCGGATTTTGCCTGGATCAACGCCATCCCCGGACGGAAGATCATTCTCAAGGGGAACCACGACTACTGGTGGAGCACGGCGGCGAAATTTCGGAAGTTCTGTGAGGAAAACGGCTTTGAAAATCTGAATCTTCTGAACAACAACTGCTACGAATACGAAGGCGTTGCCATCTGCGGTACCCGGGGGTGGTTTTACGAGGAAGAACGCTCCGGCGAACATGACGAAAAGGTGTTCAAACGGGAGCTGCTGCGGCTGGAAGCCTCACTGAAGGCGGCGGGGGACATGCGGAAGATGGTGTTTCTCCACTATCCGCCCCGATATCGGGGATATGAATGCCCGGAAATTTTGCGGCTTCTGGCGCAATACGGCGTCAGCCGCTGTTTTTACGGCCATCTGCACGGAGGAAGTCACGCCCTTGCCATGGAAGGGCTGTGGGACGGGGTGGATTTTCGGCTGGTCGCGGCGGATTATACCGGTTTCCGGCCTTACAAGGTCATTCCGTAGCGCAATTATTCAAAACTTTTTTCATAAAAGTGTGGACATTTCCGTCTTTTTCTGATAGAATATATCGGCTGTACAATTATAAATAAATGGTCTCGGTCACGGGAACCAATTAGGAGGATTACTTACAATGAACGTTAAGAGCATCGAAAGAAAAGGCAACGAGGCTACCGTCGTTGTCGAAATCGACAAGGAACTGATGGAGTCCGGCGTCAACAAGGCTTACATGAAGGCTCGCAAGAGCATTCAGCTCCCCGGTTTCCGTAAGGGCAAGGCTCCCAGAAAGATGATTGAGGCCATGTATGGCGCCCACGTTTTCTACGAAGACGGTCTGGATGAGATTTTCCCCGAGATTTATGATTTCGCCATTGCCAAGCAGGATTTCAAGGCCATCGGCCGGCCCAACCTGACCGACATGCAGATCGGCGACGACAATATCGTTACCCTGACCCTGACCACCGAGGTCTACCCCGAGGTCACGCTGGGGCAGTACAAGGGTCTGGAAGTGGAGAAGGAGGAGGTTAACGTCACCGACGAGCAGGTGCAGGCCGAGCTGGATCGGATGGCGCAGAACGTCGCCTCCACCGAGACCGTGGAGCGTCCCGCCAAGATGGGCGACACCGCCAACATCGACTTCGAGGGCTTCGATAATGGTGTACCCTTCGAGGGCGGCAAGGGCGACAACTTTGACCTGAAGCTGGGTTCCGGTCAGTTCGTTCCCGGCTTTGAGGAGCAGATCGTCGGCATGAGCGCCGGTGAGGAGAAGGACATCGACATCACCTTCCCCGAGGACTACCACAAGGAACTGGCCGGTAAGGCCGTCGTGTTCCACGTCAAGCTGAACAAGGTCACCGAGACCATGGTTCCCGAGCAGGACGACGAGTTTGCCAAGGACGTTTCCGAGTTCGACACCCTGGACGAGCTGAAGGCCGACATCCGCGCCAAGGCTCTGGAAAAGGCCCAGAAGCAGGCCGACAGCGCCTTTGAGCAGGCCGCTGTGGACAAGGCCGCCGAGAATACCACCGTGGACATGCCCAAGGCGCTGGTGGAGAACGAGCTGGACATTCAGATGGAGCGCTTCGGCTATCAGCTGCAAATGAGCGGCTACTCCATGGAGCAGTACGCCAAGATGATGGGCGGCGACGTCAGCACCATGCGCAACGCCTTCCGTCCCGCCGCTGAGAAGCAGGCGAAGATTTCCGTCACCCTGGAGAAGATCGCCGAGGTGGAGGGCATCACCGCTTCCGACGAGGACATCGAGGCGGAGTTCAAGTCCCTGGCCGAGCAGTACGAGCTGGAAGTGGACAAGGTCAAGGAAATGGTTCCCATGGACGAGCTGACCGGCAGCATCAAGACCCGCAAGGCGATCAAGGTCATCGTGGACAGCGCCGTCCCCGTAGCCCCCAAGGCCGAGGAGAAGACCGAAGAATAATCCTCATAAAGGAATAACCTTTCCCCGCGATGGTTAGAATGTTTCAAACCCCTGAAAGGAGACATTACCATGAGTTTAGTTCCCTATGTTGTTGAGCAGACCAGCCGCGGCGAGCGCAGCTATGACATTTTCTCCCGTCTGCTGAACGACCGTATCGTGTTCCTGTCCGAAGAAGTCAACGACACCACCGCAAGTCTGGTGGTTGCCCAGCTGCTGTACCTGGAAGCCCAGGATCCGGATAAGGACATTCAGTTCTATATCAACAGCCCCGGCGGCAGCGTCACCGCAGGTATGGCCATCTACGACACCATGCAGTACATTAAGTGCGATGTCGCGACCATCTGCGTCGGCCTGGCGGCCTCCATGGGCGCGTTCCTTCTCAGCGCAGGCACCAAGGGCAAGCGTATGGCGCTGCCCAATTCCGAGATCATGATCCACCAGCCCTCCGCGGGTACCCAGGGTCAGATCACGGACATGGCCATCCACCTGAAGCGTCTGGAAACCGTCAAGGCGCGGATGAACCGCATTCTCTCCGAGAATACCGGACGCTCCATTGAGGAGGTCACCGCCGCCTGCGAGCGTGACAATTTCATGACCGCAGAGGAAGCCAAGGCCTTCGGCCTGATCGACCGGGTGCTTGACCACCATTAAAATTATCTAGAAACGAGGTACCGGTGTCATGGCAAAGAACACTGAGCAGCCGCCGATTCGATGCAGCTTCTGCGGGAAGCGGGAGAATCAGGTGTCACGGCTGATTGCCGGTCCTGGGGTGTATATCTGCAGCGACTGTGTGGCTGCCTGCAGCGATCTTCTGCGGCAGGAAATAGATACGGGCAGCGGCCTGAACGCCCCCGACAAGCTGCCCACACCCGTAGAGATCAAGTCCTTCATGGACAATTACATCGTGGGGCAGGACGAGGCGAAGGTCGCCCTGTCCGTCGCGGTGTACAACCACTATAAGCGCATTTATTTCGGCGCGGATTCCGATGTGGAGCTTCAGAAGAGCAACATTCTGCTCATCGGGCCAACGGGCAGCGGCAAGACCCTCTTTGCCCAGACGCTGGCGAAAATTCTGAACGTTCCCTTTGCCATCGCGGACGCCACCACCCTGACCGAGGCAGGATATGTGGGCGACGATGTGGAAAATATTCTGCTTCGTCTGCTCCAGGCCGCCGATTTTGACGTGGAGCTGGCGGAACGGGGCATTATCTACATCGACGAAATGGACAAAATCGCCCGTAAGAGCGAAAACACCTCCATTACCCGGGACGTTTCCGGCGAGGGCGTGCAGCAGGCGCTTCTGAAAATTCTGGAAGGCACCGTTGCCAACGTTCCGCCCCAGGGCGGCCGGAAGCATCCCCAGCAGGAAATGATTCAGGTGGACACCACCAACATCCTCTTTATCTGCGGCGGCGCGTTTGACGGTCTGGACAAGATCATCGAGAAGCGCACCGACAAGAGCGCCATCGGCTTTGATTCCCCCGTACAGAGCAAGAGCAAGCGGGACGTGGGTACATTGTTCACCCAGGTGGAACCCCATGATCTGTTGAAATTCGGAATTATCCCCGAGCTTGTGGGACGTATGCCGGTGATCACCACTCTGCGCAGTCTGTCCCGGGACGATCTGGTTCGGATTCTTGTGGAGCCGAAAAACGCCCTGACGAAGCAGTATCAGAAACTGCTGGAAATGGACGGCGTGGCGCTGGAAATTCAGCCGGAAGCCCTTCAGGCCATTGCCCAGAAGGCGCTAGACCGTCAGATCGGCGCAAGAGGACTCCGGGCGATCATGGAGAAGATCATGACAAAGATCATGTTCCTGATCCCCTCCGATCTGTCCATTCAGAAGATCATCATCACCCCTGAAGCCGTCGAGGGCGCCGACCCCGGCATCATACGGGACACCGCCCATCCCCGGGAAAAAATCTCCGGGCGCAAATAATATCTCTATTCTTCCAAGGGGGTAGTTTTTCTACCCCCTTTTTTCAAAAAGGAGGGAAGAACTTTGACTGAAACCATTTTTGCAGGGAAAATGCCCATCCTTGCCTTGCGGGGACTGTGCGTTTTCCCCGAACAGACCGTTCATTTTGAAGTCGGCCGCGGTAAGTCCATTAAGGCGCTGGAAGCGGCCATGCAGGGCGACCAGAATTTGCTGCTGATCCCCCAGAAGGATTTGCTGGTGGACGACCCGACGCTGAAAGACCTGTATGCTGTCGGCTGCATTGCCAAGGTCAAGCAGGTGCTGAAAACTCAGGGGGAGAATCTGCGGATTCTGGTCACCGGCATCAGCCGTGGCAGGATCACCGAGCTTTCCCAGAGCGAGCCGTACCTTTCCGGTATTGTGGAGTCGATGAGCGCGGAGGAACCGGCAGACACCATTCGCGCCCGCGCGCTGCGCCGGGAGGCCAATTCCCTGTACGGCGTGTATCTGGAGCTGTGTGAGCATCCCGCTCAGACCGTTCAGCTGCGGATGCTGGCCAGCGAGAGCAGCGGCTTCATTGCCGACTCCATCGCCCAGAATTCCGGCATCGACTTCCCGGACAAGGCGAAAATGCTCTGCCAGCTGAACAGCGTCCGCCGGTTGGAGACCGCCGTCCAGCTTCTGCGCCGGGAGGTGGAGATGCTCCGGCTGGAAGGGGATATCCAGGAGAAGACCCGCGCCGCCATCGACCAGAACCAGAAGGACTACTTCCTGCGCGAGCAGATAAAGGCCATCCGGGAGGAGCTGGGGGAAGAGGACGACGAGGACGAATTTGACACCTATGCCCAGAGCATTCGGAATCTCCACCTGGAAGAGGATACGGAGAAGAAGCTCCTGAAGGACGTGGAGCGGCTGAAAAAGCAGCCCTTCGGTTCTTCTGAAGGAGCGGTGCTGCGGAATTATCTGGACACCGTGCTGGAGCTGCCCTGGAACGTCAAGACCAAGGAGCGGGTGGACGTGGCCGCTGCCCGGAAAATTCTGGAGCATGACCATTTCGGACTGGAAAAGGTGAAGGAGCGAATCTTAGAAACCATCGCCGTCCGGGAAATGGCGCCCCAGATGCCGCCCCAGATTCTGTGCCTGGTGGGGCCTCCCGGCGTGGGTAAGACCTCCATTTCCTATTCCATCGCCCGGAGTCTGAACCGGAAAATGGCGCGAATTTCCCTGGGCGGCATTCACGATGAGGCGGATATCCGGGGACACCGGAAGACCTACGTCGGCGCGATGCCCGGTCGTATCATGACCGCCATGACCCAGGCAGGCAGCTGCAATCCCGTGCTGCTGCTGGACGAGATCGACAAATTGGGTTCCGATTACCGCGGCGACCCCAGCGCCGCCCTTCTGGAAGTGCTGGACGCGGAGCAGAACCACGACTATCGGGATCATTATCTGGAAATCCCCTTTGATTTGTCCGACGTGCTGTTTATCACCACGGCAAACACCCTGGACACCGTGCCCCGGCCGCTGCTGGACCGTATGGAGATCATCGAGCTTGGCTCCTACACGGATGAAGAAAAGTTCATGATCGCCAAGAACCACCTGATCCCCAAGCAGCTGAAAAAGCACGGCCTGAAAAAGGCGCAGCTCCGCATCACCGACGACGCCATCCGGGAGACGATCTCCTGCTACACTCGGGAATCCGGCGTGCGAAATCTGGAGCGCTGCTTCGGCGAGATCTGCCGAAAGGCGGATATGGAGATTCTTTCTCAGGAAACGCCGAAGAAGATCACCGTCACCGGCAGCAATCTGGAAAACTATCTGGGCGTGCGCAAGTTCCTGCCAGACCGGCTTCCCTGCACCGATCAGGTGGGGCTGGTCACAGGGCTTGCCTGGACAAGCGTCGGCGGTGAAACGCTGGAAGTAGAGGTCAACGTCATGGACGGCTCCGGCAAGCTGGAGCTGACCGGAAACCTGGGCGATGTGATGAAGGAATCCGCCCATGCGGCGCTGAGCTATATCCGCGCCAACGCCCAGAAGCTGGGCGTCGCCCCGGACTTCTACAAGACCAAGGACATTCACGTTCATTTCCCGGAGGGGGCGGTTCCCAAGGACGGCCCCTCTGCGGGCGTCACCGTCTGTACGGCCATTGTCTCCGCCCTGACGGGGGTCAGCGTGCGGCGGGATATCGCTATGACCGGCGAAATTTCCCTTCGGGGACGGGTCATGCGCATCGGCGGACTGCGGGAGAAGACCATGGCGGCTCTGCGCCACGGCGTGCGCACCGTCATTATCCCCAAGGACAACGAGCGGGATTTGGAGGAAATCGACCAGACCGTCCGGCGTCAGCTGAATTTCATCAGCGCACAGACCATGGACACGGTGCTTTCCGCCGCGCTGAACCGGCCCACTGAGGTCAGCCCAACCATTCTGACGGAGCTTCCCGGTGATGTGCGCACCAGGGTGCAAAAGCCCGGTCTGCGCCAGTAACGGAGGAAGAATTGTGAACTTTCAGAATGTGGAATTTCTGATTTCCGCCGCATCCAAGGAGAATTTTCCCACAAAACGGCTTCCGGAAATTGCCTTTGCCGGGAAGTCCAACGTGGGAAAATCCTCGGTGATCAACCGCCTTTTGCAGCGGAAAAACTTTGCGCGGGTAGGGGATAAGCCGGGAAAAACCGTCCATGTGAATTACTTCACCCTGGACGGCGTCTGCTATCTGGTTGACCTGCCCGGATACGGCTTTGCAAAGGTTTCCGCCGGCGAGAAGGAACGCTGGGGGCGGCTGATGGAGGATTATTTCGCAGCGAACCGCATCGATTTAGGCGTGCTGATTGTGGACTACCGCCATCCGCCCACCAACAACGATATCACCATGGCGCGGTGGTTCTTAGATTCCGGGTGCCCCTTTGTGGTCGTTGCCAACAAGATGGACAAGCTGAAAAAAAGCGAGCTGGAACCGAACCTAAAGGTCATTCGGGAGGATTTGGCGCTTCCGGAGAGCTGCCCGGTGATTCCGTTCTCTGCGGAGAAGGGGAACGGCCGGGACGAGCTGGTGAAGTACATTCTTGCCGCTGTAAAAAAATAAAAGACGCAGGAGCGACCAATCGTGGACGCTCCTGCGTTTTGCTATTCTGTGGGGGTTTTCTTGAGGAAACGGACGATGAACGGGATGCTGATGATCCCGGCCAGCACGTCCGCCGCAGGCTGGGCGATCTGAACTCCGGGCAGCCCCAGCAAGGGAACCCCGATCAGCAGCATGGGAATGGTGACCGCGCCGGAACGAATCAGGGACAGAACCGAGGAAATCGTGGGCTGCTGGATGCTCTGATAAAGCATGTTCACCGGCACGGAGAAGGGGGCAAACAGCATTCCGATCGCCGTATACCGCAGCGCGGTGGAGCCGATGGCAATGACCGCCTCGCTTTTCTGGAAAATCCCGATGATGCCCTCGGCGCAGATCATGCTGAGAACGGCAAAGCTGCCGATGAAGACCAGTCCGAAGCACATGGTGAACGCCAGACCCTTTTTCACCCGGTCATATTTTCTGGCCTGATAATTGAAGGCCGCCACCGGCTGGAAGCCCTGGCCGATGCCGAGACCGACGCAGATCAGGAAATTGGAATACCGGTTGACCACGCTCATGGCGGCAATGGCCGCGTCGCCAAAGGGCTTTGTCATGTTGTTCAGCAGCCCCATGGTCACGGAGGTCAGCCCCTGACGGATGAGGGAGGGCAGACCCACCCGGCAAATGGAAAGATAGGTCTTGAATTTCCGGCTGACGGCGCGGAAGCGGATGGTGCTTTGCGCCATTTTCAGGTACATGATCAGAAGAATTGTAAAGCTCACCAGCTGGGAAGCGGCGGTGGCAAGTCCCGCGCCGTAGACGCCCTTGCCCAGCTTCATGACCAGAATGTAGTCCCCCAGAATGTTCAGAAGACCACCGGCGGTCAGGCCGAACATGGCATAAAAGGCCTTGCCCTCATAGCGCAGACAGTTGTTGAGAATCAGGGAGCAGATGATCATTGGCGCGGCCAGAAATACCCAGAAGCCATAGTCCATGGCATAGGGGGCGATGGTGTCGGTGCTGCCGAGAAAATGTACCAGCGGCTTGAGAAATGAAAGGCCAGACACGCTGATTATCACCCCCAGACCAATGCCGGTGAAAAAGGAAGTGGAGACGTACATGGTGGCCTCGTCGGTATTCTTGTCCGCCAGCGCCCGGGAAACGTAGGTGCCGGCGCCATGGCCGAGCATGAAGGCCAGACCCTGCATGATGGCCTGGACGGTGAAGAGTATGCCCGTCGCGGCCTGAGCACTTTCCCCCAGAGTGCCGACAAAGTAGGTGTCCGCCATGTTATAGATGCTGGTGATAAGCATGGAAATAATGGTAGGGATACCGAGATTCAGAATCAGCCGGGAAACCGGGGTTTCCGTCATTTTTTTGTAATGCGCCTCCGAACTGGTCAAGAGATAGCCTTCTTTCTGCTTTTTTTATATTATAACACGGATTTTTTGCCGATTCAATGGCATTATATTTTGATTATGTGCAAAAACCGGCACAGACTGGTTCTTTGGTGGTCGTAAAACAGTAAATGGAGCGTATCGGTACAGCCCCTTGGCTCTCCCTCTGGGAGAGCTGTCACCGAAGGTGACTGAGAGGGCTTTGCCTAGTTTCCCCTCTCCGTCTTCGCTTCGCTCAGCCACCTCTCCCAAAGGGAGAGGCAAGGGGGGCTTATACAAGAACAGGCACAGCGGATCATCCCGCTGTGCCTGTTAACTGTCTAATGCGCCGCGCCCACTCAGCCCGTGCCGTTTGTCAATTACTGGTTAGCCTTGGCGGCCTTCAGCGCCTGTGCCAGCTGATCGGGGCAGGAGGTGGACTTCATGCCGCACTTGACGCCCTCAACCCGGGCGATGACGTCGTCAACGTCCATTCCTTCCACCAGCTTGCCGATGCCCTTCAGGTTGCCGTTGCAGCCGCCGATAAACTGAACATTCTTGACCTTGTTGTCCTCAATGTCGAAGAAAATCTTCTGAGAACAGGTGCCTTTTGTCTTGTATTCGTACATATGGATTTCCTTTCTATACAATAATATCTGTCAGTTCAGCGTCAACCAGCTCCGCGAGGGGCTGGGGCGGAACGATCATCTGGTGTCCTCTGGCGCCGGCGGAGACGGCGATCTCGTCCCACAGCGTGCAGGTTTCGTCAATAAAGGTTGGGTAGTGCTTCTTCATCCCCACGGGACTGCATCCGCCGCGGATATAGCCGGTCAGACCGAGAAGCTCCTTGACGGCCACCAGCTCCATGTTTTTGTCCCCGGCGGCTTTGGCGGCCTTTTTCAGATCCAGCTCACAGCAGACGGGAATGCAGAACACGTTGATGCCCGTCTTTTCGCCCCGGGCGACCAGCGTCTTGAAAACCTGCTCCTCCGGCATTCCGATGGCCTGTGCGGCATGGCCGCCGCTTAAATCCTGTTCGTCGAATTCGTAAAACGCTTCACGACAGGGAATCCCCACCTGCTGAACCAGACGGACTGCGTTCGTTTTTGTAGCCATATCATCACCGCTCCTCATTATACGACAAACCGCGGCCGCTTTCAAGTGTGAATTTCGAAAAAGCGGGTATCCTATGGGAGACGGGAGGTTAGGTTATGAGCGAAAACAAGGACGCGGAAATGAAAAAACAGGAGCGGGAGCAGATCGTGGAGCTTGGCTCGGACATTACGAAATCCAGCAAGGGAAGCATCTACACCCTCACCATCATCGGTCAGGTGGAGGGGCATATGATCGCCCCGGAAACGGTGAAAACCACCAAATATGAGCATGTCCTGCCCCTGCTGGCCGGGATCGAGGAAAGCGACGATGTGGACGGCCTGCTGCTGCTTCTGAACACGGTGGGCGGCGACATCGAGGCGGGGCTTGCCATTGCGGAGATGATTGCGGGGATGAAAAAGCCCACGGTTTCTCTGGTGCTGGGCGGCGGACATTCCATCGGCATTCCTCTGGCAGTATGCACGAAAAAGAGCTTTATTACCCCCACGGCCAGCATGACGGTGCATCCCGTTCGGATGACGGGACTGGTGGTGGGCGCGCCCCAGACTTTTCGGTATTTTCAACGGATTCAGGAGCAGATCGCGGATTTTGTCACCGCGAACTCCCGCATCAGCCGGGAAGATTTCGAGCATTATATGATGGCAACGGGAGAGATTGCCACGGATGTGGGAACCATTCTCTACGGCAAGGAGGCAGTGGCCTCCGGCCTGATCGACAAACTGGGCGGGCTGAACGACGCGCTGTCTACGCTCCACAGGATGATCGACAAACAGAAGAAGTAGCTTTCGCCCCGCAGACACAGCCGATTTAGGCTGTGTCTGCGGGAACAAAAAATAAGACTGGAAATTCTCTCTGAACTATGATATAATAAAATGAAAATTCTTGTTGTAGGAGGGGCAGACTTGGACTTAAACTGGTTTGAGAGTTTCTTATACGGCCTATTTTCCGGGCTTACGGATATTCTGCCCGTTTCCGCCGAAGCCCACCGCATTCTGATGCTGAAATGCTTTGGTATTCAGAGCCACACGGAGCTGATGAAGCTGTTCGCCCATCTCGGCGTGTTCGGCGCGATGTATTTCAGCTGCCGCAAGCAGATCGTCCGCATTCACCGGGCGCGGCGTCTGGCGCGGGTTCCCAAACGCCGCCGCCGTCGTCCGCTGGATACCCGGAGTCTGATGGATTTCAGCCTGCTCAGGACGATGCTGATTCCCGTGATTCTCGGATTTTTCCTGAACCGGTATACGGAGCCGCTGAAAGAGAAGCTGATCTGGATTGCCGCGCTGCTGTTCCTGAACGGCATTATCCTGTACATACCCCAATTTTTTTCCACCGGCAACCGGGACAGCCGGATGCTTTCTCGGGTCGAGGGACTTCTTGTGGGACTGGGCGGTGCGCTGGGGATTCTGCCGGGCATTTCCGCCGTGGGTTCCGCGCTGTCCGTTGCCAGTATCTGCGGCGTGGAGCGGAGCTACGGCCTGAACATGGCGCTGATGATGAACATGTTTATCCAGGTCGGCCTGATCGTGCTGGACGTGCTGGGGCTGATGTCGGTGGGGGCGGGAACGCTGTCGTTTCTGATTCTTGTCCGCTATCTGATGACCGCCGCCGTGGCCTTCGGCGCCGCTCTGCTGGGCGTGAAGCTCATGCGCCTGCTTGCCGCCAATAACGGCTATACACTGCCGGCAATTTATTGCTGGGGCGTGGCGATGTTCACCTTTATTCTGAATCTGATGGCTTAAGGGGGAGGAAATTATGGCTGAGAAGAAAACGGCCAGTCGGGCCGAGCAGGCGGTTTCGGGCGCGAAGAAGAAAACGGCATCCGGTTCCGCTTCCAAATCTTCCGGGAAAAAGAGTACGCCTGCCAAGAGCGCCAAGTACAAGACGGAATATGAACCCGCCGTCCCGCCGCATTTTCTCATTGCGGCGGTCAGTATTCTGCTGTTTGCGCTGTTTGTGGTCATCAGCGTGAACCCGGACGGTGCGCTGCTGAAAATCATTCAGTCCGTGGTGCTGGGGCTGGTGGGACAGGCCGGATTTTATTTTGCCATTCCGGGACTTTTATATCTGTTTGTCATCCACACCTTTGGGCGGAAAAACGCACCGACTATGCGAAGCGTCTGCACATTGATCTTCGTGTTTCTGTGCGGGTGCATTTATCACCTTGCCGTGCAGGAACAGGCGCTGTCCACGGGCTTTGCCCTGATCGCCGACCTGTACACCGGCGGCGCAGCGGGAAGTACCGGCGGCGTTCTTTGCGGCGGCGCGGCCATGCTGCTGCGCTGGCTCTGCGGCAATACGCTGTCCTTTGTTTTCTGCGTGGTTTTCGCGGTTCTGACGCTGCTGGGGGCAATGAATATCACCATTCCCAGCATTATCAGAGCCATTGCCAACCGCCCCAAGGACGATTATGCGGAGGAAGAGGACTACATAGACCCGGCGACGGCTGTAGTCAACAACATTGCGAACAAGCAGATCGCCCGCAAGCGTCAGCGCCGGGAACAGCAGCAGACGCAGCGGGCAGGGGAGAATGTCCCGGGGGAAACGGTGCCGGAGACACCCCCGCAGCTTCCGCCGGAAAAGCAGCCCCACCCTGCCCCGAAGCAGGAAAACCCCCGCGTTCCTTCGTCCCAGGATGAAGTCAAGCAGGTTCCGGGGAAAGGCGCGGCGTTCATGGAGCGCATCGACGGAGACATCAGCGCGCCGCTGTCCGGCACGGCCGGATACGTGAAGGACGAAACGCCGCCGATTCCCGAACCGCTCCCGGCACGACCCGTTGCTGCCAAGCCCGTCCGGGTGGAAGGGGAGGACATCGGGGAAAAGCTGCCCAACAAAATGCCGGAATTTGTACCCAATGCACCCATTCCCCCCGCGCCAAAGCTGGACGAAGGGAAGGTAAAGCCGGCTTCGGAGGCAAAGTCCGGGAAGGTCACAACCAAGGAAGCCGCCCAATCCGCCCGGCAGGTCGCCGCGGAAATCGCCCAGACCCAGGCGGTGCAGCAGCCGGATTACTGCTTCCCGCCGCTGGATCTGCTGAAGCGCCCGGTACGCGCCGGGACGGACGGCACGGAGGAAATGCGGGAAAATTCCCGCCGTCTCAACGAAACCCTCGCCAGCTTCAATATTGACGCCCATATCATCAATGTTACCCGTGGCCCCAGCGTCACCCGTTATGAGGTGGAGCTGGACAAGGGCGTCCGGCTGAGTAAGGTCACCGGCTGCGCCGACGATATTGCCCTGAGCCTGGGCGCGTCCGGCGTCCGAATCGCCGCCGTCCCCGGGAAAATCTCCGTGGTGGGCATCGAGGTGCCGAACCGCGCGGTCACGACGGTCTCCCTGCGGGAGGTCATTGATTCTCCCGAATTTGCCAAGGCGAAGTCCAAGACCTCCGTCGCATTGGGCAAGAGCATTGACGGAAGCTGCATTGTAGGCAACATTGCCAGAATGCCCCACCTGCTGATTGCCGGTACCACCGGTTCCGGTAAATCCGTGTGCATGAATTCCATCATCATTAGCCTACTGTACAAGGCAGGCCCCGACGATGTGAAGCTTATCATGGTTGACCCAAAGATGGTGGAGCTGGGCATTTACAATGGCATTCCCCATCTGCTGATTCCCGTGGTCACGGACCCCAAGAAGGCTGCAGGCAGTCTGCAATGGGCGGTGACAGAAATGCTTCGCCGCTACAGAATGATGTCCGACATGGGCGTCCGGGATCTGGAATCCTACAACAGCATCGTGACCTCCGAGGAGGACGGCCAGAAGCTGCCCCAGGTGGTCATTATCATCGACGAGCTGGCGGATTTGATGATGGTCGCCGCCAAAGAGGTGGAAGACTCCATCTGCCGCATTGCGCAGATGGGTCGTGCCGCCGGTATGCACCTGATCATTGCCACCCAGCGACCTTCTGCCAACGTCATCACCGGCCTGATGAAGGCGAATATCCCGTCCCGAATCGCGTTCTCCGTGGCCTCCGCCATGGAATCCCGCATCATTCTGGACACCATGGGCGCGGAAAAGCTGGTGGGCAAGGGCGATATGCTGTATGCCCCCATCGGCTGCGGCAAGCCGCTCCGGGTGCAGGGCTGCTTTGTCACTGACACCGAGGTCGAGGCCGTGGCCGGGTATGTCAAGGACAACTACACGGCGGAATACAGCCAGCAGGTGCTGGACGAGATCGAGAAAAAAGCCCAGCAGACCGGCAAAAAGCCGGCGAGTGTCTCCGACCCCGATCCCACCGACGAGGAGCTGGAGGGGGACGAAATGCTGCCCGCCGCTGTGGACGTGATTCTGGAGACCGGACAGGCTTCCGTCTCCATGCTCCAGCGCCGCCTGAAGCTGGGCTATGCCCGCGCGGCGCGAATTGTGGACGAGATGGAGGAAAAGGGCATTGTCGGCCCCTTCCAGGGTTCCAAGCCGAGAGCCATTCTGATCACGAAGGAGCAATGGGTGGCCAAGAAGGGCGGCCAGACGGAACAGATGGGCTTTGACGATCTGGATTCTGCGCCGGATGAACTGATGTAATGATTTAAAACGCCCGGACGTTTTCGTCCGGGCGTTTGGACTGCACCCCCTTGCCTCTCCCACTGGGAGAGGTGGCTGAGCGAAGCGAAGACGGAGAGGGGAAACCAGGGTGCAATACCCTCTCAGTCACCTTCGGTGACAGCTCTCCCAGAGGGAGAGCCAAGGGGGTGTACGTATTTTGATACAAGAAATGGAGCGTACGGTACGGATGCAAAACTTTTTTACGGAGCCAGCCGGACTGCCGCGTCCAGAATGGCGTTTGCGGCACTTTCCTTGGATTGCAGCGGAAGTTCGGCGGTTTTGTTCCGGGTGATGATCGTGATTACATTCGTGTCAACGCCGAAGCCCGCGCCGGACTGCTTGAGATTGTTGGCGCAGATCATATCCACGTTCTTCTTCGTGAGCTTTTCCCGGCTGTTTTCCACCATGTTCTGGGTCTCCATAGAGAAGCCGCAAATAACCTGCCCGGGAAGACGGTGTTCACCCAGGTATTTCAGAATGTCCCGGGTGCGTTTCAGTGGGATGGACATGTCCCCTTCTGACTTTTTGACCTTGTTGTCGCTGTAATTTGCCGGGGTGTAGTCCGCCACCGCCGCCGCTTTGAAAATAAAGTCGGATTTTGGGGCGTTGGCGGCAACGGCTTCAAACATATCCTGAGCGGAAACGACGGGAACTACGGTCACAAAGGGCGGGGGGGCGATGGCCGTGGGGCCGGAAACCAGAGTCACGTCCGCGCCCCGGAGCATGGCCATTCTGGCGATGGCGTAGCCCATTTTGCCGGTGGAATGGTTGGTCAGATACCGGACGGGATCGATGGCTTCCTGGGTCGGCCCGGCGGTGACGAGCACCTTTTTTCCCGCCAGATCGTGGGGGAAGGCCAACTGACGCAGGATATATTGCAGAATTTCCTCCGGCTCCGGCAGCTTGCCCTTGCCCACGGCGCCGCAGGCAAGACGCCCGCTGGCAGGCTCGATGACCTCCCAGCCGTAGTGGCGCAGAAGCGCCAGATTGTCCTGGGTCACGGGATTTTCATACATATTGGTATTCATGGCGGGGGCAATGAGCTTGGGACAGCGGCAGGCGAGAATGGTTGTGGTGAGCATATCGTCTGCCAGCCCGTGGGCGAGCTTCGCGCATACGTTGGCCGTAGCCGGGGCGACGATCACCAGGTCAGTCCGTTCCGCCAGGGCAATATGCTCCACTTGATGGGAGAAATTCCGGTCGAAGGTGCTCACCATCGTCCGGCGGCCGGTGAGCTGCTCGAAGGTCAGGGGCGTGACGAATTGGGTGGCGTTTTCGGTCATAACGACCTCCACCGCGGCGTGCTGCTTGACAAGGGCGGAGGCCAGAGCGGCGGCCTTATAAGCGGCAATTCCGCCGGTGACGCCCAGAAGGACGGTTTTTCCTTTCAGCATAGGGAACCCTCCAGAATCGAAAATTGCTTACCTTCATTATATCCCGATTTTGAATTGCTGTAAAGATGATTTTTTTCTTGTATTTTCCGCTGTACCCTGCTATAATACCCCCGGAGTGAAAACTCCAAAATATGCGCTGTATCCTCAAGGGAGGAACGGCAGCAGGAGGTAATTTCATATGGAAAAAAGAAAAATGAACACCCGGTACATGGCGACTCTCGCTATGCTCTGCGGTGTTCTGCTGGTCATGGGCGTATCCGGAATCGGATTTATTCCCTTGCCGGTGATCAAGGCGACGACCATGCACATCCCGGTCATTCTGGGCGCGGTTTTGCTCGGCCCCGGCGCGGGTGCTGTCCTGGGAGGTGTGTTCGGACTGTGTTCCATTTGGGTCAATACCACCAGTCCCGGACTGCTGGCCTTTGCGTTTTCGCCCTTTATGACCACGGAGGGACTGCCCGGCGTGCTGAAAAGCCTGTGGATCGCCCTGGGGTGTCGGATTTTGTTCGGCGCCATTGCGGGATGGCTGTGGAAGCTTTTTAAGAAGCTTACGAAGCAGGATTATGTGGCGCTGCCCCTGACTGCGGCTGTTTCTACAATTTGCCACACCATCCTCGTCATGGGCAGCATTTATGTGCTGCTTGCCCAGCAGTATGCGCAGGCGAAGAACGTGGCCATTACCGCCGTCTTTGGGCTGGTGATGGGTACGGTCACGGCGTCCGGAATCCCGGAGGCCATCATTGCCGCCATTCTGGTGACCGTCATCGGAAAGGCGCTGCTGCACCTTTCGGAACGGATGAAAAAACGTTAAGGAGAGATCGTTATGCTGCTTGCCATTGACATCGGCAATACCAATCTGGTCATCGGCTGTATTGAAAATGACAAAATTCTGTTCAAAGCCCGCATTGCCACCGATGCCATCCGCACCTCCGACCAGTACGGCGTGGAGATCAAAAACATGATGGAAGCCTTCGGCGTGCAAGTGAAGGATATCGACGATTGCATCATTTCCTCCGTCGTGCCGCCGGTGTTCAATTCGGTCAAAACCGGTGTCATCAAGGTCATCCGGAAGCAGCCCATGGTGGTCGGCCCGGGGCTGAAAACCGGGCTGAACATCCACATGGACGTTCCCAGCCAGGTGGGCAGCGACCGCATTGTCATCGCCGTGGCCGCCCTTGCCGAGTACGAAGCCCCCATGATTCTGATGGATCTGGGTACGGCTACCACCATCGAGGTGGTGGAGCCGAACAATATGTATCTGGGCGGCATCATTTTTCCGGGCGTTCGGGTCTCGCTGGACGCGCTGACCAGCCGCACCGCGCAGCTTCCCGGCATCAGTCTGGACAAGCCGAAGCACGTCATCGGCAAGAACACCGTGGACTGTATGCGCAGCGGCATGATGTATGGCACCGCCGCGATGCTGGACGGGCTGGTGGAGCGAATCGAAGCGGAGCTGGGACACAAGTCCACCCTCATTGCCACCGGCGGTCTTGCTCAGTTTATTACGCCGCTGTGCAAGCGGGAGATCATTCTGGAAAAAGACCTGCTTTTGAAGGGTCTGAACGTCATTTACAAGAAGAACAAGCGGTAACGGAAAGCCGGCAGCCCTGTGCTGTCGGCTTTTGCAATCGAAAATCCTTTCTGCGGCGGGGTGCTAATATTGCGCCCCGCCGCATAGTCTTTGGCAGGAGTGATGCAAATGATGTGCGCATGGAAACAGCTGCTGTCCGTCTTACCGCCAAGACTTCGGCCGGAGGTGGACAGGTTGGGAAAAAATGCTATGCAGGAGCTGCGGTTTCGCTTAGGAATGCCGCCGGAGCTGGTTTTGAGCGGGGAAAGCCGCTGGCTTGGGTGCTGCGTCAGCCGGGAAGACCTGAATTACTGCATCAACGCCGCGAGCCGCTATTCTCCCTGGGCGGCGGCAACGACCGCGCAGGGCTATCTCACCGCCCCCGGCGGACACCGTATCGGCCTGTGCGGCGAGGTGGTCTGCAAGGATGGGGTCGTAACAGGCATTCGGGAGATCAGCTCTCTGTGCATCCGTGTGGCCAGAGACTTTCCGGGGATCGCCAAGCGGGCGGCGGACGCTCCCGGCTCCATTCTGATTCTGGGCGCGCCCGGGTGGGGAAAGACCACCCTACTGCGGGATCTGATCCGGCAGATCGGAGAAAAGCAATGCGTCAGCGTGGTGGACGAGCGAGGGGAGCTGTTCCCGGAGGGGCTGGAACGGGGGAAGAAGACGGACGTCCTCACCGGCTGCCCCAAGTCCCCGGGAATCGATATGGTGCTCAGAACCATGGGGCCGGACTGCGTCGCCGTGGACGAGATCACGGCGGAGGCGGACGCCCGGGCGCTTCTCCGGGCGGCAAACTGCGGCGTGCGGCTGTTGGCAACCGCCCATGGGATGTCGGCGGCGGATTTGCGGCGCAGGTCAGTTTACCGACCGCTGGCGGAAAGCGGCGTTTTCCAGACGCTTCTGATTTTGCGGCAGGACAAGTCCTTCCGGGCGGAGAGGGCGGCGTTATGAGCTACAGATGGTTTGGCGCGGCGCTGGTCATCGCGGGCTGCGGCGGATTTGGATTTTCCATTGCCTCCGGGTATAAGCGGGAGGAAGGAATCCTCCGGCAGCTGCTCAGGGCGCTGAACTCCATGGAGTGGGAGCTTCAGTACCGCCTTACGCCTCTTCCGGAGCTTTGCCGTCAGGCGGGAAAGGAAACGAGAGGAACGCTGCGGGAGGTGTTTTGCAATCTCGCGCGTGAGCTGGAATGGCAGACCGCCCCGGACGCGGCCAGCTGCATGACCGCCGCGCTGAAACGCAGTCACGAGCTGCCCCGGCGGATACGGGGAATCATGAAGCAGCTGGGGCATACCCTCGGCCGGTTCGACCTCCCGGGGCAGAAGCAGGGCTTGGAGGAAGTGCGGGAAGCCTGCCGTATGGAGCTGGAAGCCCTGGGGAAGAACCGGGAGATACGTCTTCGCAGTTACGGGACGCTGGGACTGTGCGCCGGCGCGGCGCTGGCCATTTTGTTTCTATGAGTATGGACATTGACCTGATTTTCAAAATCGCTGCCATTGGCATCATCGTATCCATTCTCAATCAGGTGCTTTCCCGTTCCGGCCGGGAGGAGCAGGCCACCATGACCAGTCTGGCGGGGCTGGTGGTCGTACTGATGATGCTGGCACAGAAAATCGCCGATCTTTTCGATCTGGTGAAGACCCTGTTTGAATTCTGATGAGCCTGTTCTGGAAGGCCGCAGCGGCGGTGCTGCTGGCGGTGGTGCTGGGGCTATCTCTGGGAAAGCAAAAGGATATTGGAGTTCTTCTGACCATGGCGGTGTGCTGCATGGTCGCCATGATCGCCATTTCCTACTTGGAGCCGGTGCTGGACTTCCTGCGTGAGCTGGAAACGCTGGGAGACCTGCAGGGGGACATGCTGGGCATTCTCTTAAAAGCGGTGGGCATCGGGCTGGTGTCGGAAATTGCGGGGCTGGTCTGCGCCGACGCGGGAAACGGCTCTCTGGGAAAAACGCTGCAAATGCTTGGCTCGGCGGTGATTTTATACTTGTCCCTTCCCATTTTCACCGCCATGCTGGAACTGATACGGGAGATTTTACGAGAATTATGAGCAAACTGATTTTGGCAGTGGCGTTGATTTTTGCCTTGGCAATACCTGCTTCCGCTGTGGAGTTTACGGCTCCCCAGGTGCCGGAGGGAGGGGCGGAGCTGATGCCGGAGGACACCGGCTCCTTTGCGGCCGGACTGACGGAGCTGCTTCGGGACGCGATTTGGCATCTTCGGCCGGATTTGAAAGAAGCCTCCAAGGTCAGCCTTGGGGTGATCGCGGCGGTGATGATGGTGTCACTGCTCCAATCCTTTTCCGGAAGCGTGAAGACCGTCGCAAACCTGGCGGGAGCCACGGCCATTGCGGCGGGGCTGCTGCTGAGCGCCAACTCCCTGATTCGCCTTGGGTCGCAGACCGTGACGGAGATCAGCGAGTACGGAAAGCTGCTGCTTCCTGTTATGACGGCAGCTATGGCGGCGCAGGGCGGGGCGGCGTCCTCCACGGCGCTGTACGCCGGGACGGCGATGTTCGACTCGGTGCTGAGCAGTCTGATCTCCCGGCTGCTCGGCCCGATGGTGTACCTGTTTCTGGCGCTGTCGGCGGCAAACGGCGCAATCGGGGAAAATATTCTGGGGAAATTGCGGGATTTGGTCAAAAATATCGTCAGCTGGAGCCTGAAAGCCATATTGACGGTGTTCACGACCTACATGACCGTCACCGGCGTGGTCAGCGGCACCACCGACGCGGCGGCGCTGAAGGCGACCAAGGTCACTATTTCCTCCGTGGTTCCCGTGGTGGGAGGGATCTTGTCCGACGCTTCGGAAGCGGTGTTGGTCAGCGCGGGACTGATGAAAAACGCGGCGGGAATCTACGGGATACTGGCGGTGCTGGCGGTGTTTCTAAGCCCGTTCCTGAAAATCGGCGTCCACTATCTGATACTGAAACTGACCGCCGCAGTATGCGGCATCTTCGGAGAAAAGGGACTGACGGAGCTGATCGGGGATTTTTCCACCGCCATGGGGCTGCTGCTTGCCATGACCGGCTCGGAGTGTCTGCTGCTGCTCATCAGCACGGTGTGTTTTCTGAAAGGAGTGGGATAATGGAGGCGCTTCGGCAATATGTTATTTCTGTGGTAGCCGCCGCCATGCTCTGCGGCATTGTGGTCAGGCTTTTTCCCAATGGAAGCGGCAAGCAGATGGGGAAGCTGATCTGCGGCCTGTTTCTGGCCTACACCGTCCTGAGTCCCATTTCCCGGGTGGATTTTTCCAATTTGCCGGATTTTTCCCTGGGGTACATGGGCGACGCGGAGGATGCCGCCGCCATGGGCGAAAATCTTGCCCGGGATTCCATGGCGGATATCATAAAGGAAGAAACGGAAGCATATATCTTGGACAAAGCCGCTGACCTCCATGCAAAACTGCACGTTGAGGTCACCGTCGGCGAAGACAATCTCCCGACGGCGGTCACGCTCTCCGGGGAGGCGTCCCCTTACGCCCGGCGGCAGATTCAGGCCATAATCGCAAACGATCTTGGCATTGCAAAGGAGAATCAGAAATGGATTGGGTAACGCTGAGAAGCAGGGGAAAGGAGCTGGTCAGGAAATACCGCTATGTCCTTTTGGTGGTGCTGGCAGGACTTTTCCTCATGGCGCTGCCCGACGGAAAGAACGCAAAAGCTGCACCGGAGCCCGCCGCTGCGGAGACGGAACCCCGGCAAGACCTGCAAACCGAGCTGGAAGAAATTCTCAGCCAGATACAGGGTGCGGGCAGGGTGCGGGTGCTTCTGACCCAGCGGGAAGGGGAGCGGACGGTGTACCAGACGGACGAGGATTCCGCATCCTCCGGCGTTCGGTCGAACACGGTTTTGCTAAATGGGTCTGACCGTTCTCAGACAGGCCTTGTGCGGCAGGTCAATCCCCCTACTTATCTCGGCGCGGTCATCGTATGCCAGGGGGCGGACAGCGCGTCCGTCCGGCTTGCCATCGTATCAGCGGTGGGCAGCGTCACCGGGCTGTCCACCGATAAAATAACCGTTTTGAAAATGAAATGAATGATTGGAGGCATTTTTATGAAAGTTTGGAAGAAGAATCTGGTTGCGGCGGCGATTTTGGTGACGGTATGCGCGGGCATTTACGTCAACTGGCGCTACACCGAGGATCAGGCGGCGGCAAATCTCACGGATACCCTGGACACGGAGAAGGTCATGTCCGATGACAATCTGGTGCTCAGCGAGGATATGGCGGCCATTTCCGCCGGGGAAGATGTGGCGACCACCTCCACCGACTACTTTGCTGCCGTCCGACTGTCCCGGCAGCAGGCGAGGGACAACGCCGTGAATCTTTTGCAGGAAGCCATGTCCTACAATGAAAGCTCCAAGGAGGCGGAGTCTGCGGTGGAGCTGGAGCAAATCGTGCAGACGGCGCTGAACGAAGCCCAGATCGAAAGCCTGGTCATTGCGAAGGGCTATGCCGACTGCGTGGCCTACATGTCCGGCGAGGGCATTTCCATTGCGGTGGCCTCTCCCGAGGGCGGCTTGCAGCGGGAGGACGTGGCCGTCATCGCGGACATCGTCATGGCACAGTCCGACTATTCTCTGAACGATATCCGCGTTGTGGAGGTACAGTGAGTTTAAGCCCCGGATGAAGGCCATCCGGGGCAATTTTGTAAATCCGTGCTTTGCATGCAGAAAATAGTTGTATTTTTCTGGATTTGTGGTACAATAAACAAAAGTGTGTCAAGCCCACGGGCGGGACAAACATTTAGGAGGTAAAACCTTATGGCTGAATATAAGCAGTACATCACTCAAATCCAGGAGAATGGCAGCGTCATGATCTCCGAAGACGTAGTAGCGACCATCGTCGCCCACGCGCTGTCCGAGGTGGAGGGCGTCGGCTCTCTGGGCGTCAAGCCCGGCGTCAGCATTGCAGACTTCACCAATAAGAAGAATTGGGGCAAGGGTCTGAAAATCCTGATTGCGGAGGACAACACCCTCACCATCGAGTGCGGCATCATGGTCTGCTACGGCTACAGCGTTGTGGACGTGGCGAAGGACGTGCAGGCGGCAGTGACCGCCAGCGTGGAGTCCATCACCGGCACGAAGGTCGAGAGTGTCTCCGTCAACGTCTGCGGCATCGTCCACAAGTAAGGTCGGACGGTATGAAAAGAGGCGACGCCAGAGAACTGGCAGTACATCTGATTTACGGTCGGGCGTTTACCGGCGAAGAGCCGGAGCAGGTGGTTTCCACCCGCCTGAACAAGGAATATTACGAAAAGCTGGCTGAAGAAAATGAGGTATATGCCCAGCGTCCTGACCGGTTCCAGCTGCGGTATATCGACTCGGTGGTCACCGGCGTTGCCAACCGGGAGGATGAGCTGGACGACGTGATCCGGCAGTTTTCCATCGGCTGGGACATCGGCCGCATTTCCAAGCTTGCCCGGTGCATTCTCCGGCTGGCGATTTACGAAATCCTATACGTGGACGACGTTCCCACCGGGGTTGCGGTCGCCGAAGCGGTGCGCATTGCGAAAAAATACGACGGCGACGATACCGGCGCGTTTATCAACGGCATTTTGGGCAGCTTTGTCCGCAGCCGGAACACGGAGGCGGCAGCCCCCCAAGAGGAAACCAAATGAGCGTCATCGGCATCGACACCAGCAATTACACCACCTCCATCGCCTTTTTTGACGGCGAGGGCGGCGAGAATTGCTCCCGCCTTCTGCCCGTCAGGCAGGGGGAACTGGGTCTGCGTCAGTCCGACGCGGTATTTGCCCATATCAAAAGCCTGCCAGAGCTTTCCGGCAGGCTGTTTTCCCATATTCGAAAGGATGCCATCACGGCTGTGGGTGTCAGCACCCGTCCCCGGGCGGTGGAAGGGAGCTATATGCCCTGCTTCATGGTGGGCTACTCCCACGCAAAGCTGTTGTCGGATGCGCTGGACGTTCCGCTGGTTGAAGCTTCTCACCAGCAGGGACATGTGGCCGCGTCATTGTGGAGCGCGGGACGGATGGATTTGCTGGAGAAAACCCACCTTGCATGGCATTTGTCCGGCGGCACCACGGAGCTGCTCCTGGTAGAGCCGGAGGGCAAGAATGTGAAGTGTACCCGCATCGGCGGCACCACGGACATTTCCGCCGGGCAGCTGATCGATCGGACGGGACAGCTTCTGGATTTGCCTTTCCCATCGGGGAAGCATCTGGACAGCCTCAGCCGGGAAGCGACGGGGAAGGACGTATTCCGGGTCAAGTGCAGGAACAGCGAATTTTCCCTTTCCGGCGTGCAGAACAAGGTGCAGCAGTTTTACGCCGCCTGCTGTAACCCCGCCGAGACTGCGGCCTACGCGCTGCGGTGTGTTGCTGGGGCGGTGTATCAGGCAACGGCGCAGGCGCTGGAAGCCTATCCGGGGCTGAGCGTGGTGTTTTCCGGGGGCGTCGCGTCCAATTCCATGCTCCGGGAGCTGACGGCGCCGCTGCATCCCGTTTTTGCACAGCCGCAGTTTTCCACGGACAACGCCATGGGCGTCGCCGTGCTGACAAAACGACTGACGGAGGAATAACATGGCTCAGAACGTTCTGTCCATTACCCAGTTAACCGAATACATCCGCGGACGGCTGGACGACGACCCCTTTCTGGGACAGGTGGCCGTCCGGGGCGAGATCAGCAATTATAAGGTCTACCCGTCGGGACACCATTATTTTACGCTCAAGGACGAAGGGGCGGCCTTGAAGTGCGTCATGTTCAAGGGCAATGCCATGCGTCTGCGATTCCGGCCGGATAACGGCATGAAGGTCATTGCCATGGGCAAGGTCACGGTCTATCCCAGAGACGGGGCGTATCAGCTGTACTGCGCCGCCATGGCTATGGACGGCGTGGGCGACTTGTACGCCGCCTTTGAGCAGCTGAAGAAAAAGCTGGCGGCGCAGGGGTTATTTGACCCCGCCCACAAAAAGCCGCTGCCAAAATGTCCCGGCACCATCGGCATCGTCACCAGCTCCGCCGGTGCGGCGGTGCATGATATGCTGCGCATTCTCAGAAAGCGGTATCCGCTGACGAAGGTGCGGCTCCTGCCCGTGCGGGTGCAGGGTGCGGAAGCGCCGGGGGAGATTGCCGCGGCCATCCGGTATGCCAACCGTTACAGGCTGGCCGACCTGCTGATCGTTGGCAGAGGCGGCGGCTCCATTGAGGATTTGTGGGCGTTCAACGACGAACTGGTCGCCCATGCCATTTATGAATCGGAGATTCCGGTGATCTCCGCCGTGGGACACGAGCCGGATGTGACCATTTCCGACTACGTGGCCGATCTTCGGGCGGCGACGCCATCCAACGCGGCGGAGCTTGCCGTGCCGGATCAGGACGCTTTGCGGCAGAATCTGGACGCCATGTCCAGTGCCATGGCTTCCGCACTGAGCCGCCAATTGAAGGCGGCGCGGCAGCATCTGAACGTACTGTCCCAGTCTCCCGCACTGCGAAGCCCCACGGGGTACATCGAGCAGCGGGAGAAAAGTCTGGAACTGCTGAAAAACCGCCTGATTGCGGCGCAGAACCAGAGCATCACCCGGAAAAATCAACGCTACATTGCCGCCGTCTCCAAGCTGGACGCCATGAGCCCCCTGAAAGTGCTCACCCGGGGCTACTCCATGGCGCAGACGGAAGCGGGGGAGGTGCTCCGCTCCGTCCGGCAGGTGGAGCTGGGAGAGCGGGTCAGTGTCCTGCTGAGCGACGGAAAACTGTCCGCAACCGTAATGGATAAAAAGGAGGAAGCGCGATGAATCCACAGAACAAAACCTTTGAGGAATCCATGGCACGTCTGGAGCAGATTGTCCGGGCCATGGAACGGGGAGACGTGGCTCTGGAGGAGTCCTTGAAGCTCTTTCAGGAGGGTACCGAGCTGGTACGAAGCTGCCAGAAGCTGCTGGACGACGCCCAGCTTCAGGTAAAGAAGATCATGACGGCTCCGGACGGCAGCCCCGTGGAGGAGGACTTCCAGGATGAGCCTTGACAGTAGGAACCGGGAATACCGGGAATATGTGGAAAGCTATCTGAAGGACTTCTATGCCCCCTTCCACGACGCGCCCCAGAAGGATCTCTACAAGGCCATGGAATACAGTCTGCTTGGGGGCGGCAAGCGTCTGCGGCCGATTTTTGCCTTTGAGTTCTGCCGCCTGTGCGGGCGGGGCTGGAAGGACGCCGCGCCCTTCGCCGCCGCCGTGGAGATGATTCATACATACAGCCTGATCCATGACGATCTGCCCTGCATGGACAACGACGATTACCGCCGGGGACGGCTGACGAACCACAAGATTTTCGGTGAGGGCATGGCTGTCCTGGCGGGAGACGCCCTGCTGACGGATGCCTTTATGGTTGCGTCCAAGGCCAAACTGGTAAGGCCGGAGGATATGGCGACGGCCATCGGTCTTCTGGCGGAGTGCGCCGGTTCTCCCGGCATGGTGGGCGGCCAGGTGCTGGACATCATGAGTCAGGAGCGGGAGCTGAGCGAGCAGGAGGTTCTGGACATTCAGTCCCGGAAGACCGGCGCGCTGATCAATGCCGCCTGCGCTCTCGGCGCGATCGCCGGCGGCGCGTCAGACGAGCAGTTTGAGGCTGCCTGTCAGTTCGCGGCGGGGCTGGGGATTGCGTTCCAGATTCGGGACGATATGCTGGACGTCATCGGAACCCAGTCGGAGCTGGGTAAGGCCACCGGCGTGGACGGGGAAAAGAATACCTTCGTCCGGCTGTATGGTCTCGAAAAGTGCGAGGAACTGGTGAAAAAATATACGGATTATGCCATTTCTGCCCTGTCCGTGTTTGAAGACACCGAATACATCATCGCCCTCGCCCACAGTCTGACCACCCGGCGGGTATGACAAAAACCGACAAAAGACAGAGCATGCCCCCGGCCATATGGCCGGGGGCATTTGTGCGTGATTACAGCTTTTCGGTGATCTCCGCCATCCGCTCAATGGGGAAGGGCGGATTGCCGATGGGCTTCATGGCGATGGACATGAGCTTGACGGGGTTATCGTCCGCCGCAACCCGGTTGGAGCTGAACGCGCCGCACCGGCGGCAGCGGTGGATGATCGCCCATTCGCCGTTTTTCCGAACCCACACCGCCACCGGCTCCATCAGTCCGCCGCAGTCCGATGCCCGGTCACCCGGTTCAATGTCCAGATGCACGGAACACAGGCAGTTGGGGCAATGGTTCCGGTGGTCGCTCCCCGCGCCCGCCGGGACGACGGGATATCCGCAGTTCCGGCAGGGAAAGCTTTCATCGCAGGGGTGAGTTTTATAATAGCCTTTTTCGTACTGTTTTCTTGTGTTTTCCCGGTTCATTTTGGGAATTCCTCCTAAAAGTTTTGTAAAAAATCTTTTGGGAGGTTCGCGGAATTGTGATGCCAACCTCCCGGTCAGGCCACAATCCCCAGACAATTCATATTGAACAAAAAATTACCTCATGATTTCATAGTTTGGCTGCGCGTTCCGCGCGGGAAAACGGATTACCGGATGTCCTCGTCGTCGAACTTGTCGCCGCACTCAGGGCAGAATTTGGGCGGATGCCGGGGATCTTCCGGCTCCCAGCCGCACTTGTCGCAGCGGTACAGCGGCTCGGAAGCGGGCTTCTTCGCACCGCATTCGGAGCAGAACTTGCCCTTGTTGACTGCGCCGCAGGAGCAGACCCAGCCGTCGGCGGGCTTGGAAGCGCCGCACTCCATACAGAATTTGCCCGTATTCACCGCGCCGCAGGAACACTTCCAGGTGTTTGCATCGGCTGCGGGTGCGGCGGGTGCGGCAGGGGCGGCAGGGGCGGGTGCGGTGGACTGCTGCTGACCCATCTGGAACAGCGAGTTGGCGTTGAAGCCGCCGGCGGACTGCGCCATGTTCATGCCCATGAAGCCCATCATGGCGCCGTTTTTGTTCCCGGCGGCGGTCTTCATCGCTTCGGCCTGTGCCTGCACCATGTGCGCCGCTGCCATGTTGGTGTTGCGGAAAACGGCGGATTTTTGCAGCTCCTTGATGGTGGCCTCGTCCTCGGCGGAGGCGGTCACGGAGTTGACGCCCACGGCGACGATGGCCAGACCCCTTGTCGCGCCCCACTTGCCGGACAGAACCTCGTTCATGGCCTGAGCCAGCTCCATGGTGTGGCCGGGCAGGGCGGAATACCGGATGCCCTGGGCGGAAATTCGGGCAAACGCGGGCTGCAAAGCAGTGAGAAACTCGGATTTCAGCTGGCTGTCCAGCTGGTCGCGGGTGTAGTCCTGAGATACGTTGCCGCATACATTCTTGTAGAACAGCATGGGATCGGCGATTTTGTAGGAATACTCACCGTTGCAGCGGATGGAAACGTCCATATCAAGGCCGATGTTGTTGTCCACGACCCGGAAGGGGATGGGGGCGGGGGTGCCGTACTTGTTGCCAACCAGCTCCTTCAGGTTGAAGAAGTACACCCGCTGATCCTTGGCGGTGTCTCCGCCGAAGGCGAAGCGGCGCTTGAGGGTTTCCCAGCTGCTTTCCAGACCTTCCAGACCGCCCTGGAAAATAGTGGGTTCGCTGGAGGAATTCCAGGTGTATTCGCCGGCCTCGGCGGCGAACTCCACAATCTTGCCCTGCTCCACGATCATCATGCACTGCCCCTCGTTGACGGCGATGACAGAGCCGTTGGAAATGATGTTGTCAGAGCCCTTGGTGTTGCTGCCGCGGGAGGAGGTGCGCTTTTTGCCCTTGGTGACCAGAACGTTGGCCGCCATGCTGTCACAGTAGAAATACTCTTTCCACTGATCGGCAAGGACGCCGCCTGCCGATCCCAATGCTGCTTTGATCAGACCCATAATGCTTTCTCCTTATGTAAAAAATTTTTTGATATCAAAACTTTCCGCCGCCGCCACCGTGGCTGCTGCCGCTGGAGGACGTGTGGACGGAACTGCCGCCACCGCCGGAGCTGCTGCTTTCCTGCTGGATGCGGGTTTTGGTGACGTTGCTGTACAGGAACAGATCCCGATTGGTGCGCAGGTGATAGGAGCTGTCGTTCAGATAGCTGCCCGCGCTGCGCTGGGGGCGCTTGGTATTCATGCAGGCGCGCATGATGAGGACGGTGATCCCGCCGACGACCGCGCCGATCACAATGGAAATCCAGACATTTACGTGCCGGGGCTGCTCATAATAGACCACCTCTTCCTGATCGCCGTGGTAGTAATCGCCCGAGGTGTCTGCGTACCCGTCAATGGGTGCGCCATCACTGTAGGCGGAAAAATAGGTGGGCAGAGCGTCCAGGAATGCGTCGAAGGCGCCATAATAATCGCCGTTTTTCAGGTACGGAAGGGCGGTTTCGCCAACCTGCTGGATGCCATAGTCCGTCAGAGCGTAGATGGCGTTACCCTTGGTGGAAATGTACCAGTCCCGTTCCTCCATGGACAGAAGGAACAGAACGCCGTTGTCTGCATAGCCGTTGTAATCGTAGTAATCGTCGGCGTACTCCTGGGGGCGTTTTCCGTCCAGGCTGTCCACCGTCAGGATGACCACGTCCATCCCGTATTCCTGGCGAAGCGCCTGCGCCTTTTCGTCCAGTGCCGCTTCCTCCGAGGAAGACATGAGATCGGCGTTGTCAATGACATATTGCTGCTCCGCGCCGGCGCTCAGGAACAGAGAGGGGAAAAGCAGCAGGCACAGAATCAGGCAAATCACTTTGTGTTTCATACTGTCTCCCTCCTTAAAGCATCAGAAGCTGCACCAGCGACGCGAGCAGCGCGACACCGGCGGTGATTCCGGCAAACCATGCGGCGGTCTTCTTGGGGCAGATGGGGAACGCGCCGGTCATTTTGCCGGTCTGGCCGTTCATGGCGAAGGTGTGGATTTTATCCTTATACTTCGTGTTCAGAATCCACACGGGGAAGAATACGTAGCGTGCTTTGTTGTGCTTGATGTTCAGCTGCCGGGAGGTGGGAACCACCGAGGAATAGCCGGCAAAGGTGCTTTGCAGCCGGTCGTCCATGGCGGCATCCACCCGCTGACGAACCCGCTGCTCACCGTTTTCCGAGGGAACGTCGTACTTGTCGGCAAGATACCCGGTGAGATACGCCATATCGAAGGACGTGAGCAGCTTGTAGTCAAACGGCTCAATGGACTCCATAAAGTCGTCCTCCATTTTGGTAGAGCCGTCCATGGGAATGCCCACAAAATTCGCTGCCGCATCCCGTTTCAGCAGGAAATGGTCGGTTTTGGTGTATTCATACTTGGAATCCGACCAGGTATGTACCCGTGCGGCCTTGTAGCTGCCGCTGAAATCCGCGGCGCAGTCATACAGCCAGAAGGGGACGTACATTCCGGTGATCTTTTCCAGCCGCTGTTCCGAGGTAAAGCCCTTGGGAAGAAGGGGCTTGCCCTTGCACAAACGGAGAAAGGCCGCCTTGGCGTCCTCCTTGTTTTTCTGGAAGGGGATGACGCCGTCGGGCTTCAGGCCGCCGCTGAGACGGGCGGGCATAATGGTGGGATTTTCGCAGTAGGGACAGAAGGAAGCCGCCGTGTTCTCGTCGCAGAGGATTTCTCCGCCGCAGGAGGGACACTGGAAGACACGCAGGGTGCTTTCTTCGTCCTCGCTGAATGACTCCGTCTGTTCCGGCTCCCACTGAAATTCCTCGTCGCCCTGGGGGTTCTGGCTTTCATTGAACGCCCGGACGGTGTCGAGGTCAAAGGTGTTGCCGCAGTATTCGCAGGTCAGCTTCTGAGCGTCCGACCCAAAGCGCAGACCGGCATTGCAGCATGGGCATTTGTATTCCAGGACGCGGGTTTGTTCCTCCATGGTTTTCTCCTCCAATCATTCTCTCAGATATTGTAGGGCGCAATCCACAAATACGGCCGCGCCTGTGGAAAGGACGCTCTCGTCGAATCTCACCTTGGGATGGTGCTGGGGGTAAACATAGCCCTTGGACGGCTCGCCCGCCGCCAGCGCCAGCATCAGGGAGGGAACCTCGTGGCTGACATAGGCAAAATCCTCCGAGCCGCCGCCCCGGGCAGGCTTCCCGCCGCTGAGTTCTGCCGTGGTGAACGCGCGGTTTGCGCCCAGAAGGTCTTTGAGATACCCCGTGACCGTTTCCGAAAGCCTCTTGTCGTTGACAAGGGTGGGGCAACCGCTGCCGAAGCTGACCTCGGCGCCGGCACGGAAGGCTTCCGCCACGTTTTTCGCAATGGCGGTTATGCGCTCTTTCAGATAAGCACGGGTCTTTTCGTCGTAGGTGCGGATGGTGCCGCCCATGGTCGCCGTGTCGGGGATAACGTTCCCGGCTTCTCCAGCGTGGAAAGTGCCAATGGTCAGGACTGCCTCGTCGGAAGCGGACAGCTCCCGTGCGTGTATCTCCTGGAGAGCGATGAGGATGTGCGCCGCCGCCGTCAGGGGGTCGATGCCGTTCTGGGGCGCGGAGCCGTGACAGCCCTTGCCATGCACCCGGATGGTGAAATAGTCCGCCGCAGGGGCGCTGACGCCGGGGGCGGAGACCACCACCGTTCCCGCCGGGAGCGGCATTCCCGCCGCCACATGAATCATCAGGGCTGCGTCGGGTCTGGGATTTTCCAGCACGCCGGAGGCAATCATGTCCTTGCTGCCCTCGAAAATTTCCTCCGCAGGCTGGAACATGAGCTTGACCATGCCGTCCAGCTCCGACTCGTGGGCTTTCAGGATTTTCGCCGCGCCCAGCAGCATGGCGGTGTGCATATCGTGACCGCAGGCGTGCATTCGTCCGTTCTGGCAGGCAAAATCCACGTCGGCCTCCTCGGCAATGGGCAGGGCGTCCATATCCGCCCGAAGCAGCAGAACCTTCCCGCCGGGCTTGCCGACAGTTGTAACAAGTCCCGCTTTCCCGCAGTCCCGGACGGTGTAGCCCATCTCCGTAAGCGCGGATTTTACATAAGGCTTTGTTTCCGTCAGGTCAAACCCGGTCTCCGCGTGGGTGTGAAGCCACAGACGATGGGATTTGATTTCCTCCTGAAGCGCTTTCGCTTCCTGTAAAATTTGTTCCTTCGTCATATAAATCAGCCCCTTTCATCTTTAGTATGCCTCGCTACAGAGAAAAGTCCGCATTGTCGTACTTGGAAAAATCCACGGCCTTGGGCTTGGCCGGGATGCGCTTGCAGGGATCGTACTTAAATTTGCGGCACTGGTCGTCCACCGTTTTCAGTCCTTTTTTGGCGCACAGAATCTGCCCGCCGCCCAGACGGGCGCCGTTCGCGCAGTAGGCGCAGGAGCGTTCTATTTTCTTGCGAAACAGCATAACGGTACCCTCCCAATCTTCATTCCTGTATTATACACCAATTACTTTAGAAAAGCTACCCCTTTTTTGAAGCTTTATTGCCAGCGCCCCGATGGACAGCACCCCGAAGGGAAGCCAGACGCCGTAGGCCATCAGCACGGCCAGGGCGAGGGAGAAAAGCGTTTGCAGCAGCTTTCCTAAAAAGTACGGCTTCATGGAAAGCCCCGCCGTGACGGACACGGTCTGCATGGTGACGCACAGGCCGCCGAAGGCCAGTAGCCCCGAGCAAATGCAGAACCGGGCGGAAACGTCCGGGACGGAAAGCAGCTCACAGCAGCCGTTGGAAAGCTCCAGAATCCCCGTAATTGCGACCTGTACCGCCGTCGGGAAAATCCAGAAAATCCACCGCTTCAGAAACGCCAGCAGAACCCGGAAAAGCACCACCCAGCCGCATACCGTGGCCATGACCTGAATTGCGGTGTTCAGGGTGGAAGAAGGGGAGTGAGGACTTGTCTTCGTCAGTCTGACGGGAGCGGTAGACTTTTTCGGAATCACCAGCGACGCAAATAACGCGCCCGCAATATGAATACCCCACAGCGCCCAGGCCATCCTGCGACGGGGAAACATGGAAGCCGCCATGCCGAACAGGAACGCAGGCCCCGCGTTGCTGCAAAAAGAAAGCAGACGTTCTGCCTCCGGCTTTGTCAGCCGCCCATTGCGGAAAGCGGCGGCGACGTTCTGCGCCCCCACGGGGTACCCGCCCAGAAACGCCGGGATCAGCAAGGATTCCGCCCCCTCCGGCATTCCAAACAGCCGCCCCAATGGCCGCAAAACGATCAAAGAGCTGCCAAGCAGGGAGCTTGTCAGCAGAATGGACAGCACAAAAAAGGGAAACAGGGACGGTATCACCGTCCGCAGGCACAGCCCGATTCCCTGACGCGCCCCCTCAATTGCCGTCCGACCGTCCAGAATCAGTGCCAGCATCCCCAGACTCACACAAATCCCCGTCCAGAAATTTCTTCGTTTCACCAGACCTCACCTCGGAAGAATCTATGCAAATCGCAGGCTGTCCATTCATATGCTTTTCCCAAGGGGGCTGGTTTCATGGGGAAGGGACGAATGATTTTGCAGCGGCTGGCGGACGGGGCTGACCTTTCCGCGGAGCCGCTGCCGGGGCAGCCCATTGTGGAGATCGCCGGCGACCGGCGGGTACTGATCGAGAACCATTTCGGCGTCAAGGAGTACAGCCGGGAGAAAATCGGGGTCAAGGTGAAATACGGTCTGGTCTGCGTCTGCGGCTGCAATCTGGAGCTGATCCGCATGACGAAGGAGCAGCTGATCATTTCCGGAAGAATCGACGCGGTCACGCTGATCCGGAGGGGGTAACATGGATATCTGGAAGTCTCTGGACGGGATGGTGGAGGCGGAGCTGACCAGCGCGGAACCGGGGGCGGCGCTAGAAGCAGCCAATGCCCGGGGCATCCCGCTTTATGACGTGATACAGGTGGGCGACCTGACCGCCCGGTTCCGGGTACGCAGGCGGGATTACCGGGCGCTGGAAGCCCTCAGCGAAAAGCGGGGAGAGACGCTGCGTCTGCGCCGCCGTCTGGGCGCGTACTGGACGCTGAAACGGCTTTTGGCACGACCTATGCTGATGGGCGCTCTGGCGGTGTTTCTGGCGGCGGCGATTTTCCTTCCCACCCGTATCTTTTTCGTGCGGGTGGAGGGCAATGTGACCACGCCAACCCGGCTCATTCTGGACGCCGCGGGGGAAAGCGGCATCCGCTTCGGCGCTTCCCGGCGGGCGGTGCGGAGCGAAAAAATGAAAAACGCCCTGCTGTCGGCGCTTCCCCAACTGCAATGGGCGGGGGTGAACACCTCCGGCTGCGTGGCCACCGTCTCCGTGCGGGAGCGGACAGAACCGGAGGTGACGGGGCAGGATATGGCGGTGAGCAGCATCGTGGCCTCCCGGGACGGCTTCATCGTCTCCGCCACGGTGACCCGGGGCAATTCTCTGTGCCGGGTGGGACAGTCGGTGAAGGCGGGGCAGGTGCTGATCTCCGGGTACACCGACTGCGGCATCTGCATTCAGGCGACGAGGGCGGAGGGGGAAATTTACGCCCAGACAAGCCGGAGTTTTGCCGCCGTGACCCCGGTCGAGTGGACGGCTCGGGGGGAGCAGACCGCCGTCAGGCGAAAATACAGCCTCATCCTCGGAAAAAAACGCATAAATTTATGGAAAGACAGTGGAATTTTGCAGGGCAGTTGTGATAGAATGGATAGGCGATATGAACTGACCCTGCCGGGCGGCTTTCGCCTGCCGGTCACGCTGTGCGTGGAGGAATATACTTTCTACGATTGGGAAAGGATGACTTTGGAGCCGGAGGCGGCGGAAGCGGCGCTTTCCCGGTTTGCCCAGAGCGCTCTGACCCAGCAGATGGTAGCCGGGCGGATCATAAGCCGGGAGGAATCGGTCACGCAGTCGGAGGATAAGTACCTTTTGGAAGGGACATATGCCTGCGTGGAAATGATTGGCCGGGTCCGCAGAGAACAGATTGGAGATACAAATGGGAAAAGTGGTTGAACGAATCGTCAACGCCGAGCGGGTGGAGGACCTGATCACGGTGTTTGGCTCTTTTGACGAAAATATCAAACGAATTGAAGAAGCCCTGAACGTCCGGGTGGTGAACCGGGGGACAGACCTCCGGGTCTCCGGGGACGAGGAAATGGCGGATAAGGCCGTGCGCACGCTGGAAGGGCTGCTGTCTCTGGCCGCCAAGGGCGAGACCATCGATGAGCAGCGGGTACGGTATCTCATTACCCTGGTCAACGAGGGCAACGACGCCCAGGTGGCGCAGATGGCGAAGGACGTGGTGTGCATCACCGCCAAGGGAAAACCCATCAAAGCCAAGACCGTGGGTCAGCAGAACTACATGAAGGCCATCATGAAGAACACCATCACCATCGGCGTCGGCCCCGCCGGTACCGGCAAGACCTATCTGGCGGTTGCCGCCGCCGTGGCTGCCTTCCGGGAGCGCACGGTGAACCGCATTATCCTCACCCGCCCGGCGGTGGAGGCGGGGGAACGGCTGGGCTTCCTGCCCGGCGACTTGCAGAATAAGGTAGACCCCTATCTCAGGCCGCTGTATGACGCGCTGTACGATATGCTGGGGGCGGAGACCTTCCAGAAATATCAGGAACGCGGCTCCATTGAGGTTGCGCCGCTGGCCTATATGCGCGGCCGCACCCTGGACGACAGCTTCATCATTCTGGACGAAGCCCAGAACACCACCCGGGAGCAGATGAAAATGTTCCTGACCCGCCTTGGCTTCGGCTCGAAAATCGTCATTACCGGCGACGTGACCCAGATTGATCTGCCCGACGATAAGGTATCCGGCCTGAAGGACGCCGTGCGGGTGCTGGACGGGGTGAAGGATATCGCCATTTGCCGCCTGACCGCCGCGGACGTGGTGCGCCACGCCCTGGTGCAGGAGATCATCAGCGCCTACGAGCGCTCCGCTCAGAAAAAGGAAGTCAAAAAACCGACCCGTCAGATTCAGGGCCGTTACCATCAGAGGAAGAATTGACATGAGACATAAAATCAACATTGTATTTGAGCAGCTGAGCCTGCAAAAATTTGCCATCAAAAGCATCATCCGCACCTGCATCAACGCGGTTCTGGATGCAGAGGGCATCAATGTCCCCTGCGAAATCAACGTCCTTGTGACGGATGACGCGGGCATTCAGGTGGTCAACCGGGAGAGTCGCCACATGGACAAGCCTACGGATGTGCTGAGCTTCCCCATGTTCCAGCTCATCGCCGGGGAACCGCCCACGGACTGGACGGATTTTCAGGATCCGGAGACCGGGCTGGTGCCGCTGGGGGATATGTGCATTTCTCTGGAACGGGCAATTGCCCAGGCCAAGGAGTTCGGCCATTCCACCCGCCGGGAAGTTGGTTACCTCACCATCCACTCCATGCTCCATCTGCTGGGCTATGACCATCTGGACGAGGGCGAGGAAAAGAGGAAAATGCGCGGCAGGGAGGAAGCCATTGCCGCGTCCATCCCCAATATGAGCCGGGACTGAGGAGACTGGAAAATGAAAACAAAATCCGCTATGATCACCATTGCCGGACGCCCCAACGTGGGCAAGTCCACCCTGACAAACTATCTCGTTGGCGAAAAAATCGCCATCGTATCCAATAAGCCCCAGACCACCCGCAACCGCATCTGCGGCATCGTGACGAGAGGGGACACCCAGTTCGTGTTTGTGGACACTCCCGGCTACCACCGGGCAAGGACGAAGCTGGGGGATTACATGGTGAATGTTGCCCGGGAATCCATTTCCGACGTGGATTTGACCATCCTTGTGGTGGAGCCGATTGCATCCATCGGCCCCCAGGAGGAAGGGCTGATCGATAAGATCAAGAGCAGCCATTGCCCCGCCATTCTCGCCATCAACAAAATCGACACCGTGGAGAAAGACACCCTTCTGGAGGTCATCGCCGTCTATTCCCAGGCGGCGGCCTTTGACGCCATCATCCCCATCTCCGCCAAAACCGGCGACGGGGTGGAGGATTTGCTGGAAACCTGCGGCAAATACGCCGAAGAAAGCCCCTTCCTGTTTCCGGAGGACGTGACCACCGACCAGCCCGAACGGCAGGTAATGGCGGAGATCATCCGGGAAAAGCTGCTGTGGTGCCTTGACCGGGAGGTTCCCCACGGAACCGCCGTGGAGATCACGAAATTCTCCGAGCGGGACAGCGGCATCATCGACATTGACGCTACCATTTACTGCGAAAAGGCCAGCCATAAGGGCATCATTATCGGCAAAAACGGCGCCATGCTGAAAAAAATCTCCTCCATGGCCCGGGCGGACTGCGAGAAATTCATGGGCACCAAGGTGTTCCTGACCACCTGGGTCAAGGTGAAGGAAAACTGGCGGGACAGTGATTTTCTGGTTCGCAACTTCGGCTACAGCGAATAATTTCCAGTGGTAATTTTCAGCGGTGCGGCAAACCCTACCTTCAGGAGGGATGTCTATGAACGCTTTGGATTACTGGCAGCTGTTTTTGGAGACCGGCGCACCGGAAATGTATCTCATGTACTGCAAGCACAAATCGGAGGAAACCCATGTATTTGACGATTCAGGGCATCGTCCTGAGAGTTACGGACTACAATGACAAGGACGCCTTGCTGACCATGCTGACCCGCCGCCATGGCAGGCTGACCGTGAAGGCGCGGGGACTGCGGCGGAAAAACAGCCCGCTCATCGCCCCGTGCCAGCTGCTTGCCTACGGGGAGTTTACGCTGTTTGAATACCGGGGACAGTACACCATCAACGAAGCCCAGTCCATCGAGCTGTTTACGCCCCTGCGCCGGGACTTGACCAAGCTGTCGCTGGGTACCTATTTTGCCCAGGTTTCGGAGGTTCTCTCTCAGGAAGATATGCCGAATCCGGAGCTGCAATCGCTGCTGCTCAACTGCCTGTACGCCCTTTCCAAACTCGACCTTCCGGAAAGCCAGGTCAAGGCCGTGTTCGAGCTGCGCGCCGCCTGCCTGTCGGGCTATACCCCCGACCTCACCGGCTGCCATGTCTGCGGCAGTCCGGTGCCGGAACGGTTCGACCTGTCGGCGGGTATGCTGGAATGCCGGAATTGCCGCAGCCCCGAGTCGAGCGGCATCCGGATGCCGGTTCCGCCCTCCGTGCTGGAGGCCATGCGCTACATCTGCCATTGCGACAGCAAAAAGCTGTTTTCCTTTCAGGCTGGGGAGGATACCTTGCAGCAGCTTTCCGAGGTGACGGAGGCGTACCTCGCCACCCAGCTGGAACGGGGCTTTTCTACGCTGGATTTTTACAAATCGCTACTTATATAGGAGATAAAAATGTCAGAATTATACGAAAAATCCCTGGGAAAGCTGGAACTTGACCAGGTTTTGCGGCTTCTTGCCGAATGTGCCGGAAGCGAGGGCGGCAAGGAAGCCTGCCTGTCGCTGCGGCCTTCTTCGGACCTGGAGGAAGTGGAGCTGATGCTGAATCAGACCACTGCGGCCTCCGACCTGTGTACGCGGAAGGGCAACCCTGTTTTTGGAGACGTGACCGACTGCTCCGCGTCCTTGGAGCGGGCAGACCGGGGCGGCAGCTTACAGCCGGTGGAGCTGCTGCGCATTGCGGGCATTCTCCGCTGCGCCCGGAATATCAAGGGCTACGTCGCCGAGGATGACAAGGCGACGGTGCTGGACGCGCTGTTTCAGGCGCTCAGTCCCAATAAATACTTGGAGGACAAAATTTTCGGCGCGATTCTCTCCGAGGAAGAAATTGCGGACAACGCCTCCCCGGAGCTGTCGGACATCCGCCGCCATATGCGCATTCAGGCGGGGAAAATCCGGGACAGTCTGCAAAAGGTGATTTCCTCCCCGGCCTATTCCAAATTTCTCCGTGAGCCGATCATCACCATCCGTCAGGGACGGTACGTGGTTCCCGTGAAAAGCGAGTGCAAAAACGACGTTCCCGGACTGGTGCATGACGTGTCCGCGACAGGCTCTACATACTTTGTGGAACCCATGTCCGCCGTCAACGCCAACAACGCCCTGCGGGAGCTGGAATTAAAGGAAAAGAAGGAAATCGAACGGATCCTGGCGGAGCTGTCCAGTGAAGCCGCCGCCTACCGGGACGCTATTGACTTAGATTACCGGATGCTGGTGCAGCTGGACGTGATCTTCGCCAAGGCAAAGCTTGCCTACCGGATGCGCGCCTGGGCGCCCATCATGAACGACCAGGGCAGGGTGGAGCTGCGAAACGCCCGGCACCCGCTGATTGACCCGAAAACCGTGGTGCCGATCTCTCTGCGGCTGGGTACGGATTTCGATACCATGATCATCACCGGCCCCAACACCGGCGGCAAGACCGTCACCCTGAAAACCGTGGGTCTTCTGACACTGATGGCGGAGTGCGGCCTGCACGTCCCCGCCGGGGACGGAAGCGTGCTGTCCACCTTCGACGCCATTCTCGCCGACATCGGCGATGAGCAGTCCATCGCCCAGAGCCTGTCCACCTTTTCCAGTCATATGCGCACCATCGTGGATGTGGTCGCCCAGTGCGACGACCGGACGCTGGTGCTGTTCGACGAGCTGGGCGCAGGCACCGACCCGGCGGAGGGCGCGGCGCTGGCTACCGCCATCATCGAATTTTGCCGGAAGCTGGGCAGCCGTGTGGTGGCAACGACCCATTATGCCGAGCTGAAGCTCTACGCCATGCGCACCAAGGGCGTCATCAACGCCTCCTGTGAGTTCGACGTGGAGACCCTTCGCCCCACCTACAAGCTGCTCATCGGCATCCCCGGCAAGTCCAACGCCTTTGCCATTTCCCGGAAGCTGGGACTTTCAGAGGAAATATTGAAGGAAGCCGACGATTTGGTGGACAAGTCCGACAAGGATTTTGAGGACGTGCTGTCCCAGCTGGAGCAGCAGCGCCAGCAGATGGAGTTTGCCCGTCAGGAGGCCGAGCGCCTGAAGCAGGAGACGGCGAAGATCAAGCAGCAGAACGAGGAATACCAGGAGCAGCTCCGCAGGGAAAAGGAAAAGGCCGTGGAGTCCGCCCGCCGGGAAGCCCAGCACATCATCGACGAAGCCCGCGCCGCCGCCAACATTGCCTCCGAGGAGCTGAAAGCCATGCGCAAGCAGTTGGCTGACAGTGCCGACGTCAGCGGCATCAACCAGCGTCAGGCCGAGCTGCGCCGGAACCTCAACGAGGTGGAGGACAAGCTCCGCGCCTCCCAGCCCAAGAAGGAGCGCCCCAAGCCCACCCGGGGCATTCTGGTAGGGGACACCGTGGAGCTATTGAAGCTGGGAACCAAGGCCAGCGTCCTCGCCATCAACAAGGACGGCACCTACCAGCTCCAGGCGGGCATCCTGAAGCTCACCGCGAAGCCTGATGAAATTTATCTCCTGGAAAACGAAAACCCCTACAAGGCCAAGGGCGGCCATCCAGCCCACTCCGGCCGGGAGATGAAGATGACCGCCATGCCGACGGAGGTTGATCTCCGGGGCATGGACACGGTGGAAGCCATCTGCGTTCTGGAACGGTATCTGGACGAGGCCATGCGGGCGAACTTAAGCACCGTGCGCATCATCCACGGCAAGGGAACCGGCGCGCTGCGTGCCGCCGTGCAGCAGTCCCTGAAAAAGAACAAGTTCGTCAAGAGCTTCCGCCTTGGCGTGTACGGCGAGGGCGAAGACGGCGTGACCATTGCTGAGTTCCGTTAAGGCAACACCGCACAATTGCGTCTGCGAGTCTCAGCCGTCTTTTTGCCCCACTTCTTCAGTTTGAAAAACGAGAAATACATACAGTATTCCTTCGTTTTCCAAACTTTGAATTGAGACAAAAATCCTGTCTGAGACTTCTTGCCAAATTGCGCGGTGCTGCCTTAAAAATTTCCAGTATCAGGAAATCCTCCCGCTTTTTCGAATACGAGGAGACGGGTTTCCTAAGGTATTGTGAAAACAGAACGAAAAACAGTTGACATTTTCGGTAAAAATAGCTATCATATATCTAGACCTGTCGTATCCGCGTGGATATGATGAAAAGGAGTGAATGGATATGTTCAACAAAGAAGTGGTGGTTCGTTGTGAATCCGGCCTACATAACCGACAGGCGACCTACTTCGTACAGAAGGCCAACGAATTTGAAAGCAGCATCTGGCTGGAATCCGGCAGCCGCAGGATGAACGCCAAAAGCTTGCTGGGTATCATGTCTCTGGGTGTCGTGACCGGTACTACCGTGACCCTGAGCGCCTCCGGCCCTGATGCGGAGTCCGCCGTCAACGCCCTGGACGCACTGCTCCAGAGGGACGTGTATTAAGATATTCGCTTACTTAGCCGCCTCAATGCCCCAAGCATTGGGGCGGTACTTTTTAGCGCTCGTGAGGGGAAGACCATGACCTTTGATGAACTGAAAGAAAAAGCCCTGTCCCTGCCCTATGCCCCCGGCGTGTACATCATGCGGGACAAGACGGACAAGGTCATCTACGTGGGAAAGGCGAAGAAGCTGAAAAACCGGGTCAGCCAGTATTTTCAGGACACGGCGTCCCACACCCCGAAAACCCGGCTGATGGTGAGCAAAATTCACCATTTTGACGTCATTGTCGCCGCTTCCGAATTTGAAGCGCTGGTGCTGGAATGCTCCCTCATCAAGCGCTATATGCCCAAATACAACATCCTTTTGAAGGACGACAAGGGCTACCCCTACCTAAGGCTTAACATGAAGGACATTTACCCGGTCATCACCATGGTCAGCAAACCGGCGGACGACGGCGCGGATTATTACGGCCCCTACGGCGGCAGAGCCGTGACCCACGATGTGATGGAGGCCATTCGCCTGACCCTCAAGCTGCCCGGCTGCCATAAGCAGTTCCCCCGGGATATTGGCAAGGAGCGCCCCTGCCTGAACTATCACATGAACCAGTGCGCCGGGTGGTGCCAGGAGAGCAAAAGCTGCACCGAGTACCGGGAAACCATGCTCCAGGCGCGGGAGCTTTTGAAGGGGAATTACAAGGCGGTGGCCGAGCAGCTTCGCGGGCAGATGCTCACCGCCGCGGACAACCTGGAATTTGAGCTGGCGGCCAGCCTGCGAGACCGTCTGAACGCGGTAGAAAATTTGGGACAGAAGCAGCTGGTGACAGCCGGGACGTTGGCGGACACCGACGTGGTCGGCTACGGGGAGACTGAGGCCAAGGCGTGCTTTGCCGTGCTGCATTTTTCCGGCGGCAATCTGCTGGACAAGGACTACGAAGTGTTTTCCAGACCCGACGACAAGCTGGAAGCCGTTTCCAGCCTGCTTAAGCAGTTCTACCTGAGCCGCGGCATTGCCCCCAGGCGGGTGCTGCTGCCCTTTGCAATCGACGACGGCGAACTGTTCGCCGAGCTGCTGGAACAGCAGTACGGGCGGCGGCCGAAGCTCCACGTCCCACAGCGGGGCGACAATCTGCGCCTGGTGGATCTGGCCTGCAAAAACGCATTTGAGGAAGCTGAGCGTGTCACAGGCAGGGAAGAGCGGGTCAGCGCGACGCTGACGCTGCTTGGGAAAATGCTGGCCATTCCCGCCCCAAAACGGATGGAATCCTTCGATATTTCCAACATTTCCGGCACGGACATCGTCGCCAGCATGGTGGTATTTCAGGAGGGAAAGCCGAAGAAAAGCGACTACAAGCGCTTCAAGGTGGAGGGCCTGACCGATCAGGACGACTACGCCTCCATGCGTCAGGTCGTGACCCGGCGGTTCGTCCATTACAAAGCGGGGGACAAGGGCTTTGACGAAGCTCCCGACCTGCTGCTCATCGACGGCGGCGTGACCCACGCGAAGGTGGCCGTGGCCGCGCTTCAGGAGCTGAACCTGTCCTTCCCGGTGTTCGGTATGGTGAAGGACGACCGGCACCGCACCCGGGCGCTGGTGACCCCGGAGGGGGAAGAGATCCGCATTGACAACAACCAGGCAATTTTCTCCCTCATCGGTCAGATCCAGGAGGAGACCCACCGCTTCGCCATCACCTATCACCGTCAGCTCAGGAGCAAGCGTCTGCGGTATTCTGAGCTGGACGGCATTCCCGGCATCGGGGCAAAGCGGAAGCAGGAGCTGCTGCGGCAGTTCAAATCCCTCTCCGCCATTTCTCAGGCGACTCTCCCGGAGCTGGAACGTTTGCTCCCAAAAGACGCCGCCGCTGCGGTATATCATCATTTTCGTGAAAAGGGGGAAGAATAATGCGTGTCATCACAGGAAAAGCCCGGGGGGTTCAGCTGAAAACCCCCGACGGTATGCTGACCCGCCCCACCACTGACCGGGTGAAGGAAGCGCTGTTCAGCGTGATCCAGTTCGACATTCCGGGGGCAAGGGTGCTTGACCTGTTCGGCGGCACCGGTCAGCTGGGCATCGAAGCGCTGAGCCGGGGCGCGAAAAGCGCCGTGTTCGTGGACGCCCGGGAGGACGCCTGCAAGCTCATCCGGGAAAACCTGAAACGCACCCGCCTCCAGGAGGACGCCCGGGTCATTCGCAGCGATTATCTGGATTATCTTTCCCGGTGCCGGGAACAATATGATATTATCTTCCTTGACCCGCCTTACGCAGAAGTTTTTTTGGAAAATTCCTTAAATCGCATCACCGAAATTGACATTTTGCATTCGGGTGGTATAATAGTAGCAGAGCGCCCGCTGGGGAAGGAATTGCCTTGGGATTACCCGGGCTACACCCGGTCGCGGGATTATTCCTATGGAAAGATTCTGCTGACGTTTTATCGGAAAGACGGCGGCAGTCAGGAAACAATATGAAGGTTGCGATTTATCCGGGCAGCTTTGACCCGGTTACCAGCGGTCATCTGAATATCATTCGCCGTGGCGCGAATATTTTTGATAAACTCATTGTATGCGTCATGGTCAACGCGGGGAAAAATCCCATGTTCACGCTGGAGGAACGGGTGGAGCTGATCCGCCGGGTCACCAGCGACCTGCCCAACGTGGAGGTGGACTGTTCCGCCGAGCTGCTTGCGGACTATGCCCGCCGCCGGGGGAGCTGCGTCATCCTCAAGGGACTGCGGGCAGGCTCCGACTTTGAGAACGAATTTCAGATGGCGCTGATCAACCGCAAGATCAACCCGGAGCTTGACACCATGTTCCTGACCGCTTGCAGCGAATATATGTACCTCAGTTCCAGCCTTGTGAAGGAGCTGGGCAGCTATGGCGCGGATCTTTCGGATTTCCTGCCCGCAGAGATCATTCCGGACTTTCAGAGGCGAATTGAGCAACGAAGACTATCCCTTCAAGGAGGAAAATGAACATGAGCGATCGTAATAGCGAAGACATCATTGGCGCATTGTACGACATGGTGCAGGATGCCCGGTCCATGCCTCTGGCAGCCGACAAGTGCATTCTGGAACGGGACAAGGTTCTGGATATGCTGGATGAGATCATCGCCCAGCTGCCCGCCGAGCTGAAGCAGTCGAGAACCATTGTGGAATCCCGCAATGAGCTGATCTCCCAGGCGCGCCGGGAGGCGGAGAACATTGTGCGTCAGGCGCAGGAGCAGTCAAAGCAGATGGTCACCAAGGAGGCCATTTATGCCGAGGCCAAGAAGCGCAGCGAGGAACTGGTGGGGCAGACCCAGGCGAAGATCGAGCAGCTGCGCAAGGCGGGAAATGCCTATATGGACGATTCTCTGCGTCAGACGGAGGAGGTTGTCTCCAAGGCGCTGGCGGAAATTCGGGAGACGCGGATGAAATTCCGCACCGTCACCGAGGCGCAGCAGCGTAAGACCCCCAACGTGGACGTGGAAGTGTAAGGTTCCTTAATTGAAAACTGCACCGGGATGGGCAAAAGCCCATCCCGGTTTTTTATCCCCGGCTTTTTACAAAGCCGGGGAAATGTTTGTCCGGCGGTAGACCCCTGATCCGATGATGGTAAAGGGACAGGTTCTTTTCCTCTCCGGAACCGAATATGCTTGAGCGAAAGGGGAGAGGGAAATGGTTGCAAATAAGAAGATCACAGGACGGGCAACGTCCTTGCCCGTCGGACTTGCCATCGGCGCAATATGCAGTCTTGCCGCGACGCTGATTCTGACGGCGATACTGGCAAAGCTGGTGGAATCGGAAACGCTTCCGGTGGAGAAGATCGGCTACGGCATTATGGCGCTGCTGATCGTATCCTCCTTTGCCGGCGCCATGATCGCCTTTGGCCGGATCAAGCGGCAGCGGATGCTGGTGTGTATCGTGTCCGGGATGATTTACTTTGCCATGCTCATGTCCGTGACCGCGCTGTTTTTCGGCGGGCAGTACAGCGCCGTGGGGACGACCGCCCTGCTGGTTCTGGCGGGCAGCGGAACGGCTGCATTGCTTGGGCTCCGGCAGGGCAGGGGAGCAAAACGAACAAAAATTAAGGTGCCTCATCGTTAATGTGTACAAATGGAACTGGTGGGTAAACGAAATTTACCCACCACAGATAGAATGCAGGAAAAATTGCAGAATCAATATTTAGTGCACAAATCTTAATAATTCCTCAAGATGTTGTCAAATAGTTGAAAATGATAAAGAAAATTAGCGTCCCGGTTTACGTGGTTTACATAAAAATGTTAACATAAATCTTGTCATAATCTACAAAAATTCCTGATTTTGCTAAAATAGCTTGAATTTTTGTAAATTCTGGAGTATAGTATGGGTGTATTTAAGAGAGGTTCAGTTATACCTGTGCCATGTACACCTCTGCTGATTCCATACCAAAGGAGGTAACCCGTCTCATGGCACAGCATTTCCATCGGAATAAGCCCGCCTGGTGGCGCAAGTACAGCTTCTTATTTCTTGCATTCTGTTGGATAGCCGGACTTCTGTCCGGTGCTTCTGTCTATCTCGCGGCAGGGGATTCCCTGAATTCTCTGATGCGCAGTGCCGTAATGCGGCCTGTGTCGATCGTCTCCCTGTTGTGCGTGACCATGTTTCCTTTCCTGATTTCCGCTTTTGCAGTTTATATTTCCGAGCCGTGGCTGCTTCTGATCGTGAGCTTTGGGGACGCATTCGTGCTTTCCTTTGTCTCTCTCGGCGTGGTGCAGTGCAGCGGCTCCGCCGGATGGCTTGTCCGGTGGCTTCTTGTTTTCAGCGCCAGCCTTGCTTCGCCGCTAAAGTATCTGTACTGGCTGCGGCACCTGACGGGGCACAGACGTTTCAGCGGCCTTGAGGCTGCTTGCATAGTTTGCGTATTCGCACTGATCGGAAGCGTTGATTTTCGCTTGGTTTCGCCCCTTTTGGCGAGATTGATACACGGATAGAAAGGACATATTGGTACGCGCATTCATGCTGGACTTGATTCATGCTTATGAAACTTACCTGACGAAGGTAAAGCAGGCATCCGCCAACACGGTTTGCTCCTATATGCGGGACATTCGGCAGTTCACCGAGTGGCTGCAATCGAGCGAGCATGCGGACATTCTGGATGCCACCCAACTGAATATCAGCGACTACCTGAATTATCAGCGTGGGGAAGGCAAATCCGGGGCGACGATCTCCCGGACGCTGGCAAGTCTGAAGAATTTCTATGCCTATGTCATTTCCTCCGGCTTTTTGGAGGAATCCCCTGTCAGCGGAGAAATTCACGTGGACAGAGGAGAGAAAAAGCTGCCCCAGATTCTCACCGGCAAGGAAGTGGAGCTTCTTCTGGCGCAGCCCTCCGGCATGGACGCCAAAGGTCTGCGGGACAAGGCCATGCTGGAGGTCATGTACGCCACCGGCATCCGTGTCACGGAGCTGATCGACCTGAACGTGGAGGATGTGAACCTGGAGCTGGGCATCCTCAAGTGTGCCAGCGCAAAAAAATCCCGGGTCATTCCGCTGTATCCGGCTGCCCTCCGGGCGCTGAGCGTGTACTTAAAGGAAGTCCGGCTGCTCATGGTGGACGATCCCAGGGAGCAGGCGCTGTTCGTCAACGTCGGCGGCGCGCGGATGAGCCGTCAGGGCTTCTGGAAAATCCTCAAGAGCTACCAGGAAAAGGCGGGCATTGAGAAGGATATCACGCCCCACACCCTGCGGCACAGCTTCGCGGTGCATCTGCTGGAAAACGGCGCCGACCTCGGCTCCTTGCAGGAGCTGATGGGTCACAGCGACATTTCCTCCACCCAGATGTACACCCACATGGTCAATCAGAAGCTGAGATCCGTCTATGAAAAATGTCATCCCAAAGCGTAAAAGGCCAGCCGAAGCGGCTGGCCTTCAGACTGTTTCCAATGGATAACGGCCTGAAATCGGAATTTACGGAGAGAAATGACGGAGAAGATATGGAGACCGGAATGAAAACACTGACGCCTGATCTTGCGGAAAGGAAACGGATTCTAAAAGATATCTGCCGAAACCACCCGCAATGGAAGATACGGATCGCTCTCGCTACCGTACTGTTCATCGCTGCAGTCGGAGTCTTAGGCGGGATCATAGGCCTGCTGATTAGGCATCCTACTTCGGTGGATGGAATCATGGCTTTTATTGGAAGCGCCATATGCATTGCGTGTGTGCCTTTTTTCTGTGGATTGTCCGTCAAGAATACGGCAAAATATTGGTGTGCGTTTCCGTATACCAGCTATGCAAACGCATCATTGCTGCTGGGCGAAGATACCTTGGAGTATGCTTTTTGGAGGGTAGGCCCCCAGGAGCCAGCGGCCTACAGCAGCAAACGTGCGGTTTATAGGGAGGAAGATAAATTCGTTTATAGAATCCGTAAAACCGATATCCATTCCATTGATGTCAAGGGAGATATCTGTAGAATCGAAGGAAGCGGAATCGTTCAGATGCCGGAATGGGCAGAAGAAGATGAAACGGTAAAAAGAGAAAGCAAGACGTTTTCTTTTATAATGGCGTTTGAGCAGCGAAATGCAGAGCAAATCCTTGCTGAATGGATGAAGGCAGCACCGCGCAATTGCGTCTGCGAGTCTCAGCCGTCTTTTTGCCCCACTTCCGCAGTTCCGAAAATGGGAAATACATACAGTATTCCTCCATTTTCGGAACTTTGAATTGGAGCAAAAATCCTGTCTGAGACTTCTTGCCGAATTGTGCGGTGTTGCCTGAAGTAAAATGGCCAGCCGTTCCGGCTGGCCTTGCTTTTGGTTGACAGTCCATGATATAGTAGTAGGCGAAAGGTCGTGATTCCTATGAAAAAGAAGAAATGGCTGCTTCTGCTTATCCCGGCTGTTCTCATTCTGGCGGCGGCGCTGGTTTGGTTTTTGTATTTGTCCCCCAGAATGGCGCTGTCCAACGCCGCCGATGACGCGCTGTCCAAGCTGGAGCAGCGGCTGGCGGAAAGCCCCGTCCCGATTCTTGCCAAGGGGTATGATGAAAGCGGGAGGAATAGCACCTCGCTGGAGCTGGCCGTTTCCGATGGCGTTCAGTACGACATGCAGGTTCAGACCGATCTGACTGCCAATCAGATTCTTGCCGACGGTACGATCCGGATAGACGGAAAGACGCTGAATCTGTCGGCCTACCTGGACAAGGAGTTCGCCGCCATTACCTCCGAAGATTTGTTCAGGGGCGGCTATTACGGCATTACCTATGACACGTTTTCTTCGGACGTCCGCTCGTTCCCGCTGCTTTCCCGGCTGATTCCCAGCGCGACCCTCAGCAAGCTGGATTCCTCCGTGGAAAAGTTGCAAGTATATATGAACCGCACCCGGCAGATTCCCCAGCTTCCGGAGGTGCAGGAAGAGGACAAGCTGATACTGGGCTTGCTGGTGCTGAAAAGCGACGTCCACAAGGAGGCGCTGACGGTGGACGGCCAGAGCCTGGAATGCCTTCGCTTTGATTACAGCGCCACCGGGGAACAGGCGGGAACCCTCCTGGGGTATCTGATGGACACCGGCGGACTTTCTCAGGGGGACATCACCGCTTCGTTTTACCTCTGCGACAAGACGCTGGTTGCCGTTCGCTGCGACGGCAGGGCAGGGGAGAACCGGGCGGCGCTCAGGCTGGATCTGGGGCAGGACGCAGCCCGGGGCGACGTGTCCATTGCAGTGGAAAAGCTGGAAAACGGGGAAAAATCAGCATTTTCCTACAAAATCGGCGCACGGGAAGCCGACGGCGCCCACACGGAAAGCATCGCATTCGGCGCCCAGTCCATTTCCTACGACTGGCAGCCGCAGACCGGGGACATGGTGCTGACGCTTCCGGAAAAATCCCCCATTTCCCTGAATCTCTCCCAGGCGCAGGACGGTTTCCAAATTCAGACCAAGGATTTTGCAGCCCTGATCGGTATTAACAGCCGGAAGGGGTTCGACAGCACCATGACCGTCCGCAAGGGGACTGCCATCACCCCGCCGAACTATAAAAATCTGGACGAATGGTCGCTGGACGACCTGCTGGTTCTGCTGGGCAGCATCGGCGGCTTGCTTGGTTTCAAATAATCGCCACGAAAAATCCGCACCCCATCGAAAACGGGGTGCGGATTTATGTATTGTGTCAGAGCTTAAATTCCGGTCATGGCCGCCAGAACATCCACTTCCATCTTCTGGATGCTCTTCTTCATAGCCAAGCCCTCGCTGATATCCACATCGGTAAAATCGCCCATGTGGGTGCAGACGATGCGGTTGGTCTTGCCCTGAAGCAGCAGCTCTACGGCCAGATAGCCCATCTTGGTGGCGTTGACGCGGTCGCGTCCGGTAGGGGAGCCGCCGCGCTGAATGTGACCCAGAACAGTCACACGGGGGTCAAGATCGATTGCGTCCTTGATCTTGGCCGCGATATCGGCGGCAGAACCGGCGCCCTCGGCAACGACGATCATGTAATGGGTGAAGCCGTTGAACCGCGCCTGACGGATCTTCTCGATCACGTCCCGCTCAAAATCGATGGGTTCCTCGGGAACAAGAACAGCGGTCGCGCCGACCGCGAGACCGACGTACATGGCGAGATACCCGGCGTTCCGCCCCATGACCTCCACAACGGAGCAGCGCTCGTGGGACTGCATGGTGTCCCGCAGCTTATCGATGCACTCAATGGCGGTGTTGGCGGCGGTATCGAAGCCGATGCAGTAGTTGGTGCAGGAGATATCGTTGTCGATGGTGCCGGGAATGCCGATGACGTTGATGCCGTACTTGCTCAGCGCCTGAGCGCCCCGGAAGGTACCGTCGCCGCCGATGGCAATGATGCTGTCCAGTCCCAGGAACTTGCAGGTGGAGACTGCCCGACGCTGGCCTTCCTCGGTCATAAATTCCTGACTGCGGGCAGTATACAAAATGGTGCCGCCCCGGTTGATCGTATGGGAAACGCTCTTTTCATCCAGACGAACGATATCGCCGGTAATCAGGCCGTTCCAGCCCCGGCGGATACCGTAGCATTCCAATCCGCGATACAGCGCAGTACGGACGACCGCACGGACACAAGGGTTCATGCCAGGCGCGTCGCCGCCGGAAGTCAGCACACCGATTCTCTTTACGCTCATAATGATTCCTCCTGATTGGATTAATACATGACCATATTTTACAGAGTTTTTCAGGAAAAGTAAAGAGACATTTTTGTAAACTTTCAGGACTGGAAGGATGTGCAGGAGCGCCGGGCGACGGAGTGTGCAAATGTGCGGGCAGTGTCATTCGGAGATGAGGTTTCCGGCTATAAATATTTCAGCTCGTATGTTGACGAGTAGATTTTTCTGGTGTATATTAAAATTGCTAGAAAGTGCTTCCAATGCAGAAAAACAAAGCAGTTGAAGCAGTCATTCGAGAGCGGAAGTCATGTGCCAGTAGAGCAGAGCAGCTTGTGATTGACCAGAAGGAGGGGTGACGTATGTGGATACTCTTAATCATCCTGTTCCCATTTTTCGTACTATTGGAGCTTCTAAAGCACAAATAACCCTCTTGCAATAGCAGGAGCCAAGCAAAAGAACTGCCTGTGCGTTTCCGTGCAGGCAGCCTTTTATATCATGACAGCACCGTGCATTTTTCCTTTGTATTCTGCCTAAATCCACGTGTGTAAAATTTGTAAATTTCATTTCCTTTACCAAAATCACCAAAAAACAGAAAAACCGTATTGACAATCCCAAAGAAAGTGGTACTATACACCTAACATTTCGTCAAATGCTTTGAGCAGGACACGACTTCCCCGGATCACCGCTTTCAGAGAGCCGTTGGCTGGTGCGAAACGGCAGCAAGGAACGGGCAGGCCATCCCCTGTGAGCAGCCGCGGTGAAAGGCGCTTATGCCGAGTAATTGCAGCCGGTATCCCTCCGTTAACGGGGAACGCTCTCCGATTTTCGGGCAGCGGTTGAGAGGCCGGTTTTCCGGCAAGCAAAGTGGTAACGCGGAAGTTGAAATTTCCGGCGGGCATTTGTCCCCGGATTAGCCTTCGTCTTTGCATCGGGACTCCCATCAGGGAGACCTGCGGCAAGGACGAGGGCTTCTTTTTTGCTCCCGGCATTGGCGAATGGCATAGCTTTTAGGAAAGAAAGGGACATCACATGAACACACTTGTAATCGTGCTGATCGCAGCGGTCGCTCTTGTCGCCGCCTATGCGCTCTATGGCCGCTGGCTGGCTAAGAAATGGGGCATCGACCCCAAAGCGCAGACACCCGCCGTCAAATATAACGACGGCAAGGATTACGTCCCCACCAACGGTTGGACGGTCTTCAGCCATCAGTTTTCCTCTATCGCGGGCGCAGGCCCTGTCACCGGTGCCATTCAGGCTGCCGCCTTCGGCTGGCTGCCGGTGCTGCTGTGGGTGCTGATCGGCGGCGCCTTCTTCGGTGCTGTGACGGACTTTGGCGCGCTGTACGCCTCCGTCAAGAACGAAGGCAAGTCCATGGGTATGCTTATTGAAAAATACATCGGCAAGCTTGGCCGCAAGCTGTTTCTGCTGTTCTGCTGGCTGTTCTGCCTGATTGTCATTGCGGCGTTTGCCGATATGGTTGCCGGCACGTTCAACGCCTACACCGTGGCCGACGGCGTGACCCAGCTCGCCGACGCCGCTAAGACCAACGGCGCTGCCGGCATGGTGTCCATTATGTTCATGGTGTTCGCCGTCGTCTTCGGCCTTGTGCAGAAGAAGCTGAATCTCTCGGGCTGGAAGGAAGCCGTCGTCGGCGTTCTGTGCATCGCTGCCTCCTTTGCCGTGGGCATGAACTGCCCCCTGGTTCTCGACAAGACCGCTTGGAGCTACATCACCTTTGTCTACATCTTCTTCGCCGCCGTGCTTCCCATGTGGCTGCTGAAACAGCCCCGGGACTACATGACCACCTTTATGTTCATCGGCATGATCGCGGGCGCGGTCATTGGTCTGGTCGTTGCGCATCCGACGATGAACCTGCCTGTCTTCACGGGCTTCAACAACGAAAAGCTCGGCACCATGTTCCCCATCCTGTTCGTCACCGTCGCATGCGGCGCGGTGTCCGGCTTCCACAGCCTTGTTTCCTCCGGCACATCCTCCAAGACCGTTGAAAACGAGAAGGACATGCTCAAGGTCGGCTACGGCGCCATGGTTCTGGAGAGCCTGCTTGCCGTCCTCGCCCTCTGTGTGGCCGGCGCAGCCGCGGCGGCCGATGGCACCCCCGCCGCCGGCACCCCGTTCCAGATCTTCAGTCGCGGTGTCGCGGGCTTCTTTCAGATGTTCGGCGTTCCCAGCTACGTCGCCACGGTCTTTATGACCATGTGCGTCTCTGCCCTTGCCCTCACGAGCCTTGACGCCGTCGCCCGTATCGCGCGAATGAGCTTCCAGGAGCTGTTCAGCGTGGATGACATGGCTCACGCCGAGCCCTGGCGCAAGCTTCTGTGCAACACCTACTTCTCCACGGTTCTGACGCTTGTACTGGGCTATGTGCTTACCCAGATCGGCTACTCCAACATCTGGCCGCTGTTCGGCTCTGCCAATCAGCTCCTTTCCGCGCTGGTTCTCATCACGCTGTGCGTCTTCCTCAAGGTCACCGGCCGCAGCAACAAGATGCTGTTCCCGCCGCTGATCATCATGCTCTGCGTCACCTTCACGGCGCTGGTGCAGCGGCTGATGGCCATGGTCAGCGCCATCCGGAACGCGGCGGCGGTCACCATCCCCGCCGGTGAAACGACCTGGGGCGCGGTGTTCATCGCCAACGGCTTGCAGCTCATCATCGCAGTGCTGCTCATCGTCCTTGGCGCGACCATCGTGGTCAATTCCATGAGAAGCTACGTTGCCAGCAAGCACAACAGCGAGGCCAAGGCCTGATTTCAGGAAAATAAATAGGGAAGCCCCGGAACTGCCGTGCAACAGTTCCGGGGCTTCGTGCTGTATATGCGGGAAGGGGAGAAGCGCAAAGGGGAATTATCAGCCAAGCCTTGCTGGCATCATCACGGGTGACATACATGAAGGAGGTGTCACCGCAAATGGGGGCAAAGCACCAAACGCCACGATAGAAATCACAGTTGCCGAGCTTGCGGAAACTACCGTCATGCACAAGAAAATGTCTGCGCCAGAAGTCAGAGGGGACGATTCTAAGGGCGGTGAAATCCAGCAAATTTGGCCTTGACTGGGAGGGGGATAAGAACACATTTGAAAAAGCGTTTGAGTTCATACAGCAATCCTTTATCAAAACGAACGCAACAAAATAAAAATTTTGTTGCGTTAGAATGCAATATGTGCTATAATAAGAGTATCAATCAAACCTATTGGAGGTTCTTATGCAGCGATACCATGATTGTCCCCAGGTTTTGCGGGAGTTTTTGATCTACCACGAGAATATCAAAGGCCAGTCTCCGCTGACGATTTCGGAGTATTATTTGGATTTGAGAATGTTTTTGCGCTTCATCAAGCTTATGCGAAATGATATGCCAATGCGCACAAATCTGGATGACATCGATATTAAGGATGTTGATATTCCATTTATCCGGGACATTGACACAACGGATATTTTTGATTTTCTTTCTTATTTGGCCAATGACCGGGCAATCAACCCGGATTCCGCTGCCCCGGAGTACGGAATTTCCCCTGCCGCCAGAGCGAGAAAGCTTTCGTCCATCAAGTCTTTCTATAAATATCTCACCACGCGAACCAAACAGCTACAAGAAAATCCGGTGGCCGATCTGGAATATCCGAAGCTTCGCAAAAGCCTTCCTAAATACCTTACCATGGATCAGTCTGCCGCATTGCTGAAATCTGTCTCCGGGCAGAACCAAAAACGGGATTATGCGATTTTGATGCTGTTTCTCAACTGCGGAATCCGGCGCAGTGAGCTTGTCAATCTGAACCTGTCGGACGTTTATGAGGACAGAATCCGGGTCATTGGCAAGGGAAACAAGGAACGGTTTGTCTATTTTGGTTCCGCCTGTCGGAAAGCAATCGATGCTTACCTTCCGGAGCGGAATCAGAAGGTGCTGACGGACAATCGTGCGCTGTTTGGCTCCCGGGACAATAACCGGATCAGCGTGACCGCCGTTCATCGGCTGGTTAAGAAAGCGCTGTTGCAGGCGGGGCTGGATTCTACCCAGTATTCTGCCCATAAGCTTCGTCACACGGCAGCAACCATGATGCTTTCCGGCGGCGTGGATGTCAAAACCGTCCAGGAGGTTTTGGGACATGAGAATCTGAACACGACTCAGATTTACACACATATCGAAAGCACAGAGCTGAAAATCGCCGCGGAGGCCAATCCTCTTTCTAAGCTTGACTTTTCACAGAAAATAGAAGATAATGTAGAAAGCAACTGATAATTGACAATTTTTTTAGTAAGGAAAATGAGATTATGTCAATTGGTGAACGGATTACCGAGCTTCGGAAACTGCAAAATCTATCCCAGGGGCAGCTTGCACAAGCCATGGATGTGTCGCGTCAGGCTGTCAGTAAATGGGAAAACGATCAGACAAGCCCGGACTCGCTCAAGATGATCCGGCTGGCTGAGGTGCTGGACACGGACATCGAATACCTTACGACAGGCCGCAGAAGCTACGGCAGGCGTCCTCCTGTGGTACTGAAAACGGTGGAAACCGTTGAAAAGGTCGTCGAAAAGCCCGTGGTTCAGGTCGTTGAGAAGGTCGTAGAAAAGCCGGTAGAAAAAACCGTGGTGCAGTATGTGGAAAAGCCGGTTATTAAAAAGGTTTTTCGGGTGAAATATCGTAGAAATCCTGCAGAACTAGCCATCGTTGGAGTCGTTTGCTTTCTTCTAGGGCTGCTGATAGGCTATTTTCTGTGACCCCTCTCCCCTTTCACGCAGTTTTGGAAAATTTATAGTAGTAAAAAGGCGGGAGTATTCCCGCCTTTTTACTACTTTGGTTTTCTTGCAATTACTGCATACCAGTCATGAACATCCGGATCATATGCGCCGAGAAAAGCGGGCATCAGATGAACTTCCGGAGACGCATATCCCATCTCCACAAGCTTGGCTATCAATACGCTCTGAGAAATAGGATAATAATGCTCCGTAAAAATCTCTTTCTGAATAATTCTGTTTTCCTTTTCAAAAGTAAACAGCAGATTAAAATCCATCGTTCCATCGGCGTTATAGTCCCATGCCTGAACCAAGTTAACTCGGGTCTCGCCAATAAAAACAGGATTATAGAGATAAAAGCGCTGGTGCGTTCGAAGGATCAAATCCCAGTTGCGGAGATCGAAATACAGATATCCTCCCGGTTTCACGAGGGCGTCCATCTGCTCCATCGCATTTAAGACATCCCAATTTGTGACGTAGGGCAAGCTGTTCCCTGTACTGGCAACGCAGTCAAATTGACTAGAGAAATGCTCATTCAGTTTTCGGAAGTCGCTGATGCGAAGATCAACGGTAAAATTTTTGGCATCCGCTTTTGCTTTGCAGCGCTGGAGCATGGCTTCGCTCAAATCGGAGCCGGAGAGCGATATCCCTAATTCCAGCAGCGGGAGTGTCATATTTCCACTGCCTATGCTGACGTCCAGCAGTGACTTGATATGTTTTCCTGCCAGAATCGTCTCCCAATGCTTCCTGACAATCTCGTCTTTCTTTTTGTCTTGCATCAGGTCATAGATATCGGCGCGATCATAAAGTTTGTCCAATCTGTATTTCCCTTTCTTATATGTCCGTAGTCCTAAAATTGCGAATAACCTAAAAACTTTCCGCTTTTTATATGTCAACTATTAGTTGTATCTTGATCAATCAACAACTTATAGTGCCATTTCAATCGCTTCTCGCAGATTTTTTACCCGGTACACCGTCAGGCCGGCGGGAATCTCTGCCTTGTCCGATCCGCTCTTGGGAATGATGCACTTTTTGAAGCCCAACCGCATAATTTCCGCCAGGCGCTGATTCAGATGGGATACGGCACGGATTTCTCCCGTCAGTCCCACCTCCCCTATCGCTGCCAGATCGTCCGCTATGGGAGCGTCCCGGTAAGAGGAGGCCACTGCCAGAACGACCGGAAGGTCTGCCCCGGGTTCGTCAAGCCGCAGGCCGCCAATTACGTTGATATAGGCGTCGAAAAGGCTTAACTTCATCCCGGCTCGCTTTTCCGTTACGGCCATAAGCAGAACCGCACGGTTAAAATCAAATCCGTCGGCTGCCCGCCTGGGTACGTTGAAGCTTGTTTTGGTCACCAGCGCCTGTACCTCGGCCAATACCGGACGGGTTCCCTCCATCACGCAGGCCACGCAGGTGCCGCTGGCTCCCTCCGGTCGTCCCTCCAGCAGCATCTGGGACGGGTTCGGCACCTCGGCCAGCCCGTCATCCAGCATTTCAAACACGCCGATTTCATTGGTGGAACCGAAACGGTTCTTTGCCGCCCGCAGGAGCCGATAGGACGTGTTGGGGTCGCCCTCAAAATACAGAACGCAGTCCACCATGTGTTCCAGAACCTTGGGGCCGGCAATGTTGCCGTCCTTGTTGATATGCCCCACCACAAACACGGTGATGCCCTGGCTCTTGCTCAGCTGCATCATGGTCATAGTGCAGTCCTTCACCTGGGAAACGCTTCCCGGCGAGGACTCGTTTTCCTCGTTATAGAGGGTCTGGATGGAGTCAACGATGAGGATATCTGGCTTCATCGCCTCGGCGACGTCCACGATATCGGAAAGCCTGGTCTCCGAGAGAATGAACAGCTCCTCCGGCGCAACGCCGAGACGCTCCGCCCGGAGCTTCAGCTGCCGCTCGCTTTCCTCGCCGGACACGTACAGCACCCGGCGGCCGACGCACAGACTGCTGCAAATTTGCAGCAAGAGCGTGGATTTGCCAATGCCCGGGGCGCCGCCCACCAGCACCAGGCTGCCCGCCACCGCGCCGCCGCCCAGAACCCGATCCAGCTCCCCCATTCCGGTGGAAAACCGGATTTCCCCGTCGCTGGTGATCTCCCGGATGCGCTGGGGCTTCCGGCTCATGCCTACGGGAGCCGATTTTGCCTTGCCGGCGGCCACCGGCTTTTCAACGTGTTCCTCCATGGTGTTATACGCGCCGCAGCTGGGGCAGCGTCCCATCCATTTCGGGGTCTCATTGCCGCAGTTGGTGCAGAAAAAAACGGTTTTCGCCTTCGCCATTGTGTTTCTCCTTTGGCTTTTTTCTTCATTATACCAGTGAAAACCAATTCGGTCAAGTGTTCGATAGATATTGACTGACCGTGGCTGCAATGACGCAGCAAAGCTTTTTCTGATACGTGCCGCAGCTGAGCCTGGCTTCCTCCTCCACGTTGGACAGAAAGCCGCATTCGATCAGCACACCGGTGCAGTCAATGTGTTCCATCAGATAAACACCGTCGCTTTTCTTGCATTTTCGGTTGCTGCCGGGGTTCAGGGCGGAGACCAGCTGCTCCTGAAGCAGCTTCGCCAGTTGGGCGCTGCCCTCTGTTCCGGCGTAAAACACCTGTGCGCCACTGTAGCGGCCGTCGGTGAAATTGTTCTGATGGATGCTCAGCAGCAAGGCGTTCTCCGTCTCGTTGACGATCCGCACCCGCTCTTTCAGATCGGATATTTTCTTCTGGGCGATGGTCTCCCCTTTCGTGTAGACGGACGTATCCGTCGTGCGGATCATCCGGGTATCGTAGCCCAGCATGTGGAACAGATCATTTAAGCGGAGGGAAATTTCCAGATTGTATGTACTTTCCAATACCCCGCGGCAAGAGGTCGCGCCGCCGTCCTCCCCGCCATGCCCCGCGTCGATGACGATGCAGTTCCCCCGCTTTATCAAGGCGTTTTCCACCATGACGGACACGGTACGGCACCCCCACTGCGCTGCGGCCAGCGTCCCCAGAACGATCAGAATATACAATAGCCCCCAGCGTTTTCGCTTAATCATGGACACCACCTCGTCAAAGTCTATGCGTCCTCCCTGCCGTCATGAACCTTTTTGAAAAAACCGCATAGAATGACCCGGAGCGACAAATCTTGCGAAAATGTTAGGAGGAATGACCTTTGGATAACCAGAAAAAGGAGGAAAACGGCCGCGAAGGACGGCTTCCGGCCATGGCGCCGCTGGCAAATCCCTATGTTCCCTTCCAGCTGGAAAACCCGCCGCAGTATGAGGCGCAGAAGGGACTGGTGCGGGGGACGCTGTTTCCCGGGCTGGATCTTCCCTTCATGGGCATGGTGAATCTGAACGAGCTGCCGGAAACGCCTTCGTCCCAGATGCAGGCGCTGGCCTTTGCCGTTCAGGAGCTGGCGCTGTATCTGGACACCCACCGGGACGACCGGGAGGCTCTGGAGCTGTACCGCCGGTATCAGCAGCTTCTGGAAAAGGTACGGGCGGAGTACCAGAAACGGTTTGGCCCCCTGAACCACGGCACGCCGCAGACGTCAGAGAGCTATCAATGGCTGGATGACCCGTGGCCATGGGAATACACGACGAATAAGGAGGCGTAACCATGTTTGTATATGATAAGAAACTGCAATATCCGGTGAAAATCGCGGCGGTGAATCCCCGCCTTGCCGCCATCATCATCACCCAGTACGGCGGCCCCGACGGCGAATTGGGCGCGTCTCTGCGGTATTTGTCCCAGCGCTATGCCATGCCCTTCGATGAACTGAAAGGGTTGTTGACGGATATCGGTACGGAAGAGCTGGGACACCTCGAGATGATTGGCGCGATCGTCCACCAGCTGACGCGGAATTTGAAGGATTCTCAGATGAAGGATTCCGCATTTGCGCCCTATTTCGTGGATCACACCGCGGGGGTCTACCCTACCGCCGCTTCCGGTGCTCCGTGGAATGCGGCGTCCATGGCGGTAAAAGGCGACCCCATGGCCGACCTTGTAGAGGACATGGCCGCAGAACAGAAGGCGCGGGTGACCTATGACAATATTCTGCGGCTTTCTGACGATCCGGATGTGAACGACGTCATCAAATTCCTGCGGGAGCGGGAGGTCGTGCATTTTCAGCGCTTCGGCGAAGCGCTTCAATCAAGATGAAGTATAAAAAATCAGACCTTCCATGTAATTTCACAGGTGTTTTCCGTAGCTTTTATGACGGCAATGAGCTGATCAACAACTGCTCTTTTATCGTCAAACTCCAGTTTCTCCCAATGCTGCATACAGTTTCGGATTTGCTTGACATTCAGCTTCGGCTGAATAATTGCTTGCTCCAGTTCGTTCATCTCGCGCTTCAGTTCCGATGACTGATTGTGCAGCTCAGAAACTTTTTTGTTGATGTATCCCATCAGAACGGAATCCGCTTCCGACACACGATCCAGTAGCTTTTCGATTTCTGTCTCAATTTGTTCGATTTGGGTACCTAATTCCACAATCTGTGGGTTATTCTGCCTTTGAGGTGGGGCATTGAGTACGTCAAACTGCTCCACCTTCTTTTTCATTTCGGACAGAATGAGGTTCTCAAACGCAGTCGCGTCAATGCCGCCGACGCCTTCGCAGAAATTTGTCTGCATCCTTCTGCTGCAAATAAAATAGCGCCCGATTTGAGTATTGGACTTTCGGATGGTCAGCGCATAGCCGCATTTACCGCACTTGATTTTTCCTGCCAGCCATGTATTTTTGGCTTTCAAAGGCTTCGCAACCTGCATGTTATTCAGACATTTGCGGCGTGCTTTTAGCCAGATGTCGGATGGAACGATTCCCTCATGGGGAGCCAAGACCACATGCTGCCCTTCCAAATGGATGGTTTTTCTCCCAGCACCCTTCTCCGAATAGAGATAGCATCCGTTTGTACCGATAAACAAGCCGGGATCATCATGTACAATGGAGCCTTGATCCTTATAAAACTGGTAAATATCCAGATCCGCTTTGACATAAATCGGGTTCTTTATCATATCAGAGATTCTCGCGCGATCCCAAGCCTGCCCCTTCCCTCTTGCGTTTGGAATGCCATTATCCACCAGATAGTGAACAATATCGCCAAAGGAGGTCTGAGGCACGGCATACATTGAGAAAATAACCTTCACGATTTTGGCTTCTTCTGGAACGATGGTATATCGAGATGTTTTTTTACCGTCAATCGTATAGGTTTCCAGTTGGTATCCATATGGAACTCTGCCACCCATATAGAAGCCCTTTCTGCTTCTTGATATATAGGCATCCGTCACACGCTGCTGTATTGTTTCCCGTTCAAGCTGTGCGAACACAATACAAATATTGAACATCGCCCGCCCCATAGGGGTAGAAGTATCAAATTTTTCCGTGCAGGATACAAACTCAACGCCATTATCCTGAAACTCAGCCATCATAGTGGCAAAGTCCAGGATGGAGCGGCTGATTCTGTCGAGTTTGTACACGATGACACGCTTGACATCTCCCCTGCGGATGGCCTCCAGCATCATCTTAAAATTTGGCCGATCTGTATTTTTACCACTGTAACCTTTATCCTGGAATACTCGGTACTCCCCTCCCCTGGCTTCGTATTTACAAAAATCAATTTGGCTTTCAATGGAAATGCTGTCCATGCGATCAACAGACTGTCGCGCGTATATCGCATCATATTTTAACATAAGCTCTCCCCTTTATGTAAAAAGAGCCACCAACAGCATGATTATACTGCGGCGGCTCCGTATGCTCAAATGTGCGAATACTTCTCAAAAATGTTGAATAGTCCGTATTCAATCTTTTCTCTGCTTTTTTGCTTTTCCAGTTCGTCGGAGAAAACAGGCGTCAATCCAATGACTGTAATTTCTTTTGATCCGATATAGGCCGTATGTGTTTCTGCCTGATACGAAGCAGTACCGCTCACAAACATCACTCCTGGCTGCGCATGATATTTACTCTATGCTTCAAGAACTTGTCTGTTTCTCTGCATCGAAAAAAATATGAAAAGTCCTTGTATATCACAAAATTCAAGTCATTTCCCTCTTTGATTATTGCGGGGAGAAACTTCATACGTAAATCCGGATCTCTGGGTACAGTAGGTGCAAAGCTCCTTTTCAACCTCGATGGGGTTCACCCGCCGCAGAAAATAAGCACCTGAGCCGTAGAAGTTCTCGGCGCAGGTGCTGCACAGGCACAATGTGAATTTTGTAGACGTGGTTGGAATCAGGCCAATGCTGATTTCCAGCGCATGATTGAGTCCTTTGATTTCCCCGTCAGGCAGTTTTCCGATGTACTGAACTAGCCGGGTTTTGTCCACGGTTCTGATTTGCTCCAGCATGACTATGGAAGGCTGCACAAGTCCGCTTCTCTGCTTCAAATGGTAGTGGGTGGGCAGATTCGCCTTTGTCTTAATCTGTGCGGAAATTGCCGCCACAATGGTTGTGGGGCTATGCCTATTTCCAACATCGTTCTGGATAATCACTACCGGACGGTACCCGTTCTGCTCGGAACCAATCCCAGTACCTAGGTCTGCATAGTATAATTCTCCTCTTAGATATGTGTTTTTCATATGTGTTAACCTCCTCGAAAGATATAGGCAGAATGCCTATGTACGCTCCGCCAGCAGCCGTTTCTGGCTGCTGGCGGATTTGTTATAAGTAAAAGCCTATTTTTCCGCGACACCCCGGCTATAATGGGAAGTCGTCAAACGGCTGGCAGCGTACCAGCTCCACGGGTCGAAGCGCCCTCACATGGTTCTCATGTGACCATCCTCATTGCATTCCTGGCTGTGACTGGGCGGGAGTATCATTGTCCCCACTGCCTGTCATCGCCCTCCTGGGTGCTGCCCATGAATCATAGAAAAACTGTTTGTCGCTCCGTATCGGAAAGCGGGATTCTGTGCTGGGAAACTGTGTTTTCGCCAATCATCGGAATAATTTTAAGTCAACCGTCGGAAAAATATTTCGCAAATCGTCGGAAAATTCTTGCGGGATTCAAATTTGTGGTGTATACTAAGCCTATCAAAATGAAAGCAAGGTGTTTCAAATGAAGCAGTACCGGAAGCGAATTGCCGATGACATTCTGAAACGGAAGCTGGAAGGCAAAGGGGCGGTTCTGATTGAGGGACCCAAATGGTGCGGAAAGACCACAACGGCGGAACAGCTCGCCGCAAGTATTCTGTATATGGACGACCCGGAGAAAAAAGAGCAGAACATCGCCATGTCTGAGCTGAATCCCAAGCGACTGTTGAAAGGTGCTGCACCGAGGCTGATCGACGAATGGCAGCTTGCCCCGAAGCTCTGGGATGCCATTCGCTTTGAGGTTGACCATCGTGGGGAGCTCGGGCAGTTTGTTCTTACCGGTTCTGCGGTTCCCGCTGATACTAAGGAGATTACCCATTCCGGTACAGGCCGATTCACCTGGCTGACCATGCGCCCCATGAGCTTGTATGAATCTGGGGATTCCACAGGAGAAGTCAGCTTGAAAGACTTGTTTGACGGCGTAACCGATATAGACGGAGGTTCCGACCTGGGCATTGACCGTCTGGCCTTCCTTGTCTGTCGGGGCGGATGGCCGCAGTCGGTGGATATGCGGGACGAAATCGCCTTAGACCAAGCAATGGATTATTACGATGCCGTTGTTCACTCGGATATCAACCGGGCAGATAATGTGCAAAAGAACCCGGAACGGGTAAAACGGCTCATGCGTTCCTACGCAAGAAACCAGGGTGGTCAGACACCCAATACGGTACTTGCCCAAGATGTTGCCGCAAATGACGAAACCTCGATCAGTGAAGAAACGGTCGCATCCTATGTCAATGCCCTGCGTAAAATTTTCGTTGTTGAGGATATGCCCGCATGGAACCCAAACCTGCGATCAAAAACGGCTATTCGTTCCTCCGACACGCGGTATTACATCGACCCATCTATTGCTGCCGCGGCCTTGGGAATCGGACCGAATGATTTGCTGAACGACCTGAAGACCTTTGGCTTTCTCTTTGAAACGCTCTGCATTCGTGATCTTCGGGTTTTTGCTGACGCATTGAATGGTGAAGTTTACCATTACCGAGATAAGGATGGGCAAGAATGTGACGCAGTCATTCACCTGAGAAACGGCAGCTACGGCCTCACCGAAATCAAGCTTGGCGGCGACAGGCTGATTGAAGAAGGCGCAAAGAGCCTGAAAGCTATGGCAGCCAAAATCGATACCGACAAAATGAAAGCACCGTCTTTCCTTATGGTGTTGACAGGGACTGGGGACTACGCATACCGCCGCCAGGATGGAGTATATGTTGTTCCGATTGGGTGCCTTAAAAACTGAACGAAAATCAATACGCGCCGCCCGGTGGTACGCAGCAGCGATCACTGGGCGGCGCGCGTTTCAAAGGAGTCGGAGCGATTTGTGGGGCTATGCCTATTTCCAACATCGTTCTGGATAATGACCACCGGGCGGTAGCCATTCTGTTCGGAGCCAATCCCTGTACCAAGGTCTGCGTAGTACAGTTCTCCTCTGAGATATGTGCTTTTCATATGTG
>ERZ827458.317-NODE-317-length-76822-cov-6.295987_pt1 | contig 76822 bp, 63 predicted proteins | sample MGYA00519706_ERZ827458 | MGnify/ENA primary metagenome ERZ827458 (study PRJEB31778, sample SAMEA3449309) | human gut metagenome | biome: human gut; feature: human-associated habitat; material: faeces | place: United Kingdom | collected 2010/2012 ...
CCATCCGCTCACTGGCGGCCCATCAGGCCACCATGGTGCTGTTTCTCAGCACCTCACTGACCGAGCTGCTGCAAGATGAGCTGCTGGCGGGGGGCTATACCGCTGACACCCCGGCGGCGGTGGTCTACAAGGCCACGTGGCCGGAGGAGAAGATCTTCCGCTGCACGGTGGGCACGCTCCACGAGACGGTAACGGGCAACGGTCTGACCAAGACCTCGCTGATCGTGGTGGGCAACTGTCTGGGTGACACCTATCTGCGCTCGCTGCTGTATCACCCCAACTTTACAACGGAGTTCCGCAAGGGGGCGCAATGAGAGCAGCTCTGTTCACTTTCAGCCGCGGTGGCTGCGCCACGGCGCGGCGGATACTGGCGGCGCTGCCGGAGGAGACATGGATGTGCTATACCATGCCGCGTTTTGAAGAGCCGGGCTTTCTGCCGCTGGACAAGGCGGTATATGGCGCGTGTTTTTCCTCCATGGACGCAATGATTTTTGTAGGGGCCTGCGGCATCGCCGTGCGGGAGATCGCCCCCTATGTCAAAAGCAAAAAAACCGACCCGGCGGTGGTTTGCATCGACGAGGCGGGGCGATTTGTGATCCCTCTGCTCTCCGGCCATATCGGCGGCGCCAACGCGCTGGCGGTGAAGCTGGCGGAAAAGCTGGGAGCCACGGCGGTGGTCACCACCGCCACCGATGTCCGCGGTAAATTTTCCGTGGACGCATGGGCTGCCCGACACGGCTGCGCCATCTCCGACATGGGGCTTGCCAAGGTGGTATCGGCGACGATCTTAGAGGAGGATATTCCCCTTTGCAGCCAGTTTTCTCTGCCTGCCCCTCTGCCGGAGGGTACGTTTGCCGGGGAGAGCGGCCCGCTGGGCGTTTTCATTGGCTGGCGCACAAAGGAACACTTCGCCCGCACCCTGCGGCTTATCCCTCGTGTGCTGCGGGTAGGCGTAGGCTGCCGGCGGGGCATCTCCGCCGAGGCGGTGGTGCGTGCGGTGCAGACAGTGTTCGCGGAAAACGGGCTGGACATGGCGGCCATCTGCGGCGTCTGTTCCATCGACCTGAAGCAGGACGAGGCAGGCCTGCTGGCCGCCTGTGAAAAAAACAACTGGCCGGTGCATTTTTACACGGCGCAGCAGCTGCGGGATGTGGCAGGCAACTTCACGCCCTCCGACTTCGTCCGCTCCGTTACCGGCGTGGACAATGTCTGTGAGCGGGCGGCGCTGCTGGATGCCGAAAAACTGATCGTACAAAAAACAGCGCGGGACGGCGTGACCGTCGCCGTCGCGGCGGAGCATTGGGAGGTGCGCTTTGGGTAAGGTAATTGTAGTAGGTATCGGGCCGGGCGACTATGAGGATATGACCATTCGGGCGGATGCCGCCCTGCGGGGGTGCGACGCCATCGTAGGCTACCCGGTGTATGTGAATTTGGTGCGGGATCGCTACCCCGGCAAGGAGATTCACTCCACCCCCATGACACGGGAGGCCGAGCGCTGCCAGCTGGCGCTCACACTGGCGCGCAGCGGTAAGACCGTCGCCATGGTCTGCTCCGGTGACAGCGGCATCTACGGCATGGCGGCGCTGGTCTATGAGCTGCGGGGCGAGGCGCAGGAGCCTGAAATTCAGGTGGTGCCGGGTCTGACGGCGGCTTGCAGCGCCGCAGCGGTGCTGGGTGCGCCGCTGACCCACGACTTCGCGGTCATCAGCCTCAGCGATCGGCTGACGCCGTGGGAAACCATCGAAAAGCGGCTGGACTGCGCGGCGGCGGCGGATCTGACCATCGCCCTGTACAACCCCGCCAGCCACGGCAGACCCGACCACCTGAAGCGGGCTTGCGATATCCTGCTGCGCCGTCTGCCGGGAGAACGGCTGTGCGGCATCGTGCGCAATATTGGCCGTGAGGGGCAGAGCAGCCGCATCCTGACGCTGGCAGAGCTGCGGGAGGCGGAGGTGGATATGTTCTGCACCGTGCTGATCGGCAGCGCCGCCGTCAAAACGGTGGCCGGTCAACTGGTCACACCCAGAGGATACCGCAATGTGTAATATCTGCGTGTTTGCCGGCACCACGGAGGGGCGGGAGCTGGTGGAATTCCTGGCCGGACAGCCGGTGCTGGCTACGGTATGCGTGGCCACGGAGTACGGTGAAACCCTGCTGCCGGAGGCGGAAAACATTACGATTCTTGCAGGACGCATCCCGGTGGAGGACATCATCCGGATGCTGCAAAGGACACGGTTCGATCTGGTCATCGACGCTACCCACCCCTATGCCACCTCCATCACCGAGAGCATCTGCACAGCCTGTCGGGAAACGCAGACGGAGTATCTGCGCCTGCTGCGGCAATCCTCCGAACAGACGAAGGATGTGGTCTGCGTGGAGAATGCTGGGGCGGCCGCCGCATTTCTTAAGAGTACGCGGGGCAATATCCTGCTGACCACCGGCAGTAAGGAACTGGCGGCGTATAGCGCCATCCCCGATTTTGCCCAGCGGGTATACGCCCGGGTGCTGCCCATGGATGCCTCGCTGGAGGCCTGCCGCGCAGCGGGTCTGAAGGCCGCCCATATCATCGCCATGCAGGGGCCTTTCTCCGAGGAGATGGATCTGGCCACACTGCGGTTTGCCAACGCCGCATGGATGGTGACCAAGGACGGCGGCGAAGCCGGCGGCTTTCCCGCTAAGGCGTCCGCCGCCCGGAAGGCGGGCGCAGGTCTGGTGGTCATTGGCCGCCCGCCCCAGCGGGAGGGTCTTCCCTTTGCGGCGGTGCTGGATGTGCTGTGTAAGCGGTTCGGCTGCACCGTCCGGCCGCAGGTGCGGATCGTCGGCATCGGCCCCGGCAGCCGGGAGGCTATGACCCGTGAGGTCAGTGATGCCATTGAGAAGGCGGACTGTCTCATCGGCGCAAAACGGATGCTGGAGGCTGTGGCGCGGCCGGGACAGCACACCTGCGACGCCATTGCGCCGCAGGATATTGCGGACTTTATCCGCACCCACCGGGAGTACCGCCGCTTCGCGGTGGTCATGTCCGGAGATACCGGCTTCTTCAGCGGCACGAAAAAGCTGCTGCCGCTGCTGGAGGGCTGCGACACGGCGGTGCTGCCGGGTTTGAGCTCGCTGTCCTATCTGTGCGCTCGGCTCCGAACCTCCTATGAGGATGTCCGGGTCGTGAGCCTCCACGGGCGGCAGCACAACATTCTGCCGGAGGTGCGGGCAGCCAGCCGCCTCTTTGTGCTGGTAGGCGGCGAGCGGGGCATCAACGACCTGTGCCGTACGCTGACAGAGGGGGATCTGGGGCACGTCTGCGTGTATGTGGGGCAGCGGCTGGGCTACCCGGATGAGCGCATCGTGCGCGGCACGGCGGCGGAGCTGACGGATGGTGTCTATGCCCCTCTGAGCGTGGCGCTTATCGAAAACCCTCATCCCGACGCGGTGGTCACACCGGGTCTGCCGGACGACGCCTTTCTCCGCAGTGCGGAGGGAATGCCCGTGGTTCCCATGACCAAAAGTGAGGTGCGGGCGGTATGCCTTTCCAAGCTGCGGCTGACGGAGCGGAGCGTCTGCTGGGACATCGGCGCCGGTACCGGCTCAGTGTCGGTGGAAATGGCCTTGCAGGCAAAGCAAGGGCTTGTCTGCGCCGTAGAGCGGCGTGAGGATGCCGCGGCGCTGCTGGGGCAAAACCGTAATCGGTTTGCATTGGAAAACTTACAGGTGGTCTGCGGCAGCGCGCCGGAGGCCTGCGTCGGTCTGCCAGCCCCCACTCACGCATTCATCGGCGGCAGTGCCGGCAATATGCACGAGATCGTGGCGCTGCTGCTGGCAAAAAATCCCCATGTCCGCATCGTGGCTACGGCCGTTTCCCTGGAGTCCGTGGCTGAGCTGACGGACTGCCTGACGGCGTTTCCCTTTGCACAGACGGAGGTGGTATCCCTGCAGGCAGCACGGGACAGAAAGGCCGGAAGCTACCATCTGATGAGCGGACAGAATCCCATTTATATTTTTACAATGCAGGGCGGAGGAGAAACGGCATGATGTGGTCGCTTGCGGCACTTGTTATCGGCTTTTGCATAGACCTTCTGGTGGGCGACCCTCACGGTTTTCCCCATCCGGTCGTCCTGATTGGAAAATGTATCAGTGTGTTGGAGCGGGGGCTGCGGTACATATGCCCCAAAACGCCGTCCGGCGAGCGGGCGGCGGGCGCCATCCTTTGGGGCGCGGTGGTCATCGTATCCACCGCCGTCCCGGCTCTGCTGCTGTGGCTGAGCGGTCTGGTCAGCCCGTGGCTGCGTCTGGCGCTGGAAAGCGTGATGTGCTGGCAGATCCTGGCCGTCAAGTCCCTGCGGGACGAGAGCATGAAGGTCTATGACGCGCTGGAGAGCGGCGATTTGGACGCCTCCCGCCATGCCGTTTCCATGATCGTGGGACGGGATACCGACCGGCTGGACGATGCTGCCGTGACCCGTGCCGCGGTGGAAACGGTGGCGGAGAACACCTCCGACGGCGTGGTGGCGCCGCTGCTGTTCCTGGCCATTGGCGGCGCGCCGCTGGGCTTTTTCTACAAGGCGGTGAACACCATGGACTCCATGCTGGGGTATGTGGAGCCACCCTATAAGAACATCGGTCTGGTACCCGCCAGGGCGGACGATGTGGTGAATTATATCCCGGCGCGGCTGTCCGCCCTGCTGATGCTGACGGCGGGCGGCCTGATGGGACTGGATATTTCAGCGGGCTGGCGGATTTTCCGCCGCGACCGCCGAAAGCACGCCAGTCCCAACTCGGCGCAGACGGAATCCGTCTGCGCCGGGCTTCTGGGTCTGCGTCTGGCCGGGGACGCGTGGTACCACGGCGTGCTGCACAAAAAAGAGTATATCGGTGACGCATCGCGGGAGATCACCCACGAGGACATCCCCCGTGTGTGCCGCCTGATGACCGTCACAGCGGTTCTCACCCTGCTTTTGAGCTGCGCGGTCAAGCTGCTCTTTGCGCTGTAAAGGAGACATAGATGCTGTATCAAACAGAAAATCAACACGGCGGCGATGTATACGGCGGCGGTATCACGTTGGATTTTTCCGCCAACACCAACCCCCTGGGTACGCCTCCCGGCGTATTGGAGGCGGTGTGCCGGACTCTGCCCCAGCTGCACCGCTACCCCGACCCCTACTGCCGCCGGCTGGTGCAGGCTATCGCAAGCCATGAGCAGGTGCCGGCGTCCTATATTCTCTGCGGAAACGGCGCGGCAGACCTGATCTACGCATACTGCGCCGCCCTGCGGCCCCGGACGGCGGTGGAGCTTGCCCCCACTTTTATGGAATATAGCGCGGGACTGGCGCAGGTGGGCTGCCGCGTAGAGCGGTATTTCCTGCATCAGGCGCAGAATTTCGATTTGGACGAGAGGTTTCTGTCCTTCTTAGACGAGAAAAAACCGGAGGCGGTATTCCTCTGCAGCCCCAACAACCCTACCGGACGGCTGATTCCGCTCCCGCTGCTGGAGCAGATCCTGCAATACTGCGCGGCACAAGGGGCGCATCTGTTCCTGGACGAGTGCTTTCTTGATCTCACGGAGGACGGCGTCAGCGCCAAGTCCCTTCTGGCAGCGCACCCGGCGCTGCTGCTCCTGAAGGCCTTTACCAAGAGCTACGGCATGGCCGGTTTACGGCTCGGGTACTGCCTGTGCGCCGACAACGCGCTGCTGCACGAAATGGCAGCCGCGTCGCCGCCGTGGAACGTATCCACACCGGCTCAGAATGCCGGTGTGGCGGCGCTGGCGGAGCGGGATTTCCTGCAAAGGACGCTGTCCCTCGTCCGCGCGGAGCGGCGGTGGCTCACGGATAACCTGACGGCGCTGGGCTTCTGGGTATGCCCGTCCCACGCCAATTACCTGCTGTTCCGCGGGCCGTTGGGACTGCGGGAGGGTCTGCTGCGGCAGGGTATCGCCATCCGTGGCTGTGGGAATTACAGCGGGCTGGGCGACGGGTGGTATCGCATTGCGGTGCGGCCTCACGGGGAAAATGAAGCATTGATAACGGCCATCCGGCAATTCTGCAAGGAGAAATCACTATGGCAATGAATATTATGATACAGGGGACCATGTCCAATGCGGGAAAGAGCCTGCTGGCGGCGGGACTCTGCCGCGTTCTGAAGCAGGACGGCTACCGCGTGGCGCCGTTCAAGAGCCAGAACATGGCGCTGAACTCCTTCATTACCAGGGACGGCGGCGAGATGGGTCGGGCGCAGGTGGTGCAGGCAGAGGCCGCCGGGATCGAGCCGGATACCCGCATGAATCCCATCCTGCTCAAGCCCACCACCGACGTGGGCAGTCAGGTCATCGTCAACGGACAGGTGCGGGGCAATATGAAGGCCATGGAGTATTTCCGCCGCAAGCGGGACTACATCCCCGCCGTGCTGGAGGCCTACAACAGTCTGGCCTCAGAGTATGACGTGATCGTCATCGAGGGGGCAGGCAGCCCTGCGGAGATCAACCTCAAGCAGGAGGATATCGTCAATATGGGTCTTGCCAAGTTGGTGGACGCACCGGTGCTGCTGGTGGGCGACATCGACCGGGGCGGCGTGTTTGCCCAGCTCTACGGCACGGTGGCGCTGCTGGAGGAGGACGAGCGCCGCCGCATCAAGGGCATGGTGATCAACAAGTTCCGGGGCGACCGAGCCATTCTGGAGCCGGGACTGAAGACGCTGGAGCAGCTGTGCGGCATCCCGGTGGCGGGGGTCATCCCCTACACCCATGTAGATATCGACGATGAAGACAGCCTGACCGAGCGGTTTGGCCGCTCCAAAGAGCGAAAACTCCTGGATATCGCGGTAATCCGTGTGCCGCGCATCTCCAATTTCACGGATTTCAGCCCCTTTGAGCATTACGAAAACGTGTCGCTGCGCTATGTGGATCAGGTGAGCGACCTGCACCAGCCGGACATGATTCTGCTGCCGGGCACCAAGAGCACCATTGCCGACCTGCGGTGGCTGCGGCAGTCCGGTCTGGAGGCGGCCGTTTTGAAGGCGGCTGACGCCGGCACGCTGGTTTTCGGCATCTGCGGCGGCTATCAGATGCTGGGGCGCACCGTGTCCGACCCGGAGCAGGTGGAGGCCGCCGGTGTCACGGAGATCAACGGTTTGGGTCTGCTGGAGATGGACACCGAATTTCGGGGTGAAAAGGTGCAGACCCAGACGCGAGGCGTCTTTCACGGTGTGGAGGGAATGCTCTCCGGCCTGAACGGACTCGCTTACGAGGGGTACGAGATCCACATGGGACGCAGTCAGCAGCAGATGCCCGCCCTCACCGGCAGCAGAAACGTATACGGCAGCTATGTCCACGGCATTTTTGACGTGCCGGGCATCACGGATACGATTCTGAAAGCGCTGTGCGCCAGAAAGGGTGTGTCCTTTGACGCGCTGGCAACCTTTGACGCCTGCGGCTACAGGGAACGGCAGTACGACCTGCTGGCGGACGTGGTACGCGGCGGACTGGATATGTCCTTTGTCTACCAAGTGCTGCACCGGGAAGTATAAGGCAGCACCGCAAAAAATTGCCGGAAGCGCCGCGATGCGGTATAATAAAGCCATGGGGATAAACAGATGACATTTTCCGTATTCGGTGACGAACTGGCACAGGTACGGACGAAAAAAAGAATTTCTCGCACAGATTGAACGGATTGTCCCGTGGAAAATAAACCCGGCCAATTCAAAATCCGGAAAAGCAAACTGCTGCCCTTGGAAAAATCATCTATCCGATGAGCAGCAGACAAGGCGGGCAGGTGCTTGAAGCACCTGCCCGCCTGTATTGTTTATGCCAGAATATCGCTTATATCGGTCTGCTGTCCGCCTGCGGTAAAGGCTGCCGTTTTTCCGTCATGGGTGAGCTTATAGGTTTCCCCCGCCGCGCCCTTTTCCAGCAGATCAGCGAGCCGGAACGCGGAGGTCGCATCCTTGGTGACAAAGACGATCTTCTCCACGCCCTGCGCCTTGAGGGTGCCGATGCCGCTGAGCTTTCCCGTCAGCACGGCAAAGTCGGCGTCCACGGTGACGGTCAGCACGCCGTCCTTCTGCTCGGCCGTGTAGGCAATGTCCTTGCCGTCCTTGTCGGTCACGCGGTAGAGGGGACTTTGCGGGGTATCCGCGTCGCCGGATTTCCCTTCCGGCACCACAAGCGTGCCGATCTGGAATTCGATCGTCTCGCCGCCCAGCCGCAGGACACAGGTGACGGGGTAGGTACCCGGCGCGGCGGGAACGGTCTCGCTGCCGTCATAGAGAATTTTTTCTACAGTACCCTCGCCGGACGTTGTCACGGTGAACTTGCCGTTTTCACTGCGGATGTCCAGAGCGGTCAGGTTTTCCGGGTCGCCGTCGTGATTTTCGCCGCTCAGGCGCATGTTGATGTAGTCCTTCAGCTTCTCAATATCGCTGCCGTTCAAGCCGTTGATCGTCACATCCGGCCCGATCACGTAATGACCGTAGCTGCTTTCATGGTAGGCATCCTGCCCGTCGCCGATGCGGCCGATGGCATTCTTATCCAGCGTGTATTCGATTTCCTTTGTCTTATAATTAAAGGCAACTTTGTCGTTCAAGAGCATACCCGTGGTAATGCGGGCGTTGCCAAGGATAAGAATGGTTCCGCGCATATCATCTTTGTCGTCGCTGCCGATGGCAGCGGCTTGGTCGCCCGCTATGGCGGTGACCTGCGCGTTGTCCCGGATGATGATCAGTCCGGCCATGTGTTCACCATCACTGGCACCGATGCCCGTACCTTCATCCTCGCCGATCGCCTTCACCTTTGCGCTGTCCCGGAGGATGATTCTGCCGGTAGATGTGATGGAACCGTCATTTCCAGAGCCAATGCCTGCGCTTTCATCGTCACTTCCCGCAGTCACCCGAGCGTTGCCGCCGATGATGATGGTGCCGGATACGTCCCCATACTCACCGGAGCCGATACCGGTGCCGCCTTCTTCACTCCACGCGGTTACCTTCGCGTTGCCGCCAATCGTAATCGTCCCGGACATCTCGCCCTTTTGGGGGTCATATGCTGATTCGCCGGCGCCAATTCCTGCACCGTCCCAGCCGCTTCCGGCCGTAACCTGCGCATTGCCGCTGATGGTGATGCTGCCGGACATATTGCCGTCTTCGCCGGAGCCGATACCCGCACCGTCCTCCTGGCTGAAGGCGTTGACCTTTGCGTTTTCGTCAATGGTGATGCTGCCGGACATATTGCCGTTATAGCCGGAACCGATGCCTGCACCGTCACCATAGAAATCATCTTCCCCGTCATCTTCCGTGGTGACGGTGGCGCTGCCGGTAATATGGATTTTACCGGACATGTCTTCATCCTCGTGGCTGCCGATCTTGGCGTTATCGTTATTGTTACCATTCCCGTCCTTACCGCCGATCTCGGCCTCCAGAGAGCCGCTGCCGGTGATGGTCACATCGCCGTCGGAGACATGCAGGGCAGAGCCGCTTTCGGAGAAAATCTTGTTGTCTCCCTCCAGTGTGATGTTCGCGCTGGAGCTGCCCACGTCGATGGCGTCGCCGGAGCTGCTGATGTTGATATCCTGAATGGTGACGTTTGCCGTCGCGTCACCGGTGGTCTGGATGGTGATGGTGCTGCTGGTAGCGGCTGCGCTGTCGCGCTGCTTGATGACAGGCGCGTCATCCGCAACGTCTGTGCTGCTTCCCTGGGACACCGTCTGGCCGCTGTCTCCGGCGCTGACGGTAATGCTGCCGTCCTCCAGATACCATTCCGCCGCAAACGCGGTCACAGACAGGTTCACGACCAGCAGCAGCGCGATGATCGCGGAAATCAGTCTTCTCATTTTCATTGGATGTACGTTCTCCTTCCTCGTCCTGACCCGTACCCGTCGGGCAGACAGCCGGGGGATTGCATCGGGAGATCTCCCGATGCAATGGGGTACCCCATTGCGAATTTTCCGGAGGCTATTACTGTTGGGTGCATATACCAATGATAGCAGATTACGTTCTCGCTGTCAAGCATTTTCCCGGCGATATTTTTCACTGTCTATGCCGTTGAATTAGCCGCCGGACTATGCTATGATACTGCCAAAGAAGTCCGACAACCGCCCAAAAATCTGTCAGGCAAACAGGAGGAAGCAACCGTGACCGTGCAAAAAGCGCAAAAAAGTGACATCGACGGCATCGAGAAAATTTACGACCGCATTCATGACAGAGAGGAACAGGGGCTTTCCACCATCGGCTGGATCCGCGGCGTCTACCCCACCCGGAAAACGGCGGAGGCCGCTCTGGAACGGGGCGATCTGTTCGTCATGGCAGACGGCGGGAACGTGGTCGCCGCCGCCGTCATCAACCAGACCCAGGTGCCCGAATACAAGGATGCGGCATGGAAGCACGCCGCGGAAGATAACGAGGTCATGGTGCTGCACTGCCTTGTGGTTGACCCACTGAAAGGCGGAAAGGGATATGGCCGCGCTTTCGTCGCATACTATGAGGATTACGCAAAACAGCACGGCTGCCCCGCTCTGCGCATGGACACCAACGTGAAAAATAAGCGGGCGCGAAAGCTGTATCACACGCTGGGATACGAGGAAGTCGGCATCGTGAAGTGCGTCTTCAACGGCATTCCCAATGTGCAGCTGGTGTGCCTGGAAAAATATTTGGGAAAAGATTGAAAAAGCTCCCTTCCCGACAGCGTTTTGTCAGGAAGGGAGCCTTTTTTCAGTTTGTCGCAGTTTTACCTTTATAATAGTCCGTATCCAGAATCAGATTGTTGATCCGAACGAACTGCTGTACCTTTTCGGCCATCGCGTCAAGGGTTTCGCTGCTTACCTCCGCTTCGCCGCCAGTGATGCTGAGGACGCGCTCCGTCCCCGCGTCATAGGCAATGTCCCCGGATATCCAGCTGCCGTCGGAAAACAGGGCGCAGCCCTCATAGGTGGGGTCAAAGGCGTCCCGGCCTATGTAATCGTAGGGGCTGTCCACCCCCAGAAGATTCAGCATTGTTGGCAGAAGGTCGGAGGTGTTCAGCGTCTTGCTTACCTCCATGGGCTGCAAATCCGCGCTCCAGATGAAGCAGGGCGTCCTTTCCAGCAGCAGCGCGTCGTCCACCCCGGAAAGGGCGTACAGGGATTCTTCGTCCTTATAGCCGTAGGTGTAGTGGTCGGTGACGCCGATGATGACGGTGTTTTCCAGCTGCCCCTTGTCCTCCAGCTCCTCAAGCAGCCGGGCAAACAGATCGTCCACCAGCCTGGCCTTGAGATAGGCGCAATCCGTTTCCTCGTTGCCCGTAAGCCCCCGAAATTCCGGGTACTTTTTCAGCGCCCAATAGCTCAGAACTTCATTGTACTTGTAGCTTAAGTGGGCGGAACGGGTAATGATGAAGTTCAGGGTCGGCTGTCCCGCCCGGAAGAATTCGGCGTTCAGGCCGGGATTGTCAAACAGCAGCTGATCGTCATACAGAAGGTCTTCCTCGTCCTCGCCGATGAAATCCCCATAACAGACGTACTCCGAATACCCCATGGCGGGAGAGAACACCCCCCGGCTGTAGAAGCTGGGGTCGTTATAGTGGAAGGTCTTGGCGGAATACCCCTCCCGGGTCAGCAAATTGGCAAGAGACTGGCGGTAGGTGTTGGTGATGTAGTCGAAGGCGTAGCCGCCCTGACTGCTCAGGAATGAGCCGGTATTCACGCAGAATTCCGTATTGAAGGTACGGATGCCGCCATACCCCGGCGTGTAGAAGCGGGTGAAGGAAATGCCCTCGGACATGAGCCGCTGAAGCGTTGGGGTATATTTCCCGATCATCCAGTCGTCCATGGACTCCATCAGCACCAGAACCACGTTTTTTCCTTCCAGAAGGCCGGTCATTTCGTTGTCCCCGCCCACGGTTCGTCCCGCAAAATAGGCGTTGATTTCCGCCTTTCCCGCCTTCTGCGCCGCGGCGCAGCTTGGGGTCAGGGGATAGATGCCGTTTTTGTAGATGTCCTTTTCCAGCGTCTGATACAATCCGCAGACCTGATACAGCCGGTGGGCGTTGAACATGTTGTCATAGGCCGCCTCAGCGGACTGAACTCTGCCGTAGTCGGAGGAGGCGTAGCGGATGCCGCCGTCCTGCAAAAACACCGCCTGGGGCAGGCAGGCCGCGCCTACCGACGCGGCAACGGCAACCGCCGCAGCCGCGATGCCGGTTGACCACTTCTGCTTCCAGCTTGGGAATTTCACCAGAATCACAACGCCCTGTACTGTAAGCGCCGCCAGTCCCAGCCACCAGCCGATAGGGTAGCTCAGCAGAACGGAAAAATAGTCCGACCCTTCGGAGGCATAGCGGAAATCCGACAGCCACATCATCTCGGAAAACAGGTAAAAATATCCTGTCTCCACGGCGGCATAAATCGCGGCGGCGAAATACAAAATGCCGTATGCCACTCTGCCCGCCTTGGCCGGAAGCAGCCTGACGAAGCTGCTTAAGATTGCCGCCCACAAAGCGCCGAAGGCCAGCGGCCAGAGCTGCGCCGGCCGGAATTCCTCGGTATTCAGGGATAAAAAGAAAAAGGCAAACACTTCCACCAGGAAGAAGGACAGCGGCACAAAAAGGAAATGTACACGCCGCCCCGTTCTCTGTTTGCCTGTGGTACTGCCCACTGTTCATCCGCTCCTTTATCGAAATTTAGGGTATTGTATCACAAAATGCCGCAAATGTACACTTAAGAATCCTTTATATCGATATTTTTCACAAAAAATTTATTTTCCTCTTGTAAAATCTTCCTAATTGACGTATACTTAGGGGAGCTTTGAAGAAATCAGTAAGGAGAGAGGACACCCATATGGATTTGATTACCGTCCGTGACCTGTTCAAAAACACCGAAAAATATGCCGGCACCGAAGTGAACGTCGGCGGCTGGGTGCGAAACCGCCGGGGCAGCAAGCAGTTTGGCTTTATCGTCCTGAACGACGGTACTTATTTCACCCCCGTGCAGGTGGTGTATAACGACACCCTGGAAAATTTCCAGGAGATTTCCAAAATCAACATCGGCGCCGCCCTGATCGTTCGCGGCACGCTGGTTCTCACCCCGGACTCCAAGCAGCCCTTTGAGATTCAGGCCGAGCAGATCACGGTGGAAGGCTCCTCCACCGGCGACTACCCCCTCCAGCCCAAGCGCCACTCCATGGAGTTCCTGCGCACCATCAACCATCTGCGTCCCCGCACCAACACCTTCCAGGCGGTGTTCCGCGTCCGCAGCCTTGCCGCCATGGCCATCCACCAGTTCTTCCAGGATCGGGACTTTGTCTATGTCCACACGCCCCTGATTACCGGCTCCGACTGCGAGGGCGCGGGAGAAATGTTCCAGGTCACCACCCTTGACCTGAACAACGTCCCCAAGACCGAGGACGGCAAGGTGGATTTTTCCCAGGACTTCTTCGGTAAGCCCACCAACCTGACCGTTTCCGGCCAGCTCAACGCCGAGACCTTCGCCATGGCTTTCCGCAACGTCTATACCTTCGGCCCCACCTTCCGCGCGGAAAACTCCAACACCACCCGCCATGCCGCCGAATTCTGGATGATCGAGCCGGAAATCGCCTTTGCCGACCTGGAGGATGACATGGAGCTGGCCGAGGCCATGATCAAGTATATCATCTCCTACGTTCTGGAGCACGCCCCCGAGGAAATGAACTTCTTCAACGAATTCATCGACAAGGGGCTACTTGACCGGCTGCACAACGTCCTGCACAACGAGTTTGGCCGCATCACCTATACCGACGCCGTGGCGCTGCTGGAGAAGCACAACGACGAGTTTGAGTACCCCGTCCATTGGGGCAGCGACCTGCAAACCGAGCACGAGCGCTTCCTCACGGAGAAGGTGTTCAAGAAGCCCGTCTTCGTCACGGATTACCCCAAGGAGATCAAGGCGTTCTACATGAAGCTGAACCCCGACGGCAAGACCGTGGCCGCCATGGACTGTCTGGTTCCCGGCATCGGCGAGATCATCGGCGGCAGCCAGCGTGAGGATAACTTCGACATCCTGGAAAACCGCATCAAAGAGCTGGGCATGAAGCCGGAGGACTACGCTTTCTATCTTGACCTGCGCAAGTATGGCTCCGCCCGTCACGCGGGCTACGGCCTGGGCTTTGAGCGCTGCGTCATGTACCTCACCGGTATGGGCAACATCCGGGACGTACTTCCTTTCCCCAGAACCGTGGGCAACTGCGACCTGTAATTACAGCGCTATCGATTGCAAAAGGCGAACCGTTTCATGCGGTTCGCCTTTTTAAGTAAGCCCACTCTGGTTGGAAAAGCCTTCAGCTTGCTTTTCCAGCCAGCTATAGATTTCCCGTTTCGTTTTCAGTTCCACTACCTTGCCCCGATATGGTTCCAGCCCGGCGCGGATTTGCGGGAGATTTACCCGGTAGAATTTCCTTGTCCAAACCAGCAATTTCAGGAGTGACCGCAGCGTTTCGTTTCTTCTTCCGGTTTTCTTCCATTTCCGCACAAAAAACCGTCGGACAATTCGCAGACGGCAAAGAAGAGGCGGCGTTGTCAGCAGGCAGATCACATCCGCCTGGGCAAAGGCCTGTCCCAGCCAGGAATGCTGCACACCCTCCAGTATCCAGTCGTCGCACTCCAGTATTTCCTCCAGCATCCGTCCCCGTTCGTCAGGACTGCGCTTTGAATTGTAACTTCCGGCCGAATTGTCCCAGAACAACTCATCCAGCTCCCAAGCCGGAATTCCCAGCCGTTCGGAGAGTTGCTTCGCAAGGAAGGTCTTCCCCGAGCCGCTGGCGCCGATAATGTGAATCTTCATAGTCATCTCCATAGGAAAAACCGCCCGAAAGAAATATCCTTCGGGCGGAGATTCATTTTTGTGTCGGATTACACAGCCAGGAAGAACTTCACCAGGAACAGAGCGGAGATGATGTAGGTCAGGACGGAAACTTCCTTGGCCTTGCCGCCGAAGATCTTCATGATGGTGTAGGAGATCAGGCCCAGGCCGATGGCGTGGCCGATGGAGCCGGAGATGGGCATACCGATGAGCATCAGCGCCACAGGAACCATCTGATCCATATCGTCGAAGTCGACCCGCTTCAGACCCTGGAGCATCAGGATGCCCACGTAGATCAGAGCAGCGGAGGTGGCGGCGGCGGGGATGATGGCAGCGATGGGGGCGATGAAGATGCAGGCCAAGAACAGCAGGCCGGTGACGACAGCAGTCAGACCGGTGCGGCCGCCGGCCTCAACACCGGAAGCGGACTCAATGAAGGTGGTGATGGTGGAAGTACCGGTGCAGGCGCCGGCGATGGTGCCGATGGCGTCGGACAGCAGGGCTTCCTTCATGTTGGGCATATCGCCCTTCTCGTCCACCATGCCGGCGCGGGAGGCGGTGCCCACCAAAGTGCCGATGGTGTCGAACATGTCAATGATGCAGAAGGTGATGATCAGGGTGATGGCGGTGAACCAGCCGATCTCCATGAAGCCGGCGAAGTTGAACTTGAACAGGGTAACCTTGGCCATATCGGCGAAGGGAGGCAGGAAGGAAGCGGTAGCCAGGGAAGCGAAGGGGTTGGTGTGCAGGAAGGCGAAGGAGCCGATCCAGTAAATCACGGAAGCGACGAGCATACCGTACAGCACGGAGCCCTTGATGCCCTTCTTGGACATCGCCAGGATGACGAACAGGCCGACAAACATGGTCACAACGGTCAGGATCATGGTGGCGAAACCGGCGTCGCCCATGTTGCCCTGGAGATAGCTGGGGGTCAGAGCGCCGAAGAAGTCGCGCATGACATAGAAGGGGGTGGTGAAGCCGTTGCCCTCTGCGTAGATGCCCACGTTGGAGCCAAGGCCGATGTTCATCAGCATCAGGCCGATAGCGGGAGAGATGCCCAGACGGATGCCGAGAGGAATGGCCTCCACGATCTTCTCGCGGACGTTGAAGATGGACAGGACAACGAAGACGATGCCCTCCAGCAGGATGATGACCAGAGCGGCCTGGAAGGAAGCCACGTAGGTCATGCCGGTCATGGCAACGATGTTGCCGACGACCACGGCAAAGAAGCTGTTCAGACCCATACCGGGAGCCATTGCGAAGGGCTTGTTTGCCAGGAACGCCATGCAGAACGTACCGATGGCAGACGCGATGCAGGTTGCCAGGAACACGCCGTTCCACAGATCCTGTCCGGCGGCGCCGAAGCCGGTGAGCAGGTTCGGGTTCAACGCGATGATGTAGGCCATCGTCATGAACGTCGTGAGGCCAGCCACGACCTCAGTCTTGACGGTGGTCTTGTTCTCGGAGAGCTTGAAAACTTTCTCTAACATAGTATCGACCTTTCTTTTTAGTTTTCCGGCAAAGCCGGTGGAAAAGTACAGTTCCATTGTAACATTTTACAAAAATAATACAATACAGAAGACAACACAAACTTGTGAACAAATTATGTCCTGTTTTCGTCGTTTTGACAAATACCCGTTTTTCCCGGCGTTTTATAGGGCAATTCCTTCGAATTTTCACCCGGTTGGGAAACATATCTATGAACAACCGTTTCCACCGTACCGGAATAAACATGAATTTTTAAGGAGCTTCCCTGATTTTTCAGGGAAGCTCCTTGTTGCTAAGATTCTGCTTTTGGTTGTTTTTACTGCTTCGGCGCACGCTTCCGGCAAAGATAAATGTCCAGCTTTTCCTTCATGTTCTCCGGCATTTCCCGGGCAACGGGACACCGGACGGCATTCGCCATACGCTCCGCGAAGGCAATGAGGAACGCCGTATCCGCCGCCATCTGCTCCCCCTTCATCAGCGCCATGGTGTCATAGCGGTTGTGAATGGTACCCGTTTGGTGGGACGCGATACGGGCAAAGGACACCGCCGGGACGCCCTTGTCGGCAAAGGGCGTGGAGTCGCTGGAATACACGTCCTGCTTCACCTCCACCGGGAACCCCAGCTCGTCGCCCAGGTAGGAAATATAGTGGCACAGCTTTTCCTCGCCGGTGACGCAGGAGATAAATTTGCCCATGATGCAGCCGATCATGTCCAGATTGATGTTCAGCACGCAGTTTTTGATCTTTTCCTCGTCGGCGCAGTAAGCCTTGGAGCCAAGCAGTCCCCGTTCCTCGCTGCCGCACCAGATGAAGCGCAGACCGTAGCGGTGGGGATGCGACGCGAAATGCTCCGCGATGCCCAGCAGTCCCGCGGAGCCGGACATGTTGTCGTAAGCGCCCTGGGACAGGGGAGTAGAATCATAGTGGGCGGTAAAGGCGATATATTCGTCCACCTCTCCCGGCATGTCCAGGACGACGTCGTGGGACCGGCCGGTATACTCCTCCTGCTTCAGCGTGATTTTCGCCGTGGACACGCCCTTGCGGATTAGCTCCACCGCGTCTTTGGCATTGATGTTCACGCCGGGAATCCGGTTTCCGTTGTGGACATAGGCGCGCAGCTCCCGCTGGTCAATGTCCCGGTCGGCGTAGTTGACGCTTCCGTCATAGGTGACAAAGCCCACCGCGCCGTTTTCCAGCAGATCGTGATACATCCAGTAGCCCAGGTAGCCGTCGATCATCACGATTTTCCCCCGGCACCGGCTCAGCGCGTAGGGGCTGGAATCCCGCAAATAATAGAACGGCGCTTCCACCTCTCCGCTTCCGGCGCACAGATAGCCCTTGCAGGCCACCTCCACGCCGTCCGCCTGAAAAGCCGCCTCCCGCATAGTAGACATCGGCACGTCAAAGGGTACGATCTCGGCTTTCAGCCCAAACCCAGACACCTTGTCCTGCAAATACTGCGCCGTACGCAATTCTTCCGGACTTCCGCCGGTGCGGATATAGGCTGTATCCGCAAAAATCTTCATGATTTGTTCCGCATTCATAGCGTTCCCTCCTTTTTTCCATATAGTAATCCATTTGCCCGAAATTTGCAAGCCTTGGACTGCATCAATAGTTTGCTCCACGTTCCAAAGAAACCTTGGGAAGCTCTGAATAGATCGTCCTCAGCCGAGCGGCGGGTCTTTTTCTCTATTCGCGCGGCTTCAAAAGCGGGAAATACATACAGTATTCCGCCGTTCCCGAACTTTGAATTGAGACAAAAATCCTGGCTGAGTCTTCTTGCCAAATTGTGCAGTGGTTCCCTAAGAAAGACAACTGTCACGGGACTTGTCGATATGCTTTTATGAGGATCTCAGCCCTCTTGACGAAGTGTTCTTAGCGTGATATGGTTGGAGTATCGAAAAAACAAAGGAGTGCATTGCCATGAAATACGAATCCGTACAGCGGGCGCAGAGACTCATTTATCTGACAGAAAAGTACACCAAGCTGTACCACCTGGAAAGCATATGATCAGACGGCTGAATCACGAGTTGGTTTTGTCCCTCCTGCCTGACCGGAATCCATGGGGACACAAGGGGGATTTCGGCAAGCTCCTGCTGCTGTGCGGCAGCAGGGGGTATACGGGGGCGGCATTTTTCGCCGCCATGGGCGCTCTGCGCTCAGGCGCGGGGCTGGTGTTCCTGGGGGTGCCGGAAAGCATCTACGGCATCGAAGCGGTGAAGCTCAACGAGCCGGTGATTTTCCCACTGCCAGACGCAGACGGCAGGCTCAGCGCCGACGCCGTGCCGGAAATTCTTTCGCGGCTTCCCCGGATGGACGCCGTGCTGGTCGGCCCCGGTCTGGGGCAGTCCGAGGGGACGCTGGCGGTGGTCAGGGCGGTGCTGGAAAAAGCGGAATGCCCGGTGGTCGTGGATGCGGACGGCATAAATGTCCTGCGGGCGCATAGAGATTTACTGCGCGGAAGGAAATCGCCCACCATCCTGACGCCCCATGACGGGGAATTTGCCCGTCTTGGCGGCATCATCGGGGAAGACCGCATGGCCGCGGCCGCTGCTCTTGCCGACGACCTGGGGTGCGTCGTCCTGTTAAAGGGTCACGAGACCTGCGTCACCGACGGCGTGAACGGTTATATCAACCCCACAGGGAATCCCGGCATGGCCGTCGGGGGCAGCGGGGACGTGCTGGCGGGTGTTATTACGGCGCTGCTGGGGGCGGGATTGCCGCCGCTGGAAGCCGCCGCCTGCGGAGCATGGCTCCACGGGGCGGCGGGAGACCGGTGCGCGGCGGAGCTGGGGCAGTATGGGATGCTGCCCACGGACATGCTCAGCGCCCTTCCGCGACTTATGAAATAAGGCGGGGTTTCTTTGAAAAAATTCGCGGCGGCTGTGGCGGTGCTTGTGTTTCTCACCGGGTGTTCCGGCGGGTCAAAGGAGATGCAGCGGGGGCTTGACCTGCGCTCGGAGCTGCTGAAGGCTTCCGAATGCCGGTTTTCCTGCGAGATCACGGCGGACTATTCGGACAAAGTGTACAACTTTTCCATGGACTGCCAGTGCGATTCCCAGGGCAATCTGACCTTTGCCGTCACAGCTCCCGAGACCATCGCGGGCATCACCGGCAAGGTATCCGACGGCGGGGGAAAGCTGACCTTCGACGACACGGCACTGCAATTCGATTTGATGGCGGAGGATCAGGTGACCCCCGTCAGCGCCCCGTGGATATTGATGAAAACCCTGCGAAGCGGCTGCATCACCTCCGCCGGGATGGACGGCGGGCGTCTGCGGCTGACCGTTGACGACAGCTACGAGGATGACGCGCTCCATCTGGACATCTGGCTGGGGGAGGACGATCGCCCGGAAAACGCCGAAATTCTCTACAAGGAACGGCGCATTCTGTCATTGAAGGTCACAAATTTTGAAATTGTGTAGCTTTTTGGAAAAACCGTGCATAGGATATTTTACCAGCGCGGCCGTATAAATCCGGTTATGGCGTGGGAGAATAGAATCACCGCGTTACATATGGATTCATCCGGTAGCGTGGGTATTGATGCACGGAGAGTGAACACTATGACGGAACCATCAGTCAAGCGGGGCGACATATTCTATGCCGACCTGTCGCCGGTCGTGGGCAGTGAGCAGGGGGGTACCCGGCCTGTTTTGATTGTGCAGAACGACACCGGAAACCGCCATTCCCCCACGGTCATTGCGGCGGCCATCACCAGCCAGACGGGAAAAGCCCGGCTTCCCACCCATATCAACATCGCGGGAGGAAGCGTGGGTCTGAGCAAGGATTCCATCATTCTGCTGGAGCAGATCAGAACTATTGACAAGCGCCGTCTGCGGGAGCACATGGGGCATCTGGACGAAAACCAGATGGCGCAGGTGGACGATGCCATTGCCGTCAGCTTCGGCCTTCCCGGCGGCGGACGGGCAACATGATTCATAACGAAGCCCCCTGCGGCATAGAATGCGGCAGGGGGCGTTGCATTTGGAAGAAAATTACGCTGTGTATTTTGGAAACCGTCCGGTGGGAAAGGTGCAGGTGACAAGGCAAGGGCTATACTATCATTTCCTGTGCCGCTGTCAGCTGACCGGGGATGTGATGTGCAGGCTCTGGGTGAGTTGCGGAGACAAGCGGGAGAGCCTGGGGCTGGTGGTGCCGGTGGACGGTGGCTTCGGGCTGAATACCTCGCTGCCGGTCAAGCGATTGGGGGAGGGAGAGCTGACGTTTTCGCTCCTGCCAAAGCATGACAAGCCCGCCGGGACATTTATCCCCATTTCCCCGGAGGAACCCTTTGCGTACATAGAGCGCTTGAAAAAAAGCTATCTGGTTCGGAAGGGAGAGCAGGTGGGGATCGAAATTCCGGAATAACAAAATGGCAGGAACGGTTTCCGTTCCTGCCGTTTTGACGTTACAGTTCGATTTCCAGTCCCACCGGGCAGTGGTCGGAGCCCAGGATGTCCGAATAAATGGGTGTGGCGGTGATTTTGTCCGCAATGCGGTCGGAGACGAGGAAATAGTCAATGCGCCAGCCTGCGTTGTTCGCCCGGGCATTGAACATGTAGCTCCACCAGGTGTACGCGCCGGTGGCGTCCGGATGGAGACGGCGGAAGGAGTCGGTGAATCCGGCGTCCAGAAGCCGCCCGAAGCTTTCCCGCTCCTCGTCGGAGAAGCCCGCGTTGCCCCGATTGGAGGCGGGATTTTTTAGGTCGATCTCCTGATGGGCGACGTTCAGGTCGCCGCAGGCGATGACGGGCTTGCGCTTATCCAGCTCGCTGAGATAGGCCCGAAAGGCTTCGTCCCATTTTAACCGGTGGTCAATGCGGGCAAGCCCCCGCTGGGCGTTGGGGGTGTAGCAGGTGACGAGGAAAAAACCGGGATATTCCAGCGTAATGAGCCGCCCCTCGGTGTCCAGCTCCGGCTGACCTAAGCCATAGCGGACGGAGACGGGGGCTTGCTTTGCGAAAATGGCCGTGCCGGAATAGCCCTTTTTCTCGGCATAGTTCCAGTATTGGCTGTAGCCCTCCAGGGGAAGGGTGAGCTGTCCCGCTTGCAGCTTCGTCTCCTGCAAGCAGAAAAAGTCGGCGTCCAGGGCGGTGAAGGCGTCCAGAAAGCCTTTGCCCACACAGGCGCGCAGGCCGTTTGTATTCCAGGAAATGAATTTCATTTGGTTTCCTCCGTTGTGGAAGCGGTGCTGCCGTCAATGAGGGTCAGGCTGTCCCGGCGCATGGTGACGCTTCGGCTTCCGCTGGTGATGGTGACCTCGTCCCCGCCGGTGATGGACAGAGTGGTCATGGTCAGACAGGCGCAGGCAAGGGTGAATTCCGTGTCCGTCACGGACTGGGCGGTGTCCGTCAGTTCCAGCGTGACGGTGCCGTTTTCCCGGCTGACCCCAAGAAGCCGCGTACCCCATGGCAGGGGAGAAACCAGCTCGTCGCTGGACGGGCCGATCAGGTACAGGGAGAGAAGATAGCGCAGATCGTTCGTGTGGCCGGAGGCCTCCCGCTGCTCGCTGGAGATCACACCGTCCTCTGCGCCGTACTGATATTCCCGCCGGGGATAGTAAAAGGTGACGGGGTTCTTCATCAGCTCGCCGGAACAGCCGGGCAGAAACAGGCAAAGACAGAGAAGAAGACAGAAAAACCGCTTCATGACTTATCCACCTCCGTGTCAAAGGCGGGGAAGGTGACGGTAAAGACGGAACCCTTGCCCACCGTGCTGGAAACGGCGATCTCGCCCCGATTGCGCTGGACGATGGTGCGGACGATGGCAAGTCCCAGCCCGCTGCCGCCGCTTTTCCGGGAACGGGCTTTATCCACCCGATAAAACCGCTCGAAAATGTGCTCCAGCGCGTCCTCGGGAATGCCCATGCCCGTATCGCTGACGGTGAGCACCGCGTTGTCCTCCTGACGGCCAAGATGCACCGTCAGCGTTCCGCCGGGCAGGTTGTATTTGATGCCGTTTTCCATCAGGTTGAAAACGATCTGGTACAGGTCGTCTTCCAGAATCAGGACGGGGGTGTCCTCGTCCAGCTCCAGGCAGAAGGTCACGCCCGACCAGCTGGCGTTCGTCCGAAGCATTTTCGCCACCCGCTGCACCGTGGGCGCCATGTAGATGATCTCGCTCTCCTGGGGCTGGGGGGTTTCGGCTCTGGCGAGGGAGAGAAGCTTGGCGGTCATGCGGTTCAGGCGGTCGGCCTCGTTGCCGATGTCCGCTACAAATTCCTTCACCGTGTCCATGTCCATGTTGTTCTGCAAAATGGAATCGGTGAGCAGCTTGATGGAGGCGAGGGGCGTTTTCAGCTCGTGGGAGGCGTCGGAGACAAACTGACTGCGCTTGCGCTCGGAGGTTTGCAGCCGCTCCGTCAGGTCGTTGAATTCCTCCCCCAGCACGGTCAGCTCGTCGCTGCCGCCCATGTCCACCTTGTGGGAATAATCCCCCTCCCGGATAATGCGCATGGAGGCCATGATCCGGTTCAGACGCCGGGAAAAGGCGTTGGAAAAGGCGATGGAAAAGGCGGCGACGATGATTTCCAGCATCAGGGTGATGCGAAGCAGGGTCTGCTGCAAGGATTTGATCAGCGCGCCCTGGGTGGTATCGTACTCTGTCATGTATACGCAGCCCACCACGGTGCCATAGTAGACGATGGGGGTTGCCGCCCGGGAATCGGTGATGCCGTCGTGGTACGTCCAGGTAAAGACGTTGTTCCCCTCGGGCGCCTGTTTGCTGACGGTGAGCGCCTGCAAAACCTCCGGAAGCAGGACATAGGTACCCACGGAAGCGCCGCTGCTGTCGTACAGCGCCGCGCCGCTGTGGTCGGTGACCACAAGCCGCGTGACCTTCAGGCTTTCCAGCTGGTTGACGATGCCGGTGACGGTGGAGCTGTTCAGCACCTCCAGAGTGGAAATTTCGTCGGAGGCCAGCAGACATTTTTCAATCATGGAGGCTTCCTTGCTCTGATAGAACAGCTTGTGGCTGACGCCGGAGCAGTAGATATTCAGAAAAATCAGCACGACCAGCGTGGTGACCACATAGGTCATGGCGTACCGGAACTGGGTGTTGCCGTAGCCCCGAAAAACGGTTTTTTTATTTGCGGAAATAATAGCCAACGCCCCACTTCGTTAAAATGTATTTCGGTTCCGCCGGATTTTCCTCCAGCTTCTCCCGCAGACGGCGGATATGCACGTCCACGGTGCGGATGTCACTGCGGTATTCGTATGCCCAGATGGTGTCCAGCAGCGCTTCCCGGGAATAGACCCGGTTGGGATTGCGCATGAGAAATTCGATGACGTCGAATTCCTTGGCGGTCAGATCGGCCAGCTGGCCGTTTCTGTAGGCGTTCCGGGCGTCCAAATCCAGGGTGATGGTGCCGATGGTCAGGCTGTTTCCCGCGGCCTTTTCCTCACTGCGTCCGGCGCGGCGCAGCAGGGCGCGGATTCTTGCTTTCAGCTCCAAAATGTTGAAGGGCTTCGTCAGGTAATCGTCCGCCCCGTGGTCAAAGCCGATGAGCTTATCCATGTCGTCGCCCTTGGCGGTGAGCATGATGATGGGCACGTCGGAAAACTCCCGGATTTTGGCGCAGGCGGAAAGACCGTCCATGTTGGGCATCATCACGTCCAGCACCACCAGGTCCGGGTGCTGGGTCTGCACCGCCTGGACGGCTTCCAGACCGTCGCTGCCGGTGATGACCTCGTAGCCCTCGTTCTGCAAATTGAAGCGAATGCCCTTTACCAGAAGGGCTTCGTCGTCCACAACTAGAATTTTCATTTTCATCCTCCGACTGTGATAAGGTCAAGTATGGCGTCCAATCGCTTTTCCCCGATGCCCTCCACATTCTGTAGCTCCTGGGTGGAAAGAAAGCTGCCGTTTTCCTCCCGGTAGGCGACGATGCGCCCGGCGAGAACCTCCCCGATGCCGGGAAGCGCCGTGAGCTGCTCCGCGTCCGCCCGGTTGATGTCGATGGGGAAGGTGACGGCCACGGTCTCCGGGGTGGTCGGCTCCGGACAGGTGGTCTGGGGCGGGAGCGTCTGCATGGCGGCGGGAACGGACAGTTCCACGCTGCCGTGACTGCCGTTTCTGCCCAGAAAGAAGCCCAGGGTGAAGACAGCAAAAAGAAGGGTTACGGCGACAAGAATGCTGAGCCGCGGTTTTTTCATGGGAATCTGCCTCCCGGATTGACTAGAGGGGGAAAAGCTGTTATAATATCTCCATCATTATACACGACTTTTCACCGCCGGACAAGTCCGGCGAAGAAATATTGAGGGGAAAATATGAAAAAATTGAGATTGTTAAGCTTGCTTCTGTGTGTGGCGCTCCTCTGTCAGGCGGCGATTCCGGCGTCTGCCGCGGAAACCGTCGCGTCTACCCAGGAAACGCAGCCCGTCGAGCAGCAGACTGCCCAGATTCCCTTCGGCCAGGTCTGCATTGAAAACGGCTGCCGCACCCTGAACGGTATGCGCCCTCTGGCGGGAAGCGACAGCCGGCTGGATACGGCGGTGGCGGCCTTCGCCTTTGAGACGAATACCGAGACGGTCATCTACTCCTACAATCCCGACACCAAGCTGCCCACCGGTACCCTTGCCAAGATGGTCACGGCGCTGGTGGCAATCGAAAACAGCAATCTGGACGATATCGTCACCTGCTCGGAAGGCATCCAGTCCAAGGTGCCGGGAAGCAGTCTGAAACTGAGTCCCAACCTGAAAAGCAGCGAGCAGCTGACCGTGAACGATCTGCTTCACGCGCTGCTGATGATCGGCGCCAACGACGCCGCCGTGGCGCTGGCGGAGCATGTGGCCGGTACCACCGAGCGCTTCAAGGAAATGATGAACGCCCGGGTCAAGCAGATGGGCTGTGTCACCACGGAGTTCGGCAACATTTCCGGTCTGGATACGGCAACATCCTACACCACCGCCCGGGAAATGGTGAAGATCACCATGGAAGTGACCAAAAACGAGACTTTTGCGGAGATTTTCAAGACGGCGACCTATAAGATTCCCGCGACAAACTTGGTCGAGAAGGAGCGCTCTCTCACCACGACGAACTATTTGGTCGACAACCACATTGTTCCCCAGTTCATGAGTACCCGCTATACCGGCGGCCTTGCCAGCTACACGGAAAACTCCGGGGCAGGCGTTGCCTGTACCGCGGAATACAACAACATGCGCGTCGTGTTCGTGGTCATGGGCGCTACCCGTAAAACCAACGAGGAAACCGGTACGGTGGAGTCCTACGGTAACTTTGAAGAAGTGACCGAGCTTGCCAATTACGTTTTCAACAACTATAAGGTCAACCGGATAATTTACGACGGCATGGCGGTGAACCAGTGGCCGGTGTCCGGCGGCGAATGCCAGGTGGTGGGACAGTCCTTCACGGATGTGGATACCGTGGTTCCCGCCAGTGTTCAGATGAAGAATTACGTCATGAACTACACCGTGGAGGGCGGCGGCATGACCGCACCTATCAAGAAGGACGATAAGATCGCCACGATGGAGGTCTGGTATCAGAATTCCTGCGTCACGGAGGTGGAGCTGTACGCCATGGCGGACGTCCGGGCAACCGGGGACACTGGCGTGTCCATCCGCTCCAACGGAGAGAAGGACGGCGTCGGCGGCTCCGGCGTGTTGTCCACCATCGGAACCATCTGCGTGATCGGTCTGGGGCTTGTGGGCGCGTATCTGGCCTTCAATTCCTTTATGCGCTCCCGCATCCGCGCCCAGCGCCGCCGGAGACGGGCAGAACGCAGGAGGAGCCGGTAACGATGCTGAACTGGGACGGACTGAAAAGCGTCTGCGCCGACTGCACCCGCTGCGGCCTGTGCGAGACGAGACATAACGTGGTGTTCGGCGTGGGGAATGAGGACGCGGACATCATGTTCGTGGGAGAAGGCCCCGGGGAACAGGAGGACTTGAAGGGGCAGCCCTTTGTCGGCCCGGCGGGAAAGCTGCTGGACGACATGCTGTGCATCATCGACCTGAGCCGGGAGACGAACTGCTATATCGCCAACATCGTCAAGTGCCGCCCACCCCACAACCGCGACCCCCTGGAAACGGAGCAGGACGCCTGCATCGGCTATCTGCGCAATCAGGTGGCGCTGGTAAAGCCGAAGATCATCGTCTGCCTGGGGCGCATCGCCGCCAAGCGGCTGATCGACCCGGACTACCGCATTACGAGACAGCACGGCCAGTGGGTGGAGCGAAGCGGCGTCTGGATGACGGCCATTTATCACCCATCGGCACTCCTGCGGGACGTGTCCAAACGCCCGGAGACCTTCGACGATCTGCTCGCCATCCGGGCGAAAATCCGGGAAATAGATGCAAATATGTGAAAAATCCGCTGTTTTCGTTTCCGAAAACAGCGGAGTCTGCTCGTTAACAAACGGAATCGTTGCTGCCTTATGAAGAAATTGCATTATGGCTGCCGGTGACGGAAAACTCCACCCACTCGGCGATGTTTGTGGCATGGTCGCCGATGCGCTCAAAGTATTTGGCGATCATCAGCAGGTCGAGGGCATATTCTCCCTCGGCGGGGTTCTTGGCGATCATGTCGATCAGCCCGCTCTTGATCCGGGCGAAGTAGTTGTCCACCACGTCGTCGTGCATCTGCACGGCTTTGGCGAGGTACACGTCCTGCTTGACGTAGGCGTCCACGCTGTCCGTGACCATGGCGATGGTCTCCTTTGCCATTTCCCGGATTTTGGGGTATTCCTCGTGGGGATGGGCGATCATGCAGGGGACAATCTCCACAATGTCCTCCGCCTGATCGCCGATGCGCTCCATGTCCGTGATCATTTTCAGCGCGGCGGAAACGGCGCGCAGGTCCCGCGCCACCGGCTGCTGACGCAGCAGCAGACGCATACAAATCGTCTCAATGGTGCGTTCCTCCTCGTCGATCTTTGCACCGACCCTGGAGACCTTTTCCCCAAGCGCTTTGTCATAGGAAACCAACGCCTGAGAAGCCAGAGAGATGATCTCCTCGCACAGCGCGCCCATTTCCGTCAATTCCTGATTCAGCAGCAGAAGCTGCTCTTCAAATAGTTCCCGCATTATCCGAACCTCCCCGTGATGTAATCTTCCGTCCGTTTGTCCAGCGGCTGAGAGAAAATCTGTTCCGTCCCGCCGAATTCCACCAGCTCGCCCAAAAGGAAGAAGGCGGTGTAATCGGAGATACGGACGGCCTGCTGCATGTTGTGGGTAACGATGACGATGGTATAGTTTTTCTTGAGAGACGCGGCCAGCTCCTCGATTTTTAAGGTGGAAATGGGATCGAGGGCGGAGGTCGGCTCGTCCATGAGAAGTACCTTCGGCTCCACCGCCAAGGCTCTTGCGATGCACAGCCGCTGCTGCTGGCCGCCGGAAAGACCCAGAGCGTTTTTTTTCAGCCGATCCTTTACCTCGTCCCAGATGGCGGCGTCCCGGAGAGAACGCTCCACGATCTCGTCCAGCTTGGCCTTGTTGTGAATGCCGTGGGTGCGGGGGCCGTAGGCGATGTTGTCGTAAATGCTCATGGGGAAGGGGTTGGGCTTCTGGAACACCATGCCCACTTCCTTGCGCAGATTGTTGACCTCCGCCTGGAAGATGTCCTTGCCCTCATAGCGCACGTCTCCCGTGATTTTTACGCCGGGAATCAGATCATTCATACGGTTCAGGGTTTTTAAGAAGGTGGATTTGCCGCAGCCGGAGGGGCCGATGAGGGCGGTGATGCTGTGCTCCGGGACGGCGATGTTGATGGATTTCAGTGCCTGGGTATCCCCGTACCACAGGCACAGATTTTTCGCGGTAATAATGTCAGCCAATTCGATTTTTCCTCCCATAATACTTACTTACCAGAGACGCGGACAGGTTAATGAGAAATGCCAGCACCATCAGAATGGCGGCAATGGCGAAGGCGACACCGAATTCTCCCTGCTCCTTGGCGTAGACGTACAGGGCAACCGTCAAGGTCGCACCCGCGCTGTTTCTCGCGGCCCAGAAGCCGTTGACCACATGGGCAAATCCGGCGGTGAACAGCAGCGCGGCGGACTCGCCCAGGATACGGCCGACGGAAAGGATGCAGCCGGTGACGATTCCGTCCACACAGTTGGGAAGCACCACCGTGCGGATGACCCGCCATTTCCCGGCGCCCAGACCGAAGGCACCCTCCCGGTAGCTCTGGGGCACGGTTTTCAGGCTTTCCTGGGTGTTGCGCATGATGGTGGGCAGGTTCATGATGACCAGGGTCAGCGCGCCCGCCAGCAGGGAAGTGCCCATATTGTTGGAAAACAGCAGCATACCCACAAGACCGTAGATGATGGAGGGAATGCCGGAAAGGGTCTCGGCAGCGTACTCAATGACGGCGACGATCTTTTTATTGTGGGCGTACTCCGTCAGGTAAATTGCCGCGCCCACGCCCAGGGGAAGCACCAGAACCAGGGTGTAAACGATGATGTACAGGGTGTTGAGAATGTCCGGCAGAATGCCGATGCGGTCGGCAAGGTAGCTGGGTTTGGTGCTGAGCAACTCCCAGGTAATATGGGGAATGCCCTTCGCCAGAACGTAGACCATGAGAAACAGGGTCAGTCCGGCGGTCAGCGCGGTGGCAAGATACATCCCGCCCCGCACCGTCCAGAGGTATAATTTTCTTCTCTTGGAAATCATTTTGCTTTGTCTCCCTTCAGGAAGAAATTCAGAGCGGCGTTGATGAGCATGATGAACAGGAACAGCACCAGGGCGATGGAGAACAGCGCCTGCTTTTGCAGGCCGCTGGAATAGGACATTTCGCTTGCTACGGCGGTGGTGAGGAAGCGGACGCTCTGAAACAGGGAAGTGGGCATATTGGGGACGTTGCCTGCCACCATCATGACGGCCATGGCCTCGCCGATGGCTCTGCCCACGCCCAGCACTACGGCGGCGGCAATGCCGCTTTTGGCGGCGGGGACGGAGACACGGAAGTAGGTCTCCTCAGGCGTCGCGCCCAGCGCAAGGGAAGCGTCCTCGTATTCCTTCGGCACCGCTTCCAATGCGGTGATGGACATTTTGATAATGGAGGGCAGAATCATCACAGCGAGGACGGTGATGGCGGCGAACAGGCTGGAGCCGTCGGGAATGTGGAAGAGCTTCCGCAGTCCCGGCACCAGCACCATCATGCCGACAAGGCCGTAAACCACGGAGGGGATGCCCGCCAGCATGGAGACTGCCTGCTCCATAAAGCGTTTGACGGGCTTTGGCGCCATTTTCGCCAGATACACCGCCGTTAAGAATCCAATCGGCACGCCGAGAATGACGGCTCCGGCGGTGCCGTAGACGCTGGTGAGAATGAAGGGGAGAATACCGTATTCCGGCTGCGCCGCCGTAGACGCCCATTTCTTGCCGAACAGAAAGGGAACCAGTCCGATCTGCCGAATGGCGGGAATGCCGGAAATGATTAAATATATGGTGATCAGAAGCACGCAGCCTACGGTAATCAGTCCGAGAATCAGGAAAATACCATGGACAACGGCCTCAAAAACGTTTGATTTGTGTTTCATGTTATCAGCCTTTCGAGAAGGTTTACCATTTTACCGAATTGAAAAGTTGGCTCCCCCGTGTGGGGGAGCCGTTGCTCGTTTGCTTAGCCGTTGGCGGGAACCACGCCGGAAGCGGTGATGATGTCATTGGCCTGACCCTTGGTGGCATAGTCGAAGAATGCCTGGGCGACGGGGCTCAGCGCAACGCCTTCCTTGGTGACCAGAACGAAGGGACGCTGGATGAGGTAGGTGCCGTCCTTGACGGTCTCTTCGCTGGGGGTCACGCCCGCGACCTTCAAAGCCTTGACGGAATCCTTGACGGAGGCGAGAGAGGCGTAGCCGATGGCGTCGGGGTTCTGGGCGACCGCGGTGATGACGTCGCCGGTGGAGGTCAGCTCCTGACGGTACTGGCACTTGTCAACGGTCTCGGTCAGTTCCTCGAAGCCGCTGCGGGTGCCGGAGCCGGCTTCACGACCCACCAGGACGATCTGGGCGTCGGCGCCGCCGACCTCGGACCAGTTGGTGATTTCGCCGGTGTAGATCTTGGCGATGGTCTCAATGTCCAGGTCTTCCACGGTGTTGGCGGGGTTGACGATCACGGCGATGCCGTCGTAGGCCAGAACGGTGCCGACCAGACCGGATTCAACTTCGGAATCCTTCAGCGCACGGGAGGACAGGCCGATGTCGCAGCGGCCTTCGGACACGGCGGTGATGCCGGAGCCGGAGCCAGTGGGGTTATAGGTGAAGTTCACACCGGAGTTCGCTTCCATGAAGGCTTCGCCCAGAGCGCCGATGACCTTCTCCATAGAGGTGGAGCCGTCGGTGGCGACGGTGCCGGAGAGAGCTGCGGTGGCTGCGGGGACTTCGGTCTGGGGAGCGGCGGTGGTCTGTGCCGCAGTCCCGGCAGGAGCGGTGGGCTGGCTCTGAGCGCAGCCGGCCATGGCGACAACAAGCATGGCAATCAGTGCAATGGAAATGACTTTCTTCATAATCTTACTTCTCCTTGTAGGTTTTATTTTTGATGTACTTGGGATTTATCCTACGGCTTCATAATACCAACCCATTGTAAATTCCAAAATCTCCGGTATGTAAAATGAAAATCAAATCGTGAAGCAAATTGTAAAGAATGAAAAGTCCTTGACAGAGCCACCCGATTATCCTAAAATAAGGGCAAAGGGATGACCCTTTTGTTCAACAGACATGACTTGTGCGGAAAAGGAGACGCTATGTATCGTATTTTGGAGTTGAATCCCCAGCTTGAGCCTTTCTCCGGGGATATTGATTTGCGGATGCACCTGTACCGTTCGACCAAAAAGCGTATTTTGTCCGAGGGGCAGAGCCTGAATGATTTTGCCAATGCCCATCTTTATTTCGGCTTTCACCATGTGGACGGCGGATGGTACTACCGGGAGTGGGCGCCCAGCGCCTACCAGCTGTATCTGGAGGGCGATTTCAACGGCTGGAACCAGACCTCCCATCCGCTGACCAACTTGGGAAACGGCAGCTGGGAGCTGTATCTCCCCGGGGACAATGCCCTGTGGGACGGCTGCAAGGTCAAAACCGTGGTGGATGCCAACCTGACCCGCACGGAGCACATCCCCCTGTATGCCCGCCGGGTGGTGCAGAACAAGCAGACCATCACCTTCGAGTGCGAGGTGGTGGATGACCGTAAGGCATTCCCGTGGACGGACAAGGGCTTTACCGGCGAGGACGAGCTGTATATCTATGAAGCTCACATCGGCATGGCGCAGGAGGAGGGCAAGGTCGGTTCCTACCGGGAGTTTGCCGACAACATCCTGCCGAGAATCCACAAGGCGGGGTACAATACCCTCCAGCTCATGGCCATTATGGAGCATCCCTATTACGGCTCCTTCGGCTATCAGGTGAGCAGTTTCTTCGCCGCTTCCTCATGGTTCGGAAAGCCGGAAGACCTGAAATATCTGGTGAACAAGGCGCACGCCATGGGCATCCGGGTGCTGCTGGACGTGGTGCATTCCCACGCCGTCAAGAATACCGCCGAGGGCATCAACATGTTCGACGGCACCACATGGCAGTTCTTCCACGACGGCCCCAAGGGCGACCATCCTGCGTGGGGAACAAAGTGCTTTGACTACGGCAAGACCGGCGTTATCCACTTCCTGCTGTCCAACCTGAAATTCTGGATGACGGAGTACCATTTTGACGGCTTCCGCTTTGACGGCGTGACCTCCATGCTGTACCATGACCACGCCCTCGGTACGGACTTCACCTCCGACGGCAAGTATTTCTCCTACAACACCGACACCGAGGCGGTGACCTATTTGCAGCTTGCCAATGAGCTGATCCGTCAGGTGAGCCCCAAGGCCATCACCATCGCCGAGGACATGTCCGGTATGCCCGGCATGTGCCTGCCCATTGCGGACGGCGGTATCGGCTTTGACTACCGGCTGGGTATGGGATTACCGGATATGTGGATCAAGGCGGTGAAGGGGCAGGACGAATTCTGGGACATTAACAAGATGTGGGGCAGTATGTGCCTGCGCCGCCCCGGAGAGAAAACCGTGGCCTATGTGGAGTCCCACGACCAGGCGCTGGTGGGCGACCAGACGATGATCTTCCGCCTGGCCGGGGCGAACATGTACACCGACATGAACAAGGACTGCCACAACCCGGTAATCGACCGCGCCATTGCCCTGCACAAGATGATCCGCCTGTTCACCCTTTCCGGCGGCGGAGAAGCGTACCTCAACTTCATGGGCAACGAATTCGGCCATCCCGAATGGATCGACTTTCCCCGGGAGGGCAACGGCTGGAGCTTCCACTACTGCCGCCGCCAGTGGAGTCTGAAGGACAACGGGATGCTCAAGTACCAGTGGCTGGGGGACTTTGACGAGGATATGGTTCGCCTCACCAAAGAAAACCGGATTTTCGACCAGCGCATGGCAGACCTGCTGCTGATGAAAGCGCCGGAGCAGACCCTTGCCTACTACCGCCACGGGTTGGTGTTCGTGTTCAACTTCCACTTTGGGAATTCCCTGAATAACGTACTCGTTCCGGTTCGCCAGCCGGGGGAATACACGGTCGTCCTGTCCACCGACGATGAAAAGTACGGCGGTTTTGGAAACGTGGCGAAAAAGACATATGAAACCAAGCGTTTTGACGGCAGAGACTACATTGAGCTGTACATCCCCGCAAGAACCGGCTTCGTGCTGAAGGAAAAGGTGATTCTTCCCAAAACGCCCGCAGCCCTGAAAAAAGTGGCCAAATGACAGATGACGGCGTGACCGAACCCGGTCACGCCGTTTTTTGTGCGAAAATATGCAGTAAAACAAATTGACGTGTGCAGGAAACTTTGTGCATTTCACAGATTTCTTGACTTTTGCGGCGAAAAATGAATTTTTGCCCAATATGATGTTGCATTTTTTGGGCTTCGGACATATAATATACAAGTAAAACTTGTCAAAATGCCGAAAGGATGATCGAAATGACTCCCTATTCCTGCATGAGCCGGGAAGAACTGGAACGTGAATACGGCAGTGTGCTGGCGTCCTACGAAGCCTGCAAGGCACAGGGGCTGAATCTGAACATGGCCCGGGGCAAGCCCGCCACGGAGCAGCTGGACATGGTCAGCGGCCTGCTGACCGTGCTGCAAACCCCTGAGGACTGCTACGACGACGGCGTGGACGCCCGGAATTACGGTGAGCTGGCGGGTATCCCCAGCGCCCGGAAATATTGGGCGGATGTGCTGGGCTGCAAGGCGGATCAGGTGTTCGTCGGAGGTGCGGCTTCCCTGAATATGATGTTTGACGTGGTGTCCCGCGCCTATACCCACGGTCTGCTCCACAGCCCCAAGCCCTGGTGCCGGGAGGAAAAGGTGAAATTTCTCTGCCCCGCCCCCGGCTATGACCGGCATTTCCAGATCGGCGAGTTCTTCGGTGCGGAGCTGATTCCCGTCCCCATGACCCCCGAGGGTCCGGATATGGACATGGTGGAGGAGCTGGTGAAGGATCCCCAGGTCAAGCTCATCTGGACGGTTCCCAAATATTCCAACCCTGACGGTATCATTTATTCCGACGAGACCATCCGCCGCTTTGCCCACCTGAAGCCCGCCGCCCCGGATTTTGCCATCATCTGGGACAACGCCTACGGCGTCCATGAGTTTGAAGGCGACTATGTCCCGTTCCCGGACATCCTGTCCCTGTGCGACGAGGCGGGACGGCCGGACATGGTCTATGAGTTTGCGTCCACCTCCAAGATCACCTTCGCCGGCGGCGGCATTTCCTGCATGGCTGCCAGCGAGGCCAATATCTGCTACTTCACCGGCATTTTCGGTGTGCAGATGATCTCCTACGACAAGGTCAACCAGCTGCGCCATGTGCGGTTCCTGAAGGACAAGGCGCACACGCTGGAGATCATGAAGCTCCACGCATCCGTCATGGCACCGAAATTTGAGTGCGTCGCAAAATGGCTGAACCGGGAGATTAGGCCCCTGGGCATCGCCCACTGGAACGACCCCAAGGGCGGCTATTTCGTCAGCCTGTTCGCCATGCCCGGCACGGCGAAGCGGGTCTGGACGCTGTGCAAGGAGGCCGGTGTGGTGCTGACCAACGCCGGCGCGACCTACCCCTACCGCAACGACCCGGACGACTCCAATCTCCGCATTGCCCCCAGCCTGCCCCCGGTGGCCGAGCTGGAAAAGGCCATGGAGGTGCTGTGTCTGAGCTTACGCCTTTCGGCGCTGGAAAAGCTGCTGGCAAAATAAATACACCGCATACGGGACGGCGTGGCTTCGGCCACGCCGCCTTTTCGCGTCCACAAAGAAAATCTTGAGAATTTCGGCGAAATGTGTTAGGTTTTGAATTGGAAATCCTTCTATCAGGGTGAAGGACAAAACACAGGAGGTGCGTTGAATGAATGATGAACAAATCATACAGCTGTTCTTCACCCGAAACGAGGACGCTATCCGCCAGACGGACGGCCGGTATGGCGCGAAGCTCACAAGGCTGTCGGAGAATATCGTGGGAAGTCGGGAGGACGCCCAGGAGTGTGTCAATGACACCTACCTCAAGGCATGGAACACCATTCCACCCACGAAACCGGTTCACTTTTTTGCCTATCTCGCAAAAATCTGCCGCCACTTCGCCTTTGACCGGCTGGACTGGAACAACGCGGCAAAGCGCAAGGCCGAGGTCGTCGCACTGACGCAGGAGATGGAAGCGTGCATTCCCGGTCATTGGCAGGAAACGGACGTGAGAAGCGCCGAGATCAGCCGGTTGGTGGGCAGCTTTCTATGGAAGCAGACGGCGGACAACCGGATGATCTTCGTCCGGCGATACTGGTTCGGCGACAGCGTCAGCGAAATTGCTCTGCGCTACGAGATCAGCCAGAGCGCCGTGCTGATGCGGCTGTCCCGGATGCGGGAAAAGTTGGCGGTTTACTTAAAAAAGGAGGGTTTTCAGGTATGACAGGCAAGGATATGTTGCAGGGCATTCAGAATCTGGATGCGGAACTGATCGAGGAAGCGGAATTCGGAACATTCGGGAAGAGGAAAGCAAGGGGCTTCGGCAAGAAGAAGCTGCTGCTCATTCTGGCGGCGGCGCTGATCATGGCCACCATGACGGCGGCAGCGGCCATCACCCGCTGGACGGCGACCATGCAGTACGGAAACAACGGCGGCACAACGCAGCAGATCTCCGAGCAGGTCAAGAAGCAGGCAGAGCAAAGCGGCCTGTCCGTGACGCCCACCGAGACGAAGAACGGGAAAAAGGAAGCCGTTTCCGCGACGGACAACGGCATCACCGTCACCCTCGCCCAGACGCTGATGGATCAGTACGGCGGCAGAGCCATTTTCCGCATTGAGGGTTTACAGCTGGAAGAAGGGCAGGCACCTTGGGCATGGTGGGACTACCGGGTGGACGGAGAAGTGATGCCCATGGGCTGGGGCGCTCAGTTTTTTGACGGCGTGCTTTGGGATGCCGATCACAATCCCACATATGCAAAGAACGGTCAGCCGGTTCCCCGGGTGGGAGAAGACCAACAGCTGCTTCTGGACTATCAGCTGGCCGACGGGAGCATTGAATTCAGTATCGATTTTGCATTCTCTCCGGATGAGTGCCTGTTTGGAAAGGAAATGGCCGTGACCTTCACCGGCTTCGGCATTCAGGGCGAGAAGTTTGAAGACGAGGATATCATGACCACCCCCGGCACTTGGGAGCTGCGCTGGAAGCTGGAAGGCACCACGCAGGCACCGAAAAAGTGGACGCCCAACGCCAAAGTCGGTGATCTGTGGGACGTAACGCTCCTTGAGGCGGAAATCGGCCAGTACAGCATGAAGTTCGCCTTCCGGCTGGGGGATGAATATACGGACAATGTTGATTTTACGGAGAAAACGGGCTGGTCGCCGACCCCGGTGAGCATCCGTCTGAAGGACGGCACCGACATTCGGCCTTACGGCAACGGCGGCGGATCCTGGGATGCCGACAGCCACACGTACACGTGCATCAAGCATACCCTCAACATGGTTCTCGATCCGGAACAGATCGCAGGCGTGAGCTTCTACAACGGCAGCGAACTGAACGATCAGGGCAAACGGGTGAGTAAGCCGTATTACTACATTCCTTTTGAATAAGCAGAAGGCAGGACACCAATTCGGTGTCCTGCCTTAAACTTATACTGCGGCGGCTTCTTCCTCGGCCAGACGCTTTTTTGCAGTGGACAGCATCAGCTTGATGCGGTTGAGCTGATTGACCTCCGACGCGCCGGGGTCGTAGTCCACGGCCACGATGTTGGACTGGGGATAGGCTTTTTTCAGCGCCTTGATGACGCCCTTGCCCACAACATGGTTGGGCAGGCACGCGAAGGGCTGAATGCACACGATGTTGGGCGTGCCGGAGAGAACCAGCTCCGCCATTTCTCCCGTGAGAAACCACCCTTCGCCGTACTGGTTGCCGATGGAGAGGAAGGGCTTCGCCAGCTCCGCCACCTGCTCAATGGGCATGGGCGGCTCAAAACGGCGGCTCCTTTCCAGCGCGTCCAGGGCGGGCTTGCGTATCAGGCGGATGGCGTCCACGCCGAGCTTCGCCGTGGCGGCGCTTGTCCAGCCCGCGCCTAAAAACTCATGCTTGTAATCGCCGTTGTACACGCAGTAGTTCAGGAAGTCCATCAGGTCAGGCACCACGGCCTCCGCGCCCTCGGCTTCCAGCAGATCCACCAGATGGTTATTGGCCAGGGGCATGTATTTGACCAGAATCTCGCCCACCACGCCGACTCTGGGCTTACGCAGAGTTTCGTCAATGGGAAGCGCGTCAAAGGCTTCCACGATGCCGCTGCAAACCGCCTTATACGACCACTTGCTCTTGCTGCTGACCAGAGAATCGATGGCGATTTCCAGCCATTTCTGATGAAGGGCGTTGGCGGAACCCTTCTCTTTTTCATAGGGGCGAACCCGGTACAGGCAGCGCATGAACAGGTCGCCGTAGACCACGCCCCGCAGCGCGGTGAACAGAAGGCCGGGGGAGAGCTTGAAGCCCTCGTTGGTCTCCATGCCGTTGGTGTTCAGGGAGATGACCGGGATATGCCCCAGTCCCGCCTTGTCCAGCGCCCGGCGGATGAAGCCGACATAGTTGCTCGCCCGGCAGCAGCCGCCGGTCTGGGTCATCATCACGGCCAGCTTGTCCGTGTCGTATTTCCCGGAAAGCACCGCGTCCATGATCTGCCCCACCACGGTAATGGAGGGAAAGCAGGCGTCGTTGTTCACGAATTTCAGACCCATGTCGATAGCGGCGCGGTTGTCGTTGGCAAGTACTTCGATGTGATAGCCGTACTTTTTGAAAATCGGCTCCAGCAGGTCAAAGTGAATGGGGCTCATCTGGGGGGCGAGGATGGTGTAGCCGGACAGGTACATATCCTTGGTGAACTCCGACCGGTGGTAGGCGGCGGGCTTGGGCTGGGGACGAATGCCCCGCGCCTGACGCTGGTTCATGGCGGCCAGCAGACTGCGGATGCGAATACGGGCGGCACCCAGATTGTTCACCTCGTCGATTTTCAGGACGGTGTAGAGCTTGTTGCTGCCCTCCAGAATTTCGCACACCTGATCGGTGGTGACAGCGTCCAGGCCGCAACCGAAGGAATTCAGCTGAATCAGCTCCAAGTCCTCCCGGTTCCGCACGAACTCTGCCGCGCTGTACAGCCGGGAATGGTAGACCCACTGGTCGTTGACCCGGAGGGGGCGTTCGGGGGTGAAATCGATGGGCAGACTGTCCTCGGTGAGGACGGCGAGATCGTAGGAGGCAATCATTTCCGGGATGCCGTGATTGATCTCAGGGTCGATGTGGTAGGGTCTGCCCGCGAGAACGATGCCCCGGGCGTGATTGTCCGCCATCCACTGCAATGCCTTTTGCCCCTCTGCCCGGACATCGGCCTTGGCGTGCTGCTGTTCCGCCCACGCATTATGGACAGCGGTGCGGACTTCCTTACCGCCAATGCCCCACTCTTCCTTGCACAGGGCAGCCAGCCGGTCGGCGGCGATTTTCTCGCTGGTAAAGGCGAGGAAGGGACGGATGTAGCGGACTTCGCCGTCGGCCACGGCTTCCACGTTGTTTTTCAGATTCTCCGGGTAGGAGACCACGATGGGGCAGTTGTAGTGATTCTGTGCGCCGGGGGTCTCCTGATGCTCGTAGAACACGCAGGGGTGGAAAATGGTTTTGACGCCTTCATTGATAAGCCATTGCACATGGCCGTGGGAGAGCTTGGCGGGGTAGCACTCGGATTCCGAGGGGATGGACTCCATGCCAAGCTCATAGATTTTCCGGCTGGACTTGGGGGAGAGGACTACCCGGAAGCCCAGTTCCCGGAAGAATGTCGCCCAGAAGGGGTAGTTTTCGTACATATTCAGCACTCTGGGAATGCCGATGACGCCCCGGGTGGGATGTTCCAGCGGGGGATAGTCGAACATCCGCTTCAGCTTATAGGCCATCACGTTGGGGCCTTTCCGCCCGGTGCCGGTGCCGCCTAAGCCCTTTTCGCAGCGGTTGCCGGTGACGTGGCGGCGCCCGCCGGGGAATTTGTTGATGGTCAGCATACACCGGTTGGAACAGCCGCCGCAGCGGGTGGCGGAGGTGGTGTAGGTCAGATTCAGAATGTCGTTCAGGGGAAGGGTAGTGCTTTCCTGACCGTGATAGCGTTCCCGCGCCACCAGCGCCGCGCCGAACGCGCCCATAATGCCGGAAATGTCGGGGCAGGTGGCCTCCACCCCGGCGATTTTCTCAAAGGCGCGAAGCACCGCCTGGTTGTAGAAGGTGCCGCCCTGCACCACGATGTGTTTGCCCAGGTCGGCGGGGTCGGCCAGCTTGATGACCTTGTACAGGGCGTTTTTGATGACGGAGTAGGCAAGTCCCGCGGAAATATCCTGCACCGTAGCGCCCTCTTTTTGCGCCTGCTTGACGTTGGAATTCATGAACACGGTGCATCGGGTGCCAAGATCGATGGGATTTTTGGCGAACAGCGCTTCCTTGGCAAAGCCCTCGGCGCTGTAGCCCAGGGAATTGGCGAAGTTCTCGATAAAGGAGCCGCAGCCGGAGGAGCAGGCTTCGTTCAGCAGTATGGTGTCCACGCTGCCGTTTTTCAGCTTGACGCACTTCATGTCCTGTCCGCCAATGTCCAGCACACAGTCCACCTCCGGGTCAAAAAACGCGGCGGCGGTGCAGTGGGCGATGGTCTCCACCTCGCCCTCGTCCAGGCAGAAGGCGGATTTTAAGAGGGACTCTCCGTAGCCTGTGGAGCAGGAGCGGGCGATGTGCGCGCCCTCGGGCAGCTCGTCCCGGAGACGCGCCATGGCATCCATGGCGGTGCGGATGGGGTTGCCCTGATTGTTGGCGTAATAGGAAAAGAGAAGCTGGCCGTCGCTGCCGATGAGCGCCACCTTCGTGGTGGTGGAACCGGCGTCAATGCCGAGGAAACAGTCACCCCGATACCCGGACAGGCTTTCCCGGCGGACAACGGCCTTGCTGTGCCGGGCGCAGAACGCCTGATGGTCTTCCCGGGTGGCAAACAGGGGGTCGAGACGCTTTAATTCAAAGGCCATTTCCACGCCCTTTTCCAGCCGGTCGATCAGGCCGTCCATGCTGACGGCTTCGGCGTCGCCGGATTCCAGCGCCGCGCCCATGGCGGCAAAAAGATGGGAGTTTTCCGGGTCAACGGTGGTTTCGGGGGTGAGCTTCAGGGTGCGGATAAAGGCTTTTTTCAGCTCCGGCAGGAAATGCAGGGGGCCGCCCAGAAATGCCACACACCCCCGGATGGGCTTGCCGCAGGCAAGGCCGGAGATGGTCTGATTGACCACAGCCTGAAAAATGGAAGCGGCTAAGTCGGCGGTGGTCGCGCCCTCGTTGATGAGGGGCTGAATATCGGTTTTCGCAAACACGCCGCAGCGGGCGGCAATGGGATAGATTTCCTGATAGTGTTCGGCCTGCGCGTTCAGCCCGGCGGCATCGGTCTGGAGCAGGGATGCCATCTGGTCGATGAAGGAGCCGGTGCCGCCTGCGCAGACGCCGTTCATCCGCTCCTCCAGTCCGCCCCGGAAATAGATGATCTTGGCGTCCTCGCCGCCCAGTTCAATGGCCACGTCGGTCTGGGGCGCGACGGCCTGCAATGCGGAGGCGACGGCCACCACCTCCTGCACGAAGCCGATGCCCATGGCCTTGCCAAGATTGATGGAGCCGGAGCCGGTGATCTTCACCTGCAAAAGGCAGGAGCCGACCTGTTCCCGGGCTTCGGCAAGGAGTTCCTTAAGCGTCTGCTGGGTGTGGGCGCAGTGGCGGCGGTATTGTCCGAACAGGATTTCCCCGTTTTCGTCCAGCAGCACAAGCTTGACGGTGGTTGAGCCGATGTCGATACCGGCGCGATATGTATTCATAGCACACGTCTCCATTTTTGATCTTTGTAACAATTCTACAAAACGATATTTGTCATTATAGCAAATATGTTGTAAACAAATTGTTAATTGTGGGGATTTTTAACCGATTCTTTGCAGAAGTAAGGGGTCGGCCGCCATAGTCTGGCGACCGACCCTACAGTCAGGTATTTTCGTTTACAGCGGGTGTTTCCGATTTTACGGCTTTCTTTTTGCGGCGATGGTGAACCAGAAGAATGACCACCAGCAGCACGACCACGGCCGCGCCGCCGGCACCGATGATGGGCAGCCAGGAGACCGATTTCTTCATCGACCCGATCAGGCAGAAGCTCTCATCGCCGTCCTCTATGGCAAAGACCAGATAGCTGCCGTCCTGGGTGTGGGAAACCTCCCGCCAGCTTCCGTCCGCGCCCTTTACCATGACCCGGACATTTTTCTGTTCAGTTTCCGGCAAGTAGCGCAGCGTATCGGCTGTACCGGTGGGGAGGGTAAAGGCGTAGCCCTCCAGGAATTTGTCGTGGACACCCGGAGCGGGGCCTTTGGTCATTTGGGTCAGCTGAATCGGTGTATTGTCGGAGAATTGACCCTGGGCAAGCAGCGTGGGCAGCTTGCTCTCCCCCAAAGGCTCGCTCTGCACCGTTTCCCATTCCGCGGTGTACACCGCCGGGAAGGAAACGTCAAAGCGGATGTCGGACAGGTCAGCGTCCGCAAGGCCGTCCCAGCGGCCGACGCAACCGGCCTTTTCGGGCAGCGTGGGAATGCTGTCCGGGGATAGCGCCTCGCCGGGGGCGAGGGTGACGGTGTGCATCATGCCGTCGTCATAGACGAAGCGGACGGAAATGACCTTGAAGATGGGGTCAAGACCTTCCAGCTCCACAAAATCGTCGTGTTCAAGGGGCTGGGCGTTGTCAGCATAGCTGACGCCGTCGATGGCGCCGATGTCGGAGCCGACGGTGAGGTAGTAGTTTCCGGTGACGTTGTCTTCCTCGGTTTCGTCTGTGTCGTCGGATTCCGACTTGAGGAATCCGGAATGCTCGCCTTTTAGGCCAAGAATCGCGCCGGTCTTCTCGGAGCCTGTGAGCTGCACCATGCTGCGGCAATCGGTGACGGTAAGTCCCTCGCCCGCAATGCCGCCCACATAGGCGTTTCCGGTAATGGCGGATTTGGCGCTGCACCGGCGGACACATCCGTCACTCTTGCCCGCGACACCGCCTACATAGTTGGCGTCCTCCGCGTCAATGCTGCCGGTGCTGAGACAGTCCTTCGTAAGTCCAAGGGCCATCCAGCCAACAATGCCGCCCACGTTCTGGCGCTTCGCCGTAACGCGTCCGCTGTTTTCACAGCCGAGGATCACGGCGCGCAGCTGGGTGTCGAAGTTCATGGAGTTGTCCCCGCCGATTTGCAGATCGTTCTCCGGATCCAGGCGATTTTCATAGGCAATGGCGCCCACGACGCCGCCCGCGTTCAGGTCGCCCAGCACGGCGCCGGAATTGGTGCATTTTTCCACCTTGCCGGAGAGAATTTCTGCGGTGTCCCGGTCGGAAATGTCCTCAATGGTGCCGCCCAGATTCTGGGAGGCGTTGCCAACGGTGGCGCTCATGGCGCTGATTTGCCCGGCAATGGAGCGCATGATGCGGCTGAGGGAATCCGCCGTGTCGTTGACGGAATCCATGATGGCGTACAGAGAGGAACCGGCGGCGGCAAGGCTGCTGTTGGCGTTGTTGATGGCCGCGTCGATGGTGTCCCGGTCGGGGGGATAGGGCTCATCCCCGTTGGGCAGCAGGGTATCCAAAGCGTCCTTGGCATCCACGAGGGAATTGTAGAGGTCGTCCACCTGAACGCCCATGTCCGAATTGCCGTCCTGAATGGTGGAAAACGCCTGTCCCGTGAGATTGCTTACGGTACCAAGCTGGGATTGGAGAATCTGCATTGTGTCCTCGGTGTACTCGATGAAGGTGGTCGGCTCCATCTGGCCGACGATGCCGCCCACTTCCTTGCGGCCATAAACCTGAGCAAAGTTTTCGCATTTGTAGAGATACCCGGTCTGGGTTCCGGCAATGCCGCCGACGTTGTAGCCCATGTGCTGATAGCCCACGTTGCCACGGTTTTTGCTCTGGCGGATGACGCCGCTGCTGGTACCGGCGATGCCGCCGATGTCCGTTACGGCGCTGACGGATTCGCTTCCGGTGATGGTCTCCAGGGAAATGTCGGAGAGCTTAATCTGGTTTTCCTCGGCGGTGGTGTTGACCCCGGAGCGGTTGTTGCAGCTGCGGACAACGCCAAGGTTATTTCCCACGACGCCGCCGACCCGGTGGTCGCCGGTGATGACGCCTTTGGAATGGCAGCCGTCGATGATACCGGTGATGGCGTTGATGCCGGCGATGCCGCCCACATCATCCGAGCCGGAAACCGTGCCGTCAAAGAAGCAGTTCTGGATTTTACCGGCATTGTGTCCGGCAATGCCGCCCACGGCGCTGCGGCTTCCGTCAGGTGTGACCGCTCCCGAAACGGTGAGATTCTGGATGACCCCAGAGGCGTCAACATAGCGAAACAGACCCATGCTGGAGCCGTCCCGGGTGATGCTGAGGCCGGAGACAGTGTGGCCGTTCCCGTCGAAATTACCGCAGAAAATGGGAATTCCTGAAAAATCCACGCCGGTGAGGTCAATATCCGTCAGCAGGATCACGCTCAGATTCCGGCTGTAGCTGTCCAGACGGCAGTTTTCCGCGAAGTCCAGAAATTGCTGCCGGCGCGCAATGCGCAGGGTCTTGCCTTCCTCGCTGTCCTGGGCTTCCTCGGCCAGCACCGTTACCGGCAGGCTGAGAACAAGAAGCAGACACAGAAGCAGAGCAGATATTCTTTTCAGCAGATTACGCATTGTCTTCGCCTCCTTCCGCATCGGATTCGTCCAGTTTTTTGACCTGGGTGTTGGTGGAGACGATGGCGTTCATCTCGCCCCGGATCGTTCCGGTGAATTCGCCGTCCACCATGCCGCTGACCTGACCCCGCAGATGGCCGCTGACATACATGGTGCCGCTGGCGGTTCTGGTGGGCAGCTCGATGCCCTTCATCTGGAAGGAGGTGCGGTTGATGATGGAATCGCTGAGCACGAGGATGGCGGGCAGAACACCCAACACGATGACGATGGAAATGATCGTACCGCGACCCAGGCAGGTGCCGAGAATGGAAATAACGGGGTTGGTGGAAATGTTGCCGATCAGCAGAGCGGCGGCAGACAGGATGGTGCCGGAGGTGAAGATGGTGGGGAAGGAGGCGTTCAGCGCTTCCACAATGGCTTCCTTATGGGTCATCGTGGCCTTCAGTTCCTGATAGTGGCTGGAAATGACGATGGCGTAGTCGATGTTCGCACCCATCTGAATGGACTGCACGATCAGGTAGCCCAGGAAGTACAGCGGCTGATTTGCCAGAGTGGGGACGGAGAAGTTAATCCACACGCTTCCCAGGATACAGGCAATCAGCAGGATAGGCAGTCCCGCCGACTGGAAGGTGAACAGCAGAACCAGGATGACGAACAGGGAGGACAGAATGGAGATCACCAGATTGTCCTTGGCGAAGGAGGAGGACAGGTCGCGGGAGCTGGTGGAGTTGCCCACGACGTAATAGTCACTGTCGTAGTATTTTCCGACGATGCTGCGCATTTCCTTCAGGAACGCAAAGGTCTCGTCGCTTTCCTCCGGCAGGTTCAGGTAAACCACCATCCGGCTGTAGCGATCACTTTTCAGCTGCTTATTGGCGGTGTCCAGCTGGGAGAAAATATCGTCCAGGGATGCTTCGTCCATATCGTCCAGGGAAATGTTGTGGCTGTCCAGCTGGTCTTTCAGGAACATCAGCATATCGAACAGGGGAACGTCGTATTTGTCCAGCCCCTGTACGAATTCACCGTATTGGTCGTGTTCAATGGCGTAGGCGGAATAGAGCAGCTGCGCCACCTCGTAATCCATACCCACCAGCTCGGAAAGCTCTCTGGGGTTCAGGCTGTCCGTCAGGGTGTAGCCGTCCATGGCCTCAATGTTCGCCAGACCCATGGCGCTTTTGACCTCCGGGCGGGCGTCCAGCTCGTCGAGGATTTTGGCCTCCGCGTCATAATTGCCGCTGGGAACCACCAGCGCCACCATGTTGCTTGTGCCGAAGGTGTTCTGAATTTTGAAGTAGGCCGTCTGACGCTCATTCATATTCGCGGTCTCAATATTGTTGTAGCTGTATACAAAGGGACAGCGGCTGGACAGAATGAACGCGCCAACCAAGAGAATTACAAACAGCGGCGGTACAACACGCCGGGCTTTCACGGCAAACTTGCCGATGGGCGTGATGTTGGGCAGGAGCTTTTTGTGGCGGGTACGATCCATCAGCGGACTGAACAGCATCAGAAGCCCCGGCATCAGGGTGAATACGGAGAGCAAACTGAACAAAATGGCCTTCACCAGAACCAGCGCCATGTCCAGACCGATTTTGAACTCCATGAAGCCCAGCGCGGCCAGGCCGGACACCGTGGTCAGGGACGAGGCGCTGATCTCCGGGATGGCCTTGCTCAGGGCGGTGATGCAGGCGTCCCGGGCGGTGCGGGTCTCCCGCTCGTCGGTGAAGCGGTGGCACAGGATGATGGCGTAGTCAATGGCCAGCGCCAGCTGTAGCACCACGGCCACGGAGTTGGAGATGAAACTGATGGTACCCAGTTGGAAGTTGGTTCCCATATTCAGAAGGGCCGCCACGCCGAAGGTGATCATCAGCACGGGAACCTCGGCATAGGAGCGGGAGGTCAGGGTCAGCACGACGATGATGATGACCACGGCTATGATCAGAATGACGGACATTTCCCCTTGCAGGGTGGCGTTTTCGTCGTAGCCCACGTCGGAGTATACGCAGTAGTCGTAGCCGTCCATCAGCGCTTCCACATCGGATAGCGCCTGCTTGCTGATCTCGTCGGAGACAACGCCGTCAAAGCTGATGTCAAACAGCGCCGAGGCGTTGGTGTAGTGGTCGGGGGTGTCGTCGAAGGTGACCATGCTGACCCCTTCCACATCCTCGATCTGTTGGGACAATTCCTCCGCCGTTTCGTAGGTGACGTTGGACACCATGATCTGGGCGGTGGCGAAGGTGGTGAAGTTGTCGTTCATCGCCACGATGCCCTGACGGGTCTCCGTGTCCTCGGGCAGGTAGGTGGTGACGTCGTTTTCCACATTCACCCATCCGGAGGAAAACGCACAGAAAATTACGGCAAATATGTACAAAAGGAAGAACAAAGTCTTTTTGTCCACAATAAACGTGGCAAGCTTTGTCATAAAATTACTGTCCGGCGGGTTCTTTTCAGACATAATATCCTCCTAGTATGCGCCCTCGGGCAAAGTCCGTCCCCAAAGGCAAAATAATGCGAATATTGACTTTTTTGATTGCAACTATTATAATCAAAACGCGGTGAGACTGCAAGCAATAAATTGGATAAGATATACCAATATTGCGCGCCGGTTTTCAGCGTGTTTACAGTCTCGTAAAGAATTGTTTCGATTGTGTTTGGAAAAAATGAATAAAATGGAAACAAGAAAAATAAAGGAGAATCTTCATGAGGCTTAGTCTGGTACTTGCGTTTTTGTTCTTCATCGGCTCGTGCTTTGGATGGGTGCTGGAGCTATTGTACCGCAACCTGACCCACCGCCACAAAAAGTGGATCAACCCCGGCTTCTGCACCGGCCCGTATCTGCCGATTTACGGCTTCGGCCTGTGTACGCTGTTCCTGCTGGCGTCCATGGAGGATCTGCACCTGATCGCAAACCCCGTCTGGAACCGGGTGGCGCTGTTTCTTGCCATGGCTGTCGCCATGACGCTGATCGAGTACATCGCGGGTCTTGCCTGCCTGAAATATTTGAAGGTTCGGCTGTGGGACTATTCGAATCTTTGGGGCAACATTCAGGGAATCATCTGCCCGCTGTTCTCCTTCTTCTGGGCGGCGCTTGGAGCGGCCTATTATTTCCTGATTCATCCCTACATTCTCAACGCCCTGGCGTGGCTGTCCAACAATCTGGCGTTTTCCTTCTTCATTGGCATGTTCTTCGGTGTGTTCATCATCGACGTGGTGCATTCCAGCCAGATCATTGTCAAGCTGAAGCAGTTCGCCGAGGAAAACAAGGTCGTCGTGAAATACGAGAGCATCAAGGATCATATCCGGGATTTCAACCAGAACGCCGCCGCCAAGTACCACTTTTTCTCCCCCTTCCGTTCGGACAGCCCTCTTGCCGAGCATTTGAAGGAAATGTATCTCAAGCTGGAAAAGCAGAGGGACAGCCGGAAATGATTCTTTTGGCTGAAAGGAGATAAACAGATGAAAAAGACAATGGTAACGGTATTGCTTATCGCAAGCATTTTCTTGTGTTCTTGCGCAAACAAGCAGCTGCCCGCGAATTCCAGCCCTGAAAGCAATGAAGCAAAAGCGCAATTGGAGGAAAACACGAATAGCATGGCCACTGAACCGACTCCGGATGTCAGCTTGGATGCTGAAAGCGCTTTTGGTACACAAGACAGCGTCGATTTTGAGACTGAGGACATCTTATCGCAGATCAAGACATCTGTTGGAATTCCTTTCCGTCTTTGGAACAATCAGTCGCAGGTGCTTCATTGCATCTCTGTTTTTGAATCCTACGCCAAACGTGAAGTCGAACGAAAAACAGATCCCGCTCACGAAGAACAAAGTGAGCTGGAGTGGCATATCACTGAGAACGTACTCTCCATTACAGGAGCATGGAACGAAGATTTTTTACTTGATATGTCCGGGAAAACGGCAACGTCTCTCACAGACGGAATGGTATATGATATTGTGCCAGGCAATATCATAGATGGACATTATACAGATTGATTCCTGATATCAAAAACCGCAGGAATTTTCTTAAACGGCAGCTTCCTTCCCCGGGAGCTGCCGTTTTATATGCCTGACTGCTTTGATGCGCCGAGCCGCCGCTTTTTGCCGGATTTTGGGCAAATGAAACAAAGATACCGGAGGAAAACGGGATTTCTTCTGCCTTGTAAAGTGTTCCCTTTTATGCTATCATAAGCCCAGAGAACAACGGCGTTCCCCATGGGGCATTTTTGCCCTGTGCGCGGAAACGCCATTTATTTTTTGTAGCCCGAAGGAGAAGAAGCTATGGAAAGTTTCACCGAACGCACAACACCTGCCGGGTTGTACGATTCCCGGTTTGAACACGATAACTGCGGCATCGGCGCGGTGGTGGATATCAAGGGACGCAAAAGCCACCGGGCGCTGGACGACGCGCTGCAGATCGTGGAGCATCTGGAACACCGGGCAGGCAAGGACGCCGAGGGAAAAACCGGCGACGGCGTGGGCATTCTGTTGCAGGTCAGCCATAAATTCTTTGCAAAGGCCGCCGCGGCCGCGGGTATCACCCTGGGCGCGGAGCGGGAATACGGCGTGGGCATGTTCTTCTTCCCCCAGGAGGAATTGCGGCGCAATCAGGCAAAGAAGCTGTTTGAGATCATCTGCAAGAAGGAGGGGCTGCCCTTCCTGGGCTGGCGGCAGGTGCCGGTCTGCCCCGAGTATCTGGGGCAGAAGGCGCGGGACTGTATGCCCAGCATCTGGCAGGCGTTTGTGGGAAAGCCGCCGAGAATGGTCGCCGGAATCGCCTTTGACCGGCGGCTGTATGTGGTGCGCCGGGTGTTCGAGCAGTCCAGTCAGGAGACCTACGTGTGCAGCCTGTCCAGCCGTACCATCGTGTACAAGGGCATGTTTCTGGTCAAGGAGCTGCGGCAGTTCTACCCGGATTTACAGGACGAGGACTATGAGACCGCCATCGGCATGGTCCACAGCCGCTTCTCCACCAACACCTCTCCCAGCTGGAACCGGGCGCACCCCAACCGGTTTATTCTTCACAACGGCGAAATCAACACCATCCGTGGCAACGTGGACACCATGCTCGCCCGGGAGGAGACCATTGCCAGCCGCTTTCTGAAGGACGACATGACCAAGGTGCTGCCCATTGTCAACCAGGGCGGCTCCGACTCCGCCATGCTGGACAACACCCTGGAATTCATGGTCATGAACGGCATGGATTTACCCCTGGCGGTGATGGTCACCATCCCGGAACCCTGGAGCAACAATAAAAACATGGATCCCAAGAAGAAGGACTTTTACCAGTATTATGCCACCATGCTGGAGCCCTGGGACGGCCCCGCGTCCATTCTGTTCAGCGACGGCGACGTGATGGGTGCTGTCCTTGACCGGAACGGTCTGCGCCCCAGCCGCTATTACATCACCGACGACGGACGGCTGATCCTGTCCAGCGAGGTGGGCGTTCTGGACATCCCGCAGGAGCATGTCATCCGCAAGGACCGCCTGCGTCCCGGCAAGATGCTGCTGGTGGACACGGTGAAGGGTGAGCTGGTGGACGATGAGCACCTGAAAGCGGAGTACGCCAGCCGCCAGCCCTACGGCGAATGGCTGGATCGGAATCTGGTCAACCTCGCCGATCTGACGGTTCCCAACCGGAGAATCCCCTCCTATACGAGAGAAGAAATGGTACGGCTTCAGAAGGCCTTCGGCTACCGCTACGAGGATTTGAAGACCATCATGCTCCCCATGGCGAAAAACGGCGCGGAACCCTCCGGCGCGATGGGCAGCGACACCCCGCTGGCCGTCCTCAGCCACACCCGCCCGCCGCTGTTCGAGTATTTCAAGCAGATGTTCGCCCAGGTCACGAACCCGCCCATCGACGCGCTGCGGGAGAAAATCGTCACCTCCACCACCGTATATGTGGGCGCACAAGGCAATCTGCTGGAGGAGGACGCGGAAAACTGCAAGGTTCTGAAAATCAACAACCCCATCCTCACGGAGACGGACTTGCTGAAAATCAAGACCATGGACGTTCCCGGCTTCAAGGTGGAGACGGTGTCCATCTGCTACTATAAAAACACCCCCCTGGAAAAGGCCATCGACCGGCTGTTCGTGGACGTTGACCGGGCGTACCGGGACGGCACGAACATCCTGATTCTGTCCGACCGGGACATTGACGAATATCATGTCGCCATTCCCAGCCTGCTGGCCGTCAGCGCGGTGTCCAAATATCTGGTTCGCACCCGGAAGCGTACCGCCATGGCGCTGATTCTGGAAAGCGGCGAACCCCGGCTTGTCCATGACTTTGCCACGCTTCTCGGCTTCGGCGCCTGCGCCATCAACCCGTATCTTGCCCAGGAGAGCATCGGCAATCTCATCAGCGACGGGCTGCTGGAAAAGGATTTCTATGCCGCCGTCAACGATTACAACAAGGCGGTGCTGGCGGGTATCGTGAAGATCGCCTCCAAGATGGGCATTTCCACCATCCAGTCCTATCAGGGCAGCCAGATTTTCGAGGCCGTGGGCATCAGCAAAGAGGTCGTTGACAAATACTTTACCAACACCGTCAGCCGGGTGGGCGGCATTACCATTGACGATATCCAGAAGGACATGGAGGACCGTCACCAGCAGGCCTTCGACCCTCTGGGGCTGGACATTTACATGGACTTGCCCAGTGTGGGCGCCCACAAATTCCGCAGCGGGAGCGCGGCGGAGCAGCACCTGTACAATCCCCAGACCATTCATCTGTTGCAGCAGGCGGTATGGACGGGGGACTACGGCAAGTTCAAGCAGTACACCGCCGCCGCAGCCAACGAGGGCGGCGACGATATGCACCTGCGGAGCCTACTGGAATTTAACTACCCCGAAACCGGCGTCCCCATTGAGAAAGTGGAAGGGGTAGACGCCATTGTCAAGCGCTTCAAGACCGCCGCCATGAGCTACGGCGCGCTGTCCAAGGAAGCCCACGAATGCCTCGCCATTGCTATGAACCGCCTGGGCGGTAAGTCAAACACCGGCGAGGGCGGCGAGGACGAAGAGCGCTACGGCACCGAGCGAAATTCCGCCATCAAGCAGGTCGCCTCCGCCCGATTCGGCGTTACCAGCAAATATCTGGTGTCCGCCAAGGAAATCCAGATCAAAATGGCGCAGGGCGCGAAGCCCGGCGAGGGCGGACAGCTTCCCGGCGGCAAGGTTTACCCCTGGGTGGCGAAGTGCCGTCACTCCACCACGGGCGTGGGGCTGATCTCCCCGCCGCCCCATCACGATATCTATTCCATCGAGGATCTGGCACAGCTGATCTACGACCTGAAATGCGCCAACCGGAATGCCGCCATCAACGTCAAGCTGGTAAGCGAAGCGGGCGTTGGCACCATTGCCGCCGGCGTGGCCAAGGCCGGTGCGGAGGTCATTTTGATCTCCGGCTTTGACGGCGGCACAGGTGCGGCGTCCATCAATTCCTCCATCCATAATGCCGGACTTCCGTGGGAACTGGGCATTGCGGAGGCGCACCAATGTCTCATTATGAACGGTCTGCGTTCCCGCGTCCGCATCGAGTCCGACAGCAAGCTCATGAGCGGCCGGGACGTGGCCATCGCCGCCATGCTGGGCGCGGAGGAATTCGGTTTCGGCACCGGTCCGCTGGTAGCCATGGGCTGCGTAATGATGCGGGTGTGCAATCTGGACACCTGCCCCATGGGCATCTGCACCCAGAATCCTGAGCTGAGAAAGAAGTTTATAGGCAAGCCCGAGTACGTGATGAACTTCATGAAGTTCATGGCACAGGAGCTGCGGGAATATATGGCGAAGCTGGGCGTGCGCACAGTAGACGAGCTGGTGGGTCGCACGGACTTGCTGAAGGTGCGCCCCGTCCCCGCCGGTTCCCGCGCCAGCGAAATGGATTTGTCGCGACTGCTGCAAAACCCGCTGGTGGAGAACACCAATGTCCACTTTGACCCCAAGGCGGTGTACGACTTCAAGCTGGAACAGACCCCGGACATGAAGGTGCTGATGAAGAAGTTCAAAAAGAGCTTCGATATGGCCGAGCCTAAACCCGCGACCGTTCAGATGGAGGTGGGCAACACCGACCGCACCTTTGGCAGCATTTTTGGCAGCGAGATCACGGCGAAATTCGGCAACACCCTCCCGGACGACACCTTCCATGTGGTCTGCACCGGCTACGGCGGCCAGAGCTTCGGCGCGTTCATCCCCAAGGGGCTGACGTTGGAGCTGATCGGCGACAGCAACGACTATCTTGGCAAGGGACTCTCCGGCGGCAGGATCATCGTCTACCCGCCGAAGAACGTGACCTACGACCGCAGTGAGAACATTTTGATCGGCAACGTTGCCTTCTACGGCGCCACCGGCGGCAAGGCGTTTATCAACGGCGTGGCCGGTGAACGGTTCTGCGTCCGCAATTCCGGCGCCGTTGCCGTGGTGGAGGGCGTGGGCGACCACGGCTGCGAGTACATGACCGGCGGCACGGTGGTGGTGCTGGGCAAGACCGGCAAGAACTTCGCCGCAGGTATGAGCGGCGGCATCGCCTACGTGCTGGATGAGGACTGGGACTTCTACCAGCGGGTGAACAAGGATATGGTCACGCTGGAAAGTGTGGAGCATAAGTACGATGTGTCCCTGCTGAAAGACCTGATCCGGGAGCATGTGGAGGCCACCGGCTCTCCCCGTGGTAAGGAAATTCTGGAAAACTTCGGCGAGTATCTGCCAAAATTCAAGAAGGTTCTGCCCCACGATTACGACAAGATGCTCCGCCTGATCGCCCAGATGGAGGAAAAGGGCGAGGACAGCGAGCAGGCGCAGATCGAGGCGTTTTACGCCATGAAAAACGGGAAATAAGGAGGCGGGAATATGGGAAAACCCACCGGATTTATGGAGATCGACCGGCAGACCAGCCGGGAGATCGCCCCTGAGGAACGTATTAAAAATTTCAATGAATTTCATATTCCGCTGCACTGTGACGAACAGCAGGCGCAGGGCGCACGGTGCATGGACTGCGGCGTGCCCTTCTGCCAGAGCGGCATGATGATCGGCGGCATGGCAAGCGGCTGCCCCTTAAATAACCTCATCCCCGAATGGAACGATCTGGTGTATCAGGGGCGGTGGGATCTGGCGGCGAAGCGGCTCATTGCCACAAACCGCTATCCGGAATTCACCAGCCGGGTCTGCCCGGCGCTGTGCGAGGCCGCCTGTACCTGCGGCATGGCCACGGGGTCTCCCGTGGCGGTGAAGGAAAACGAGCGGGCGATCGTGGAGTACGGCTACGAAAGCGGCACGATCCACGCCGTTCCGCCACCGGCGCGCACCGGAAAGCGGGTGGCGGTGGTCGGCACCGGCCCCTCCGGGCTGTCCGTCGCCGACCTGCTGAACAAGCGCGGCCACAAGGTGACCATGTACGAGCGCGCCGACCGGGTGGGCGGCCTGCTGATGTACGGCATTCCCAACATTAAGCTGGAAAAGTGGGTCATTGACCGCCGGGTAAAGATACTGAAAGACGAGGGCATCGAGTTCGTCACCAACGCCGACGTGGGGCGGGACGTCTCCGCCGAGGAGCTGATGGAGAATTATGATGCGGTGGTTCTGTGCTGCGGCGCGAAAAAGCCCCGGGATATCGGCGTACCCGGACGGGACGCCGAGGGGATTTACTTCGCCGTGGACTACCTGACCAGCGTGACCAAGAGCCTGCTGGACTCGAATTTCGCCGACGGCAAGGCCGTCACGGCCAAGGGCAAGAAGGTGCTGGTCATCGGCGGTGGAGACACGGGCAATGACTGCGTAGGCACTGCCATCCGTCAGGGCTGCACGGGCATCATGCAGCTGGAAATGATGCCCTGCCCGCCCCAGTCCCGCGCTCCCGGCAACGCATGGCCGGAGTGGCCGCGGGTGCTGAAAACCGACTACGGCCAGCAGGAGGCCATTGCCGTATTCGGCCACGACCCCCGGGAATACCAGACCACTGTCAAGGAGTTCTACAAGAACGAAGCCGGGCAGGTCTGCGGGGCGCTCATTGCCCGCCTGGAAAGCAAGGTGGTGGACGGGCGGCGGATGATGGTTCCCACCGGGGAGGAATTCTCCGTGGAGTGCGATCTGGTGCTTATCGCGGCGGGCTTCCTGGGCTGCGAGGGCTACGTTGCCGAAGCCTTCGGCGTGGATATGACGCCCCGGGGCAATGTGGCGGATGTGAAGTACGCGACCAGTCAACCCAAGGTATTTGTCTGCGGCGATATGCGCCGGGGACAGAGCCTTGTGGTGTGGGCGCTGCGGGAAGGCCGGGACACCGCCGCCGTAGTGGACGAAAGCCTGATGGGCTATACAAACCTGTAAATTATAAAAAGTTCCCGTTTCCGACAGGAAACGGGAACTTTTTGCAGTATCCTTCAGTCAAATACGTACATGCCGAAAAACGCGATCAGACCGTCGCCGCAGGTATATTCCATACCGCACAGGTCTGCCAGCTTCTTGACGAAGATGCAGTAGGCGGACATGCAGGAATATTTCAGGTCGGGGAACCGGCAAGGCTCGTTATTTTTTCTTGTGCAGGGGGAACACAGGGCGCAGCCGCTGGCGCCCACCAGAAAGCCGTCGCACCCTTCGTCACGGCAACGCTTCATCAGGCGGATGGCGGCGGTGTTGTGGCCGGATTTTCCCTTCTTGATGGCGGGGGTGTCGGTATAGCTTTCCAGCTGCCAGATGCTTTGCAGCACCAGCGCCTTTTTGTGGGCAAGCACCTTCTGCTTCATTTCCTCCGGCGTGCCGCAGTCCGGGGGACAGGAGTAGTTCGCGCCGTACTGCCCGCAGAGGTTTTCCTCGCAGTAAGGCCGGAACGAGGGGTCAAAGACGATGTCGGCGGTATCCACCACTGCGGCGGCGGAAAAGCCTTCCTCGTAGGCATATTGCACCATTTGTTCTGCTGTCATATTGCATCACTCCATTTTTAGGCTCGATGGCACCCAGTATAGCACATTCAGATCAAATCCGCAATATCCTGAACCAGACGAACCGTATCCTCCCAGCCGAGACAAGGGTCGGTGATGGACTTTCCGTAAACGCCGTCGCCAATCTTCTGGCAGCCGGGCTCCAGATAGGATTCCACCATGAAGCCCTTGACCATGGACTTGATTTCGCCGCTGTGGCGGCAGGAATGCAGCACTTCCTTGCAGATGCGGGGCTGCTCCTGATACTTTTTAGCGGAATTGGCGTGGTTGGCGTCCACGATCAGCGCCATGTTCTGTAAGCCCTTGGCGGTGTAGGCGTTGTACAGCCGTTCCAGCTCTTCAAAGTGGTAGTTGGGCATGGACTCGCCGTGCTTGTTCACATAGCCCCGGAGGATGGCGTGGGCAAGGGGATTGCCGGTGGTGTCCACTTCCCAGCCACGGTAGATGAAGGTGTGGGGGTGCTGGGCGGCCATGATGGAATTGAGCATGACGGAAATATCCCCGCTGGTGGGATTTTTCATGCCTACGGGAATGTCAATGCCGCTGGAGGTCAGACGGTGCTCCTGGTTTTCGACACTCCGCGCGCCCACCGCCACGTAAGAAAGCAGGTCGGAAAGATAGCGGTAATTGTCGGGGTAGAGCATTTCGTCGGCGGTGGGAAGGCCGGTGCTTGCCAGCACATTGGTGTGCAGGCGGCGGATGGCAATGACGCCCTCCAGCATATCGGAGGTTTTTCGGGGGTCGGGCTGGTGCAGAAGACCCTTATAGCCGTCGCCGGTGGTGCGGGGTTTGTTGGTGTAGACCCGGGGAATCAGAACCAGCTTGTCTGACACCGCCTCCTGCAATTTTGCCAGACGCTCGCAGTATTCCAGCACCGCGTCCTCCCGGTCGGCGGAGCAGGGGCCGATGATCAGCACCATTTTGCTGCTTTTTCCGGTGAAAACGTCGGCAATTTCCTTGTCCCGGCGGGCTTTGACCTGAGAAAGCTCGGCGGTCAGGGGGTACTGCTCCTTGATCTCCTTGGGGATGGGCAGCTTGCGCTTGAAAATCATATTCTGCATGATGGTGTCCTCTCTTTACTTTTTTCTGTTTATGCGGTATGATAGGCGATATGACAGGAAGAAAAAGGAGTGGTTACTGTGACCGACCCGAAACGGAAATACTATGAAAAACGCGCCAATGTGCTCATCAAGAATCTCCACAGCCGCCATTTTGAAGCCCGCTACTGCGCAGACAAAGCCGAAGCACTGAAAAAGGCGCTGGAATGGATTCCCGCCGGTTCCAGCGTGGGCTGGGGCGGCGCAATGTCTGCCCAGCAGATCGGCTTGTTGGACGCCGTACGGACAGGGGACTACCGCGCCCTCGACCGGGAACGGGCTGCGACCCCGGAGGAACGGAAAGCGATCATGAAGCAGTGCCTTGGCGCGGATGTCTTCATCACCGGCGCAAACGCGCTGAGCCTGGACGGTCAGATGGTGAACATCGACGGCAACGGCAACCGGGTAGCGGCCATCGTCTATGGGCCGGAGTCCGTGATCGTCATTGCGGGAATGAACAAGGTGGTGGATTCTCTGGACACCGCCGTGGAGCGGGCGAGAACGGTTGCCGCGCCCCAGAATAAGCAGCGCTTCGACGCCAAAACGCCCTGCGAGGTGACGGGCGTCTGCGCTGACTGCAAGAGCGACGGCTGCATCTGCAACCAGATTCTCATCACCCGCAACTGCAATCCCCCCGGACGGATCAAATTCATTCTGGTTGGGGAAGAACTGGGGCTGTAAGGAGAAAAATATGTTTGAGAAAATTCGCGCTTTGGTCATAAAGCACTGGGATATGGTCAGCTATCTCTTTTTCGGCGTGCTGACGACGGTGGTCAATTATCTGGTTTATTTGCCGCTTTACAACCTGCTTGGCATCAGCGCTGCCGTCAGCAATATCATCGCCTGGGTGGCGGCGGTTGCCTTCGCCTATGTGACGAACAAGCCCTTCGTGTTCAAAAGCCATGACTGGTCGATGCAGACCGTTTTGCCGGAGCTGGGCAAATTCGTGGGCTGCCGGGCAGCATCCGGCGGTCTGGAAACGGCGCTGGTCTTCCTGACCGTGGACGTCTGCGGCTGGGACGGAAATATCTGGAAGCTGATCATCAGCGTTGTGGTGGTGATTCTGAATTACGTTTCCAGCAAGCTGCTGGTCTTCCGCAAGTGATTATCTTCCCCATTGCCATTCGGCAATGGGGAAAGTTTTAGCTGTAGTGTTCCTTGAGGTACAGCATGGCTTCCCGGTAGCCATCAAGGCCATGGCCTTTGATGGTCTTCACGCAGGCCATTCCCGCGTAGGAGATTTGACGGAAGGGTTCTCTTGCGTCCACGTCGGAGATGTGAACTTCTACGGCGGGGATGGAAACGGCTTTCAGGGCGTCCAGAATGGCCACGGAGGTGTGGGTATAAGCGGCGGGGTTGATGACGATGCCGTCCACCTTGCCGTACGCCCACTGAATTTTATCTACAATGTCCCCCTCGTGGTTGGATTGGTACTGCTCCACCTCCAGACCCTCGGCGCCGGCGGTTTCGTCCAGCAGCCGCAGAAGATCGGCGAAGGTGCTTTTGCCGTAGATACCCGGCTCCCGGATACCCAGCATGTTCAGGTTGGGGCCGTTGATGACCAGAATTTTCATATGGGTTCCTCCATGATCGACAAAATGGCGGCGACGGTTTCCTCGGCGGTGCCGTCATTGCTGACGGCGTGATCGGCAAAGGCGGCGTACATGGGGGCGCGCTTTGCGAACATTGCATCCAGAGGATTGGCCTGGGACAGGGGGCGGCCGTCGGTGGGCAGCTTGGAAATGTCCCGTTTCAGCCAGAAAATCGTGCCGTTTTGGTGAAGCAGCGGGTAGTTTCGTATCTGGGTCACACAGCCGCCGCCGGTGGCGATGACCAGCGCGGACTGCTTGCCCAGCCGGGACAGAGCCTCTGTCTCCCAGTTCCGGAAAACGGCCTCGCCGTCCTCCGCGAAAATTTGGGGGATGGGCTTGCCCGCAAGACGGACGATTTCTTCGTCGGCATCCATCAGCTTTCTGCCGAGCTTGTCCGCCAGCAGAGCGCCGACGGTGCTTTTTCCGCATCCCGGCATTCCGATGAGGACGATGTTTGCCATCTGGGCGGCGAGGGTTCCGTAGATTTTGGCAATAACGGCGTCGTCAATGGACTTGCCGGTAAAATATTCGGCGGATTCCTTGGCTTGGGCGACCAACATCCAAAGCCCGTTGGAGCAGGGGATGTGAAGCGCTTCGGCGTCCAGCAGCAGCTGGGTGCGGGCGGGGTTGTAGATCACGTCCAGCACCCCTTCCAGCATGGGAAACCGCGTCAAATCCACAGGGGAAACGCCGGTGTTGGGATACATGCCGACGGGGGTCGCGTTGACGATGGCGGCGGCGTCCTCGTGGCGCTGTAGGTTCCCGTAATTGTTTTCCCCGGAGCGGGAAATGACCACAGTCTCAGCGCCCAGTTCAGCCAAAACAGCCGTGACGGTATTGGAAGCCCCGCCGCTGCCCAGCACCAGAACTTTTTTTCCGGCGACGTTCAGGCCGCTTCGTTTCAGGAGAGAAGCAAAACCAAAATAGTCCGTGTTGTGGCCGAACAGGGTGCCGTCCGCTCGGCGGACGATGGTGTTCACAGCCCCCAGCTTTTTAGCATTCGGGGACAGCTCGGCCAGATAGGGGATGACCGCTTTCTTGTAGGGAATGGTGACGTTCAGCCCGGTAAAATCCCCGTTTTTCAGGAAATCTTCGATTTCTTCCGGCTCTTTTTCAAAGAGGGTATAGGAGTAATCTCCAAGACAGGCGTGAATCTGGGGGGAGTAGCTGTGCCCCAGCTTCCGACCCAGCAGTCCGCACTTCATCAGACCACCTCCGTGTAGCTGCCCAGATATTTGAATTCCTCGCACATCTCGTCCAGCTCGCACATCAGCTGTACGAATTCCTCGGAATAAATGGAGGTTTCCAGATCAAAATAGAACATGAACTCAAATTCCCGGTCGGGAATGGGGCGGGATTCCAGCTTCGTGACGTTGATGCCCAAAGTGTAGAGCCGCGCCAGCACCTTGTAAAGGGCGCCGGGCTTGTGGTTCAGAACCATCATGATGGAGGTTTTGTCGGAGCCGGGGTAGATTTCCAGGTTCCGGCTGATGCAGATGAAGCGGGTGCGGTTGTTGCCCTTGTCCTGCACGGAGGAGCGCAGAGAATCAAGCCCGTATAACTCGGCGCAGGCGCGGCTGGACAGGGCGGCCACGTCTTTCCTGCCGGACTGGGCGACCATCTGGGCTGCCACGGCGGTATTGTCCACGGGAACGACATTGACCCCCGGGAGGCTGTGGAGGAAGTTGCCGCACTGGTTGATGGCCTGCTCGTGGGAGTAGACTTCCTTGATGTCGGCGAGGTTGGTGCCGGGATTGACCAGAAGATTGTGGTCGATTTTCAGCCGGAAGGTGCGGACAATGGAGAAATTATGCTCGATCATCAGGTCGTACACCTTGTTCACGGAACCGGCGGTGGAGTTTTCGATGGGCAGAATGCCGTATTGGCACAGTCCCTGATCGATGGCGCTGAACACGGCCTCGAAGGACTTGAAATACATAATGAAGGGATTTTTGAAGATTTTTTCACAGGCGATCTGGGAATAAGCGCCCTCCACGCCCTGACAGGCGACCATGGGCGCCTGGGGGAAGAGCTTGGGCGTATGCTCGATGGCCTGGGTAATGCTTTTGTAAAGGGGGCTGAACTCCCTGTTGCGCTTGGACTGGTAACTGCGGCTCAGCTCGAACAGCATGGAGTACAGAACCCGGGTGTAATTGGCCATTTCGGGGCCGGCCTTTTCCGCCACGTCCTGAAGCTTCACCCGCTCCCGGGCGGGCTGAAAAATGGGCAGATTGTTGGCCTTTTTGTAGTCCGCAATCTGGGCGGCGACGTGCATCCGCTGACAGAACAGGCGAACCAGCTCATCGTCAATTTTGTCGATTTCACTGCGAATCTCGTTTAAATCCATTTACGGTTTCCTCCTGTCCGTCCGGGTGTTGCCCAGAATCATGTCGAAAATGGCGATGGCGGCCGCGGCCTCGATCACCGGAACGGCTCTGGGGACGATACACGGGTCATGGCGGCCTTTGACGATCAGCTCCTGCATTTCCCCCTTGCTCAGGCTGACGCTCTGCTGGGGGCGGGAAATGGAAGGCGTGGGCTTGAGGGCTGCCCGGAAAATCAGGGGCATTCCGGTGGTGATGCCGCCGAGAATGCCGCCGGAATTGTTGGTGACGGTGTGGATTTGACCGTCCGAAATAACGTAATCGTCGTTATTCTGACTGCCACGCAGTTTTGCGGCGGCAAAGCCCGCGCCGAATTCCACACCCTTCACGGCGGGAACACCGTAGACGATCTGGGCGATCCGGCTCTCCACACCGCCGAACATGGGTTCTCCCACCCCGGCGGGAAGACCGGTGACGGCGCATTCCACAATACCGCCCACGCTGTCGCCGTCGCTCTTGGCGGTGGAGATGACGGCGCGCATCCGCGCCCCCGCGTCCTGATTTACCACCGGAAACTCCGGCTGGATGGAATCCATATCCGGGGCGAGGGGGTCAAAGGGCGTGTCGGAAATCCCGGAAATCGCGGCAATGTGGGCGAAAACCTGAATCCCCATGCCTTCCAGCCATTGCTTGCACAGTCCACCGGCGATACAAAGAGGCGCGGTCAGACGGCCGGAAAAGTGTCCGCCCCCGGCAGCGTCCTGGAATCCGCCGTACTTGATCTGGGCGGTGAAATCCGCGTGGCCGGGACGGGGGCAGTCCTTCAGATTGGCATAGTCCCCGGAGCGGGTGTTTTTGTTGTAAATCGCGGCGGCGATGGGCGCGCCGCAGGTGCAGCCGTCCAGAATTCCGGAGAGAAATTCAGGCCGGTCAGCTTCCTTTCGGGGCGTTGACCAGTCGTTCTGACCGGGGGCGCGGCGGTTCAGGAAGGCTTGCAGAGCGTCCGTGTCCACGGGAAGTCCCGCCGGGATGCCGTCCAGCGTCATGCCGATGGCTGCACCGTGGGATTGGCCGAAAATGGACAATTTCAAATTTTCACCGTAGGTACTGCTCATAGTTACCTCCTAAACAGGCGTATTCTTCAAAGAATTTGGGATAGGACTTTTCTACACACTCCGCACCCAGAATGGTCACGGGGGCTTTGCAGGCCGTGGCCGCGATGGCGGCGGACATGGCAATGCGGTGGTCGTTCATGGCATCCACCGTCCCGCCGACCAGCCCCGTGCCGTACACCGTCAGGGTGTCCTCGGAGGCCTGGGCTTTCCCGCCCAGCGCTTCCACCATGGCAATAACGGACGCGACCCGGTCGGATTCCTTCAGCCGCAGCCGCCGGATGTCCGTGAACACCCCACCGTTTTTGCACGCTGCCGTAACGGCGAGAATGGGAACCAAATCAGGGATGTCGGCGGCGGAAATGACGGGATGGTCTTCCAGCGCGGGAAGCAGATCAAAGACCGCCCGGTCGCCCTGGGGGGAATCCGGGGAGAGGTTCGTCACCTCTACACTGCTGCCCAACGCCTTCACCGCCAGGAAAAACGCGGCATTGCTCCAATCACCCTCCACCGTCAGCGTGCCGGGGGAACGGAACGGCGTGCCGCCGATTACGACGAAATCCGACGTTGGCTTTTCGAATATTTCCATTGCCCGCTGGGTCATGGTGATGTAGGGGCGGGATTCCACCTTCCCGGTCAGGCGAATCCGGCTTTCCCCGGGGATCAGAGCGGCGGAAAGCAGAAGCCCCGTGATGAACTGGCTGGAAACGCCGCCGTCAATGACATATTCTCCCGACCGCAGCCGCCCGGTGCAGCGGACGGAGTCCGTTGTCGGACGAGCGAGGGTGCAGCCCATCCGTTCCATCTCCTCCCACAGCGGGGAGAGGGGGCGGCTGGGAAGTCTGCCCTCCAAATGAAACGTTGCGTCAACACCCAAAGCCCCGGTTACGGGCAGAAGAAACCGCAGGGTGGAGCCACTGTCGTGACAGTGCAGCTCGGCCTGTTTGGGGATTTCCTTCGCCGGAATGACCCGGTAGCCGGTTTCGGTTCGCATGATGTCCGCCCCCAGAGCGTTCAGGCAGCCCATGGTCGCCTCGATGTCCCGATTGGTTTCGGGGCAGAAAAGGGTGGTGGGCGCGTCGGCAAAGGCGGCGCAGATCAGCAGACGGTGCGCCTGAGACTTCGAGGGGATGGCGCGGACGGTTCCCGAAAGCTTTCCGGGGAAAATGGTGATATCCATATCAAAGACCTGCCTGAATAAAGGATTTCAGGGACTCGACCTTGGTTGGGACAATGGCGCAGTCGCCGATGGCGCGGGGGATGATGAGATTCACCGTGCCGCCGGAGCGCTTCTTGTCCGAGAGGGTGTAGGTGAAAAGCTCGTCCGCGGAGTAGTCCGTCCGGGTGGGCAGACCGAATTTTTCCAGAAGCGCCAGGATTCGCGGCGTATCGCCGCAGTTAGACGCCCGGCTGACGATGGCCATGCCGATGGCGACGGCCTTGCCGTGGGAGAGGGCGAACCGGCTTTTCGCCTCCACGCCGTGACCGACGGTGTGACCCAGGTTCAGCTTCATCCGGGCGCCGGTGTCGAATTCGTCCTCCATGACCACGTCCCGCTTCAATTCCACGCAGCGGGTGACCACCGCTTCCCGGTCAAAGGCAAGCCCCCTTTCTTCCAGATGGGCAAACAGCTTCGGGTCGTACAGCACGCCGTACTTGATGACCTCGGCGCAGCCGTCCCGGAAAATATCCGTGGGGAGGGAATTTAAGGTATCCGTGTCGCACAGTACCAGACTTGGCTGGCAGAAGGCACCGGCGAGGTTCTTCCCGGCGGGAAGATCGATGGCGGTTTTGCCGCCCACGGAGGAATCCACGGCGGCAAGCAGGGTCGTGGGAACCTGAAGGAAGCGGATGCCCCGCAGGTAGCTTGCGGCGGCGAAGCCCGCAAGATCGCCCACCACGCCGCCGCCCAAGGCGACGATCATGTCGGAGCGGGACAGCCGGTTTTCCGCGAGAAAGTTCAGAAGATCGAGGAAAACCTGCCCGTTTTTGCTTTCTTCCCCGGCGGGGAATACATAGGAAACCACGGAAAAACCTGCGCTTTTCAGGCTCTCTTCCACAGCTGCGCCGTAAAGGGGATAGACGTTGCTCTCGCTGACGACGCAGATTTTCTGCGCCTTCCCCAGCTTTTTCGCTTCCGCGCCTAAAGTGGGCAGCAGCCCCGAACCAATCAGAATATCATACTGTTTGGACGCGCGGACGGTAACGGTATTCATCCGTCCACCTCCTCTTTGCGCTTTTTGCCCTCGTCCAGCAGCTGAACCAATCCCGCCATATCGTCCGCAGCAATGGCACTCCGGTAGGCGGACAGGCTCTCAATATAGCTGTCCAGCTCAAAGAGAACGTTGTCCTTGTTTTCCATGAACAGCTCCGCCCACATCTGGGGATTCAGCCAGGCGACGCGGGTCAGATCCTTGTAGCTTCCGGCGGAGAAGCCCTTGTGCTTCAGGGCGGTGGGGGACTTGATGAAGGCGTTGCTGAGAATGTGGGGCATTTGAGAGGTAAAGGCGATCATTTTGTCATGCTCTTCCGCCGTTGTGACGGAGAAAAAGCCAAAATGGCAGGGCTTCAATGCGGTTTTTACCCGGTCTAACAGCTGAATGTCGTCAAATACCGGCGGAACCAGTACCATGGGCGCGCCCGCAAAGAGGTTTGCCCGGCTGTATTTGAAGCCGGAATACTGGGAGCCTGCCATGGGATGTCCGCCCACAAAGGTGAATCCGTACTTCTCGGCCAGAGGGAAGCAACGGCTGCAAACCTCACGCTTGATGCCGCAGCAGTCGATCACCAGCGCGTCCTTGGACACGAGGGGCGCGTTCTTTTCCAGCCAGTCGGCGCAGCCGCCGGGGTAGATAGCAAGCAGAATCAGGTCACACTCCGGGATGGTGGTTTCATCCAGCCGTCCGTGAACTGCGCCGGAAAGCATGGCAAAGGAGAGCATAGGTTCGCTTCGCTGAATGGCGCAGACGGTGTGACCCTCCAGAGCGTAGGCTCTGGCAAGGGAACCGCCGATCAGGCCAAGACCCAAAATACCGACTTTCATACAAGAACCTCACGAATCTGCCGAACCTTCCGGCTGATTTCATCGAATTGGGGCGGCGTGATGGACTGGGCGCCGTCGCACAAGGCGTGGGCGGGGTCGTTGTGGACTTCCACCATGATGCCGTCTGCCCCGGCGGCAGTGGCCGCGTAGGCCATGGGAGCGACCAGATCGGCCTTGCCGGTGGCGTGGCTGGGGTCGACCACCACGGGCAGGTGGGTCAGATTGTGCAGCACGGGAACTGCGGAAAGGTCGAGGGTGTTTCGGGTGGCAGTCTCAAAGGTGCGGATGCCCCGCTCGCAAAGAATGACCTTGCTGTTGCCCTCACTCATAATGTACTCGGCGCTCATGAGCAGTTCCTGCAAGGTGTTGGCAAGTCCCCGCTTCAGCAAAATGGGCTTATCGGTTTTGCCAAGCTCCTTGAGAAGGTCAAAGTTCTGCATATTCCGGGCGCCCACCTGAATGATATCCACGTCTGCGAACAGATCGAGGGTGGAAATGTTCATGATCTCCGTGACAATGGGCAGCCCCGTTGCCTTTTTGGCCTCCAGAAGCAGCCGGATGCCCTCGTCCTTCATGCCCTGAAAAGCGTAGGGAGAGGTGCGGGGCTTAAATGCGCCGCCCCGGAGAATGGACGCGCCGGATTCCTTGACGGCATTGGCGACGGCAATGATCTGCTCCTCGGATTCCACACTGCAAGGGCCTGCGATCACGGCAAAATACCCGCCGCCAATGCGGGCGTTTCCCACCTCGATGATGGTGTCCTTGGGGTGAAATTTCCGGTTGGCCTGTTTGAACGGCTCAGAGACCCGCTTGACGGTCTCCACCATTTCCAGGCTTTTCAGAAGGTCGATGTCCACCCGACTGGTGTCGCCCACCAGACCGAGAATGGTGACCTCCGTGCCTTCGGAAATGTGAACGTCCAGGTTCATATTCTTGAGCCAGTCCACAAGGTGTTGGATCTGGGAGGGCGTGGTTCCGTTTTTCAGAATTGCGATCATTGCGTAACATCTCCTGATAATAAAATAACCGCCGCACGGCAATTCGTGCGGCGGTCTGAGATAACCCCTAAAGCTCCTGAAATTTTCTGCAGCACAAATCGCTATTACTTTTTTCGGGTAAAAAAGTAATAGTAATAAAAGGAAAAGCGAGCAGAAGAATTCGTGGTGACCATATAAAAAGGCTCCTTGTTCAGTAGCTGCGGACATTATACCATGGGCGGCGGAAGATTGCAAGAGGAATTTACACAAATCGTGCCATTTTTCACTTACTGAATATGCGTATGATTGTTGATATGATCCTGGCAGTAGCAGTAGTAGCCCTTGCACTTGGAGCAGTAGCGGAATTCCAGCTCCGGGTTTGTCACGTCGGTGCGGCCGCAGATCGTGCAGCGGTGGGTGTAGGGGGCTTTCGGCGTGGCGGTGGAGGCTTCGTAGGAGCCGGCGTTGAAATGGATGACCTTCGCCTTTGGCTGCTTGGGCTTCCTGCGGAACAGGCGGCTGGCATTGGCGCGCCAGGACACGGGAATCACATTCAGCACGTCCTTGCCGAAGAAGAGGAAATAGTTGGCAAGGGCAATCACGGAGAACAGATTGTAGGGGAAGGGGTCGGTAAACAGACTGAGCAGCACCATCGCCAGATCGATCAGCGCGAAAATCCACGCTTTCACGGGGATGATGAAGAAAAGCAGGAAATTCGCGTCGGGGTACAGTGTGGCGTAGCTGAGAAACAGGCTCAGGTTCAGATAGGTGACGCTGGCCTGACCGCCGAAAATCAGGCAGTAAACGTCCATCATCACCACACCGGTGAGGTAAAACAGGTTGAAACGCAGGGTGCCCCACACATTTTCCATGGCTCTGCCCAGAGAGTAGTAGCACAGCAGGGTAATGGCGGTAAGCAGAACATTTCCGGCGCTGTAGGTCAGGGGATAGGTGATCAGCCGCCAGACCTGTCCCTGAAGAATGCTCGTCCGGTCAAAGCGGAGGGCGCTGTACAGAAGGGCGTTGCCGGACATCTGGCTGAACAGGTAGACCACGGCGGTGCCGATGACGATGTAAAGCATCAGATTGGGGATACCCTTGTCCCGGTTCCTGAAGCAGAAAAGCTCAAATTTCTTGCGTAAATTTTTCACGGTACTCAACTCCTAAAAAAACGTATCCCCATTCTATCAGCAATTCATTCAAATGTCTATATCGGATTTGTAAACAAAATGCTTGACTTTTCGCAAAAATCGTGTAGAATACAGTGTTGAACTGCATACAAGCCTTATCAAGAGCGGTGGAGGGAACGGCCCGATGAAACCCGGCAACCTGTTTACACAAGGTGCCAAATCCGGCGGCAAACGAAAGATGAGGATTCGATAGAAGCGCACATCGAATCTTCGGTGTGCGGTTTTTCTTTTTTCAGATTCAGTTACAGAAAGAAAGGAAAAACAAAATGGAAAAAAGACTTTTTACCTCCGAATGTGTTACCAACGGCCACCCCGATAAGGTGGCAGACTCCATCTCCGACGCCATTCTGGACGCCTGCCTTGCCCAGGACCCCCATTCCCGCGTGGCCTGCGAGACTATGGTCACCACAAATTTCTGCATCATCTGCGGCGAGATCACCACGAAGGCCGCCGTTGACTACGCCGCCGTTGCCCGTGAAGCCATTCGGAAGATTGGCTATGTGTATCCCGGCGACGGCTTTGACGCCGACACGGTGGAGATTCAGTGCCGCATCCACACCCAGTCCGCCGACATTGCCCTGGGAACCAACGACGAGGTTGGCGGCGCGGGAGATCAGGGCATGATGTTCGGCGGCGCCTGCACCCAGACGCCGGAGCTGATGCCCCTGCCTGTCGCCCTCAGCCGCGCCCTTTGCAGCCGCCTGACCCAGTGCGTCCACGAGACCAACTTGCTTCGTCCCGACGGAAAGACCCAGGTCACGGTGGAATTTGACGAGCAGGGCAACGTGGTGGGCATCGACACCGTGGTCGTCTCCATCATGCACAGAGCGGATTTTGCCATCGAAGCGCTGAGAAAATACGTCCGGGAGAATGTGATTGCCCCGGTTCTGGAGCGTTACGGATTCCGGATTGAGGATGTCGCCCATATCCACATCAACCCCACCGGCAATTTCGTCATCGGCGGCCCCAACGGCGATACCGGCCTGACCGGGCGGAAGATCATCGTGGACACCTACGGCGGCTATTTCTCCCACGGCGGCGGCGCGTTCTCCGGAAAAGACCCCACCAAGGTTGACCGCAGCGCGGCGTATATGGCGAGATACATGGCGAAAAATCTGGTCGCCGCGGGTCTTGCGACCAAGGTGCAGGTGCAGCTGGCCTACGCCATTGGCGTCGCCCAGCCGGTGTCCCTTCGGGTGGACAGCTACGGCACCGGCAAAATCTCCGACGAGAAAATGACGGAGCTTCTCCGGCAGACCTGCGACATGACCCCCGCCGGGATCATCCGCAAGCTCGACCTTCGTCGTCCCATCTACGCGGACACCGCCGCCCACGGCCACTTCGGCATTGAAAGCCGCCCGTGGGAGCAGACGGATCTGGCGGACAAGCTGCGCCAGCTTTCCGGAATTTAAAAAAGACAGCAGGGAAGGGCAAAAGCCCTTCCCTGTATTTTTCTGGCAGCACCGCACAGATGCCAAAATGCAGCAAGCATCTGTATCGGGTTATGACGGGAAGTCGAAAATTGATTTCATTTCAATATCCACCAAGGGGTATTTACTCAAAATTTCATCGACTTCCTCCTGTGAGACGGGTGTTTCTTCACCTGTTTCCTCGTTGGTCATCGTCCACTCTCTGGTGGTCATATTACAGTTGAGACCAAGAAATGTTACCCGGCGTTCTTTCCCCGTCTGTGCAATCTTTTCTATTCTGCCAAATCCATAGTACCTAGGATTATCCAGATCATCGGATACTGCATCCAAGGGGAAATAACTGGTTCTTCGAATGACGCCATCTTCACATAGATTCAAATAGCACCCCCATTCGATAGCAACTACTTTTCCATCCCGGATTGTAAATATATCGTTGAAACAAGAGTTATCCTGCCCCAACAGAAGCTCCTCCTGCCCGTCTCCAGTCACATCAAGCAGCGCATAATAGTTGCGAATGTAAGGGGTTCCAATCAGATTTTCCCGCTTACCAATGTGCTGTTCGGCGATATAGGCGGCATAGGTTGCATATTCCCGGCGGGCATTGCTTGCAGATGTTTTGGTTTCTTCATATTCCGCATCTGCCTGAGCAAGCCGTTCATCGATTCCGGTCATGTCAGGGGTTTGGAGCTTCAATGAGAAATCTATCGCTTCTGCTGCCTGTTCCATACACTGCCGATTCCAGTCTCCTGCCTCATTTGCCTTGAAGGTGGCTGCCATCTGTACACTGACGGTCATGAAGGCATCTTCGTTTTCCGCAAAGAAATAGCCGCCCTGACTGCTCATTGCAATCAGAACGCCGTTCCCGTCAGAGGTGGTGTAATTCCACTGTTCATAGGACTCTGTGTCAATACTCTGATAGTCCGGGTCGAAGTAATCCTTCTTTGTGTAAAATACTGTGGTGGGAATCGGAGGTGACAGCTCACCGTTTTCCAAGGGAAGGTAAAAATCGAACTCATACTTGAAGTTTCCTTCCGGGTAGAAGATGCCTGTCCCCTCGTTGATTTTTGCTGTTTTCTCTTCATGGCAGACACCATCGATTCCCAGTACATCAAACATAACGTCAATCTGCCAGCGCTGGACTACAGTTTCAGGGCTGAGCAGTTTCAGATTATATTTATCGGCAATCTCATTGACCTTATCAACCATTTCCCATGTATAACAGTTGTAAGCAAAATAGTAGTTATCAGGGATACCGTTTACGTTTTCATCCGCCATCAATTCATGGCCGGGATCGTAAGTCTTTTCAAATTCATACCACTCCTGTGTGGCGAGCTGATTGGAACTTCCGGGATATCCCCGAATAGAGATAATGTCCTGCGTTACCTCTGTAGGACTGACCCACGTTCCTTCTACGTTAAAGTTCCGAACACCCGGTTCTTCCGCAATCTTTAGTTTCTGCATGCTCAGAACATAGGCAACAGTACATCCCACCAGCAGCAGCGCCAGCGCAACGACAGCGGCGATCAGCACCACTCTTTTTATGGAAAGCTGCTTCTTTTCGGGGTGCGCCCCATTTCGGGTTTTTACCGCATCCAGCACATGGCTGTCTCTTGCGTCGCCGATTATGTCCAGCAAATCATTGGAATTCATACAAAGCCCTCCTTTTCCAGCTGCACCCGGAGCTTAGCTCTTGTCCGGTACAGGATCGACGTGACTTTGCTCTGGGAAAATCCGAAATTTGCCGCGATATCCGCAATCGGGTCAAGGCACCAATACCGGCGCAGGAAGATTTTGCGCTCTGTATCCGGAAGCGTATCCAGAAAACGGTTAAAAGCCGCTGCGGCTTCCCTCCTGATATAGTCTGCTTCCACATTCTGCGAATCCGCGACGCATTCATCCAATTCCTCCAAAGCAAGAACAATCTCACCGCCGCCCCGCTTGTATGCGCTGCGGGATCTCCACCGGCTGATGGAGATATTGCGGGTGATTTTACCGAGGAAGGCTGCAAGTATCGAAGGGCGATGGGGCGGAAGTTCATTCCACGCCGCCATATAGGTATCACTGACACTTTCCTCGGCATCTTCCTTGTTTGCCAGGACATTGTAGGCAATGCTGAAACAATAGCCGCCGTATTTGGAATCCGTTTCTTCAATCGCTTTCTCGGAACGCTGCCAATACAGGTCTACTATTTTTTGATCGTCCATGCAAACACCTCCTTTGTTTCTTTTTGAAAGGCCCTTCACTTATATGCTCGCAAAAATATGGCTTCATATTGCAGGCTTTCAGAAAAATTTTCGATTTTTTGAAGATTCTGCCGCTGTTTATCCATGATTCTTTATATCACACTTTGGCTTATCTGTCACTCTTTTCTGTGCGGGATTCCTTTTTTATATTCTCTTGGCAAATCGGGAAGAATATGGTATGATACCCTCAGAAAAAGATCGGGAGGAATTCCTATGCTGGATTTTATCAGAATTGCCTGCGCCGTACCGGCGGTCAGGGTGGGGGACACGGCGAAGAACGCGGAGGGTATCTGCGCCTATATCGAAAAAGCCGACGGGGAGCGGGCGGATATCGTCCTGTTCCCGGAGCTGGCGCTTACCGGGTATTCCTGTCAGGACTTGTTCTTTCAGGACACCCTCTGGACGGGAGTTCAGCAGGGTATCCGGAAAATTGCCGGTTACACGAAGAATTACCCCAATGTAACGGCGGTGGTGGGGCTGCCCGTCCGGACGGGAATGCGGATGTACAACTGCGCCGCCGTCATTTCCCGGGGAAAGATTCACGCCCTGGTGCCGAAGACCTACATTCCCAATTATAATGAGTTTTACGAAAAACGCTGGTTTTCCTCCGGGGCGGAGGTGACGGAGGATGTGGCGGAGCTTCTGGGCGAGCCTGTCCCCGTTCTCCCGAGAGCCGTTTTCCGCGTTGGCGGAACGCTGCTGGGCGTGGAGATCTGCGAGGATATGTGGACGCCCCTGCCGCCTTCTACGTTTCTGGCGCTGAACGGCGCGGAGGTGATTCTGAACCTCTCCGCCTCCAATGAGACCATCGGCAAGCGCGCCTATCGCCGGGGGCTGGTGCAGCACCAGTCCGCCGCGCTGAACTGCGTCTACGCCTACTGTTCCGCCGGTTCCACGGAATCCACCCAGGATTTGATCTTCTCCGGACAGAGCCTGATCGGGGAGGACGGAAGGCTCCTTGCCGAAACGGAAGAACCCATCGCGTCGGACTATATGCTGGTCTGTGACTGCGACCTAGGCAGAATCCGCGCCGACCGGATGAAAAACAAGGGCTTCAAGGATGCCGCCCAGCAGAATCCGGCACGTCCCGCCGTGCTTGTTGACACCAACGCCCCGGAGCTTCGCAGCGACGGCACGCGCTACCCGTTGGCGAAGCTGCCTTTCGTCCCCGCGGGGAAGCAGAACCGCGTCCAGCGGTGCATGGAAATTTTCCACATGCAGGTGGCGGGGTTGAAACAGCGGCTGGCCATTCTGGGCAGCGCGAAAGCGGTCATCGGCATTTCCGGGGGACTGGACTCCACCCTGGCGCTGCTGGTGTCCGTGGAGGCCATGCGTCAGCTGGGGCGGCCTGCGTCCGACGTCTGCGGCGTGACCATGCCCTGCTTCGGCACCTCCGACCGGACGTACAACAACTCCTGGGAGCTGATGCGCACCCTGGGAATCTCCTGCAAGGAAATCAATATCAAGGATGCGGTGAACCTCCACTTTTCCGACATCGGCCACGACCCCAATATCCACAACGGCACCTACGAAAATTCTCAGGCCAGAGAACGGACGCAGATTCTCATGGACTATGCCAGTGTCGTCGGCGGCATTGTGGTGGGAACGGGGGATTTGAGCGAGCTGGCTCTCGGCTGGTGTACCTACAACGGCGACCACATGAGCATGTACGGCGTGAACGCCTCCATTCCCAAGACGCTCATCCGCTGGATGATCGACGCGATTTCGGAAATGCCCGCCTTCGCCCCCTCCCGGGCGGTGCTTCAGGACATTCTGGACACCCCCATCAGCCCGGAGCTGCTGCCCCCGGACGCCGAGGGGAAGATCGCCCAGCACACCGAAGACTTGGTCGGCCCCTACGCGCTGCATGACTTTTTCCTGTATTATGTCCTCCGTTTCGGCTTCCGTCCCACGAAAATTTACACCCTGGCCTGTCGGGCGTTCGCGGGAGATTTTGAGCCGGAAGTCATCAAGAAATGGCTGAAAACCTTCTATCGCCGGTTCTTCACCCAGCAGTTCAAGCGCAGCTGTCTGCCCGACGGCGTGAAGGTCGGCTCCGTCACCCTCAGCCCAAGAGGGGACTGGCGGATGCCCAGCGACGCCGGCGCAAGACTTTGGCTGGACGAAGTTGAAAGTCTATAATATATGTAAGCCCCCGGTTCGACAGAACCGGGGGCGCGTTGCGTATTATGGTCAGAAATCAATGGGTTCGCCGTTCAGGGTCAGGGTGTTCTCCGCCCCCAGGGTGAGGACATAGACATCCTCCGGATGACCCTTGGCGATCAGGTCGGCCAGTACCAGCTCGGCGCTGTGGGTGCCGTCGGTGAAGGTGATCTTCTCAATGCCCTGGTTTTGCAGATAGCCCAGCGCCCGGAGGGTGCCGGTGAGAATGGCGCCGTCGGCCTTGGCTGTCAGGGTCAGAACGCCGTCCGCGGTTTCCGCCTGGTGCTTCAGCGTGCTGCCATCCAGGTTGAGCACCCGGTAGAGCGGCTCCCGCTTGTCTGGTTCTTCAGAGGAAGCGGATACCGTGCCGACGATGGTGTCCAGGACAGTTCCGTCGCCGGATTTCCGCTCCACCTTGCCGGTGGTGTACAGCCCGGAGGTGTCCGGTTCTATCTCACTGCCGTCAACCTGATTACCTGTGTCGGTGTTATATCCACCGCCGCCGATGGCCGCACCGTAACCTCCTAATAGGCACGGATCTCCGCCTGTAGCCTCCACCCGGGAATCCTTGGAGATGGTAACATCGCTGCCGCTCCCTTTATAGCCACCGCCGATGCCTGCGCCGCACAACCCGCCATTGGCAATAACCTTCCCGCCGGAGATGGTGATATCACTGCCGTTGCCTCTAGGTCCGCCGCCGATGCCTGCGCCGCACCACCCGCCATTGGCGGTGACTTCTCCGCCGGTGATGGTGATATCACTGCCGCTCCCTAAAACGCCACCGCCGATGCCTGCGGCCTCACCTCCGCCGTTGGCGGTAATCTCCCCGCCAGTGATGGTGATATCGCTGCCGCTCCCTTCATAGCCGCCGCCGATGCCAGCACCGCCATGCCCGCCATTGGCGGTCAGCTCTCCTTCTCCGCTCTCGGAGCCGATGGTCAGGTTGCCGTCATTGGCCTTTTCCACGCCGGCGTGCTTATCGCCGCTGGAAACAGTGTTGATGCCTTCCACGTTCAGATTGACGTTGCCCTTGCCCTCGGTTTTGATCGCGGCATTACCGGTGCTGATATTGGTGTCCTTGATGGTCACATTGGCGGTGGTACCGCCACCCGCCTTGATGGTGATGGTGTAGCCGGTCTGATTGCCGTTGCTGGTGATGGTGGGGTTGCTGTCCTCTGCGCTGCTTCCTCCCTGAGAGACGGTCTGGGTCGTGCCGCCCTCGGGATTTGCGGTGGCGGTGATCTCAATGCTGCCTTTTTCCAGATTCCATTCCGCGGCCAGAACCGCCGTGGGCAGAAATGCCGCGATCAGCAGCAGAGACGCGATTCGAACGATCCATTTACCCATATGGTTTCCTCCTGACTGTGACGTTCCCGGCAGGAGTAGCCGCCGCCGGGGTGTGGAACAAGGCTTCCGATGTGACGCTGGTTTGTGTACCATTCTGACGATTCTTATTCTACCAGATATTCCCGCAAAATGCAAGAACAATTTATAAAAGAATCGGCTGAATCTGCCGCCCCGCCAGCGCTTCCGTCATGGCCTGGGGAATCATCGCAAAGTCCGCGACCATGCTGGTGGGCTTCTTTACGGCGTCGTCCTGCCCGAAGGGGACAAAATAGTAGTGCTTCCGGGCGAGCAGCCTGCCGATATTCTCCGCCGCGCCTGCCAGTGCGTCGTTGCTGGACACGGCGACGAGAACCGGGCGGCCGTTGCGCAGGTGGCTTTTCGCCGCCATGGTCACCGGGGTGTCGGCGATGGAATGGGCGAGCTTTGCCAGGGTATTTCCGGTGCAGGGGGCGATGATGAGGATGTCGAACAGCTTCTTTGGCCCCACCGGCTCCACCTGGGCAAGGGTGTGCAGCGGCGGCGTGCCGCAGATGGTTTCCGCCATGACGATATGCTCCCGCGCCGTCCCGAAGCGGCTGTCAACGCTATAAGCGGCGTCGGAGAAAATGGGGGTCACGTGATGCTCCCGGCTGAGCTGCTCCATAACGGGGAACACAATAGAATAAGTACAAAACGAGCCGCACACGGCAAATCCGATTTCCATAATCATTCCTCCCTGCACAAGCGAACGTAGGTTTCCGCGATCAGACGGCCGGAACTTTCCGGCATGTGGACACCCGGCAGGCCCCGCGCCACGATGACGGAATCGTCCTCCATGCCGGTTCTGGACGCGAGGTCGATTTTCACGCAGTCGGGGTGGCACTGGGCGAGCTGTTCCCTGGTCAGCAGTCTTTCCGGCGCGGTGTTGAGAATCAGACGGTACTTGCCCAAAGTCTCCGCCATCCGGGTGGTATCCACAGCGGCGTAGCCCAGCCCCCGGCACATGGCGCGGTCGGCGTCCTTCCGCGCCGCGACGGTCAGGTCAGCCCCCAAAGCGTGGAGAATCTGCCCCAGACATTTCCCGATGCGACCCCAGCCAATCACCAGCACGGGACACCGCCGCAGGGTCATGGGCAGGTAGGACAGGGCGATCTCCACGGCGCATTCGGCGGTTATGTAGGCGTTTTCCGCCTGATACTGGGCGTCCTTCAAAAAATCGACACACCGGTAATTGTCCAGCGCCGGGTGGTCGAGATTCCCGCCGCAGACCGTCACGTCCGGCGGAAGCTGCGCCAGCAGATTTTCCGCGCTTCCCCCCATGCGAAGCGTCCCGTCCGGTGCGAAGCTGGGAACGTCCAGCAGCACCGCGCCCACATCAGCGCCGGGGCGCTCGGCCAGATCCACGTAGAAATGTCTCAGATATTCTTCGGCATAGCGGGCGGCCGCCGTGCCGCCGGCGCAGTAAAGCCGTTTGCCATCCATCGGCATCACTCCTTCCTGCCAGAATATGCAGGGCGTTCTCTGCTGGTGCTTGATTTTTCGGAACTTTTCTGTATAATGAAAGAAAAAGGGGTGAAGCGTATGCAGAGACTTGGATTTATCCATGATATGATGGACGTGAAGGTGCTGATCCTGTTCGTAATGGCCAGGGTCAACTATCCCGTGAACATGCAGCAGATTTACGAGCTGTGCTATCAGGACGACTGCCTGAGCTATTTCGACGTCTGCACCGCAATTCCTGAAATGGTGAAGTCCGGACATCTGAAGCAGGTGGAGAACGATTGCTATGAGATCACGGACAAGGGCAAGGCGGACGGCTCCCTGACGGAGGATTCCATCGCCTACACGGTCAAATGCCGTGCGGACAACGCCGTCAACCGGTTCAACCGTCAGATTCGCCGTTCCAGCTTCGTCAAGACCCAGATCATCCCCCGGGATAACGGGGACTATTCCGTGGTCATGGCGCTGGACGACGAGATGGGCAATCTGATGACCCTGGAGCTGCTGGCGCCGAACCAGCGTCAGGCGGTGCGCCTGGGAAAGCTCTTTGAAAAGAAAGCGGAAGCGGTCTACAATCTGACCATGGCGGAGTTGCTGGACGATGAAGATGAAGCGGACGATTAAGATTGTTCTGTGTGCAGGGGTGATACTGGCAGTAGCCGCTTGTTTCCTACTGCTTCGCAGCAAAACGGTGTATGGAATTTCCGAGGGAACTTATCGCATGGTAACGGAGGACGGCAGCGAGAATGCCCCGGCTATCCACTTTGACATGTCTGGGGAAAAGATACGGTTTGTCTTCGGAATGGATCCGAGGATGTCGTTCGCGTATACCGGGACTGTCCAGCTGGACGGAAAGGTCAGGCTGCGGGCGGACAATGGGGGAGAGACTTGGATTTTTGAAGTGCTGGATAATGACACAATCGTATTTGTCCGAAGCGGGTCTTCCGACTTCGTGGGCGAAGCTCTGCCGGACGGCGCGGTATTCCGCTACGTGTCTGAATAAATGAAAACCCGGCCGCCCCTTGTCGGAATGAGGAAAATGTGGTATAGTAACCTTACACCGAAGAATCGGTGAAACGAAAGGAGCTGCCGCATATGAAATTCCAGTACAGTGAGAAAAAAGTAAAGCTTCCCGGGAATGTCCACGCTTATGCCGAGAAAAAGGTTATGAAGCTGGCGCGCTTTTTTGAGGAGGATGCGGAAGCACTCATCGTCTTTTCTGTAGAGAAGAACCAGAACAAGGTGGAGCTCACCGTTCACGGTGCGGGAACCTGGTTCCGGGCAAGCGAAAGCACTTCGGATATGTTTGCGTCCATCGACGCTGCCGTCAGCACCATTGAAGGCCAGATCCGCAAGAACAAGACCCGGCTCGCCCGTCGGCTACGCCAGGATGCCTTCACCCGCACGGTGCAGGAGGAGACCAGCTTCGTGCCGGAGCCGGAGGAGGACGATCTCAGCCTGAAGAAGGTCAAGAGCTTCTACTTCAAGCCCATGACCCGGGAGGAAGCGGTCATGCAGATGAACCTGCTGGAGCACAATTTCTTCGCGTTCCGTGACGAGGACAACGGCGGAAGCTTTGCCGTGGTGTACCGCAGAAACGATGGGGGCTACGGCCTGATCGACGACGCGGAATAAGAAAACAAGTGAATTTGGAAGCCTCTCCGGAGGCTTCCAAATTTTTACAGAAAATGTCGAATTAAGGCTTGACAAAGGGAAGGCGGCGTGGTAATATATGCAAGCTGTTCCGAGAGGGGCGGCCGCGAAGGGAAAGCGCATGCAAAGGAATTTGAAAAAGATCGAAAAAAGTTCTTGACAAAGGCTTGCAAGCGTGGTATACTGAGCAAGCTAACCGCGAGTGCGGTGAGCGCGCTGTATCTTGTAAATTGAATAACGCAAAGACGAAAATAACACCTTGGACAATAATGGATTGTTTAAGCGTAAGCGAAAAAACAGCCAACGAAAATTCTTGAGTAATTTTGCTAGAAGCAAATTGTTCAGAAACTTGATTTAAGCTCTTCGGAGTTTAGATACAAATTTTTGAGAGTTTGATCCTGGCTCAGGACGAACGCTGGCGGCGTGCCTAACACATGCAAGTCGAACGGAAGTTAGAGCTTCGGTTTTAACTTTAGTGGCGAACGGGTGAGTAACGCGTGAGGAACCTGCCTTTCAGTGGGGGACAACAGTTGGAAACGACTGCTAATACCGCATGATACTTTTGGGAGACATCTCCTGGAAGTCAAAGCTTTATGTGCTGAAAGATGGCCTCGCGTCTGATTAGCTGGTTGGTGAGGTAACGGCTCACCAAGGCGACGATCAGTAGCCGGTCTGAGAGGATGAACGGCCACATTGGGACTGAGATACGGCCCAGACTCCTACGGGAGGCAGCAGTGGGG